>Ga0247774_1001188_pt1 | contig 13239 bp, 11 predicted proteins | sample UWRJL001104B6_FD_179933 | JGI IMG/M metagenome (GOLD analysis project Ga0247774, IMG submission 179933) | Plant litter microbial communities from Arlington Agricultural Research Station in Wisconsin, United States - UWRJ-L001-104B-6 | ecosystem: Environmental > Terrestrial > Plant litter >... | reverse complement strand
CCTTGCACTAACCAAAGCTTTTTGTTATGCTCTTCTTAGAGCAATTCAAGAAGCAATCTAAGTCTCGTGTTAAAAGCTGTTAAAGTCCGAATCTATCCAACAGAAGCCCAGCAAGTGCATCTTGCTAAGGCTTTTGGTTGTGTGCGTTGGGTCTGGAATCAGTCTTTACACATAATGACTTCGACCTATCAAGAAACTGGGAAGGGCGTTACAGCCATGACCATGAAGAAATCTATACCTCTATGGAAAGCTGAGTTTGAATGGTTGTCAGAGTGTTACTCGCAGTGCCTTCAACAGTCAGTTTTAAATCTAGGCGTAGCTTTTGGGAATTTCTTTGATGGTCGAGCAATGTATCCCACATTCAAAAAACGCCAAGGGAAACAATCTATTCACTACCCTCAAAATGTCAAAGTCTTGGGTCCAAGTGAGATTAAATTCCCTGGTAATTTGGGCACTGTCAGAGCCAAGGTTCATAGAGATATCAACGGAAAAGTCAAGACCGTAACTGTCTCGAAGAACCCTGATGGTAGATACTTTGCTTCGATGCTTGTAGATGATGGTGTTGCTCTCCCAGAGTCCAGTGCTGACGGCGATGTCATTGGGATAGATCTGGGTCTAACCGATTTTGCGGTTACATCGAACGGCTCTAAGTATCAACACCCTAGAGCTACCAAAAAACACGAACGAAATCTTAAACGCAAGCAGAAAAAGCTAAATCGCAAAACTGATAAAACGACTAACAATCGACGACAGGCGAAGCTGGCTGTTGCCAAGGTTCATTCAAAAATTAAAAGAGTCCGCGAGGATTTTCTACATAAACTATCGCGCAAGATAGTAGACGAAAACCAAGTCATAGTAGTGGAAAATCTGGCAGTAAGAAACATGGTGAAAAACCATTGCCTAGCCAAAGCAATATCTGATGCTGGCTGGGCGATGTTCTGCGCTATGCTCAAATACAAAGCAGAAATGGTGGGCAAGGTTTATCTAGAAATAGGTCGATTCTTTGCATCAACTCATCTTTGCTCAAGTACGTTGAAATCACTGCCAAAGATGGATTTATCTGTGCGTAAATTCGAGTGTCCACACTGTGGCAAGCGGCACGATAGAGACATTAACGCCGCGATCAATATCAAAAATGAAGGCTTGCGCGTATTGACGTTGGGAACCAGCGTTATTGCTCCTGAAGGCTATGTAAGACCAAAACAGTATGGGCGCAAGTCTACTACTGTGGAGGCTATGGTTGTTGAAGGGAGAAGCCCACACTCTACCCGATCAAGGGTGAGTGTGTGGTAGTTCACGAGTACCCAAGGCGCACCTGATAACTCTTTATCCTTGTAAAATGTTTGTGTGCGATCGACGACATTAAAATATATTTCCCTATGTCTGCTGCTAAAACCGAGTTTTCCGAATCTGTTGCGCCCTCACCCGAGTCTTGTGCGGCTGCTTGGCAGATTGAGTTGCTGTACGACGGTGAATGTCCTCTGTGCGTGCGGGAGGTTAATTTCTTGAAAAAACGCGACGCGGGGCGAGGTTTAGTGTCGTTTGTGGATATTGCGGATGATGGCTACAACCCGGAGGCCCACGGCGGAATCGACTACTACACGGCGATGGGTCGGATTCACGCGATATTACCGGACGGTACGACGGTTAAAAATGTGGAGGTTTTTCGCCGCACCTACGAGATTTTAGGTATGGGCTGGGTTTATGCTGGGACTAAGTTACCAGCGATCGGGGCGATCGCCAATTGGCTTTACGGAATTTGGGCCGACTGGCGGCTGAAGCTGACGGGAAGGCCGGATTTAGCAACAATTATGAGCGATCGAACTCAGCGGATCGAGTGCGAAAGTCAGGGCCGCTGCCAACCCAACTCAAAATGAGTCATATTTAATAAGTGCGATCGGTCTATCTGAAGATGTCAGCAGAAACAGACTGCAACTAACCTTAAAGATTGACTACTATTAAAGGTCAAAAAAATGCAAGATGTAGGCTATACAGTCTTCATGGGCTTCGGCGGCCTCTGGGTACTCATGGGAATTGCCGCTGTGATTTTCCTGTTCAAATCGGACGGTCAAAAACTTGGGTTTGGCAAATGGGGATTGCTAGTTGCTATTCCGATTCTCGTACCCATCGTCCTGGTTTTGACATATCAGATAGCCCGACCGTTTATTATGCCACACCTTTGAGCGCTGCTGGGAGTCGATCGTCCAATCAATAGAAATTCAATTAATTTCAAACATCAGGCTGAACATCGAGCCACAGTCGGGAATATTCTTTTCGCACAGAGCTATCGAGTTCCTGTGCTAATTCCGCAGGCAAACTCAGAGCTTTAATCAATTCTTGTACATCCGCCAAATCTTTCAATCGACCGCGACCGCTCAAACCTGATGACAACTTGAGTTCAATAAGTGTAACCAACCGAACCACCTTAATGCCGTCTTTTTCAACAGCTACCGCTGCTGGGTTAGGGAAAATAACCGATTTAGGTTTTCCATCTCCTGGGAACTCTCCGGTTGTGATAATCTCCACAGATACTCCTGTCTTCACATCCTTAAACATTTTGGTAGCACCAGCAAAGGCAGGCACAAATCCACGACCGAGCAAAATCGATCGAAAGGAGTCCAACCCTTGTGGTGTCAGTAACAAATCTACGTCTTGAGTAGTTCTGATATAGCCGTGAATAACAAGGGCCATGCCACCAATTACTGCATAGTCAATGCCTGCTCTCGACAAACTTTGAGTAATGTTTTGGAGTGCTTCATACACCTTACCTTGCTGCATAAAAAAAAGTTCAACTTCCTGTAAAACAACGCTTGTGTCTAACATTTAGCAGATTCCTCAATTAAAATTAGTTAAATTAAGTTAAATATTATTGATCGTTATCGGGCGATCGCAACTGCTCGTTTGCCCATTGACGCAAAGACCGAATTATGGCATTGTCATCTTGAGTTTCTGCCATCTGCAAGAATTGATTGAGCATTTCTACAGAAAGGATGGGAAATGTCGGACTGCGATCCCAGGTAATATATTCCCGATTTGGCAATTGATAAATTTGTATAGTTTGTCCCCGATACCGCCAAACTTCAGGAATTTCTAGCTGTGTGTAAACTACAAATCGATTAGAAGAAGGAGTGGTAATATCAACTTCAATTACCAAGTATGGGGGAGGAGCAGTTGAGATGTCAAGCCTTCTCCCGAGAATGCGATCGACATTTTGGATATAAAAACAGGAATCCGGTTCTGCACCTTGTTCTAAGTCTTCACGGTTGAGAGTCGTCGAACCAAATCCCTTAATCTTCAAGTCCAACTCCTCAGTCAAAGCTGTAACTATCCGTTTGAGCAAACAGTTAATAGTTTCATGCAAGTCAGAGGGCATGATAATTTCTAAGACTCCTTGAGAATATGAAAATCGCGAGGATCTCTTGTCTCCCGCTTCTGCTAATAAGCTTTCGTAAGTCTGCCAACTGATATTAGATAATACTACCCGTTGTGTAGTTTTTTCCGGTGAGGGATTAATGGTTGTAACGGTCATATTTTCCCGCTCCTTAATCATGTCCTGCTATTTAAATATCATAAGAGTCGCAGTCAGGACTTTAGTCCTTTTTTATACGAACGAGGACTGAAGTCCTGACTACAAACGAACTCAATTTAGAAAGAGATTTATGAAAGGTTTAAACTTTCTATTTACGAGAGAACGGGACAGACGGGGCTCGAACCCGCAACTTCCGCCGTGACAGGGCGGTGCTCTAACCAATTGAACTACTGTCCCTCGTTTTGCCGTTTTTTCAGGCACAATTTCTATTATGCCTATAACTTCACCTTTTGTCAAGAGGTTTTTTGAACTTTTATTTGAAAGCCCAAAATTTGAGTCTCTTGCAGGGGACTGAAGTTGTTGTCGCTCACCAAAATCAGACCTCTGCTAGCATCCGCCAGGGCGGGGCCAAATGTCAACCCCTCAATGTTGTCAAGGGGAATTTTCAGCGTTTCCAAATCCAGCAGCAGGCGTTTTTGAGCGGGAGAAACCTCGCTGATACGGCTTTGGAGGCTTTCGAGTGCTTCAATACGATCGCTCTTTTCCAGAGAAATCTCAAATAGTTTAACAGTAACGCCGGTTTCCAGGGAGAAAGCACGCTCTAAACTCAGCAAGCGGTTATCGTCGATCGCCAACAAATCCACTAAACCGTTGCTAGTTAATTTTCCCACAGGATTCGCACCAGCCGGTAGCGGTTCGGTGATGTAGAGAAACGACGCTTCAGGATTGCCGCTCACCGCATCGTAGCGCAAAATCCGGCACGGACTCCCAGTTTCCAGGGAAACTAAGGCGCCATCTTGAACCAAGGCGTTTTCGGTAGATGTAAATAGGTATTTGCGATCGGGCGTTAAAGTTAAACTTTCAAATGATAGATTGTTCCGGATGCCTTTACTGCCCTTGTCGTCCGGCAAAAATAGTTCAGGAATTGGCAGCGTTTTCAGCAGTTTACCATCCAGGGAGAACTCTTTGATAAAAGGATTTATTTGGCGATCGACATCTCCCTCAGAAGAAACAAACACGCTATTGCCAGTAAAAGCTATCCCTTCCGGATCTAAACTTAATTCAGAAAAACCTTTGCCGTTTTCATCTAATAAAGTAGTAACACCAGTAAAAGTTATTTGCTCTTTTTCCAGTTTACCAGATTCCAAGTTAATTTTGAGAGAATAGAAGCGCGCCGGAGCCTTGCTGCTGCGGTCATCAGAAATGGCATAATAAACTTGTTTCTGGGCATCATAAGTAATGCCCGAAAGTCCGCCAATTTCCGTCCCCTGAAACGGAGAACCTGTAGGAAATATTGCTCTGCCGATAAAATTTATTTTCGTAACAGCGAAAGATTGAGCTGACTGGTTTACCCAAATAGCAACAGTTGCTGCCATCAAAAAACAGACAATAAATATAGTTGCTTTTGCTAGCCTTCGCATTTTACCAATAAATACATTATTACCTACCTTCCTCTTCCCTTTCTTCCTTCGCGCCCTTCGCGCCTTCGCGGTTCATCAAATCTAAAAATCACCCCTCATGATTCAGCAAAAAATTGGTCAACCAATCTTTAACCACATAAGTAGCACGACAGTCATCCTCATTGTAGCGGACGATCGCCTCCAAGAGCGATCGATCGCCAGTTTTGAGCCAATCCTCGTACCAGCAGACGCACTGAGCACCATTAGCCTTAGCATCTCGCCAGTCAAAACCCAGCCAGCGGGCAATTGGTTTGAGTGCGTAACTCTCCACCGGCATAATCGCCTTTTGCGTCACTTGTTTGTGAATATCTACAAACCGTTTCAGCACGGGTTTCCACAAATAAGCTGGAGTATTGTAAAGTTTAGCCAGCCGCTTAAAAGTCTTGACTTCGTAGTCGCAAAAGTGGAAAATCGGAGCAATAGGATAAGCCCACATTAATTCTAAAAATTGCTCCCAGATTGCACCTTCCTCTGCTGCTGATTCTGCTAAAAAACCGTGAAATTTTTCCGTATTGTTGTACCTGTCAACAACTAAGACTCCGTGGAGGTAATCCAAGTTTAACTCGGGTTCCGCTTCAATGTCAAAGTAGAGTTCGATTGGGGCGATCGGCAAAAACACAGATTGGGAATAGGGAATTGGTTTCTTGCGGAGGATTGGCGCAGGTATAGAAGATGTCGCAGGTTTATTTTCTCTAATTTTTACTTTCTCAACTGCGATGTCATTCAAGATATTGTCTACAATATCTGGTACTATTTCAGATGAGTTAAGTTCTTCTGAATCCTCACTTATACGTTCTTCTCGATCGTTAATCCCTGTATCCGTGTCAAAATCCGTGTCGTGCCTTCCTTCTTCCTTCTTCCTTCTTCCTTCTTCCCGCAACAGCGGTTGATTTAGCAAGTGAGATTGAGCTTGCTGCACCACATCAAAAGCAACTCTGTCCGGGAATTCTGGATACTCAGAAAGCTGTTTGGAACTAGCATTAGCGAGAGCTTCTACATCAGTAATTCCGAGAGTTTTTAGTCTAGCATAGCGGCTGGCAGTAACTCCCGGCAATAAGGAAAGATGTTTAATAGATTCGGCTGCAGCGTGACAGATAGTATACCAACCGCAAAGATTGCACTTTTGCCGGGAAATGAACACCTCGGGTTTATCCCGATTTTCTATCATCTGAATGCAATCATCTAAAATCTCGAACATCTGAGGAGTTCGCTGGCCGAGATTCACCGAGGACAGCCCTTTTTTTCGCAGCATCAGCCACGCAGTCTCGGGCTTTGTTTCCTGCACGGAAGCTAAAACTTGGGCGTGAAAAGCTGCGATAATTTGATACTCTAGTTTTGGTCGCTTGCTAAGCCAAATATCCGCAGTAATATAACTCCAATCGCCAAATTTTGATTGTCCCGGCTGTTTGATTAATAAATGGGGGCGGCCGATTAGGGTAATGTTTGAAGAGGGAAGATTGGAGGATGAAAGATGAACGGGGGTTTCGGGCATTTCGCCAAATTCAGGGAAATATTGACAGTCAATTCCTACCAGAGAAGTTGTTGCGCCGTTGGTTTTGCCGAATTCGCCCTGGATCAGAACTCCTCGGTAAATGCGATCGACCCCTTGCTGCATTAAACTCAATGTAGCGGCCGCGCCGGCTTCCCAATCCCCTCTAGGATAATATGGTTGTTCGTAAGTCTCGTGTTCCAAAGCTTGCTGCTGGTATGCCGCGCTGTCGCGCATCAGTTTCAGCAGAAAGTCGCTGGGGGGGTCTTGTTGTTTCCAGTCTCCGCAGGTGTCTAAAAATGCTCGGAGATGGCATCGCTGATAGGAAAGTAGTAGTTTGTCAGTTATTAACATTTAGTATTCGCAAGGCATAGAATAAGTAGAAGGAAAGCACGACACGGATTTTGACACGGATACACGGATTGATTATTTAGCTTGAGGCAAAAGTCAAAGGATAGAAAGTTCACACCATCAGTTATTCAATATTAACGCTATCAATAATTCGCCAGAAAAAATGACAAAGGACAATCACCGGCAACAATTCCCAGCTTTGGCCAATAAAGCTTATTTTAACTACGGCGGACAAGGGCCGCTGCCTGAGCCTGCTTTAGACGCGATTTATCAGGCTTACAAACGGGTGCAGCTTGGGGGGCCGTTTTCGGGGGAAGTGGGGGCTTGGGTGGTTCAGGAGGCGATGCTGACGCGACGTGCGATCGCATCTGAGTTGACGGTACCTCCTGAAACCATCGCCCTAACTGAAGATGTCACCGTCGGCTGCAATATTGCGCTGTGGGGCATTGACTGGAAAGCTGGCGACCATTTGCTGCTTTCCGACTGCGAGCACCACGGCATTGTAGCTAGTGTAATGGAACTTCAGCGCCGTTTCAACATTGAGGTTTCGGTTTGTCCGTTGGCGGCTACTTTGAATGAGGGCGATCCGGTGGCGGTGATTGCTGATAATTTGCGGCCAAATACTCGCTTGTTGGTTATCAGTCACATTTTGTGGAATACTGGCCAAGTTTTGCCTCTGGCTGAGATTGTGAAAGTGTGTCATGAACCCCCCCTAACCCCCCCTTGCCAAGGGGGGGGACAAGAGGAGTTTTCCCTGGTTCAATCCGAGGGGGAAACAGATATAAAACCCCCCCTAACCCCCCCTTGGCAAGGGGGGGGACAAGAGGAGCTTTCCCGGGTTCAAGGGGATGGGCAAGAGGATTTGTCCCTGATTAAAAGGGGGGGGCAAGAGGATTTGCCTGCAAAGAATTACAAAGTTAGAGTGTTAGTTGATGCGGCTCAATCTGTGGGGGTCTTGCCTTTAAATTTGATTGAATCGGGGGTTGATTTTTATGCTTTTACGGGTCATAAATGGTGGTGCGGCCCGGAAGGTTTGGGCGGGCTTTATGTGAGTGCGGAAGCTTTGGCAGATTTGCATCCGGTGTTTATCGGTTGGCGGGGAATTGTGACGGACGCTAATGCTAAAGTCCTGGGCTGGAAGTCGGGAGCACAGCGCTATGAAATTGCGACTTCGGCTTATCCTTTGTATGCGGGTTTGCGGAGTGCGATCGCCCTGCAACATGAATGGGGTACGATCGAGGAAAGGTATGCAGAAATTTGCCGTTTGAGTAAGTATCTCTGGGAGCGTTTGTCGGAACTTCCCGATGTGGAATGTTTGCGGACATCTGCGCCGGAAGCTGGTTTGGTTTCGTTTCGATTAACTAATGGGATGCCGCACAAAAAGCTGGTCGATTTGTTGGAAAAACAGGGGATTATGGTAAGGACTATTCTTAATCCTGATTGTGTGCGGGCTTGTGTTCACTATTTTACAACTGAGGCGGAGATTGATAAGTTGGTGGAGGGTGTTTTTAGTGAAATAGTTAGAAATCCCTGATAAGAGTCGGCGGTGGAAACCCTTAGCAGATGCTTGAATGCTCTATATACGCCCAATCCCTAAAATAAGATAGTATGATAGTGGGGTTTCATCAATGGTTGGATAAGCAAGCTGGTATAGGCTCGAACTGATTTCTATGTGCAGCCTAAACCAGGCTACTCGTCAAGCGATCGCTAGTTGGCTCAAGTATCTTGCCATAAGTCCGAAAAAAACTCTAAGCTAGGTAAAAGTGTACACCACTAGGAATACGAATATCTATGTCTTTAAAACTTATAGGGCTAATCATATTAATATTGGTACTTTGTGTCGCATTAGTACAAGCTAAGCTTGAACAGTCTGGACTTAGACAGCGTTTACGCAGGTACGAAGCATTGGATGACAAAGAGAGATATCAACGGCAGTTAGAGTCAAACATTCAACTACTCGAAAACCAACAAGAATCCTTAAATACCCAAATTATAAATCGTCAACAGGAATTACGCGAACTTGCTGCCAAAGCCCATCTTCAATCTCTAGATTATTATGAACCAAAATATAGCTTTACAAGTTATGAAACTTATATGCTTCTCTGGGAATCCACTCGATTAGAACAGAAGGAAATGCAAAAAAATAAGCAAGCCTTTATTTGTCATAAGCAATTTTACTTAAACAATAACGAGCGAGAAGGTGAAAACGTGACACGTGGCATTCTCGATTTGATAGAGTTTTTATTTGAAATGCAATTTAAAGATATTATGAAAAATGAGGTAAAATATAATAATTTTAATCTTTTAAAAAAGAAACTTGAAAAAACCTTTAAAAAAATCAACGATTTGTCAAAAAAAACTCAGTGTGAAATTTCCCAACAATATTTCAATCTCAAAATCAGGGAGTTAAATATTAAGTGTGACTTAGAGAATAAAGAACAGAAAGATCGCGAAATGGAACAAGAAATTAAAAAGCAAAATAAACAGCGCGAAGCCATAGAAAAAGCCCGACAAAAAGCTAAAGACGCGGAACAAAGAGAAAGGCTTCATCAACAAGAGCTTGAAGAAGTTAGAAAAGAAATAGAACAAGCTGAAGGCGAAAGGCGGAACGAGCTAGAACTTAAAATTCGGCAATTAGAAGAACAATTAGCGGAAGATAGAAGAGAGAAAGAAAACGCTAATGGGGTTAAATGGGGATATATTTATATAATTTCAAATATCGGCTCTTTTGGAAATGATATATACCGGATATGTATGACCAATCGTCAGAGGGAAGATGAATATATCAGGGAAATGAACCCCGCAGCTCCATTTAGATTTGATATTCACTTCAAAATATTCTCGGAAGATGCCCTAGATACATTAGAAAGGTTGCATCAACGTTTTGACGATAAAAGAGTGAATTTAGAGAACTCAAGGAGAGAGTTCTTCCAAGTTTCAATAGATGAAATTGAGCAAGCCGTACAAGAAATTCATAAAAAAACTGGATTTTTGAGGATTGATGTAGTTCAAATAAGACCTGAAGCATATGAATACCACCAAACTCTAGCTGCACGCAAAAAGCATCAGCAGTTAACATCCAACGATTAGTATTTAGAAGAAAATGGAATAGCGTCGAGTTGAAAAAAAAATTAGCCAAAACTTTTATAGTACGTCACGTTAGAGAGAATAAACTATTCTAAAACCAACATTTTTCGACATATCACTTGCATTCTTATATGAGCGGGAGCTGGAACGACACAAAGACGGGTCATTGAGCCATGAACCCCCACGAATTACACGAGTTTGATTCTCACTACTGTCTAGCCATGCCTCTCCATTGGTAGGTGCATTATTATAATTTTCATACCAATTGTCTAAGCACCACTCCCAAACGTTACCATGTATATCGAATAATCCAAAGGCATTAGCAAACTGCAAGCTTCCCACTGAAAGAGTTTTTTTACGATAAATTCCTTTAGGTTCTGAACGATAGGGACGGCTACTATCGCAATTAACTAAATCAGAAGTGATAGTTTCCCCAAAATGAAAAGGGGTTGTAGTTCCAGCACGACAAGCATATTCCCACTCTGCTTCGCTAGGAAGACGATACTTGTGACCTGTTTTTTCAGATAAGCGATCGCAAAATTCAACAGCATCAAACCATGAAATTTCGGTCACAGCGTGACTTTTACCTCCTGGACGCGATGGGCGAAGTTTAAGCTTTGAACGTGCTTCTGGTAACAAAGCAATTTCTTTCCACTGTGCTTGTGTAACGGGATATTTGCTTATAAAAAATGCCTTGATTTTTACTGAATGCCGAGGTCTTTCCTTGTAGTATCGCTTTCCTTCAGATTCTGGTGAACCCATCCAAAAGGTTCCTTCGGGAATATATACCATCTCTAAAATTGCGCTGTTGCCAAGGTCTTCAGTTAAGTAATGTGCTTGTTCTTGATAACGGTTAATCTCTTTGCCTTGGGCATCTACGATCGCTACTGTAAATTCAAAAGCTTTAATCCCAGGAACTGATGGAACAACTAACCTCTTATTTTGTTGTTCTCCTATGCTTGTGGCACTTCGGCTCGGAGTTAAAAAAGAGGAAGATGACGAACTAACTTGAGTAGACGTTGAAGGGGAGCATATTGATTGATTGTTATTCCGTTCGATAAATCTGTTATTTGATTGTTGACGATCGAAAGTTGCAATTTCTTCAATGAACTCATTCAGTTTATTCCTAGCTTCTAAACCGACCATCCCGCTATCCACAAGCGCCCTCAGAAATTCCGATACTTGAGCTTGTCCTTCGGAGAATACAAGTTCAATTAATTCAGAAAAAAAAACCAAATTGTTTTTTTCAAAAGAATCTATTTTAGCGCCTAAATGATCGAATCCCACAATCATCAAGAGTGCTCTACGCTCAGGAACAGTTTGAGTTTTTGGTATATGGGCTAGGAACTTCACTAATTGGGATTTGATATTTATAGTCATTGAGCTTTAGATGCTTGTAAAATTTTTGTAAAACTAGGTAATCTATTGTGCTGCCTTCAGTAGTTCTACCAACTCTGAGGGTAAGTCAGCTAAGATACTCTCTATTAGTATGCCCTCGTTTCTAAAGTAATGTTGTAGGGTTGTTGGTTCAGGGATATTACCTCCAGCATGGTGTAGAGCCACAACCTCCCAAGAATCATTAAAGACCGGAGAACCAGAGGAGCCTTGCAGGGTCGAGGTTATATACTGCAACACATTACCGCCCACGTATTGAACAAAATTGTTCTGAAGAGAAATCTGCTTGGGTTGTCCCAATGGATGCTGAATAATATTGACTCGGTTACCATTGCTAATCATTGCTTGAGGTAATAGTCGTACCCAACCCCATCTTTGTCCCGGTTCTCCATCAAGTTGAACCAAAGTGTAATCTAAGGTTTGGTTGGTATAAAAAACTCCATTAGGTTTAACACGATACTCATCAGTTGCTTGAGCTTCTCCCATAAAATTTTCTTCGTAGTTAAAACGGAAAATTGTCTCAGAAAGTAAAGGTGAATCAGGCAGAACATGATTGTTGGTTAACAACAAATCTTGAGCCACAAGAAAACCTGTACCTGACCAGCGACTTTGGCTGGTTCGCACCCCAACATACGCCACTGACCGCGCGACCTGAAGTCCCTGCTGCAAGAATGATATCGGTCGCAGCGTATTCTCACCTATAATTTTTTCTAATACATCCGTAGGAGTTTCTCTTCCCCGCCATTTATCGATAACAGGTAATGCTGAGATTGGGGTCATCATGTCATACTTTGTCAGCAGCATATCCACAAAAGATTGCTGCTGAAGCCCTACGAAGCTTTTCAAGGTATTCAAGAACAGGCCAAGCGCCTCGTGGTCATAGGTTAAACGTCCGTAATTAGACAGGTAGTTAACGATTTCACTAACTGCAATAAATGGAGCACCCGAAAGATCGAGCATTGGTATCAAGGGTTTCAGCCCTGCTAACTCCAAAATTTGCTGGCGCGATCGCTCCGTCCCCAGTTCTTGTAAATCTTTTAGCAGAGTTATTAATTGTTTACGATCTTCAATTTCTAGATTGACCATATTTTTAGTATTTTAATAAAAATAATTTTACTACATAAAATAAAAACAGGCTTTGAATATACCAGTTGCACAAAATTATAACCAGCTTAATGCTTCCCGCTAGCAATTAACACCTGAAATAAAAAAGCCGATCGCCCCTTCTCTAAAAAAGCCGGGGCGGGTTTATCTAGATTGTGTGCGATCCTCAAATATTATCTGTAAAACCCGCCCCTACAGGCCTGTAGGGGCGGGTTTTACCAGCCATCTATGTTGGAAACCAACAATATAATAAACCCGCCCCCACCCAACGACTCAATTAGTGACTGTGCCCGTGCCCCCCATGAGAATGCCCGTGTCCTTCGTGAGAATGCCCGTGCCCCCCATGAGAATGCCCGCGAGCGCCATGAGAATGCCCGTGCCCGCCATGAGAATGCCCGTGCCCGCCATGAGAATGCCCGTGTTCCCCGTGAGAATGACTGTGCTCGCGCTGCGCCGCAGCCAAACTCGGATTAACAGCAACCGCAGTTTCACTCAACAACGCTTCAATCTGCGGATTTGCCCACTCTGCGGCCATTTTCAGGAACTCTGGATGGTCGTTAACGCAAGGTAATTTGCGGTAAGTAACTCCTTGACGCTGTTTCTGCAAAGACTCAATAATGTGGTCTACATCTAACAATGTTTCGTGATTTTCTGTCGCAAATCCGATCGGCATAAACACGATCGCAGTTGCACCCAGATCGATCAAATTCTTCGCAGCCAACGTCGCATCCGGCTGCGTCCATTCAATCAGCGGCGTGTCGTGATTCAGCCAACCCACCGAAATCAAAGGATAGCGATACATCAAACGTTCCCGCACGCGATCG
>Ga0247774_1001187_pt1 | contig 13241 bp, 17 predicted proteins | sample UWRJL001104B6_FD_179933 | JGI IMG/M metagenome (GOLD analysis project Ga0247774, IMG submission 179933) | Plant litter microbial communities from Arlington Agricultural Research Station in Wisconsin, United States - UWRJ-L001-104B-6 | ecosystem: Environmental > Terrestrial > Plant litter >... | reverse complement strand
AGTGGCTGCCCCTTTCGGGTTGCATTTATTCGAGGCCAAGCCAATCCAATCCTGACAGATTGCCTCCCAATGTGTCGTATTTCCAGGAATACCATGCCAACGCAGCAGAGCTCCATCTGTAGTAAAGAGCGATTGGGGTCAGAATCTGCTAGATTTGCGCTTTCAATATAGGCTCTGTGAGTGCTTGATGGCTGGCTGTGCTAAGTAGAGTCGTCGACAGCAGGTCCAGCCTTTTGGGGTCCGCCAAGTGACGCTCTCTGGCTCTGGCTGCCCTGGTCACAGACGCCTCGCATGCTCAAGCTCCGCGCCGAGTCATAGGCTAGGCGCCGGCCACCGTCCCCCACGAAAGTCTAGCGGTTCCCAGATTGCCAGTCGGCCCAAATGGAGTTTACTCTACAGGGAAGGCCATGCCAAGTCCTTTTTGGGAAAATGAATCCTGGCAAACTTGGCTCGTGTCAATCTTTACGACCACTAATAACTCTGTCCCTTTCTCGGCTCTCCCATCGTGGGATATGAACCTCAGCGGTGTTTGCACGTCTGCCCCCGTCTGCCAATCTCCGCAAATCCCATCCGAAGTCATCCCCAGCCTGTGCACCCGCAGCCCTTCCGAATGTGACACGCCCAATTCTGCTCGACTCCCCCGCATTGCATCGACTCCACTGTCCACCGTCATGCCCAGGTGCCATTCGACATTTCGATTCTGCTGATCCGCGCCCTGAAGCTCGCATCGCGCCGAAGGGTTTGGTGCTTGATCCTCTCGCAACCACGCAACCACGCACGCAAGCACAATCGTTTGCATCAGTCGATACTTGGTTCCATCGAAATTTCCTTCACTTCATCAAAATGCCGGCACTGTGCGGAGGGAGCAAGACAGTGCAGCGGAAGCTGGTGCTGCTGTGAGTGTTTTACGAGTGTTTGCGCCGGATCGAATCGAAGCTTGCACCCGACTTTGGTGTCCTTCCTTACGTCCACGTCCATGTTCATGGCGACGGCCCCGGCGAGCCTCTTCCGCGATGGCGACTTGGCTGACACGTATGTCTCTAGCGGCGACGGTGCATGCGGAAAGACTTCACTCTTGAACGTCTTTACAAGGGGGTACGTGACGACGCCCTGGGCGACTCCCGTTCGTTGAGATTCTAATCCTGGCCTAGATACTTTCCGACCGTCTACGAACCAACCGTCTTCGAAAACTACGTCCACGACATCTTTGTCGATAATGTTCATATCGAGCTCTCTCTGTGGGACACGGCGGGCCAGGAAGAGTTTGACCGGCTACGCAGTTTGTCATATGGTGCGACACCCAATCTTGAGAACAGACGAAAAGGATAAGGGGATGCGAGTAGAGAGGAGAGGTTGAGAGAGGCAAATGCTGACTGACAATCAGATGATACCGACTTGATCATGCTCTGCTATAGCGTCGACAGCAAGGACTCGCTCGAAAACGTCGAAAGCAAATGGGTTGGCGAGATTGCCGACAACTGCCCCAACACGAAGCTCGTTCTCGTGGCGCTCAAGTGTGATCTCCGTGAGGGGGGCGAAGAAGAAGAAGAAGATGCGGCGGACGGGGCGCAGCGGGAAAAGAAGCCCATGATCAACTACGAGCAGGGGCTGGAGGTGGCAAGACGCATCAATGCACTCCGGTATCTCGAGTGCTCAGCAATGCGGAACCGAGGCGTCAACGAGGCCTTTACCGAAGCAGCCCGGGTTGCTCTGACGGTTAAGAAGGAGAAGGAGAGCTCCAAGTGCGTTGTGATGTAGTCGGCCGTTGGCGGGGCTGACGGTTGTGATGTTGATATGGTGGGAAAATAGGCTTGATAGGATGAATGGAGGGAGGGGAAATGGTGAGAAGAAGGGGAAGGAGCAAGATGACACTAGAGCCGAGGAGGTGACCCAAGTCGATGGACGGTGCAGGGGGAGCGACAGGCTACCATTACTTGCCATCACGAGGCGTCTTGGAGTTTGCGTTTGTTTCGATTCCTTCGCCCACCGGGTTTGTCACCGACGCCAGACCGTCTAGTCATGGTCATCACGCACCGTTTCATTTGTTTTCGCTGCGGCCGTCCCTGGGTTGACCGCGGTTGTCGTGTATATATTTACTTTGATACTCGGGTGCACATACACCTTGATTAGGTACACTTTTTAATACGGCCTGGATGCAAGAGGAGGGAATTGTCTTGACAGAGAGGAAAGAAGGTCATACACGGAAGAAAAAACTCACGTCTCCCGTCTGCAATGTGGACAATAGAAGTTTTATCGCCCCTATATTATCTCCCGTTTGTCTCCTTGCTTCCCCGTGTCCTCATGGCATGATGAATCAAGTCCTGTCCTCTATCGAGATTCGAGAATATGTATGTTGAACCATGTCACTCCGACCCGGCCGGCAATCATCTTTGTATGTATTGTCTTTGTGGGGCCGTTGGAAGTCTCTTTGTCCGAACGTGAGCATATGGCATCGGGGCGGGAATCCAGATGCCTTTGCTAGGTTGTCGTCGGAGCCGAACAGAGGTTTATTCCAGAAGCACGACCAAGACTGTTTGGAACGCTGGACCATCACGGTGCTGGAATTATTCGGCCAAGGCACAAGCTAGCCACTTACAGCTAGCGAGATCCGTTTCTCCTGTTTCTCTATTTCAACATTTACAGCCCATTCGTAGCAACCTAGTCAAGGATTCAAACATGCAGGAGAGCGCTGTCGTCTCCCTCACCCGCAGTTGACACTCAACAGGATCATAATATCTCGCAATTGGATATGAACGTTTAGGAGATTATTGAATGAATAAAGTGAAATCTATTTCAAGGCATGTTGATACATTTAAAAACGCTGACGTTATCCATAACTCGTTGTAGCATTGTTACATATCTTACTCTTCACAGGGGATATTTGGATGATTTATCCGTGACCTATGCATCGTTAGCCTGTTTCCCCCCTTTTCTTGTGTCGGGTCAACTTACGGCCAAGGGCCTGGCCTCGCTTGGAGACTTCACGGGCATGATACTGCTTAATCTTGGCGCGGCGGGCTTCCTCCTTGGCTTCTTCCTCGAGGCGCCGCACGTGCTCCCGAGCCTCCCGAACCGACTGCCTGGCCTGCTCGAGAGCATTGTCGGCCTCGCGTTCCGACGCCTCGGCGGCCATGACACGCTCGCGCGCCTGGATGATGGTGGGGTCCATGGTCTCGTTGCGGCCGCCGGCGCCAAACTTGGAGAGGACCGATCGCCGGCCCGATATCATGGAGTGGTTGTCGGTGTGGTGCGACATGCTTGAGACGGAAGATGTGCTGGTGCGGCTGGATGGGGTCGGCGAGGGGTCCCGGCGGTGGAAAAAGCCGCCCCGGCGGGAGCTGCGGTCGTCGTCATGAACGGGCTCGGGCTCGTGATGAGGCTCAGGCTCGGTGTGTTCGGGTCGAGAGAAGAAACCCATTTTGAACTGCGTCGAAGTGTTTTGAGGCTTGGGAGGTTCTATTTGAGTTGTGGATGCTGCAACTATGAATTGAATGGGGCTGAAGTTTGGAAATTCAAATTTTTAAGTCTCTTTCGTACGCGGAAGAGGAAGAGGCTGCCCTTAAGTATTTGGTTCCGCTCCTCCCCTCTTCTTCCTGCGGATGACAACTTGCGACCCATCCTCACCTCCCACGGACTTTGGCTTGCTTCTTTCTTGGCTTCTTCCTTTGCTAGCTTTTCGATGATCATTGCCCTCGTGTGCACACAAGGGGTTGGAAGCCTGTTTGTCTTATGGGGTCTTGGGGGTGCAGTGACGCGATCGTCTTCTTCGATCTTCACTGACGTCAGGTTGGAGGGTCTTGGTTGGCCAATCAGAGGGCCGATGACACCATCTGCGGCACGAAAAACCCAGGACCCTAAAAATCCACCCAATGCCAATGCGTCCTGCAAGGACCTGACGTTGAGGATTTCATCATCGAGTTGCTTGGGCCGTTAATAAAATGCCGATTCTTAGTATGGGTCGGAGGACGACAGGTTGTGCTTGCCAAAGATAATATCCGTGATCGGGACTGCATGCCACGTCGCCGGGAGATGCATCTTTGCAACTTGTGGACGCCATCTGCAGGAACGAAGAACCTCGACCGCAGTGCAAGACGGTCGTCGGACCTGCGGAGAGAATCAAACCCATCTTCACTTGGTTCAAATCTTCATCTGAGCTTTTGGCTTCTGATGATTGGGCGGCTGCAGGCTCTATCGGTAGGTGCCTGGTACTGCCTCTTACACCCCGCCTCGAAAACTTGACGTCCTGAACCCGACCACGAGCAACGAGGTGCGCAGAGTTCAAACCCGTACCCCCGCACCTTTATGGCTGAGCTGGCCTGGCTCGTTCGGCTTTCGCCACCTCCAAGGCCCTGCCTGTTTCAGTCCGCTTCATGATGGGCTCAAGGTTATTAGCCAGTCGAGGGTGTACTGTACGACCACACGCCGGCGCAAAGAGAATATTTGGTTGTTGAAGTTTGCGACCAGCGCGGGGAGAAGACAAGCCGGGCGACGACTGGCTCAGGGTGCAGCGTTTCGTTTCAGAAGCTGTGGGACCCGTTTCGAGCTTGTTGACCGATTTGACGGCAGATCGCCTTGCAGCACCCGTACACTCTGTCTGCATTCTTCCTGGCGCATCGGTGATCTTCATCACAGCCTCGGATTGACGCTGCACTTCAGTCAACATCTGGAAGCACTGCCTCTTACCACCTCATATCCTCAGTCCCCCCATACTCTCATGACACCGGCTGTGCTGATAAGAATGAGTGGAGTCAGAGCAAGATCCGCGAGGGAAATTTCCCGGTAGAAATGCGTACATGTTATCCGAGATTTTCCTCACAGCTACTTTTTCTCGGCTAGAGACCGCAGCATTGAACTAACATAGTATCCCTCGCCACTTGGAGGGAGACTGTTAGGAGCCCAACTGGTCGCCAACGGTCCCCCTCGGACCACTCAAGGGCAAAGGCCCTGATTCGGCAAGGGATCTACGAAAGGTGGGACATTGCTGCTTGTCCGTGTGCTCTAATTGGCTCTCTGGTCTCTGACCAAGCCAGCTAAACCAGGAATAGAAAAGAAGTGGAGACGCCTCCCGTCGCAAAGACAGTCTTGGCAGGGGAAAAAGACTAGGAGACGCAGGTTGGTATGCAAGAATGCTCGCGTCGCTCACACAGCAAGACGCAGCCTCAGAATCCCAGACCGGCCCAATCGGGACAAGGCCCCTTTTGTTCAAATGAAGACGCCTGGACCTCCTTCGTGACCTCTGTTGTTCGTCGTTTCTGCTCCTTTCCTTCGCGCCACTGGTTTAACCTTGTCGCTCGCCAATCTTTGCTCTCTCGTGAGCGAGAAACAGCCACTCGTTTGGACTGCATTTCTGCGTCTGTCACTCCTTCACCCCACACCAGACCGCAAGACTCGGTCTCTCATATTTCGCCGTGAGGCAAATCGCCTCTTATACGCTCCTTATCGACGACCGATTTGTGTCGCCGCCCCTTCTTTGACTCCGATACTAGACGTGTCGCCTTTAATCGTTGTCGCATCCCCTCTGCTAGCGGAGGCCCTCTGCTTTGTTTCGATCGATTCTCCAAGTCTTCCCTCGGCCGTCCGTTTTGATCTTCGAATCTTGGTTAGACACTATGCTGTGGAATGTGCAAGCAGGCTGGGCTTTGGCCCTAGCCGCCTCCGCCGTCTTTACGTTGGTGTCGGCTCAGGTCACGACCGACTGCAATCCGATGGAGAAAGATTGCCCGCCGAAGCCCGCTTTTGGATTGGACTACACCTTCAACTTCAACTCGTCGCCGCCCGCCGACACCTTTACGGCAAGCGCCGGCAAGGTAACGTACGACCCGGAGCTGGGTGCCGTGTTTACCATCGACAAGCAGGGCATATCGCCCACCCTCACGACCAACTTCTACTTTTTCTGGGGCAGGACCGAGCTGCTGCTTAAGGTGGCACCCGGCCAGGGCATCATCAGTTCCATGATGTGGCTCAGCGACACGCTCGACGAGGTGGATTGGGAATTTTTCGGCACAAACGCCACGGCGGCCCAGTCAAACTATTTCGGGAAAGGCGAGCAGGATTTTCACAACGCCGAGTACTTTGAGGCGAACGGCGACGTCCACGACGACTTTCACAACTACACAACCATCTGGACTAAGGACAAGCTCGAGTGGTGGCTGGACGGAAATCTGGTCAGGACGCTACTGCCGAAAGACGCCAAGGGGGGCCGGAATTTCCCGCAGACGCCTATGAAGCTGAGCATGGGCATCTGGGCCGCCGGCGATCCGTCCATGCCCAAGGGAACGCGCGAGTGGGCCGGTGGCGATACCGACTTTGGCAAGGCGCCCTTTACCATGTGCGTGAAGAGCGTCCGGGTCGAGGATGGCACCAAGGGTGTCAAGGAGTATAGCTACGGCGACAGGACGGGCTCGTGGCAGAGCATCAAGACCGTCAGCGGCAACTCGACTGCCCAGCAGTCCATCTTCAAGCCCCCCAAGGAGTCTGTCGCCGAGAAGTGGGAGAAGCTGCCCGAGACGTCCAAGACAGCCGTGTATGCCAGCGCCGGCGGAGTGGGTGCCGTGGCCGTCATCGCCCTCATCTGGTACTGCATCAGGCAGCGACGTCGCGGGCGGCGCGAGGCCAAGCTGGTGGCCGAGGCTGCCGAGAAGGAGCGCCAGGAGACGGCTCGCTACGCAAAGGCCGGCATCAACCCCGACTCGTTTGCCGACACGCCCAACGACTACCGCGTGGCCGACGTGAGCGACGACGGCAAGGTGACGGAGAAGCCCGTCAACGTCTTTGCCAGCCCGTTTGATTCACGACCCAACACGAGCGAACAGGGCGAGAAGGCGTGGCCCATGTCGCCGGCAACCCCGAACGCCAGCGCCATGCGGTCCCCGGTGCCCTTGCTTCAGGAAGGATCTCAGAGCCCGAGGTTCGACAGTTCAGGCCCGTCTCGACCCTACACACCTACCGGATCGCCGTACAACCAGCCTCTGGCGAGATCGCAGGCTCCAGCCCACGCCATGTCGCAAAGGTCTCCAGCGAGGGGGCCGGGAATGCCACCCGCAATGGGAGGCATGGGTCCGGGCATGGGACCCCGGCATCCGCCCACTCCGAACCGCAGTGCCTCGAGTCCAAATACCTACATGCGTCCTGGTCCGAGCATGCAGGGACCACCCCGAGGCCCACTACCAGGTCCGCCAGGCCCGCCAGGTCGGCCAGGATTTGGCCCTGGCCCCGGTCCTCGTAACCAAAACCCTGCTCAGCTTCCGCCACGGAGCGCAAGCGCAGCACCACGAGCACAGAACTATGGCCATCCAGGCGCTCCAGATGGATACTGGAACAACGGGTACAGGTGACGAGGGCGGAGATTTGAAGAGGAAGAGGACAACTAGCCAGCCTTGCGTTTTGGTTGGATTTTCTTGTATAATTGCTTCCAGTATGACTCACTTTTTGTAGATGATAAGTAGTGGACATGTCTCATTTGTTTCTATCAGATGGCGGGATTTGGCATGCAGATACCATGTCTCACGTAATGGATACCACGGCGCGAACGGAGTGTGAACGACTCGTCACGAAGGACAGACAGGTAGATGGCGAGGACGCGATTCTCGCCCATGTACTATCAATAAACAGACATACAATGAGCCACTTAGAAACTGGGAACCACACTACCGATGAAACAAACTGGCAGCAGTTGAGTGGAATTGGGACTTGACTTGACAGCTGGATCTCGAAGGCACATCACCAGTGCGGCTGCGTGCAAGAATGAGGACTTTGACGTTTAGTAACGGTCCAGGCGCGGCTCCATTGCGGAGGTCCGTCCCCGAGGGCTGTCAGGAAGGCAGAAGTTGGAGAATGAGAGGAATGGAAAGGGGAAGGGGGGCGAAGCTGGAGTCTCGCCCATTGGCATAGGCAGGCTGGCTACTTTGTCGATGAGTCTTGGCCTGGCCTTCCATTCCGACTGAGTTTCTAATCACTACTTGTGCACTCGCCAAGACGTGAAAAGGATATCAGGGCTTGAGGTTGTGCCACTAGTTAAACTGCACACCCGGCTTCACTCTACCGATCAAGTGGTTCTTGCCTGCTAATGTTTTGGATCGTGATATGGCGTTTCGACTGAGAAGTGTAATAATCCTGACAATCTGACTCGAGCTGCTTGCCCAGCCATGTCAGCCGCACCCGAGATCCAAACGCACCCGACAAAACTCAGGCTTTCTTTACATACAGGTATGTCGTTTTCGTTTGAACGCCCTCTCTGTTACGGAACCTGACATCCCGATTCCGGCTAGGACCGGCGCATCAAAATGGCAGTCTCTGGATTGGTATTGGCTATTTAAACTCCGAGAGGACGAGGCTAGATTACTTGGCCCTGGTCACAACGTGGGCGAGGGTATGTTCTCTATTACGGGAAGAAACAGGCCTTCTTGTTACCCCGAATTGATGGCCTCATTGGTGCCGTCGTTGGGATTCTGCACCGAGACCTGCCTTCATGTTACTCGGCGTCGAACTAATGGACAGCTGAATCGACTGCTAGGGCAGGTCTTCTGGTGAGCTCTGCATCAGGCTTCGGGTTTGCGTCAACGCCACCTGAGCAACATACTTTGAGAGAATTGAGACAGGAACATCGCGTACCAAGGTAGCAGGTCGGCGACAGACTGAGACTGCTGCTGAAGGAACCCGGTACCGTCCGACGGATCCAACACGACGATACTTGGAATTTCTGTTGCCCCTCCGTGGGCCTGACCAGCCGGCCCAGAAAAGCAGCTGCCCGCCATCTGCGTAACCGATCTAGGCCTGCACGGCTGAACGATGGTGGATTTCTGTGGCACTCTGATAGAAATTGAACAGACTGCAGGGCCAGTTGCAGGTAATGCCGACCGGGTGGAGACATTGTCCCCCAATCTTCTATTACTGGCCATGTTCAGCTGGATTGCCAGTTATTCTCAGCCCTAAGCAGGGGTGCAAGGTCAACGACGGTTGAGCCAAACCGGATCGAGAAATGGCCATCCGATATGTCGGGTAGGGCTCGTATTTCGGAGCTGCAGATAGGCTTGATTGATTTTACACTCCTGTATCGCGGTGCAATCAATGGCCGGTAGCCTGGATTCCTTCTGGACCCATTTGAATTTGTTGTCCGCCTTGAATGCCGAAACACAACGAAGAGTTGGAACCTCGTTCCTTCAGATGGCATAACAAGGGACTCGAGCAGAATCACTTCTAACCCCTATGGCATAACTAGAATGCCGAGCACGCCGACCTCTTGATATGCTTGGAGATGAATGGGATGCTCTATCCGTTACACGAACCAGCGAATGCGTCCGTACAAGACTGTACTGCCGCGAAGGCGACATCTTGGACCGTCTCCATGCATATCTGCCAGCTGTTCATGACAGAGTGGAATCCGAAATTTCAAGAGCTGGACGGCAAACAACAAGAAGTGGGGTTTTTTGGCTCCTCCTGGCCAGACTAGGCAAGAAGAAGCCAACCTCGTGTCTTGTGTCACACCAAGACAGTATATGTGATGAGGTCGGAACAGGTTTATTCTCGTACTCCCGACACTCGCACTCCGCTTATGGCTTTCGACAAGAGCTCTTCGGTATGTTCCTCAGCGTGGCCAGATGGGCTAGGGAGGCTACACCATGCTCCGGTGACCACCAAACGCCGTGAAGTGGAGAAACCGGATGACTTGATCAGCTCCGGGAACCGACAGAAATGAATTCTCTGCATCAGGCACTGGAATCGAGCCCGTCGTGGTTCCATTACGTACAGAGAGAGCCACCAGCATCTTGGAGGGTTCATAGACAGTCTGTGTCCATGTCCTTGAGCACACGTCCGACTATAAAAGCCATGGCCTCCCTTGGATGACTTGGCTTTCTTGGACGGCCCATCGCTCGTTTGCATCATTTAATTAGCCACCTTGAACAAGAAGTCATCATGAAGCTTGCCAATTTCATATCGACTATGGCCCTTTTGGCCGCCTCGGTTGCTGCTGCTCCCGGAGTTGGCGATGGCCGCGGTGGCACCAACGGTGACCACCACGGCGACGTGGATCATCACAGCGGCGACGGTGGCCATGGCCACAATAGCGACGATGGTCATGATTACAATGGCGACGGTAACCACGGACACAATGGCGATGATGGTCATGGTCACAACGGCGACGATGGTCATGGACACCATGGCGATGGTAGTCATGATCACAATGGCGACGGTAGCCACGGACACAACGGCGACGATGGTCATGGGCACAATGGCGGATCGGGTGGTCATCATACTGGCGGCCGCGTCGTCCCCCTTGGTGGATGGACCAAGAAACCTTGCTCAGGCGGCCAATACTATAAGGGATTTTATGGTGGCGGCTGCTCTTGCCCCAACGGATACGACTACCGCCGTGGAAAGTGCGTGGGCTACCACAAAAAACCTAGGCCTTCCCATCATGACAGACAGCAGTGCTACTGCGCCAAGTCAGCCTCCAACTACAAGCCCTGGAGTAAGTGCCGAATCGGACCCTAAATCTGACACGAGCAAGGCTTGGCGCGAAAAGACGCGCTCTGACAAGCAGCAGACGACAACGATGACTATTGCGACGAGTACGATACCCAGACCTTCTGCTGCGACAAGAAGGACTTCTTCAGGAAGATTGCCGAGTACTGTCCTCCCCATCCGACCTGCGGCGATGGGCAGAAGTGGAGCTGGGAGCGCAAGCGTTGTGTCTGCCCCGGCAGCATGGTGCGTCATGTTAGAACTTTCTTGCTATCGAATGCTCGAGCTGGCTGACCCGTTCAAAGATTTCCTGGAAGGGCTCCTGCGCCTACCCGCCCATGCCGCGCAAGAGCTGTGGCCGCGACCAGGCGTGCTTCTGCGCCAAGGATCCCGACAGCATCGTGGCCTACAGTAAGTGTCCAACCAGTTGCGTCTCCTAGGAGCACTACCCTGACAAGGCATCGATCATTGCAGACAAGGACCACTCGTACTGTGGCGACGACGGCGGCAATACCGTCTTCTGCAGTTTGCCCGGTCCCGGTGAGCCAGAGAAGTACTGCCGGAAGAACTGGCATTAGTGAAGGCAGGCAACGAATTCGGGATCCCAAGGCTGCCCGCCATCTCTCCGACTCACTCACCCCGTCTTTGCCAAGCTTCTGAGGTCAAATTGCACCATGCGATGATGAGGACTTGAGGACCCTGCGTCGGGATGTTTAGCACCGGGCTAGGAGCGGCGGCGCGATGATCCCTTGGTGGGCATATAGAGTGGTAAAAGGGAATCGAGATGGCAACAGGTGTTCGTTTCTTTCTCATCACTCCTTACGCCGGCACAGGCAAGAACATTTTGTTTTAGATCAAGCAGATTTACTACTTCACATATGCCAAGAGTATCATTTATGAATGCGAAAATGTTTGTGGGAAGTTGGATCGGGGACGATGAAGCCAAGACAAAGTGAAGCGACGTTGATGTTGAATTTAGCGAAGCGAAAATCGATGAAACCGTTTTTTGAGAATCAAGATTTGTGTTAGTGGATCGGTCCAGCCGGCGGCACGTCTGCACATTTCGGCGTTTCGGTCTCCAATATGACTCGGCCCTACTGCCGAAGGCTAGCCGACGGTGTATGGCGTCAGAGTACCTTCGAACAAACCTCTTAGGGGCCGGCATCCTGGGGCCATGTCGGCCGAGAGGGACAGAGCCGGGAGCGACTGTGTGGAGGAAGACTCGCCTAGTTACACCGACCGTTCTTGACTGGGTAGATTGACTTGGAAACATGTCCACCCTCACGCGTCGAAAGAACAGTGGAATCGAAAACACGTGGGGACGCCGAGCTCGAACTCGGCGCGGACGGGATGCGATTCCCCGAAAGTCCATGAGGGTGAGAACTGTGCAATCCACAACCATTGTTTACATCTTCTGGAATTCGAATCGAGTCCGCCTGAGTAGCTTGGAAAACGACACGTTCACGAAATCCTTTTCTCAATGGGGCTGGTTGGGATTGACAGAAGAAAGCTGAAATGCTGCGGCCTTAGGGTTATTCCAGCCAGACCAATCAATTAAGGCACAAATCTCCGAATCTCCATCTGGAAACCTGATATCGTGGCCCGGGAAATGGTCTATTCTTAGTTTGGTTCCTCTCGTGGGCTCTAGCTTCCGAAGCGAATCGCGGCGTTCTGCCGAACCGGAAGAATGAAGGACCCCTTGGGTTGGGGTCTCGTCACGATTCGTCGGCATGACGAGATCGGCCCAGCAAGTTCCTGGACTTGAGCCCGCAGCCATCATTATCCTTTGCGACCCTTATGCCCCAATTTTTGGGGAGCAAACGAATGAATCCCATCGAGCCCCTCCTCGCATCTAGTCAATGCTGCGGCGAAAACCAGGTGGCCTTCAAGATGCCGACCTCACCGTCGGCCTGCCCCCGCAATGATCTTCACACCCCGCGTAGATCTGATTCCTGCCGCGGACAGGCAGCCACGAGCTTTTCGGAGAGCATCCCGCACCGTTAAATTGCCCGCCAAATGAGGCGCATAACGAGCCAAGACGGGGGAGGTCGATTCAACCTTTTCCACCTTTTCCACCTCTCCCGCTTTCGAGCTTCGACCCCCAATTCGACTCTTATCCGGGCGACCGCGATCGACGTTCCGCTCTTGGCCAGCCTGAAGAGGAAATGGAGGTCAGGGACCACGAGCCATGCCAACCGTCGCAACCGTTATTGCGCGGAGAGGGACGGCTGGATGGGTGATGGGCGATGACCTGATGTCGAGTCGACGCGGTGGTGAGTCCAATTGATGAGCTTGGCGAAGAGACTTGAGCGTCGGCAGCCTCTCTTGAGGGCTTTGTGCAGCTCGTCGACCGTTGGAGCACCAGTCACATCTAACCTTCCCGCATCCCCAGGATTACATGAGCAACGGAGTGAATCCGAGCTCACTTATGGCCATGCGGGATAAACGGCAAATTATGTTAGACGAGAGGTACCCTGGACAGCACTCTGCAAAGTTTTACATGCACATGCACCAGGCAATTGGCAAAGGCGCAGTCCACTTTTGAAAATTTTGATTTTGATTCATGAAAATAAGCAGCTAAGTACGGAGTACAGAAAAAGTATATGCAAAGAAAATGGCTGGAAAAAATTTGGAGATTTCTCTCCCCGCGCACGATTGTCGTACACGCGATTCGTTTCCGCCCCCCACCCCCCTTCCCCCCTCCCTGCTTGCACCATGACCGACTTTTGAAGTTTGCAGCCATGCACCCCGTCCCTCTCCAGCCGGCGGCTCTCCCTCTT
>Ga0247774_1001186_pt1 | contig 13242 bp, 7 predicted proteins | sample UWRJL001104B6_FD_179933 | JGI IMG/M metagenome (GOLD analysis project Ga0247774, IMG submission 179933) | Plant litter microbial communities from Arlington Agricultural Research Station in Wisconsin, United States - UWRJ-L001-104B-6 | ecosystem: Environmental > Terrestrial > Plant litter >... | reverse complement strand
CCCTTACTTCAGACAGCAAACGGCTCCCACAGTTCTAAGTTGCCGGCTCTCCGATCTCGATTCTTGCATGTAAGCAAGAAGCAGGGAAGATGTAACCGTGTGGCGAAGACAAGACCGGGGGGGGGGCACCAGTCTTCAGATTGGTATGTTCGAGACTGAATAGTTCCTGCAGGGCTGTTGCTCCAACGAGGGGGTATGTTGAGGATTCCCCTCACCGTCGATATGAGCGGATGATGCACCTTCACCCTCCACGGATTTGTTGGTGGGACGAGAGCATGTCCTGCTGAACATGAAAAGAAGGAATGAGGGATGTTACCGTGGCACGCCTTGATAGGTATTGTTTCTTAAGAATATGCCCCACCACTCGTGTGTGGTGGCTCGCTTCTTTTGAGTTGATCACCATGTCGTCTAGTTCGGTCACGCTACTCACCTTTCTCGCGCACAAACACAACTCTTAGGGTGGGTGGCCTCAAACGCAAAAATGCTTGCATGGCGCTTTCGAAGATAGAGACGCCAGAAAACCTTTCCTTGAGCATCTCGATTGCTTCCGCTGTCGTGGAACGTCGGCAGAGGAGCGAAAAGAAACCCACACTCGCGCCATGCAAGAAGAATATCGGGCGCTTTCCATGTTGCTCGATAGTAGTGTCATATCCACCCACCTTCTCCTCTGCGCTGGTTTCTACATCGTGATATCCTCCCTTATCATTGAAACACGAGACACAACATTAAAATAATGTAAAGCACATCTTGAGGACATGGCCAGCAATTCAAAGGAACTAAAACGACCGTCCAACCAAAGTCGTCCACACCATTTCCTCAAAGCCTCTACGCGGGAGCGAGTATGGGCGCTGCGGCCTCTAAATTACTTGCATGGCGTCTTTTTCTGCCTTTAAAGTCCTCTGCTTACTTCGTCCGGCACTAGACGCTTATTGTACATATTGCTAACCGTCGTTGCTGTTAATGGGTTGCATCTCACTCACTTCGTTTCTGCCCGTGTCCTGATGCCAATCTTTTTTCTCTTTCTACTACTACGCACTCGGGTCGTTCGCCTTCCTCGTGGTACTAGATAGAAGCACAAGCAGCTAGAAGGAACTACCAGCAAAGGTGCACTGCGTCTGTGTCTTAATGGCCATCCATCTTGTCAAGTAACACCCGGATTTTCAGGCAAAATCGTCCCAAGGCGCAACGTCTCATGAATTAACCCGCACGGTATTTCTCTATTCCCGCTAGATCAACTTTCTTTGTCTGTTCTGTCCATCAAGGTCATGAGCAGCGAGGAATCGACCGAGAAATCGCCACAACTCGTAAATGAGGTCCAACTTTGCTTACGGGTTTGCATCCGGGACCCTATCGGCTTCGGAGAGGATTGGCCTGACGATGGATTGTTCTTCGGATGTATTTTGCACGACAGAATGTGCCGGGTAGTAGTACGACGTCGACGCCGCCGCCGCCGCTGAAGACGATGACGATGACCGACGAATCGGTGTGTTTGCAGAATCATTGACAATCTCTGATATCCTAGGAGATAGGCTGGCCTAATGTTCACCGTATGCCGTAGTTTCTATGAAGAGTATCGATGTACGATAACCCTGGCTGCATCTTGGACTGATGATGTGAGATGCTAAGCGGTGCAATGCTTCCTGGAAATGACGAGCCATCCATGGAAAGTGAAGTTGGTCGCACTTCAGCCCACATGTTCCGCAGATGTTGCCCACTCGTTCTTCTTCTGATCTAGCCATTCTCCCTTCTCAACCCATCTAGCTTCCAGCCACTTTTCAAGCTCCTCTTGCGTCGTGGGCACATCTTCAAGGGAGAAGCGCCGCACGTGAATGTGGAACTGGTATCTATGGCGGCCGCTGAGCCCTGAAAGCCTCAACGTATCCCACATACTAGGGGCATGCAGGAACTTCTCCCCCCACTGGTAGGCGACGGTGAGGTCATACACTGCCTTCACCTGCGGGGCGTTGCGAAGTTGCTGGACCGTGGTGACGAAGCCCTTGGTACGGGGGTAGAGGAGGTGCTTTGGCTGGGTAACTCCTCTTTGCTGACACCACAGCTCTGACTCTTTGTACTTCTTGTAAGTGAAGCGCGTGCCTTCGCTGAACGAGATTAGCCCTACAACAAACCATTAGCCTAGGATCCCTTTTCCACGACCACACGAAGCATGGGAATAGACGCATGCTAGTGTCTCGATCTAGACCGTGCTAGCTTCCTCGTGAGCCTTCAGAATCGAGATGGGCTACTAACATATCGGCCATCCTCTCTCAACGACAGGGGAAAACACACGCTCCAACTCGGCTCTGTCTCTCTGCCAGTTCCTCGATACCAGCGGCATCCCCATGGCCCATAGCCCCCAGCCCAGAAAGGGAACCTTCTTAAGCTGGCTCTTGGCGAAATATCTGCACCTTCCCAGCATTCCCGTCTTAATAGCCAGAGCCTGGATCATGTAAAAATCGGACCAACTGACGTGGTTGGAGATGACGATGGCGGACTCCCCATGAGGAATACGGTCGCCCGACATTGTGATATTGCCCCCGTTGAGGCGCTCAAAGATGACCTGGATCGCCTTCCACACGGAACCGGCGATGGCGGACGACGTATTGTAGACCAGGTCTGGGAACAGGCGCTTCAGCGGAAGCAGGGCCGAGAGGGCCATGTCTGCGAGGAGGAGGTATAGTAACCAAGGGACAAGGATGAGGAGACCGCGCACCTGCATCAAGATGCCATAGGGCTGATGTTGGGAAGCCATCTCGGCCCACCCCTGGCAGATCTCAATGCTTGGAGATCAGTTCTCGCGTGATTGATCCTCCACTTAGACCGATATTGACCTGATTCTGGGATAACTGCTTCCTGCGATATTTTTCATCGACAGAAAATATGCTGTAAACGTCTAAGAAGATTCCGCGTTGTAACTCTTGACAATGTTGTATTTCCCGCGTAAGGTTCGTGGGATGATGAAGAATTATTTTGAATGGCATGGACCGATAGCGGAGATTGACGAACGGATATTGGATGACATGAGCACATGTCAAGGCATAGAGACAAATTCACCTGCCTAGACTTCGCGGGTCATCGAAAATCGCCGCGGCTAGATCTACACGGGCAAACGGGATACTGCTCGTCGTGACAGGTTAGTATCTCAAGACATGTAGGAGCTTAGTCCCCGACATTGGGTCGAATTATCGCCCACCGCGTGCACTGACGAATCACTTACGATCACGTCTATAACCGCCCTAGACGTAGGATAAGTTCGTACCCAAGAGCGAGGCTGAAAAACTAACAATATCCGTATCCTCGGCACACGTGTCGGTCTGGCCTTGGGAGATTCCAGTTGCGGGTGGGAATCGGCCTGTGAGCAGGCGACGGGCCAACCACCAAAATGTGGTGCCTGGTGGCTGGAATCTTAGTGGCGTTTCGGGAGGAGTGGTGATGGGCTGTGCTTCGATTTTTGTGGGCAGGGAAGTCTCTGGACTGTCACGACTCCGCAGCTGGAGAGTGGTCACCCCGCTCGAAATTCAAATTTCAAATCGCAAGTCAGCGACTTCAGAACAATCCTGGTGAGACGCATGATCTTAGAACAATCAGCTCGCCACGACACCCCTGCAGCGCTTACAGTTTTTGGGGTCAAGAAATCTTCTCAACACTGATCTTGATTCCTAAGAGGCAATGAAACGCCTCAAAATTCTGTGAATGAGGTCTTTAGATATTGTAGAGAAAACAAAAAAGGGTTTCATTACATTCGACAATTCTAGCCAGGACAATCGCTCTAACAACCACTGATATCGTGTCCGGAACCACTCGGTGAGACGAGCTGAAGCCACAGGGCTGCTGCCCCATCAGTTCACCACAGGGCTGAATATATGTGTGCGCGCCCGGGGGGGGAAGGGGGGCGATCTACGCACTGTGTGATTCACAGCAAATATATTTTCTTCACAGTGCCATTTTTTTGGCTTCAACTGTTACTACAACTGCAAAACACTTCTTCAACGGTTGGTGGCATGATTACTGAGCTTCCAGAAGGGAAAGTACTAGATAATGCGGGCAATGGTGCTTTCCTCAACGGCCGGCACCTATCCGGCCGGTGAGACAACACCGACCGCATGGGAAGACACGCTGGCGTCATCTCTTATCAACTCATCGGACCCGGCTGGTACATCCGCGGGCTCCAGCCCAGCGTTCAATACTGCTGAGCTAAGAGGAAGCACGTCCGTGGGCTGGACAGGCAGCCGTCATCCAATGCTATGCACAGGAAGGAGAAGTCGAATTGGAACCAGAGGGTGCGCATTCAACGAAAGTATATATTCCGGAAGAGCGCCTATTCAAGCTCCAAGGTCGTTGTTCAGTACCGCGACACCTCCAAAGCTTTCTCCCGGTTGCACCTTGAACGAATCACCACGCCGAAAGCGACAACAGCGGGGCTGGTAGCCAGGGGTTTATCCGACCGCCCCAGCGCACCTCGACATCAGAGCGGCAATTTGACGAAACATCGTTCATCTTTGTCGAAATCCTTCCCTCTTGCCATTCGACAACTTCATTGTTTGTGGCTCGTCGAGCAGGCTTCAGGTTGCTTCCCTAGTTGCGGCTGGTTGTCGATCTGATCTCGTCTATCACCTCTACTTTCCTTCTAATCCCATTTCACACCCATCCCACAACTACGCAGCAAAGTCATACGAAAGAGCTTCCCCGCCTGTTGAAACCCAATCCATCGACCAGACTCGCCACCGGGTCGTCGTTGTCAACTGTGGCTGCTTGTCAGGCTCACTTAGATTCCCGACCGGGAATTGACAGCTCATTAAACAAGAACTTTCAGATAAGCTTCGAAAGTCCCGACTATCCTCCTGCTTGTACTGGCACTGGGGGGTTTTCGCGGTGGCTATACTTCACCTACCTCAGTACTCCGTACCCGGCAAGAATCCACCTGCTATCATACCCGTCACAACCTCGCGGTCTGATTACGACCTACAAGACGAAGATCACTGGGCAATTATTTCATCTGAATTAGTCAAACGAGCCAAAACCGGCCCGGAATTGGACATTTACCTCTCATCTATGCTGCCGAGACCCGCCAGGTTTACAAGAGTGCGGCTTCTCTAACAGCTTTGACCCCGACACTCTGTTTCAAGTCGGCCAAGTTGTCGCTTGCGATTTGCCCATCGCACTCTTGCGACACTCGTCGCATTAACGGGGCCGGACATCATCCACGCCGTCCTTACTTTTTCCGAGGAAAATCTCCTAGCAAACAATCAGGGGACTGTCTCAAGTGCCGGAATCTCAAATTCGAACCTATTCGTCGAGGTGAGCAATTCCATTTCCCATTTCCTTCGAGCCTCAACATCGATCAAAAGTGTTTCTTTTTCAAATACTTGGCACAATTGTTTGCAACGGCTGCGCCGCTCAATTGCGTTGAAATGTACTCTAGAAAGAAGAGGGAATCAGTCAAGCTCTTTTCTAAGTTAGCCACCGCTCGTTTTCTTTACATATCTTTTCTTTCGCAATAGAATGATTTGGTAAGAAATGTGAAAATGACTGACCCAGCAGCAGCATATCCGTCGCCGCGGACCATAACGTCGTCTCCCGACCTAGGGAGGACTGCGGGGCCGTTCTTTGAGAAGGCAGCAATGTCTTCGCAGCTAGGCCAGAATCCTGCCTATGGCGGCCCGCCGGGGTCGGGGTCGGGCTCAGGGTCAGGTCAAGGTCAAGACAAGAGTCCTCTCTCGACGATGAACATGGGCTTCCTCAAGTCTCTCACGGAAAAGAAGATAACTAGGGGTATGTTTGTGCAAACACTATCGTAGCGCATTCGGCATGCCATCAGTGGTGCTGCGATCGCTAACAGGAAGGCAGATGGGAACCCACCGAAAAGACGAGGACCCAAGCCTGACAGCAAGCCTGCCTTGACGCGACGACAAGAGCTAAACCGACAAGCTCAACGGTACGATGCGCTCTCTGTCCTCCGCTCCCCGCTGTTGCTGCCAGCGCTTGTGATGTTGGTTGGCTGACGAATCAATAGAACACACCGGGAAAGGAAGGAATTATATATCAAGGCTCTTGAGGACGAAGTACTAAGACTAAAAGAGATCTTTAGCAACATATCTCATGACAAGGAGAAGCTTTCCGAGGAGAACAAGCAACTCAAAACGGTGTTGGCGCAAAACGGCATCAACACGGGCGCTGGGCAGGACGACGTGAGCGTTGGATACACCTCGAGCGCCAGCGTCTCGGGCCACAGCTATGCACCGGGGTCTCACAGTGCCTTCACGCCACCGCTCACATCGCAGTCGACAGCTCCTTCAGTCTCGCCATCGACGCAGGCGCCGACGCAGGCGAACCAGCCTGCCATGATGGGCGGCCAGCAACTCCGAAACTTGCAGGCACAGCAACAGGGGCAGCATAATCGAGGCGTGGATTATGAGCAAGCGGGCATAGACTTCGTCTTAACGTACGATAACCACCCCTCGAAGGCCTACCTATCACCTCCCCCGCAATGAGACTAGTTTAGGGGATCCTGATAGCAGAGAACACAACCCCACCAAAAAGCCGTCCAAGCCACCATCCTGCCTTGCCACGTCACAAAATACCACGCGCCCGACCTCTTGGCCCGTCGGGTCTTTGCCCGAGGGAAAGGAGGAAGCGGCACTGAACTCGGGGAGAGCGCGGGGGGGGATGGGATTCAGCCAACACGAATCGTCATGTTTTTTTTACAAGAATTTTTGGGGTTTGCTAACAATTGCCATCTCTCATGGGCCGGTGTCGTTATAGTCTCGAGAGACCGTGCATGGATCACATGCCGTGGCTGCTAGAAAGAGCGAGCGAAACGGGCGGCGAGCCGTGCGGCCACGCCCTCATGGCAAGCTGCCCGCCCGAGCCCTTCCCGGAGCTGACGCCCGACATCCCCTTTGGGTATTCGAACGTCAACGGCGACCTCAAGTCGGGCCAGCGGACCTGGGAGCTGAAGAAGGGCGACTTGGCCACTTTGATGGACCTCAGCGGGAAGCTGAACCTCGAAGGCGAGATCACGCCTGTAATGGCGTGGGGGATGGTGCTCGCCCACCCACGACTTGCCGAGCTAGGACCGCAGGATTTCCAGAGGATCAATGAGGAGTTGAAGAACAAGGTTCGGTGCTACGGGTAGGTCATTCGTCTGCGACATTGCCATGTCCCAAAATGATCATTATCACTGACTGCTTCAAAACAGCTTCGGTGCCGTCATGGAGGAGTTTGAAGTCAGGGATGCTTTGGAGAATATTTTTTCCACTAAGCTCGAAGTCTTTCAATATTGAAACGGGCGGGCGAAGGAACGAGGGAGATTGAAAAGATATCCGCATTCTTGCTTTTTGCCCTTGGTTATGCCAAAATTGGAGTAATGGGCAAGCCAGACTTGTCAGCAATTCATAGAGATACCTATCCAGTATAGCGAGTTTTTGAGTAATAGTCAACCAAGACGTTTTTGTCCCTGCCAAAGGCGAGATTAGCCTGTCGATTTCTTTTTTCAGCTCGAGGCCGCCGCGGCTCTCTCATCCAGGCAACTGAAGCACTCCCTTTTGGTCGAATCTCCGCACTCGGCATCAAAAACGCTGACGTCCGGGTACGCGCACAACCCCCTCTTATTCCTGGCGCCATCCGGGCCGACAAACTCGACGGGCAACTCGCCCGGCTCGACGCCATCCTCAACCCACTTCACAAGCTCCGCGAAGATGGTGGTCGGGTAGCCGCCCGTCCCTCCCGAGCAGTGCGACATGCCAGGCACGGGGTAGTAGCGGTAGAACCCCCTGACCTCCTCGACGGAGAGTCCGAGCTCGGCGGCGACGGCGTCGAAGTACCGGCTCGTGCCCCGCTCGGGGATGATCTGGTCCGCGAGCCCGTGGTAGGTGATGAGCTTGGACCCGGCCTTGCGGAAGGCCGAGAGGTCCGGGTTGGCGGTGCCGAGGAGGGGGCCGAACTCGGCGGAGGCGCGGGCGGTGAGCGACAGGTACTCGGACGTGGTGATGTTGCCAAGGGCGGCCGGGGGCGCGACGGGTTGCTTCATGGCGAAGGATTGGATCCATGCGGTGGCGAGGCCGACGGGGACGGGAACGCAGGTGCCCGACGAGCAGTCGGTTGTGTCCATGCCGTATACGCCCGTCAAGGTGGAGCCCGGCCAGGGGCCGTACCAGACGAAGGAGCCGTTTTCGGTTCGGGGGCCTTCCCACGTCTTGTTTACGATGGTGGCGGCCTCTTGGGTGATTTTGGTCTCTTTCCCCTTGCCGAGTTCGGCGCAGGGGATCCGGCGCCCCACGAGGGAGAAGGGATCGAAGCGCCGGGTGCAGAGATCCGGCCGGCCGATGTTCCTGTCCACAACGGCGTCGAGGGCGTCGCACATGGTGAGGGCCGCAGCTGTGATGGCGTCGATCTCGCAGGCGGGGGGGTAGTATTGCAGGTCGTTCATGACGGCCATCCCCCACGCCATGGAGGGCGTCCAGGTGTCCCAATAGATGGCGGGCGCGGCGGCGGCGATGCCGTCAAAGGCGTCGGGGTAACGCTGGGCGAGCATGTAGCCTTGGCGGCCGCCGGCGGAGCAGCCGGAGAAGTAGGCGTACTTTTGAGCCGTGCCGTAGTACTCTTTTACGACGGCTTTGGTGATGATAGCCTGGTTTCGGGGTTAGGTCTTCATTCCTTCATGGTGAGTTGGTGCGGGAAAAAAATAAAGGCTGTGGACCGCGGTGAACAAACCATATCGTTCAGGGCAAGGTGGGCCCAGTCCAGGACAACCGCATCGTTCATGACTCCAGGTGAGCTGAGAGCCCAGCGAGTGCTGTAAGCATCGTCTGTTCCGGCATCTGTACTTGATGTCGCGTAGCCCCTATTTCATGAATTAGTCTCGGTCCGCACCCGCTTCCATACCATGAGGCTATCATTTGATGAAATTGTCCCCAGAAGAGAACACTCAGTTCCCGTATATCTTCCTCCCCGATGGCAAACTTTGAATTTCCAATAAGAAACAGAACACCCACTCTGCTACGGCTCCCGCCATCCCCGCATAACTAATATCAAACCTCCCCGAACCCCAGCCCGCCCCGCCGATAACCTGAATCCGCTCATTCCAGTCGTCAGCTTCCAGAGGCAGCCACGCCTCAACATGGACGAGGTCGTCGTGACCTGGATGTGTGTACCCAACCGTCACGTTGCAAAAGTCGACCCCCTTGACGCTGATATCGTAGTGGTTTGGGTATCCACCCCCTGAAATTTCCCGCGAAAAGTTGCGCACGACCGTCGCCTCGACCGCAAGGACGTAGAGGTCCCCTGACAAAGCGGAGAGGGAAATGGCCGAGACGCCGCAGGGCGATGCTCCTGCTTCCATGGCCATGTTGCAAGTATGTTGGTAGCAGCTAAGAAAGGAGCGCGCCTGACCGAGGAACAAGGGAACAGGGCAGCCAGCAATACCCTGGAAACATCGTCACGACCTAGTACGGCATATATGTTTGGTTATATGGCGTTTCTTCCGCGCAGATGAAAAAGGTTGTTGCCGCTCTGTTGACTGATGCCGGCTGGGATATCGGGTAACGATTGTTCCCCGCAGCAATTTCATGGCGGGATATGTATTAGCCGCGAGCCACTGCAAGAATGTTCAAACAGCACAAGGGTTTATATGCAGGGGATCTTTGTCCACCAGAGACGTCCTAGGTATGTGGAGGGTCCCGAAAGTTAGGGCCGCCATGTAGAGGTAAAGTCGATACGCATTTGTCGTGTTTCGCTTCGATCTAGGGTGATTTGAGATTGGGCAGGCAACCTTCTCGACTGCGTCCAAGATATGCAAAGGCGCATTCGCGGAAAGAAGGAGTAAGAAAAAGACGGAAAATAGAAGTTAAAATGGAAAACAAATGGAAAGTGAAGGTAAACCTGATTTGTATTTGGCCATTCAAAGTAACTGTCGGGAGTGCAGATGCGTTTAGATGGTAGGAAGACCTCGATCATAGCTTGGCTCTTGTTAGGTAAAGGGAGCGCTTGCCACTTTCGTTCTATTCATCAGCCAGCGAAACTGAGCATTTCGATTGAAAGGGATCGTACATATGAATTTTGAGTATTTGACCGGAGCCAAATATCAGGTTTGTTGAATCCGTCCTTAACACCAGGGGAGGAGGTCATATAAACCCTAACCCTATTGAAACATCACCTGACCCCGCGTCGCTTGGATTCCCGTGAACGCGACGCGTGAAACCGCGAAACCTCAGTCCATCACCACGGCGTTCCGCCGCAACGACGCCGCCATGAACGAAATTGAAGCGTGCGCGAACCCGCTCCTCCTGGGCTGGGTTGGGGAGTGGCTCGATTTTGCCCGCGACAAAAACACAAAAGGAGTAATAACCTACAGGCATGCCTACGATTCGCTGAAAGCATGCCCCATCACATTCCAGCACCCATCGCAACTGCAGCAGCTGCGGGGCTTTGGACCTAAGCTGTGCGAGCGTCTGACGCAGAAGTTGAAGGAGCACTGCGAAAGTAACGGCCTGCCCATGCCCAAAGTTCCTAGGAAGAAGAAGGTGGCGATACCAGGCCAGGAGGGTGCCGACGACGAAGATGTCTCCGTACAGGCCCCCAAGAAGCAGCGGAAGAAGAAGCCATACGTGCCGGCGTACAGGTCCGGGGCTTATGCTATTATCATGGCTCTGGCAACGCTGGATGAAGGTTTATCAGCTAGTAACGGGATGACCAAGACGCATATCGTCGAGATTGGGCAGCCGTTGTGCGATTCAAGTTTCTCTGCACCGTCGGATCCCACAAAATTCTACACGGCGTGGAACTCCATCAAGACTCTGCTGGAAAAAGACCTGGTGCAGGAGAAGGGCCGACCGTTGCGGCGGTATGCCTTGACGGACGAAGGCTGGGAGGTTGCCAATCGCATCAAGGCAGCGGGCGAACCTGGCCAATTGGCGGCCCAGAGAAGGCAGCCTGAACAAGCTGCAGAAGGACGCGCACCCGAAGTGGACAACCCAGGACAAGCACGTAGTGGAAATTCGGTTTCGAGGAATGCTTTCCTTCTTAGCGACGACGACGTTGACATCTTCACTGGTGACAACATGACAACGCACCGACAACGGCCACGATCGCCGTCTGCAGATCCGGTTGCACGGAAGCAATTATCGGAGTTCTACAACATCGTCAGCGACGGACCGGAAATTTCCGAAGACTCGGCGTTGCCGACTGTCTCGCCCATCAACCTGCGTCCCTACTCCTTTACCGTCGAGCTCCTCCTCGACGTCCGAGAAGTGCGAGCCAAGTCAGATCGAGACTACATGCAAGACGAGCTGCGAAAGCTTGGCGTTAAGCCCATCATGCGCAGTCTCGACCTCGGCGACGCGCAGTGGGTCGCAAAGCCGCACGACCCATCTGTCCTCGGTAGTCTTGGCGCAGAAGGAGAAGAAGTTGTGCTCGACTACATCGTGGAGCGGAAGCGGCTCGATGATCTCGTAGCCAGCATAAAAGACGGCCGCTTCCATGAGCAAAAGTTTAGGCTCCGCCGGTCCGGCGTCCGGAACGTCATCTACCTCGTCGAAGAAATCTCAATGGACTCGCTGCAGCTCCACCGCATAGAGGACTCCATCACTTCGGCCATGGCGCAGGTGCAGGTAGTTAACGGCTACTTCCTCAAGCGCACGCAAAAGATGGACGACACCATTCGGTACCTTGCTCGCATGACAAAGATGCTCAAGAAAATGTATGAGGGCAGGACGCTGTCCGTCATACCGGCCAGCGTCCTCACCTCGCAGAACTACCTACCGCTGCTCCAACATCTGAGGCAGCACAACCCGGACAGGGGGTACTACATCAGCTACCCGGCATTTGCGTCCCTGGCGTCCAAGTCGGACATGCTCACGCTGCGGGACGTATTTCTCAAGATGCTCATGACCACGAAGGGGGTGACGGGCGAAAAGGCCATCGAGATCCAGAAGCGGTGGAAGACCCCCTACGACTTTGTCAAGGCGTACGAGGCGTGCGGCTCCGGAGAGACGGCGAAGAAAAGGAAGCGGGACATGGTGGCGACGGAACTAAGGCACGTCGTGGCGCCGCGGAAGAAGATTGGAAGGGCACTCAGCGAACGCATCGCCGAAGTTTGGGGGGATGCTTGATTATCCGCACGGGAGGATTGCTTTTTTGCCCGTCAGCTTCCATTGCTAGTGCCATGGTTTACAAGTATTTTACACACGCCAACGCCTCAAGGCACATGCTGTCATATCTAATGAAGATATTGCACCGTTAGCCGGTTATATGAACCTGAAGTCTTCTCTCAAGTTCCACAATTAGTGGTTTTTCAACGGGTTTTGGTACGGTTCCGATCTCGTCTCTACTTCTTTCCCATCTTCTCATCCACAAGCTTGCCCACCAGCTTCTCCAAGAGCGCAACGTCCCCGTCGCCACCGGCCAGGTAGGCCGCCATACTCTTCTCCGCATACTTGGCCATCATATCGACTTCGACATTCACCGTCTCGCCCACCTCCTTCCCCGACACCACCACCTTGTCCTGCGTATACGCGATCAGCATCACCTCCCACCACCCCTCCCGGTCCTCCACCCTCGTCACCGTCAAGCTCGTCCCGTCCACGGCCACGAACCCCTTGTGCACAATGTACCTCAGCCACGCCCTCTCCCGCGGCTCGAACCTCAGCGTCAGCGCCTCCCCGTCGGGCCGCCGCGCCACGATCCGGGCCGTCGTGTCGACGTGGCCCTGCACAAAGTGGCCGCCCATGCGGGTGTCGGCCCGGACCGCCCGCTCGAGGTTGACCCGGCGGGCCGGCGCGAGGCCGCCCAGGTTCGTGACGCGCAGGGTCTCGGGCGCGACGCCGACGGTGAAGGACGGGCCCGCCGCGGCCGGGTCGGCGGCGGACGGGTCGGCGGGGAGGAGCGAGGTGACGGTCAGGCAGACGCCGTTGGTGGAGATGGAGTCGCCGACGTGGGCGTCGGAGAGGAGGGCCGAGGAGGGGGGGAGGGAGATTGTGAGGGTCGTGCCTTTTTCGGGGTCGGTTTCGAGGGCCGAGACCACTTGGGGATTGTCAGTTGGGACGGACGGAGAGACAGAGTACGGGGGTTCTGTGCGATTGGCTGGGGAGGTGAAGTTTTACCTCCTATTTCTTCGACGAGGCCGGTGAACATCGTGATGGATTGGGGCCGGATGGCTTTTGGGATTGGAAGCTCGTGAGGACGACAGGGGACTTTTGGTGTGGCGTGAATTGACCCTTTTGGGGGGGGGGGGGTGGAGAGAGCGAGAAG
>Ga0247774_1001185_pt1 | contig 13245 bp, 9 predicted proteins | sample UWRJL001104B6_FD_179933 | JGI IMG/M metagenome (GOLD analysis project Ga0247774, IMG submission 179933) | Plant litter microbial communities from Arlington Agricultural Research Station in Wisconsin, United States - UWRJ-L001-104B-6 | ecosystem: Environmental > Terrestrial > Plant litter >... | reverse complement strand
TCAAACCCTATCCCTAACGGGTCGGTTTGGGGAACCACACTCCGCGTGACCACACATTCCTAGGGTTAGGGTCCACATGCCCTGACTGAAAACCTCTGCAGTGGAGACGCTTTCCTCAACTAGATTTCAACAATCAAGAGAAGTCAGCATATACCAGTCACCAGCATCAGCAGTACAGAGCCCGCCTATTATCGCGGGACATCACTGCTGTGGTGCCACGACTGGGAGCTGACGACTACGTACGAGCCACAGAACCACAAAACCCATATTGTGGTTCTGTGGCTTCTGCGCAGTGTCAGCACCCTAGTCGTGTCACCACCGCATCTGTAGCCTACGCATAACTGGTAGGCTGATACGGATGACAATGACTGATGTGTGCTGACTTTCTTGATTGATTGATGTATCTCGAGAGTCTCTATGGAGACGGCGGGTCGGTTTGAGGAACCACAGAACCACAGTTCTGTGGTTCCCCAAACCGACCCGTTAGGGATAGGGTTTGAGGGCACACATGTTTCCCCGCCATCTCCATAGAGACTCTCTAGACACATCAACAATCAATCAAGAAAGTCAGCACACATCAGTTATTGTCATCCGTATCAGCCTACCAGTTATGCGTAGGCTACAGATACGGTGGTGACACGACTAGGGTGCTGACACTGCGCAGAAGCCACAATATTCGTCAGGTTTAGGGTTATGATGGTGGTTGGACCAATTAGAGGTCTGTGCTGGGAGTGGGTCTGCTGGACTGGATAAGGGGGGTTTTGCAGAAGGGACATCATGATGCAAGGACGAAGTCAGAGAGCAATGGAATTGAAACTTTTGAAGGCCTTCATCTTGAAGATCCAATTGCTGCATCGTTGGCGTGCCCGAAGTTTTGCCGAAACATCAAAGTACAACATTTTTGACAAGAGGTGGTGAGCTCGGCCGAGAGTGGGTGGAGACCGATGAGGGAATCGGTGCATAGTGCAACGCGCAAGTCTAAGAGGGGCCATATGAAACCCCACTCCATGGGAAAGGTAGGTACCGATTGCAATTGATAGCTACGGAGTAGCGTGCCAGCGTTTCTCTCCTTTTTTTCCCTGCAGGTGCAAGGTACCGTGTGGAAAGGGTGCCACCTTGTCAGGCTGGGCGCCAACTAGAACCAAAGCTGGGCTGGATCATACGGAGTACGTAATGACCGCACGGACCACCCTCTCTGGACCTCTTTTGGACCTCTTTTTGGACCTCTTTTGGACATCCTTTGGGAGATATAAACTCGCCCTGCAGAATATTGCCTAGTTTTCAACCATATCTTCCCTCACCCTCGCTTGAACCAGGATCCCATCAGTCGATTAAGACGTGCCGCTCGTCATTCAGAATTGAGAACCAGTTCTAGCCAGAGATGTGGACAACTTCCAGTTCCTGTCACCACTCTTTCCCAAGATCGGACGTCTCCGAATTGGGAACCCTATGCGACGATGACAACACTGGAGATCTTCGGCAATGCCAGGAATACGACTACGCCAACTTGAGAATCAATACCTTCTTGAATGATCCAAACGGCCCATTCGTATTCAGTGTTGAGCGCCAGTTAAACACCCGACAGAAAGTTCAACGGGCTTTGGCTGAGATCGAGGGCCTAGACGCGGGGCTCAAGCTTGTCAAAACCCTGAAGAAGAACGGCCCTGATACTGATGAAGCTTGTCTGCAACAGGTTTTGAGCCTCTCTGTTCCAGCAGCCAATGACCGCGATGCTTCAGGGGCCTGGTGCGGAGATGAAGACTCTCCGTGCCTTACCGACATACCTCAAACGAGAGGGGAGGACGAGAAGTCTACGACTTCAACCGAGGTCGGCGATACAATTGTCGCCGCAACGTCCCCGAAGAGTCACAGCCATATACCGGAGACGGCACTCCTAGGCTGTACTGGCATCCAATCCATACGCAATAGCCCCTCGTTACACTTGGAACCTTCGGATGGCCAGGGACTTGCTTGGAGCTCAGCAGACCGGTTCCACGTCCAGAACTTGGACACATATTCAACAGAGGTTAACAGGATTCAAGGGATTTCTGATGATCTGCCATCATCGACCCTATCAGCCCCGGAAGCACCCTATCTTCCATTGGGACTCGAAAAAAATGGTCCTACCAGTCATTTCCCAGTAGGAGGCACTAGTCAGCGCACACACCCTCCTCCCAAGCCATCGTCAAAGTCAGGCACCGAAACTGCCGCCCTTGACAGAAGCACCATTGAGCGCGGCGTTCGAGCTTTGCGGCGCGTGGAACGTTACTACAATAAGGATCATACTCGATTTTTGGAGGTGACTCAGGACTGCAAAGATCAGGTAGTCCTCGACCTCCGATCCGTGTTCCAAGACCCAGACACTTGGAGAAGCAAGGGCAAAGATGCGTGGGAGCAAATTCTCGCTGGAAGTTTGGTTGGTACTTTGGCCGAAATTCTCGCCTTCACGAGCATGTCATATGTTATTGCGAAAATTCTCGTTGAAGACGAGAATATCCACCACCGAAACATTCTTGCGGGCTTACACCAGTTTAAGAACGCAATCCGCGACGTCAGGGAAAGGGAACTCTTTGTCGAGATTGTGCCAAAGATGTGGCCGCTACCCAACATAAAAGACCTCCTGGATGGATCGAACAGTTATGCCCCACAACGTTCGCTTAACATTTATTCTGTCCCCATGGACGAGGTCGCGCTCGACCTAGCGGAGTTGACAGGAGAGAACTATGGTTTTAGCCAGTTTCGCCAATTTATTCCCCAACCCTCCTTAACCCAGACCAGCTCTGACATGGTTCATGGCCAAAATGGCCACGAAGTCGACTATCGGGTGGCCGACTGCATCGACCCCACATTCCTGTCCCCATTTGGCGGCATAAGAGTGGATTCGGTGGTTAATGGATTCTCCCCCAATCTTCCTCTACCGTCTCCATGTTCCACAACGCCACAGAGACGACCACAAAGAGAGCACGTTCGCCGCCGCTATTACAATTTTGATATTCCTAGTAACGGTTTGGAAATGAAAGTTTTCGATCTAAGAAACACAGAGATGTTCCTCTCTGTCCTTGCGTTTGTCAAAGAGCAAAGCGATTTCTTTTTTGCTCTCTCTGGAGGCGGAAAGGCTGCTGCTTACTACCCAACCAAGTTGGCGTCCCCTATTGAGAGGTCCAAGACAGAGCGGAAACTCCGCAAGGAATTCTTTGAGCCTGTGAAGAAACGGATGGGCCGGAAGTCGAACTTCAAAGTGTTGCTCTCTCTCGCCAAATACTTCGTTATTCTCGGGCGACTTAAAACTCAAGCTGATATTCTGGAGTACCTGATGTTTCTTTCCGCGGTAGGACCAGCCCCTACTTTGTTTTCACGGCCACTGCTGACTGGCTCAAACAATATAGGCCCTCTGCGGACTCGGTGCGGCGCGACTAAGATTCAAGCAGTGGATCACGGATGTGGACCTTGGCGTTTCGGGTACGGCCGTTATCTCCCCTAATGCTATGTCCCGCAAGCGGGGACAGACGTCCAATGAGACTGGCACTCCTTCAGCACGGAAGAAGGCTAAGACGTTAGTGATCAACTCACACCTCGGCTATACCTAGATAGCCCATCGACATGTTACTAACTTGCACGTAGGGTCGGGACGTACCCCTGTAAGAACTCCATGTGTCCTATATGGTTCTCTACCGCATCCGGACGATCCAAGCACCTCAAGAAATGTGCATTTCGAGCTTCCCTTGCATTACCTGACTATGGGGACGCGGTAGTCACGAATACTTTCGACGTGATATAAAGCAGCCAGGGGAGAACAGCCCAAACAAATGTCTTTGAATTGAAGGAAAAGTAAAAGCTGCCATGGGTGCGCTAGGATAACTATAATTCTAACTGAGAATTGAATAGAGAACATGGGTACGGAAATATCTCTCGGGTGGGTTGTTAGGCTAGTATAGGTACTATGCGATTAGTATATGGGAACGTAGGTTTTAAGAAGCTACGACTATTCTTTGCAGCGCATGTTATTTCACCCTTGAATACTTGGACTCAAGAGGGAGCAGATATCCCTTGTGTTGCCGACTCCCGAGCTTTGTGGCCGTTACGGCTAGGACTGGCTTACACATTCAAGCTGCGAGTTTCAGTATCGTGGTCTACCGAAACACCGATATTTCTTCCCTTAAGACTCATTAGTCGAAAGCTATAATAACGGTTACAGGGAGCTGTAACTTACGAGGCTTTCCTCTCGTTCGTTAAGCAATTATCTTCTCTATTGCGAGCAACGAGTTCTTGACGCTGGGTATTGTGTAATTGAATGGTACTGTTCGAGATGGCTGTGTTGTTGCTGAACGGTACGGGCTGCGGTGGACTGAGGTTTGCTGGAGCAAGCTTGAAAGCATCAGGAAGCCGGGGAAAGGGCAGCTGATACAATATCGAAAAGGCTTCAGTGGTGGTATCTCGAGGTGCCCCAAAATATTCCGGATCTTGTGGAATAAATGGAAGAAATTCGGCATGCAGAAGTGGTTGATTAGCTGGATCTTTTAGCAGTCCAAGAGTAGTCCTATTCTCGGTCGTGACGCATAGGGCAACCTGCTGGTCAGGGATGATCTCTTGTTGTTCATTGACGGATACTTGGCGAGCGTTCGTAGATACGTGATCGAATGATGCTGAGTTCTCAAGGACGGGCCCAAGAGAGAAAACAAAATCATTTAGGGGCAGATTTGTTTGAGGCGTTACCCAATCCACGAGTGGCCATGAGATCCAGTCAAAGAAGTTTAATGAGAGAGCCCGTGAGGACGAGCCCGTGAGGACGAGCTCGCGGGGGTTTTAAGGCATTTCGAGACCTGACAGTATTCGCATTGAGCAGCGGTGTAGTTTGGACAAGATTCAGTTAACAGAATCGACATCGTTAATGTCTGTTGGACTTAGGCGCTCTGGCTGTGGAAACATAAGGTGAGACACTAGTCCGGCATTTGTTAGTAATTACATACACATTTAGTGGATACCCTAACAGAACATTCGAGGAGTGTCCCACCTCATATGTCCAGCGCTCGGAACTGACGTGTTCTAAGGAGAACACGCACGGAGAGCTCAGGTTAGCGTTGGCCGTCGGCGTACATCCAACCAACAGCCGGCAAGATAAAACAAACAAGTCCAACTTCTTTCGATAGAAAGTAAACTGATAAAAACGATGGCGGTAATATACCTCTACAGCCGGCAAGTGGGCAATAAGTTGGCAGGGAAAAGAAGAGCAAACAAACTTCCAAGCGGAGCGGCTCGTATTTGAGCTTTTCTGCATAATTATAGTCTATTAAGAGTTGGACTAATTATGGGCCCGCAGGAACTCTTTCGGTTTACGAGGGTGTGGGTTCAGGCCGGTGGGGTGGCCAAAAAACAAAGTCCTGTGGCTGCGCGACTGGCACATGACCTAGCTCACCCACAGCTCAGAGAGAATCAGCTCCGGCTCAGGAAGATCGACCACAACGGAAATTGCAGAGGGCAATTCGTGCGTAATGCAATAGCCTGTTGCGACAGTTGATTTTCTCCGTTGGAGTGTTGTTCCCAACGGACCATTCCCCATACCAATTTACGTACTCAGCAATAAATCCACCGAGCACTCAAAGTTGAGACGGCGGTTTGGAGTATCCAGAATAGACCACTCAGTTGATTATATGCTCTTGAGCTACTTATTTTCAAGATAGTGCCACACATCTATCACCCAATATGAATTGGAGTGGCCGGTCTCCAATTTATATTGGGTGATAGATTCTACTGGTGAATTCTATGCGAGGAGGTTTCACGGGTAGGCGATGGGGATAGATCTAGCCAGAAACCAAACTCCGCCAGCAAATGGAGTATTGGGCTGACACGTTTTGTTAGCGGCATGCGGTTCAAGACTTATCTATAGAAAACTTACCAGGCCTCTGATTGTCCCTTGCCAAGAGTGCTATGCGTTGTTAGTAGCTGAGTGCTGAACAGGAATGATATAGGGAGACAAACCATGTTTTCACCAATCGGACCAGCTCCACAATATGGAAGGGGGTCTCGGGCCATGCCAGCCAGTTCTTTGCCGATTCTTTTCAGATTTGCTCTACCGTAGTCCGAGATGTTTAGATTTAGTGGCTTATCCATCAGTCCAAAATGGCGTAGCCATTCCACGTCCTTTCCGCCTGCCATAGGATAAATGCGGCTAAACGTTCCTGTTGAGTTCGGTGTAGAAGGAAACGCAACAGACCGAAATTGCCTGAGTTCCGCTTCGTGCAATGGGAGCTTAATAACTGCAACCACGGATATTCGGGCCAGGCTAAGACCCAAGAGGATAGACCAGGCATGAGACCTTGTCGTCAAGATGGTGCTTATTCCACCCACTTCTCTATCCTCGACTCTCGCATACACCCGACTGGCAGACAAGACCTCGTTAAAAGTTGCTTGAGCCGTGTCATCCATGTCCGGAATGGGATCATCTCCTATCGATAGGCGTGGACTCCGTGAAGGGCTGGGGTGGTCGACACTGTTGGAATCTTGAATCTCAATGGTTGCGTCTGAATCTCCACTCGACTTAGGTTCAAACGGTGCTAGTTCATCAAGCTCGACAGCACCCGGAGGAAGATCAAGCTGCTGCAGTCGCGACGCAAGGTTCGAGTCCCCCTCCAGCTGTTGCTCAATGTTTTCCTGCAACAAGGAAGCGCTCCGCCGAGCCTCAAAAATGGGGTCACTTTCGTTGAAAGTTAGATTTGGACCAAATCGATAAAATATTAACTAGCCATTGGATTATTTGAAGCAATAGATTCAGAGAAGTCTTGTTTTGTTGCAGTTGATTAACGAGACGCCTGGCTGCTGGTGCTGCCATGTCAAGGTTACACGGCTGCGCAGCCGTGACAGTGGCCTTTGTTGGGAAGAGAGAGAGAGGTCGTAATGACGGCCTCGAACTCAGAAAACAAAGGACAGTCTGAGTAAGGACGGTGACTACATCTTCGAATTGGACAAGGGCTGCGCGTTCGGGGTCCCGATGATGCGACCTGTCGATGGCGAGCTTCTCCACCAATACATGCGCCTAAGACTGCGTATGGGCAAGTGCTCATGAAATCTACCTTACAATGATCGCAGGCCGGACACCTGGGGCGGCACACTGAAGATGCCGAGACGAAGCTAAGAAACATCCGGATTCACCCAATAAAATGATTCGGAAAGGTCTAGGCGCAGTTCTTGTTGACTTCAACATTTCTTTTGATCAGTATCATACAGCTAGGTTCCCTCCATAAGGACTCAGGAGGCCGATCCCATGCTCCCCTTATTATATATTTGAAAGGCTGTACATACGGCCGGCGAGGCTCGTGGTTTCTTTCGGAGTTAAGCAATAAATATCTGCTGCCAAAACGTTTCGTTATTTAACCATCATAGGGCGGCAAGGGGAGTTCAGTAGTGGGTATTAAAGGCCTAGTTCTAGCAAAGAAGCGTCGACCTCGCTGGCTTGGTTGAATGAGAACCCCGGGGCAGGGGGTTGAAATACCCTTTGCACTCTAAAGTTTGCTCCGTTTGTCGAACTGTCTCAATTGCACGGCAGTTATATTTCGTGGGCGCTATATCTTGCACCATTAGAGTACTGCAGCGACCTCGCATGGGAGTTGGGATCACAAACCGAAAGTATTTGAACAAGGATAACACCGATTTTACCCAAAACTCCAAACGGTCCAGATTGAAGCTACAAATCTGGAGAAAAACTTACAATGTGACACATTTCCTAGTAATCTCTCCGCCTCGCAAGGTAGACCTTATATGAGGTAATTGAATCATTGATATTGTGACGGGCTCATATAAGAAGCAGCAGAAAAGCATTCTTCATCCGAGACTTCCAAGAATAACTGAACGTGAGGATAATAAAGTTTAGCAAAAGGGCAAAACAAAACAACAACCAGAACCAATCGTTTCACCAACGAAATGCTTTCAGTTTGAAGTATCCACATAACCTAACCTTCTTTGACTCTCTCATACTCTGCAGGAATTGGCTGACTAGGGTGCTTGTTTTGAACGTGGCGATGGACGTTCCACTTCTTGTACCTGATCTTTTTTGCGCAGTAAGGACACTGGTACAACCTCCGCTCGCCGTGAATGGCATCGAAGTGATTCTGCATCTCGCGTTTTTCGGCGGTAGTGAAACTACAATGCACGCAATGCAGGGTATTCATATGCGTCTTGATATGCTTCCTGCTTAGGCCGAAACAGCCGGGATTGTCAGCCATGCGCGCCACACTGTACCCTCAAACGAAAGACAAGGGGTGAAATATTCGAATAGGGAGACAAAAACATACCTCCAAAGATTTGCAGTCAGAAAACTCATGTTGCAGGGCACTTGTTGCTTGTTCTTCTGAGGATTGGTCAAGTTCAGACAGTAGTACTTCCCATCGCTGAATTTCGAATGCTCTGCATCGTCAACAACGAGTGTTAGTGTATACATCTGCGTCTCAGCATCCCTATGACCTCCCGCGTTATGGTCGTGGTTGGTAGGTGCGTTGCTTTCTAAGGTCTTCATGCTTTTGGTGTAGGTGTGATTGTAGCCGGTCGAGCGGTGAAAACTATTCGCTTGCTGTTGGGAAGTTCCACTCGTGGAAGCCAACTCTTCGTCCCCCACCTAAAGGCGAGGGTCGTAGCTGTCACCATATGCGGTTGCCGTAGCTTCATGCAAAGGCTCATCCATAGCGCTTGAATCGTACCCAGTGTTGGCCGTGTCGTAGTCAAACAATTGCGAATTGCTCGTGTGGTTATAGGAAGTCGCGTCAACGCCCGAACGATGACGGTTGGAAACGCCCTCCACCATAGTATCCGAGTTGTCCGGGTACAGGAGGTAGTCATGATGGGCGTATTCCTGCTGGTTGTTCCCATAATGGTCGCTTGCACCATAATTCCCAGTCGCAGTGGGATAGTACGTATTGCCACCTAAGTTCCCTGCGTTACCCCAGTCGTCATCCCACTCACTTGATACCTCGGGATAGCCTACAGGCCAGAGCGCTGTTAATTTATGCCGCATTAGTGCCTGGAATCTGAGCTTTGTTGCGCCAGAATGCTTGGTGCTAGAGAGATTTGTTCACTTACAACTTCTCCCGTGGTTTGCCATCCCGGCGGCCTGCGGTGGTGATATAAAAGAAAGCAGGCTGTATGTGTGCTCTATTCCAACGACAATGTTAAAGCAGATTAAGACACATCTGGCTAGCGCGAAGGTTTCAGTCTTAAATGTATTTCAGATTAACGCCGCAATATCGACCTCTCGCACATGACAAAATGGGATTTTGGAAAGAAAGTACGAAATTTCCTCTGAACAGGCAGTCTCTACCGTTAATTTATCAACTTGCCCGTAGTGAGGCCCTGCCCATCCCCCCCCCTATTACTCTTGTCTTCTCCTACTTCCGCTGCCGACGCAAATGCGAACCGCAACAGAAAAGAGAAACAAATCGAAAAATAAAATTGTCAGCGAGAGTAAGCGCCACCCTCATCATCTGTATGACTCTATCGAGTCCATCCAAGGAGATTCCAGCCAGCGCGCGTTTGCTTTAAGGGTGTGTCATTTGTCCAATAGGCGAGGTTCGCAGCCCCCGAAATGTCGCATGAGAGCCCGCCCGCTAATGCTTAATCTTCTCACACCGACAATCGGATAACGCGACGATAGGTTGAACAAAACCAAGTCGCAATTAGCAGTAAATAGCAGTAGAGGTTGACCGACCAAAATTACAGGAGCAAACGTTGCGCGAAAAATCGTCCTTGATCTCAACGTGTCCAAAAGTTGGCTGCCGAGAAGCCGAAGGCAGCTCCCTTCAAGGGGCGTGGTCTTGCTATTCAGGAGATCAAGCGGCAGCGAAGCCGAGGCTTATTCGACGGCCTTCTGCAAGTAAGCTGCGCAAGATGGTGACTGTTGTCTGCCTCGGGCACAAACTTCCCACTGACCTGGCAAGGCCCGTTTAGGCAACCTTGCTGGGAATTTGTTCCCATTTCAAATTCGGTAGTTACAGCGAAGACGAATGGTCGGAATTATCAAGGCAGGCCAACGCATGGATGGTCTTTCACAAGTTGCGAATCGGTAATCAAATCATGATGACGAAGGATAGAAGTTGTTGGCGAGCTGACCTTTCCGCGAAATAGATTCGTGGAAAGTCCAGCAACCTTAAGTATTACTCAGCCTGGCCGGCCTGCAGATTGGCGTTGAGAGATTGCATTGTTATTGGTGGGGAGTTCTCCAGACCATCTTAATTTCACTTGTCCAGTAGTCACATGTCGGCTACAGGAGCAAGCATCCGACACGCCTCCCCAGTGCGGGGAATCTCCAATCCTCCATATACCTCGACTAAGAATCTCGGCGCCCGTTTCTCACAGCCCAAATATCCCATTAAATCATGGGTAAACGAGACCCAGCGACTTACGTTGTATTGTCTCCATCATGATATATTTGGAGTCGCTCTACGACTACTACCCTTTGTAGAACTCAACGCCATGCTCCGCAATATCGAATACTCCTTATCGGTCCTTAGACAAAAGACTCGGTTGATAGCTGGCACCTGTCCGCTTTGTGGCTCATTAAATGTTCCTTGGCTGAAGAATTTGGTCTGTTTCGGTGATTCTATACCTACTGTACTAAATTAACAAGCAGTCTGGTCTCGGGTGATGCAACGGAGCTGCTGTTAGCCAGAGTTTAATCTTGTCACCGCAATGAGCCTGTGGTATCATACAATCTCGACCGGCGGTCACGATATCGCCTTGCACAATCTTTCACCATGCCACGGATTGCCACATATGCCGCGCTCTTACCCGGTCATTTGTTTTTAATGGCCGAAATCTGAAAGTTTTTCGAATTCTCGGGCACAGAAAAACAATTCCCCGGGATTTTGTTACCGAGTCGACCAGCTCAGTCCCACCTGCGAGATGATTTTCGATTAATTATGGGTCAATTCTTCTCCCTTTCTAGCCTAGTCTCGAAATACCTTTCTCGGCTCACTTACCTAACTAAACACCAGCGACACCATGCTTCTTCTAGGGACAGGGTATCCGTCTTAGTCGTCTGTGTCTTCCGGCCCATCACCACCTCAGGTGCAAGCAAACCCTCAAAAATGGCTAGAGCGGATTTAGCCAGTTCATAAGAGGGCCAGGTTCCGCCTTGACAAGGGTTTAATGGCGCTTGTCACGAAGTCGACGACTGGCATGCCGGTAACGGCCGCAGTACGTCACATATACCACTTGAAGGTAGGACGGCCTATTCGAGCATGATGGAAGTCTCACATCTCCAATCAAAGGAACGTGCCGAATGGATTCAACGACAGAACTGCCTCCTTTAAGGATTGGTGGACAAATTTTTTAATTGCGTACACTTGCTCCATTTACAGTTATTCCAGGAGCATTCAGGGGAACCGGAGCAACCAATATTAAGGAAGGCCTAGAAGCATGTATTTATTATTTAGCTGGCTTTGGTCACATCTTTTCCCACTAACTGATTGTGCATGTCTCTGTTGCCTTGTGGTATCCCTCGCTTCGGAGCGGCATAGCAGATCTTATCAAAAAGGACAGCTGTAATCTGATGTGGACAGCTGAGCGCCGACAAAGCGCGGAGTTGAAACTCCAAATCTTGGAGTTGAAACAGGAAGACTCAGACAGAATCAAGACAAGCAAGCAGCGCAGGACGCTAATCAGAATCATCAAGAACATCGAGAATTGAACGCCTTTTACTCTCTAAATCTTTCAGTCTTCTTTTGGTGCCGTACTTCTGACAGATCTCTAGACTCTGCCTTCTAATAAGTGACAAAGAACCGCACAGGAGAAACCTTCAACGAAAAATCCCGGCACACTCCCATGGTGTCAATCTGTACCATTAATGTGCCAACCCCTGCCACCACACCGTGATCCACCAGAACTGGGGTTCGTCTAATCAATTGCAGAAAAATTCTTGTAGCATGGGACCAGCAGAGGATTATCGCGATTATACTTAGCCGACTCGGGCAGCTCTGGCATCTCAGCGTACTCGGCAAAGATGGTTATGGGCGCGCAATTATCCGGGATGAATTGATCCCAGTCACCATCCACCCGAACGTCTGCGTAGACGTGGTCTATAGCAAGTAAGGCCCACCTTCCGGTAGTATTCCTTCAACCGGGTAAGCCATGAAGGTGCTATTGCAAAATTCGGTTCGGGAGGGTGCAGGTGCGGCATGGCGTTGGGACCAAGGCCAATGTTCCAACCAAAGGAAGCTTGCGTCTCGGCGTTGCCCATGAGGTGATGGGTGCGGGAGTCTTCGTCGTCGGAGAATGGCATGGAAAGGCCGTAGGCGTACTGCATCCCACTGTCTGTCTGTCAGGGTTTGGCCCCCGAGCCGGCTCGCCATTCTGACCCGGTTGTGTTTGCCAGAAGATCCGTCTGTCGGGGCTCTCCTGTAACGATGCGGTGTTTATCTGGGGCCCCTAGGCGGTTCGGGTAGAGATACATGGTATGGGACTGGAGGACCTAGGTCTCGCTAAAGATCTGTTACATTGGCGACGAGCATGAAAGCAAGGGTTGTGTCTATGGGCGGAAGGTGTCTTCTGGGGGGTCGGTCCTAATGCCTGCGTAGCAACACCAATGCTATACGCAGCTATGACAATGGGGATAATTGCAATTCGCTTTATTGGATATAAATTAAAGGATTGTGTGGAAGTAGTTGTAAGAAGGAGCAGGCAGATATATGACTTCCTTCGTATAAGTGTGTAAACTACGGACTGCCAGGTACTAAGACGCCGGGGAAGATAAAAGTCGTACTGGCGATATCACACGCGAGTGCAAAGAATGAAATATATATATTTTCCTGCCTTGTCTGCTCTGAAAATATTAGAAGCAGCTGTGCTCTTACCATGCATCGACAAGCAACCGTAATATTGCAAATTCACAACAGAGCGGGACTGAAATTGAAGTCCGAATGGAATATACAGTTACACTGCTGAACATTGGCAGGCGTATGGCGTGGTTGTTAAAACTACATCATACGTGTATAACCTACAGCGGCTCTAGGGCGTCCGCCGCTCGCTTCGCGTCCTAATTGGGCGGCAGGACGCTCATTTAGCGTAAGAGTAGATGAATGTAAGTCGTGCTCCTCAGACAAAGCTCCTTCAGATTCATGTATAATCGGTCGTCAATAGTTTGTGTTCCTGGCGCGGGGCCAGCCCATCTAATTCCAGGTTCCAGTAGCCACCTAAAACCCAAGACACCGGGTCGTAATGAGCGAATACCTGACGGTATTTTAGTTCATGCTGAAAGATGCTGCG
>Ga0247774_1001184_pt1 | contig 13249 bp, 3 predicted proteins | sample UWRJL001104B6_FD_179933 | JGI IMG/M metagenome (GOLD analysis project Ga0247774, IMG submission 179933) | Plant litter microbial communities from Arlington Agricultural Research Station in Wisconsin, United States - UWRJ-L001-104B-6 | ecosystem: Environmental > Terrestrial > Plant litter >... | reverse complement strand
TGCACGCACAATTGCCGAAGAGATTCTATTTCTGAGGAATCCCAGGAACGGGGGCCACTGCAATCGTGGGCGATCAGCAGTCCCCAGAGTTGATTTTCTGCAGTCGGTTGGACTTGGGAAATGCTTTCTCGTGCTTGTAAAATCGGCACTATTAAGTTAGCTTTAACTTGTAATTGTTCGAGAAATTTAATGTGACATTCACTCATATTTTCCGCGTAAATATCTTCTACAGCCCGAATATTTCCTTGCTGGTAAATATCAACAAATTTATCTCTAAAGCACGTATCCAAATAGTCAAAATTTTGCAGAGAAATTATATTCTTTGCTACGGATTCGACAACTACAATACCGCTCCAGTCGGGATTAAAGCGGTAAATAACTGTGCGGTCTGTTTGCAAAAATTGCCGCACTTCTTCGACAGCAGTTGTCAGGACTTCTTCTAAATTTAGGGAGGAGCGAATGCGATCGAGCATGGCAACTACCAGCCGTTCTCGCCTTAATTGCTGCTGCAGTGCCATCTCCGCTTGTTTGCGTTCGGTGATGTCGGTAATTACTCCCACTAAACCGATTAAATGACCAGTTTCATCTTTTATGCCGTCGGCGCGAAATAAAGTTGTTACCAGTTCGTTGTTTTTAGTGTTGATTTTGAGTTCGCCTTGCCAAGATTTGCCTTTACGTATCGTTTTAAACATTTCTAGCAGCACTTTAGCTTGAGGGTAAATTGCTGTTAATCCGCCTGCTGTGTTTAGTTCTTCTGCGGTGTAGCCGTACTGTTGAACAAAGGCTTGATTGTGGTAGAGCGATCGCCCTGTCAAGTCAGCAATGCCGATCGCATCGCTGGTGCTTTCCACCGCTTGAGTAACTCGCAGCAAATCTAATTCTGCTTGTTTGCGATCGCTAATATCAGTAATAGTGCCGATATAGCCTTTAATCTCCTGCTTGTCTCCGATTTCTGCAATGGCCTGACCTATCACCCACATTACCCGACCGTCGGGACGCTGAAAGCGGTATTCTGATTTAAAAGGAGTTTTATCAAAAATTGCTCGATGCCATTCATTTTTTACCCGCTCGACATCATCGGGATGTATGGCATTCATCCAGCCAATTTCTGCTGCTAATTCTGCGTTTAACCCCGTAATTTCGCTCCACCGTTGATTCACATAAAGGCAATTTCCCCAGGTGTCGGTATGGAATATGCAAACTGGCGATGCTTCTGCTAAAGTTTGGTAGCGGCGCTGGCTCGACCGCAGGGCTGATTCTACCTGTTTTCTATTAGTTATATCGCGGACTATAGAAATGATTTCCCCATCTACAAGCATTGTCAACGATAATTCTTGAGGGAACTTAGTACCGTCCGGGCGCTGACCGCTCGCTTCTATATTGCAGTACCCTTTTTGCAGAAGCATCGGCATTATTTGTAGTTCAAAAAATAGATTTTCTGCTTTGCTGTAGAGCATATTCCATTTCTTCCCATACAGTTCGCTAGGGCTTGACAAACCGTACATTTTGAGATAAGCTTCGTTTGAATAAATACATTCTTTATTATTATTAAAAATGGCGATGCCGTCATAAGCAGCGGCCATTGCTACTGCTTGTCGCTGGAGTTGGGACTCTACTTGTTTACGAGAGGTAATGTCGTGACCGACTGAGTAGATTAAACCTTCTTCGGTAAATGGCGATGCCGTCCACAGGAAGCATTTGTAAGAACCGTCTTTGCAGATGTAGCGGTTTTCAAACGAGATACTAGACGTACCGGCTATTAGTTTTGCCCCTTCGGCTGCGGTGGCTTTTCGATCGTCGGGATGAACAAATTCGATCATTGGCTTGCCCAACATTTCACTAATACTGTAGCCTAAAGCTGTTGACCAAGCTGGGTTTAAACGTTTAAAATTACCGTCAAAACCTACAATGCAAAGCAAGTCTAAGGAGATGGTGAAAAAACGATCGCGCTCTGTTTGTGCCTGCTTTAATTCAGTAATATCCATCACTAAACCGTCCCAGAGAATATCGCCTTCGCTGCCACATTTTCTCTCATTAGTGAGCCTTTCTGGTCTCGCAGCTCCTTGCAGCCACTTAACTTTTCCAGATGGTAAAGTCTGCCGCCACTGCTGCTGCCAAGGTTCCAGCGTAGTGGCTGAAATTGCGATCGATGCTTTTAAATCTAAGAGATCGTCTGGGTGAATTCCCTTGGAAATGAGTTCCGCATTTTGTTCTATTGCTTCTGCCTCTAATTCGTAGAGTTGACGGCTGCCTGAAGAGATGTAGGGGAAAGACATTTTTCCAGTTGATGACATTCGTAATTGATAAATTGTTCCCGGCAGGTTGGCTACCAATTTTTGAAAGCGAGCTTCGCTTTGTTCCAGGGCTTTTTGTTGCTGTCTGTATTCGGTAAAATCTCTAATTGTACCCACTATTACTTTACTGCCGTCTGCTATTTGAAAAACGCTTTTTTTGGTAGAAATTATGTGTTCTCTACCGGCAAAGTCTGTGAATTTTTCTTCGGTTTCCAAGCAGACACCCGTTGTCAATACTTCTTCATCTTTTGTCCAAAAAACAGCAGCTTCTGATTCGGGGAAAAAGTCATAATCTGATTTGCCAATCAGCTCTTCCCGCGATTTGCCGACTAACTGACAGAAAGCATCATTTAATATCATCCAGCGGTGTTGCTCGTCTTTGACAAAAATGGGGTCTGGCGTAGCATTTATGGTGTGGTTTAAAAATTCTTCTGACGCTTTCAGTTTTGCTTCGTAACGGTAGCGATCGCTCACGTCCAACACTACTTCGATTATCCGGTCGATAGACCTGTCCAGGCGGCGGATACAGCGTAGGGAAACTCGGGTGTGAACTATTTCGCCGTTTTTTCTGAGCCACCTTTTGTCTAAGATGTAACCGTCGAGCCTACCTGCTAACATCTGAGAAAACTTTTCACAATTAACCTCCAAATCCTCTGGATGAGTCAACTCTAGCCAATTCTTTTGCACGAGTTCGTAGCGCTCATAGCCCAGCAAATTGCACAGGGCATCGTTAACTTCTATCCAGTGGCAACTTTGAGGAATTTCGCTGTCAATAATTGGAGCGGTGATGGCAATTCCGATCAGGGAATTTTCCACCACCGAGCGATATTTTTCTTCACTTTTTCGCAAAGCATCTTGACTGTTCTGGCGTTCTATGGCGTAACGGAGCGATCGAATTAACAGTTCGCTGTCGATTTTTCTTTTTACCAAATAATCCTGGACGCCGACCGAAATCAACCGCAGGGCAAGTTCTTCGTCGTTTTGGGCGGTCAGAACTACGATCGGCACATTTACCCCGTATTCTTGTACCCGAGCCACCGTCTCGATTCCCAGACTATCTGGCAGTGAAAGGTCTAATAAAATTATGTCAAAAGTTTCTTGATTCAATCGCTGCTGCGCTTCGCTCAGGCGCTCTACTTTCGTCAGCACTATACGCTGCGCGCCGCCAATTTCTGACAGCAAATCTTCAATCAGCTCAGCTTCCTGAGGGTTGTCTTCTACTAAGAGAACTTTAAAGCAGATAGGAGGCAAAGCTAAGTTAAAAACTGCTTTCATAATATTTATTAATCAAGAAAATGTTAAACTAACTTGAATTTGACTTTTTATTTTCAGAAGCGTCATTCAATTGCACGTACACATACATCTACCGTAAGATTGACTGTAAGATTGCGGGGTGAGCAAGCGCAACAAAAAATGTCTTTAATAATTAAAATTATATCACGCAGTAACTAGACTGTCAACGGAAAACATTTTTTTTCTAACTTGTCATTTATACCAGTTAAAAAAGAATGCAACTGGAGTCAAAATTCTCAGCCGGATAGTCACAGAAATTTCCAATTATTTACTTTTTTTTTCATGTAAGATGGTGTTAAGTGGTCAATTGTAATTTCTATTTTCTCACGTACAATATAGAAATAAATTGATTTCTCCTACCTTAGAGCTTCTACCTGTTGACGAAAAAATGCCTCAATTAAAGGAGAGTAAAGTGAAACGTAGAACCTTGCTCCGGTTCCGATTCCACCCAGATACATCCCCCGTGAAGTTCCACAATCTTTTGACAAATTGCTAAACCAATACCTGTCCCCGAATATTCTCTTTGAGTATGCAAGCGCTGGAAAATTTGAAAGATACGTTTTTGATGCTGGGGAGCAATCCCAATTCCATTATCTGAGACAGAAATTAACCAGTTTTCCTCCTGTCTGCAAGCGGTAATATGAACCACAGGCGGTGCATCTTGGCGATATTTAATCGCATTGCTGACTAAATTTTGAAAGAGCTGTGTGAGTTGAGAAATATCCCCCATTACCGCAGGTAATTCGCTGTAAGTGACAACGGCTTTAGTCTCGCGGATCGCCCCTTGCAGGTTCGCGAGTGCTTGCTCGACTGCGTGATTGCAATCTGTCAGTTCTAAAGGTTTCCGGCTCCGGCCAACGCGCGAATATTCGAGTAAATCGTCAATTAAAGTTTGCATTCTGGTGCAGCCCTGAACGATATTGCCGATAAACTTACTACCTTGGGTGTCGAGTTGGTCTTTGTAGCGTTTTTCTAAAAGTTGAGCGTAACTGGCAATGGTTGCTAAAGGCGCTTGCAAGTCGTGAGAAGCCACATAAGCAAATTGTTCTAGTTCCGCATTTGAACGCGCCAATTCTTGGTTAGATTTTAATAGAGCAGATTCGGCCCGCTGGCGGTTTGATATCTCTTGTTGGAGTACCAAATTTTGCTCTTGCAGAGCTTTTTCAACGGCGCGACGGGTGCTGATTTCTTGTTGCAAAATTTGATTTTTTTCCTGAAGCGTTTTTTCAACTGCTAAGCGGCTAGTGATTTCTTCTTGCAGCAGCATATTTTGTTCTTTTAGCTGCTTTTGTAAATTCCGCAGGCTGAGGTGACTTTCGATGCGGGCGAGCACTTCTTCAAACTGAAATGGCTTGCTGATATAGTCCACAGCTCCCACAGCAAATGCGTTTACTTTGTCGAAAGTTTCATCTTTAGCACTGATAAAAATTACCGGAATTTCGCGAGTTTTAGGCTCTAATTTCAAGTGCTGACAAACTTCGTAACCGTTCATTTCCGGCATCATTATGTCGAGCAAAATCAAATCGGGTGGATTAGAATTGCAGGCTCTCAGAGCCATTTTTCCGTTAATCACGCAGCGGGGGGTGTACCCCCTCTGAGTCAACATCGTAGACAACAGACGCAGGTTTTCTGCTGTATCGTCTACTACTAAAATGTTTCCTAACGGCGTCCCTGGTTGGTGATTGTTCATTGATTATTTCCCTGTTTTCACAAAAGATGTTTGCAGCTATGTTATTTAGGTCTTACAGAAAACACCCATTTTCTAGTAGGAATAGTGGGGAAAGAAAACGAGGAAGCCACTCATGAACCGGGTGTTTAGGCGTTTGTGCACAAGCAAGTCCTGTTATTGCTCGTTTACCAATCCTCAAATCCCCAGCAGGAGAGTCAAAGCATTATTGTTCTCAGTCAATGCTTTGTCTAACACTTGAAATCCCGCCACTTTGCACATACATTCTAAAGCAGTAGCTGTAGGTAGCCACCACCACCCCGCAAAGTCGTTAATGTCAAAAACTGCTTTCTCAGTTATCCCTAACATGGGTGCGCCGTCGGTGTGCTTCTGCCAGTAAGCTGTTAAAATAGCTCGTTCTACGTCTCCTAAAGCGGGAATAAAAATTACACCAGACGCTGGAATTTCGTAGCGTCCCCGCTCGTTTTCTATAACTTCTTGAGTAATAGCTGAAGTTAAGATTAAATACTCCCCACTTATTTGACGCAAGTTAGTTAAAATTTGCAAAGGGTGAGGGTGGTGGTACAAAACTCCTGCACAGTGAACTACATCGTAAGTCTCGCCAATTTCTGCAAGCTGAATCTGAGTTATATCTCGATTTATACAATTATAATTAGCAATCTTTAAACTTGTCATCCGATCGCGAAAATATTGCCACCCGTGGAGGGATTCGGCCATGGCATCAATCATTGTAAGAGAAACTGCACCGTATTTGCTAGCTACAGATATTTTTTCGCTGACAGTTGCCGACAAGCCGCCGACTTGTGCAAAACTCTTACCTTTGACGAGTCGGGCAATGTAGCGATCGGGAATATCGTGATTCTCCAACTCTAATAATATCCTGCGCTCCCCTGACGAGTCCTTTTTCTCCAAAACTTCTGCCAATTTCCAGGATATTGCTGGATCTTCTGGCCGAATTTCTAAGGCCATCAAGTACAAAACTGTCGCTGCGTCAATCCGATCGATATCGGAAAACTTTTGGGCTATTTTACAGTAAAATTCAGGAGGGTGCAGGGGCAGCAACTCGTGGTGATAGTAGCTGGTTGCTGTGTCTAAATCGCTCGGACTTCTTTTGATGAGAGCATCGCCTAATTTGGTGTAAATTTTAGGTAGTTCAGGCTCTATTTCCAGCGCGCAAAGGTAAGCTGAAACCGCATCGTTCCACTCGTGCATTTCAGTCAAAGCATCGCCTAAGTTGTAATAAGACCAAGACAGATGGGGATTTAGTTCAATAGCGCGCTTGTAGGCGACAGATGCTGCTTTCCACTGCTGGGTTTTCAACAGCGCTTCTCCTAAATTGTGATAACTCCAAGAAAAGTTGGGATTGAGTTCGATCGCCCGCTGGTAGGCGCTGATTGCTCCTAACCAATCCTGGAGTTTAACTTTAGTTAAAGCTAAATTATAATGAGACCAAAAGAATTCTGAATGGAGTGCGATCGCCCTTTGGTATGCAGCCTCAGCTTCCGACCATTTTTGGATCTGAAAAAAAGCATCTCCCAAGTTATGAAAAGAGCCGGAATAATTAGGATCTAAGTCAATAGCTCGCTGGTAAGCAGCGGCGGCTTCCGACCATTTTTCTAATTTGCCGCAAGCTTCCCCCATGCTGTAGTAACACCAAGAAAAATCTGGGTTAATTTCAACAGCCGTGCGGTAGGCAACAACGGCTTCTGACCATTGTTCCAACTTGAGCAGCACACTACCTAAATTATAGTAAGACCAAAAAGAGTTGGGATTTAATTCAATACTTTCCCGGTAAGCGGCGACTGCTTCAGGTAATTGTCCGCTGTTTTGAAAAACCTTGCCTAATTTGTAATAAAGCTCAGAAATATCTGGCTGAAGTTGAATAGCTTTGCGGTAGTGGACAATAGCTTCATCCCACTTTTTTAGTTCGCTAGCAGCTTCTGCTAGTTGGCAGTAAGCTTCGCAAAAACTCGGGTTTAAATAAATCGTGCGGTGGTAACAAGTCAGCGCTTTTTCTGGCTTATTTTGCGCCAACAAAGTATTACCTAAATCGAGATATTCTTCCGCTATCTCTATCGGTTCCACCATGAGTGCTTGATACGAACACTCTGCTGCTTCTTCAGCTTGACCGACTTGGGTAAATATCCGGCTCAAATTACGGTAAAATCCTGCAAAGTTTGGTTGCAGAGAGATGGCTTTTTGGTAACAGGCGATCGCCTCTTGCCATTGTTCCAAAGCAGCGCAGAGAGTACCGAGGTTAGCAAAAGCTTCGGCAAAATCGGGTTGCAGGCAGATCGCAACTTTATACCAATACCTTGCGTCTTCTAGTTTACCCTGAGCTTGCAGCGCCTTTCCCAAGGTCTTGCAAGTTTTGGCGGAATTGGGGTGCGATGCCAAAACTTGCTGGCAAAGTGCGATCGCCTCATCCAACTTCCCTAAAGCCAAATAGACTTCGGCCTGTTGTTGAAAATCAACCGCTGCTGTTTCTGAATTCACTTCCTGCGTTCCTGTTGAGTAATAATTGTATGTATTATTGTATGGTACAACTTGTCAAACTTCAAATTCAAGTAAATACATCTGCCGATGGGCCAATAAATAGTGCTAAATGTCAGCAACCTTAATATAAACTAGACAATAATAGGTTAATAGCGAGCTAAATAATGTCAACAGTCAATCGAACACCACTTATTAGCGTAATTATACCAGCATATAATGGCGAGCGCTACATCGTGCAAGCGGTAGAAAGCGCCCTAGGTCAAACTTTTACTAATTTGGAGATTATAGTTGTAGACGATGGTTCGACCGATCGCACGCAGCAAGTATTGCAGCCTTATTTTGACCGAATTTGCTACATATATCAGGAAAATCAAGGAGCAGCAATAGCTCGGAATCGTGCTTGCCAGCTAGCCAAAGGCGAGTTTTTAGCTTTTCTAGATGCTGATGACTATTTTCTACCCGAAAAACTAGAGAAACAGCTAGCTTGCTTTGAGGCTGATCCGGCATTAGATATGGTGCAAACAGGTTGGTTCCTGGTCGATGAAAAAGGGCAAAATATTTCTGTGATCGAGCCTTGGCAGCAATCGCCACAATTAAATTTAGAAAGCTTTATTATATATAAATGCGTGCGACCTAGTGCGATGATGCTGCGCCGCAAGTGGTGGGAAAAATTGGGCGGTTTCGATTCGGGGCTGCCGCCGACGGAAGATTTAGACTTTGCCTTGCGTTTAGCTTTAAATGGATGCAAATCAGTTTGGTTAAAAGAGATACTTACCTGTTATCGCCAGCACGATACCAATCTCATGTCAAGCGGTTTTCCCTTAATGAAAAATACAGAAATTCTGATGGAAAAATTCTTTGCTAGACCTGATGTGCCTCAGTCAATCCGCCAGTTAAAAAAACAGGAACGCTATCAATGCTTGGTGTGGATGGCATGGCGGATGTATCGCGGCGGTCATCTAGCAGAGATGGCAGAGTGTTTGGAAAAGTCATTGCAATATACCCCTTTTTCGCCTACGGAAACCGTATTGAATTGGCTAGAAACTTTCCAGAGTGTTTCTGAAGAATACGGTGATAATTTTGATGCTTATTCACTGAGTCAGTTAGGGGAATGGCAAGATATAATTTTGAGGGTTATGACTAATCCGCCCCAATCCCAACAGAGTTCTATTTCCACAGATCCAAAAGCGCGTGAAGCCAAGCTATCCCCTAGGGAATCACACATTTTACTCTACAACGCCGACGATCCGGGCGTGGGAGGATTAGCGCAGTACAACCATGCCATTCTCTGTCAGTTAGCCTTGTTGGGCTATCGAGTCACCTGCGTGCAAACCAAACATTCTAGCCCCTTGGTTGAGCGAGAACGAGAGTTAGGTATAGATCACTTGTGGCTGGATTTTAGCAGCCATAGAGATTTAGCGCGGGTGTTAAGAAATACGGAGGATGCACAAGAGATTTTTTCTAAAAATAAACCCGATCTGATTATTTTTAGCGATGGCTGGCCATATTCCAATTTTGCAGCTAAACAGGTAGTTATTCAGATGGGAATACCATACATGATGGTAATCGGGTTAGTGATGCCAAATCACGCAAATTTTGCCTGCGGGGATGTAGTGCCTTATCGAGAGGGAGTGCTGTATCAGTGCCTGCAAGCTAGAGCGGTGATTGTTGGCGCGCAAGAACATTTGAATTTATTGTGCGATGACTTTGATTTACCCAAAGATAAGGGGCAAGTGATTTACTTGGGGCGTTCTCCTGAATATTTTGCACCTCCTAATGCTTCGGCTCGCCAACGCCTGCGGCAAGAGCTAAACATTCCTGAAGATGCGATTGTCTGTTTCACATCTGCTCGATTGGCACCGGTTAAAGGGCATCGATATCAGATCGAAGCAATCAAGCAGTTGAAACAATCTCCGGTGTGGTCTAAACTGTATTTTGTATGGGCCGGGAATGGTGAGGGAAGCTACTGCGACGTAGAAACAGAATTGAGGGAAGCTGTTAGAGATTTAGGAGTGAGCGATCGCGTGAAGTTGATCGGACAGCGCTGGGATATCTTAGATTTACTCGATGCTAGCGACATATTCATTTTGACATCTCTCGGCGATGCAGCGCCTTCTTTTGCCGTCATGGAAGCGATGGCTAAAGGATTGCCCGTAGTTGCTTCGGCAGCGGGTGGCATTCCAGAAGGGATCGGCGATACTGGGAAGTTGTTGCCCGATCCGAATACCGATCCGGAGGGAACAGCGAAAGAATTGGCGGAAACTCTAGAAGCTTGGGCGATGAATCCAGAATTGCGCCGCCAAATCGGCCAAGCTTGCAAGCAGCGAGCCGAGAAAATGTTCAAAGAGGAGCGGATGCTCGCAGAGTCTGTTGAGGCGATCGAAAAAGCTTTACTTTCCGATCGCGAAAGAGATCAATTTGTTACTCAACAACAGGTGCAGGGGTGGATGGCGAAGGTAGAAAGCCGGGTGCGGTACAACTTTTTAGTGTGGAAGGCGTGGCACGCTTACTGCCAAGAAGATCTAATCGGGATGCAAAAGTGGCTTCAAGAGTCTTTGCAGTGTACGCCTTTTTTGAGTACAGAAACGCTGTTAAACTGGATAGAAAGTTTTGGTAATTTTTCGTTATCACAAGGGCATCATTTAGATACATATTCTCTAACTAAATCAGCCGAATGGCAACAATTGGTCGAGGGCGTCCAGGGTCTAGAATCTGTATTTTATGCACGCTAAAATACCAGATTGACATTTTAAATTGAGGTTGCTGTCTGCAGTATAGCCGCAAATATCAGTAAAATTGTATTTTACACGCCCAACAACGCTCAAAAATCAGTCTATCCGCATCTAAATCCGTGTTATTTTCTCCCACCCTTCGTTATCAGCGAGCAAACTCATGTTAATGGCAAATTCGACACCGCAAGTCAGCGTAATTATACCTGCATATAATGGCGATCGCTACATCGCGCAAGCCGTGGAAAGCGTGTTGAGCCAAACCTATATCAACTGGGAAATTATTGTCGTAGACGACGGCTCAACGGACGACACTCGCCAAGCGTTGCAGCCTTATTTTGACAGAATTCGCTACTTTTCTCAAGAAAATCAAGGAGTAGCAGCGGCTCGCAACCGAGGAATTGAGGAATCCAAAAGTGAATTAATTGCTTTTTTAGATCAAGATGACTTCTTTTTGCCAGATAAGTTGGCAGCACAAGTAGCCCTGTTTCTATCCTCACCTTCATTGGGAATTGTCAATAGCGGCTGGCGTTTAGTTAATAAGCACGGAGAGACAATTTCTGATATCAAATGTTGGGAGTATTTGCCAAAATTAGACTTAGAAACATGGATAGTACAGATGCCCGTACTTCCCAGCGCGATGATGTTTTCGCGAAAGTGGTTAAAACTTGTAGGGGGATTTAACTCTGAGTTTGATTCCGTCGATGATGCGGATTTACTATTACGTTTAGCTCTATTAGGCTGCGAAGCATCTTGGCTGCCCCAAGTGACAGTCTGTTATCGCCAGCATGACCAAAATGTGTCTATTCAAAAATCTCTCAAACAAGCAAATCTGTTTATTAAATTAAAAGATAATTTCTTCAAGCAACCCGATTTGCCACAGCACATCCGCGAGTTAGAAAATCCTGCTTTCTACGAAGCACTGACATGGATGGCATGGCACTTGTACTATACTGGTCATCCGGTGGCAGCGGTTGAGTATTACCAAAAATCTTTCCCTTATACTCCTTACTCTGCTATAAAAACCGTAATAGATTGGATAAATCGTCTGGGTGCTATTGCTAAATCTTACGGGTTTCCCCTAACTATGGAATCTTTAAGAAAATTACCAGAATGGAAAAAGTTAATGTCTAGCATACTCCCCAAAAAAGCAGTACGAGTAAGCGTAATTATCCCAGCATACAACAGCGAACGCTACATTGTTAGAGCCGTACAAAGTGTTATCGATCAAACTTACCCAGACTGGGAAATTATTGTCGTAGATGATGGCTCTACCGATAACACTCGACAAATGTTAGAGCCTTATTGCGATTTAATTAACTACGTTTATCAAGAAAATAAAGGCTCAGCAATAGCTCGGAATCGCGGCTGCGAACTAGCGACAGGCGAATTTTTAGCTTTTCTCGACAGCGACGACTTCTTCCTACCAGAAAAACTAGAAAAACAACTAGCTTGCTTTGATGCTGACCCCACATTAGATTTGGTGCAGACAGGTTGGCTTCTAGTTGACAAAAAGGACGAAAGCATCTATGGAGTACAGCCTTGGAAAGAAGCACCAAAATTAGATTTACAAACCTTAGTTTTGTACAAATCAGTGCGTTCCAGTGCGATCGTGCTGCGGCGAGAGTGGTGGGAACGGTTGGGGGGTTTTAAACCTCGTTTCGCGCCAATTGAAGATTTAGATTTTGTCTTACGTTTAGCTTTAAAAGGCGGGAAGTCAGTTTGGTTAAAAGAGATATTAACCTGCTACCGCCAGCACGACACCCATCTCATGTCAAGCGGCTCCAAACTAATGAAAAACATGGAAATTGTGATGGAGCAATTTTTCGCGCGGCGAGATTTACCTCAGCACATCCGCGACTTGAAATGCGCGGAACGTTACAGGTGTTTAGTATGGATAGCGTGGCGGATGTACCGCGATGGATATTTGGCAGAGATGGTCGAGTGTTTGGAGAAATCTCTTCAGTACACTCCTTTTACAGGTACGGAAACTGTTTTGAAATGGTTAGAAAGTTTTAGGAGTGTTTCGCAAGAATCTGGTATCGAGTTTGATGCTTATGCCTTAACCAATTTAAAAGAATGGCAAGACATTGTAGTGGTTGCTGTTAACAAAACTCCTCAATTTCAACCTGCACATAATTCGATTGGTCAACCGCAAAAATCCCGCGTACTCCTCTACGCAGAAGATCACGGAGTGGGAGGTTTAGCTCAGTTCAACCACTCGCTGATGTGTAAATTAGCAGCAGACGGCTACCAAGTTACTAGCGTTCAAACGAAAGCTTCTAACCCTTTAATTACCGAACAAAAAGAGTTAGGTATAGAACATATTTGGCTGGAGTTTGACACTATCAAAGAGTTGTTGCGAGGTGCTTACAATTTAGGGGATGCTGAAAAAATATTCGCGCTGGGTCAACCGGATTTAATTGTATTTAGCGACGGCTCGCCGATGGCAAATTTTGCGGCAAAACAAGTTGCTATTAAGCAGAATATACCGTACATAGTTACTCTCGGTTATATCGGTCGCAATTATGAAACTTTCGATCGCGGCGATCAAATTCCCTATTTCGATGCAGTTGCCTACCAGTACAGGGTAGCCAAAGCAGCAGTAGCAGTTTCCCACGAGAATTTAAACTTGTTCCAAAGTCTATTTAAAGTACGTCTAGAACGGGGAAAAGTAATCTATTACGGCAGACCAAATAGTTATTTTGAGCCGCCTAACCTTTCAACTCGCCAACGCCTGCGTCAAGAAC
>Ga0247774_1001183_pt1 | contig 13252 bp, 15 predicted proteins | sample UWRJL001104B6_FD_179933 | JGI IMG/M metagenome (GOLD analysis project Ga0247774, IMG submission 179933) | Plant litter microbial communities from Arlington Agricultural Research Station in Wisconsin, United States - UWRJ-L001-104B-6 | ecosystem: Environmental > Terrestrial > Plant litter >... | reverse complement strand
CTGCTCGACAAGGGCGCCAACATCGAGTCGAAGGATAGTAGTTCCAGCCGGACGCCGCTGCTGTGGGCTGCTGAGAAAGGGCACGAGGCGGTCGTGCGGCTGCTGCTCGACAAGGGCGCCAACATCGAGTCGAAGGATAGTAGTTTCGGCCAGACGCCGCTGTTGTGGGCTGCCGAGAACGGGCATGAGGCGGTCGTGTGGCTGCTCAAATCTGCTAGAACATCGCCGTAGATCTCATTCCTTCACCTCCGCCCCGCCCACCACCTGCTGCCAAGCGTTCTTTATATACCTTTTCGGTAGCGAAGAATACGAAGCAACAGCTAAGGAACCCGGGACGTTCTGGAATCTACCAACTGCTTCGAACCGATTTCTAACCATCCCTGACTCAATAACCCCACAACAAGTAATTGCATAATCCAAAGCACCAATCCTGATCCCTTACCACGAGAGTAGGCTGAGACTCGCCATCTAAATAATCAGTGCTAATGATCGCTTACAGTACATCGTCATTTAGCCAATTGTAGACAGTAGTGTAGTTGATTCGTGATTTTGGGCACGTTGCCACGCGTCGTTGATTCCCGCTGGTTTCGCTGTCGAGCATTGCTGGGATCAGAGCCGTTGTATCAACCGGCCGGTGCAAGGTACCGACGCCAATGGCTCGCACTGTCAATGTGGGGCAGATTTCTGGCGCGAAGTCAGGACTTACGTATACCATAGAGTACTTGGGGGTTTTTAAGTGGCTGTTAATATGGGCGCTGAATCGCGGCTGCAGTACCATTTTAGGGACACTAAAAGTCGTCTTAAGTACCTGAAGTACCCACACACCTTCCAAAGAGATCAAATGTTTGAAAAAGAGGACGCTAGTTTTGCACATAACTATACAGAACGGCCCAGAGTCAATTGACGTCGGAGGGAGTGGCCCTGACACGCCAAGGTCGGTGAGTTGGACTTCCGCTCAGCCAACTTCAACTGGCGACCAGTTCGGGCCTGGTCCTCCTTTCGGGCCCAGACTCACGGTCGTGGGGGCTAGAGATAGGAGCCCAAAACCAGGACATACTCAGTGTGATGTATATATAGCTAGGGAGCTTGTAAGAAATTTATCCCCAAATTAAATTGACCTCTATGAACACTTTAAAATGATTCTTAACGCTCTTCTTAGTTTTGGCGCCATTATTGGGGCTGCCCGTGCTTGTCGATTTTCCTTGCCATATGTGCCAGTTCTGGTTTTCCCAGAGGACTTAGGTGGGGCCCAAAGTCGTGAAATCTACCTGCCTCTTTACGGGAACTCGACCGATTGCTTCTATCCCTCCCGTGCTGACCCGATTCCCCCAGGTGAGTCTCTCCAAAAACGATACACAAAGAGAAGCTAATAAATGCCAGGAGGGGATATCCCGAAATCTGTAGGAACGTTCAGGGGCTAGGAGTAATAACTGTATTGCGATTACTCTAGGAAATCTATCTCTAGGTGTTAGGACGGATATTCCGTCCTTAAATACACGGAGAAGCATGTTCTGATACAAAAGAACTGATTCTAGCATCATCTAGGCTGTTGCTTTCATCCTTTGATGTCTTTGTATGATGCAACTGGCAGTTTGCGTACAATCAAAGACAAGGATGTTCCAACAAAATCGATTGTAAAGGCTTGGGTAGATTCAGCTCGGATTCTTGATTCCCAAGGGCTGTCTCTCGACCCAGAAAGCACAAAGTCCTTTTTGGCTTTTAATAGTGCGATCGTCGGCAAGGAACTAGACGAAAAGATGGCATATTCTCTGGTGACCTGCGTGGCAACTACAACTGACGGAGTGCAACGAACGTTCATGCTTGATGCAGACTTGACGCCGGGTGGGCCGATCGAGGTAAAGTCGTACCAGTGTTTTATGAAGGATAAATCTACTATAGTTTAGGAAGTTTGGAAATAGAAATTGGGTTTTATTGGTAGTAAATATATATTTAACGATGGTACCCTTTGTTGCCCGAAGACTGAAATGAATCCCGGGCCTGTGCTTCTAGACGCTTTTGTTCCATTGCACATGTAAAGTTATATCAGGTTCTGATAGGTTCTGCCGCCTTGCTTGGTGAATAAGCCGCCATAAACTGCCACGAAAACTGCCCACGAGATGTGCTAATATAATGTTTAGAATGTAAACCCTATTATACAATAACTAGGTAGTTGTTTTAAGATAATCATTTGAAATCTAGACAGGTAGACTGGTAGGCAAGGATTACTATCGGCATCCAACGCTAATATTGGCTGTCATCAATGGTTACTTAAGTACTTCCTGATATATATAAGTACGGACATTGCACTAGAAACTCGTGTCCCCAAATCGACAGTGCGAGCCATCGCCATCGGTACAGTAGCGGCCAGGTTCAGTGTCAACATTTTAGGGTGTTTTTCCCGGGGGGGTTTGGCCACCATATGAAAAGCACCGTGTCTTGTAGATGTGGACTATGTTTTTGCTATCGACATACCTTAACAACCACAACGAACAACAACCAAACCGGAAACTACTAGACGCTAAACTCAAGAGTCAGCCCAACAACAAGCACCACCTATAGATCTCTTTCAGGTAGGTTACAACGAAAATAACACTCGAGATATCGATACTAAGGAGAGAAAAGATTATCAGCAGGTAACGCATGCCAAGTATCGCCCTTCCCCTAATACAATACAAAGAGCTATTAGGTATAACCTCCAGCACAATCTCGGCTCGGGGGAGAAAACTTACCCATAAAACCTTACGATTCACCAATTCATCCGCATCGCCCCGATGCCCACACGACCAAGACGGCTCATCACCATACTTAAGCTCCTCATCCCCAGTACCTTCCCCGCCTCCTCATACATGGTCGAATTGTGCCACAATGTAACGATCCCAAACCCTAGCCCATCATCTCCCATCGCGTTCTTGGTATTATAATCCTGCTGCCGGTACAAAACCCTCGTCTCAGTCCACATCCTCTCGCTCGCCCGCTCATACGCTGAATTCTTCCCAAACCCCTCAAGTTTCGCTGCCAAGGGCTTCACGTCATGCGGGTTCTGCTGGTAGAAAAGCTGCCCGTACACCTTGATGTGGGCGTCCCCCAGCACGGAAGGGTCTTCGATGACGAGCGGGTTGGCGACGCTAGCGACCATGTTGTTGCGCGAGAGGGACGGGATCCTCACGCCTTGGGGGTCGCGGACTTCGACCGTCGCCGAGAGTTCGTCGTTTTCGTCTGGAAGAGTGCAGTCATGGCGGCGGTATTGGTGGATAAAGACTGCGCAGGTACCGCTCTGGGCTGGGATTTTGCCAGGCGTGAATTGCCTGGTCTGGAGTTTAGGTTGAGAGTCGTATTGGTAGCAAGCTGCGTGGGGAATGAGGATTGAGCCGGCTATCAACGCCCATGTTGTCGAAATCGACAATGGCCTCATTGCTATAGATGGAGCGAGACGTAGCTTGGAATATGGAAGTATTACCTCTATTTTGTATCTATTCTATAGGAGCTGAGCTTAGCATAATTGGTGAAACAATTAAGATAGGATTCCTGAAGACTGATACTAACAGGGGAAAATCTTAAAGGTTTAAGTAGTTATATATCCGAAGGTCAAATCAGAGTTATCAAGTAAGCCTTGCCATTCGCGCCAGCCCTTTTCTCTTCAATACCTGGCCCCAAAATTAGGGTCCGTTGCGGTAAGATACTGTCAGCCCCACGGCAGTAGCGCGATCCGGTTCGTCGAAGCCAAACAGAACCAACTTAGCTTCCAACGCACACTTTTTTATTTCATGTTTTTTATTTTGTGTTTATTTTTTAGAGAGTGGTTTAGAGGGGGCCCTTTTCTCTTCAATACCCAACCCCAACGTTTGGGGTCCGTTGCGGTAAGATGCTATCAGCCCCGCGGTAGTAGCGCGATCCGGTTTGACGAAGCCAAACAAGACATAATCTTTGTACCACCGTACCTGCACCCACAGCCGCCTGCCCACTTCGCACGATCCAATGCGCCAAGAATAAAAAGCGCAGGAACCCAAGGTAGTGATGTTTAGGTGGCCTTGTTTTGGGCACTATTTAGGTGGCCTTTGTTTTGGGCACTATCTAGGTGGCCTTGTTTTGGGCACTAATTATTTAGGTGGCCTTGTTTTAGGCACTATTTAGGTGGCCTCGATTAAGGCTATCTATACAGCTAACTTGGATTAATTACGCCAATTACTTCTTTCTATATATATGCTACATATAATATCCCTGTGTGTACGTCAATGTAGCCAAACTTTGGGAGTGATGTCACATGCAAGTAATGTAGTCGGGGCTTATATATAGGACCAAGGGGCGGTAAAAGACTCGGCGGCCTAGACATTGGCGAGAAGTCTTAGTACATAAGATGAAGTAAAAAGGTACAAGATTTAGGCCCACACAATGTTAAGCACCTACGAATCGATTCTATGCCATAGGTCGACGCTATAAAATATATAAATACCAACAATACACGAAAAAGAGCGGGTTAAAAATAAGAAACTACTAGAAATATGATTTTAAATTAAACTCTTTAAATTTACAATGTACTTACATAAGTGGCCGAAGGCCTTTGTGTCAATTATTACAGCTTCTACCTTTATATGCTGCTCAATTTTAGTTATCCTCGCGTTATTTGGCGAAGAAAATATACAGGCAGGCATAGTTACACTACGGGTGAGTGTTCCTTACTAATAATATATAGATAAAAGCTAATTAAAACATTGCTTCAGTTTGATTTTGCCGGAATTCTTAATCATCCTAGATCCCAAGAGCGTCTCTCCCCAACACCTTCAGACTTTCTTCATTCAACCCGACCAGTGGCAGGGAATTCCAAGGGACGTTTCGCAACCGGAATCCCAGGCGCAATAAGCAAGGTTGAAAGTGCTGCTGGTATAATTGCTACTACAGTTCCAACCACCCTTGAAGCAATACTTCCAAAGACTTGCTCACTCGGTACGGGGCAGTTTTGTGTTGGCACCGCCAAGAACGTAACGTGTAGCAACTTGCCGCTAAATCTCACCCAAATCATTCCACTAAGTTTCGAAAACCTCGTACCAGATAGTACTGATGGATTTAATGCCCTGCACACTGTACTTGAGAATATCTCTATACCATATATCCCTCGCTGTTTAGTCCTGGGACTATTTTTGATCCTGGTTCATGTTATAGTTATCAACTGCTCCCTATACGGCTTGGTATCTTTCCCCACGATTGGTCCTTTGAGATTTCAATATTTAAGGCGCGCAATTCTTTTAGCACTTAGGCTTCTCTGCTGCATCCCGTTCTTTGTATCGGTTAATGTTTTGGACATTCTACGAACTAATAGTAGCCAGCTGCCGTCCTGGATTTATGTGCAATACGGTGGCGTTTACGGGATTTGCCTAGGTTGCCTCTCGTGCGCTGTTGGGCTGGCGACCTTGGGTAGTGTATTGTAAATACTAAGTGTACTATAGTATGGGTGCTTTATAAGAATTTCTATTTTTTACGAACTTCCGTTCTAAGTTTAACTTATTACACATAATTCATTGTTTAAAAATATTATTCGTTTATCCTGAAAAAGGAGAAATATCAATGTTAAAGTGGAAATATAGAAAAAACTTCTATTTCGTTCAAATATATATTTACAGTACGACATCACCGTAGGTTCCAACGAAATAGCCAATAAAGTCGGAAAGAAATATTGAGATTTAACGTTAGTAACGTCCGTCCCTGCGTGCCGGAAATCCCTACGTGGCGGAAAATCTGACGGGTACTTCGGCTTCGAGCCAGCCAAAAAATCCACGCATCGGGAAAATCCTTCAAAATTCAATACGAGACGTATTTTCTAGTCATTTTTGAGCACTCTATAGCTCTCTGAATTGAAAATTCCTTTGGTGTTGTCGTCCTCGGACCAGATCTGTTGAACGCTTCTTCACACGGGAAAAGAGACTTCTGTCCACATGCTTCCACCACTGAGCTTCTATTGCCTAAAAAACCCCTTAGAAGACACTACCCAGGCCTTAGAGCCCTGGACCAACTTTATTAATTGTCACGAGCCTTGTGGCAGTTGCGGCGTCCAGATTTTTACCCAGTCACGTGCCTGATCAGTACTTCGTGTGTTAAAAACCATGAAATATCCACCCGTTCCAAGCCAGCCATATAGCGGAAAGCCTGTGTTGATTTCACAAAATTATGACCAGAAGTACTGATCAGGCACGTGAATGGGTAAAGATCTGGACGCCGCAACTGCCACAAAGCTCGTGATAATTATTGGTGAGAGATGAAGACCTTCATACTCGGATATAATATTTTTATTACTTTTCTAGGCTGTAAGAGCTTTGTTGTGACAGCATATGGACAGAACTCTGTTTCGCCTTCAAGCGAGACGTCCTACAAACCAGCCGCGGGGACAACAACCACAAGATAATTTTATATTCGGAGAGCTCTTTATTGATCAAAAAATGGCAAAAGAATGCTTCCTACAGAAAATTTGGATAGAAATCGCGATGTGTGGATTTTTTGACTTATTCAAAGTCAATGTACCGGTCCGATTTTCCGGCACGCAGGGTTTTCCGGCACGCAGGGACGGACGTTACCCGTTTTAATTTTATCTAACTAACTACTTCTCCTAAGTATGGGGGCTGTGTTAAAGTGAATATTTAGAGCAATGCCTCGTTTCCTATTCAGTGCCGCTGCGTTATTGGTCGATTGGGTTTTCCGGGAAATGTATGCGAGGGATCAACCGAGCTACTTTTATCCGTTCCAATCATCGTTGAACAGGGGAACATAACGGACTACAGCCCCGCCTTGATTGCAGCGCCCACGCGCTAAAAACACAAGTCCAGAGCCTCTAGGTTGGAGGGGACCGGGGATGGTCCACTCGCTAACTAGACCTCCTCGCATAAATATCAGCTATAACGTCCGTCCCTGCGTGCCGGAAAACCCTGCGTGCCGGAAAATCTAACAGGTACTTTGACTTCAAGCAAGCCAAAAAATCCACACATTGAGATATCTCGCAAATTTTGATAGGAACTTTATTCTCTAGTCATTTTTAAATGACCTTAAGCACTCTAAATTAATATTTACCTTGTTGTTGTTGTTCTCGCGGCGGATCTATCGGACGTTTCGATTGATGGCAAAAGAGACTTCCGTGAATATATTTCCACCATTACGCTCTTATTGCCTGCAAACCACATAAAATACTATATTCAAGCCTTAGAAGTTTGAAAACGCCGCAATTGATCTTTACGAGCCTTGTGGTCGCCGTGGTGTCCAGATCTTTAGAAAATCGATGACCTGATCTGTACCTCGATCGCGAATCACCAACTTTGACACAGGCCGGTGGCTGATTGTACTGAGTACTTACAAGGTGGCTTAGACCTCGGATTGGAATTACGGCATCCATGCCGTGGCTGTTTGGAGGTGGGACCCGAGGTTCGACCGAGTTGCTCTGCCTCAAGGGAAGTTACGATGCTATGAAATAGAACTTACTCGAACTATCTAGAATTATAATATAAAATACTATTTAATTGCGCGTTGCTCTAAGACTCTCTTTTACAAAGAGAGAAAAAAACAGTACTCCTGTTTGCGAAATCGGTGTCCTATGCCTGGAGGAACTACGAAGTAAGTTCCGAAAGGTTCTTTTTCCGCGGCCTGACCCGACACAATAAGCACAGACCAACATCAGCACGGACCAACATTTTACACGTGATCGTCGCGTTGTTCTCGCGTTCTCTCCCAATTTGGCTCACGCGCAGACCGCGCACCGGTCGGTCTTGACTCTTGCCAGATATATCTATATTTAGTTCCGGCTCCTGCAGTAACAGTCTCGGAGCTGGTCTTAGAAAGATCATAGTGCTCGGACAGCGCATTGCTTTTTCTTAGGGGGTAGCATGTTTCGCCCCCTATGTTTGGTGACTAATACGGATGACATACTAAGCAGCACTCGGCCAGGGAGGTTCATTTTCAGTCAAGTATTACGGTACCTAGTTTCTCTTCTGCTTCTTTATTATACGGCCTTATCACTGGTGTTAGCAGAAGAAAAGAGTTCTGGCTGAGCTATATTATCATCAGTAAATCGGTACAATTGGTATATACTCTGTTCACAGTCATCTTGCAGGTCTTGGTTGGCATCTCCTTTCCCCGGCCACGATCCTTTTGGGCTGATAAGCTTGTACTTTTTGAGGTCCCTGTCTATTATACGTCCTCGGCCAGCTTGTGTCGGGCAGCAAGTTTTTGAGCCACTTGAAATTATCCCAAGGGGGATCGCTCCAAATGAACGGATGCAAGAATCCTGGGGAAAAGAAGGGTCTGAACGACCCTGGCTGCCACGGCTCATAACCATGCCATAAGCGACCTATTCTCCTGGATGCAGTGGGACGCCGCGGCGGCGACTAGTACTTGCGATGGAACCTTTTGAACTCTATCATGCGATGCTGTCTGAACCTTTTGAAATCTATCGGGGCAAAAATTGTTCAGCGATGCACCTCAAGGACTAGGAATATCATATTCTGTAGTTGGACTACTGTTGACGTACCTTCAGGTGACAACCAAAGAGGTCCAAACACCGGTTCCACATAGCTTCCAGAAGCCGTCGATGAAGATGTTTCCCCTGTCTCTGACACCTCCTCGGCAACAACATGCACAGTAGTACCCTGGGAGATTTGACTTGCTCCTCCGGTATCATCTGCACGGCCTGTTAACCTTTCGACCTCCCTGGTAGTACTGTCTTCGGCGCCGTCTACATGTAGTCGACCCCTTCGTTTGGGCAGCGGCGGGGGCATTGCGAAATACTCTTTGACTCTCTCTTTATGCAAATCCAAGGAAAGACTTTGGTTGGTTGGGGCAACAGTGGCCATGTGGCGCGATGTAACGGAACCTTCAAGCACACGGGGAATTGCACTGAAACGTGCATTTGACGTGGGGATTTCTCGCGGCGTGCCCTGCACAGCACGCCACTCGTACAGTAGGAGGCGCACTGCTTCCGAGTCGATGGGGTCTTCTAGTAATCGAGCTTGGAACGTGATGAGGAAGAGGGTCCTGTTCATCCTCTCATCCTCCCGGGCTGGAGGAATCGACGCGATCGCACTTTCTGAATTGCGGCCACTACAAGTAGGGACAGCCCCGGTAAGAAGGGACTCGTATTTCACACGGCATTTCTTTGCTGCCAAACCCGCCTCGTAGCAATGCTTGCAAAACTCGCCCACCCAGATGGATGGCATGTAGGAGAACTCGGGTCTGACGCGGCCCCAGTACCGCCGCCATCCGCGGGGCGCCGCCAGCGGGTTCGCGGCTCTGGCGTTGTCCGTGTCGCCTTCGGTCTGAAGTCGTTGCGAGAGCCGAGCATCAATGCTGGCAATGTCCTCTAAACCGAAAAGGCCATCCTCGTCTGGCTGTCGTTGCAGGAGATCTGGATCCTCGTGGCGGAGGAAGTCTCTGGCGCCGCCAATCTTGCGGCCGATGAATCCGGGCGGCGGTGCGGCGGTGTCGTTGTCTTCCGGCTTCTCCGGTGCTTTGCCGCCCTTTCTCTTGCGAATTTCGCCGGCGACCGATTTGGGCTGGCGCCGGCCGCGCTCCTCGGATGTGGTGGTTTCCATGGCTGGGTGTTGGGACGACCTGGGTATTTTGACTGCGGGCGGACGCTGGGTACTTAAACCGCGTAATAGTTAAACTCGAGCAGATTGCGTCAGGGAAAAGTGTATTTCTTCGCCTGATCTGGCTGGAAAAAAAAACGAATGGGCCGGAACGTCTGCGCACAGCCTAACGTGGTGTCGTGCAGTATTCAACTTGCTGGAATTTTATTGGATGCGACCTTCGGTGTCAGAAATAGCGCTGCTGCCTGAATGGTAAAACACGTGATTTTCCCAAGCTACCATCTTGAGGTCTAGACATCTCCCTTGACTTTTGCGAAATTTAGGTCGGGAGGGTTTAAACACAGAAGGAAGCAGGAGACGTTAAAGTTCTTCTAGCGCCCGGTCCCGGAATCCACACAATGGCCGAAGCAAAGAAGCCCGCGCCGTCTGAGATATCGAAGAAGCGATGGAAGTACATAGGATATAGAGGGTTTTGCGACGTCATTGCGTCGGAAAACGATTTCCTCATTGTTCGCCGATTCAATTCGCTCGCAGTCAGAATACTTCTTATGCTGCAGGATGAGATCGTCGAGCTCGAAGATCAGCTACAGGAACTGGAGACGAGGCTGATAGATCCGGACGGAATTGACGTCCACAACGGTTCTTTTCGGCAGGAGACGCAGGAAAACAGGTTGGAGCTTATGCGAGAGATCAACCAGAAACTTATAGCATACCGTATGTGAGTCGGTATTGATATAGCATGGGCAGAGGTGGTGACAGGGATTGACGTTAAAAGGCGGTAGTAAGGTGCTAACCACACTTCACTCATTACTCCAGACCAATTTGCAAACCTATACTCTTCAATCCACTCCCGACCTCGAGTGCCCGAAAAGGATATCAAAAGTGTCGCCAACTGGTTCGAAAATCACCCCGGCGCCATCCTTCCCGAGGAGACCGAATACGTCAGCCATCGACGGGACCTCTTTTCGCTGGTCCCCCGTCATGCAGCTCCCCTTCGTCAACTGATTGACAGTCACCCCGCCCTGCGGAGGCTCTCCCTCTGGCGAAAGCGCACCACAGACGAGGGCCTCATCAACTACTACTCGGAGAGGAAGATTGAAGGCTTCATTTCCATCGTCATCACGCTAGCGGGCCTCTTCATGCTCATCTGTCCCCTCTGGATCCTGGCCTTTGTGGAGGATATGGAGAAGAGGCTAGTGGTTATCACGGCGTTCGTGGTCCTTTTCCTGCCGCTGGTTACATTCACTTCCACAAGTAGGCCTTTTGAGGTCTTAGCCGCTACAGCTGGGTAGGTCTTTGATGATAGATACTGTCTTTCGTGACTCTTCTCGCGTATTGAAAAGTTGCTAACTGGGTTGCCCCTATGTCATACGGGCTTGGGATATTTAGGTATGCTGCCGTGCTAGCCGTGTTCCTGCAAATAGGGCAATGAGACCCGGGGGATCCTGGTCAAATCATTGCTCGTCCGAGATTCATTTATTTATTATTTTCTTACCCACGAAAACATCTAGTAGGAGCCTGGATTCAAAGGCAGCCACGTGTAACGTTCTTCATTCCGAGTAACACATATTTGTACCCAACCTCCTGGGCATTTATTTTTTTTTATGCCGGGCCTTCAAGCTAATTGTACTCTTAGTATGCCTGACTTCCTGTATGTAGCTGGCCATGCCAAGACTCACGGGTCTCACGGGAAGTAACGGCAACTAGGGTCGTATGACACGAGTTTGCAAGCCAAATTCCACCCCTCCGGTAGCTGTTTTTCTTTTCTCTGGAGTGTCAACGCAAAACTACCCAGCCTGTACAATAAAATGCCACATACGTCTGGCAAACCGTACGCCGTTAGAGTTCAAACAGCTTTATACATTATCGGCTTACCCTATTATGTCAATTACTCTATTATGCTTAGAGAGGGAACAAAAGGAAGGGTTGAAGGGGAAACCGAGAGAAAGGTGGAAAAGTAGACGTGGAAAAATAGAACATAAAAATTGAAGAGTGTCGAAAATCTAAGTTTAGAAAACAAAGATTTTATAACATATGCTAAGAAGTTTCCGCCTCGTAGTTTATGCACCTCGACGGCAGACTAGAATTTCCATGTTCTTCAACGCAAACCAAATTGACCACTACCGACACCATATATTCGCATCAGGCATTTGCTCCTCCAGTCTGACACGATTCGTCAAATAGGAATCATCCCTCATCTCTAGCATGAAACCTGACTGAGACCAAAGAACCTACCCATAAATATTGAACATCGATTAACCAGGCACGTTGACAAGGTAAGAGAGTGCTGTATGGAAAATTCCCGTGTTTCAATTGAATATTTCCATAGTTTCAGGTGCTGAAGTGCAACTGATAAGACCGAAAATGTGTTCAGGTCTATGAAAACTGATGATGATGAAACTAGGAAAGCGCAAGCCTTGCAGTATGAAGCTGCCAAAATATAGTGGGCTGACGCTGATGACTAAGCTACGGACTAAATATGGAATGACCATTGCGGTGACGGCAGCCCTCCAGGGCAGTAACAGGTCATAAGCTGACTATTGCCGATCGCGGTAAACTATGCGTCGTATTTCGAAGCCCTCTCTAGCCTTTTCATGGTCTTCCATTAAATATTGCCCGCACTTTGCCGAGTATACCCAGCCTGCATACGGCTCCAGAAGGCTCTTTGCGATTTCCATGCCGCCATCATTCGCCACTGCAAGGATCTAGTAGAAGCGATTCAACGCCCGTGTTTGTAGCCCGTGCTTTTTTGTTTTGAGGACCAATTCGCTTAATAGCTACAACAGGGCAGAATCAACTATTGAACGATTGTGGCAGTCTTTTGGCTAAGAGTTCAGACCTGATGTAGAGAAGATTCAGAAGTTAGGCGAGGAGGTGAAGGAGGAAATAGCACTTGGCAGGGTACAAGTCGATCACCTGGACCATAGGCTTCTGGCAACATTATTAAAACAAGACGCAACGTCACTGTCTTTGACCCCAAAAGGCTTTGAGATTAATTGACAAACCGTAGCCAAGATATATAGATACCTAGATTTTGAAAATAATTTCCAAGGAGCACTCGTGGTCTTCTATTAGTGAGAAATTCTCTAAGACTCTGTCTCGCGCGCGTGCTCATTTGTGTTCACTCACATTCTAAGCCAATGACGCAGAGTATTCGAAGGAGACGAAGTAGGTTACCGGGAGAATGAAGCTGAAGAATCTAAAAGTGGTTGCGGGGCTGCGGTTGTTTTACTGCGGGCTCAAAAACAGGGCGGACGGGACCAAAGTAAGGCTCACAATCCATTCGCGCCAATAATCAGCCCCATTAATGCATTCGGTCACCCATTAATGTGCGGCTTGCTGCTGTTCAAGTGATCAGCCTAATTAACTGTCAGCTTGACGATCAGCGACAGAATCATCATCTCCCTACACATCGGACCTGAATTCATATAAGATCTTGATGCACTATAGGAAAACGCCGTGGAATGAGTGGAATTGAAAAGGCGTCAAATATTGAGGCGCAGAGGCCTTCTGACGAGGAAGTGTTCAGAAAGCCTTGGTAACAAAAAGAATCCCTACATTGAATCTTCATATTGGATCTTCTCCGGTGAAAAGATCAAAATTCTAACCTCAACCTCTCTGCAGCCAACATAAACGTTTTACATCCTGGTCCCAACCCCGCTTCAACCCCAGCTTTAGTTTCAAAACCAGAT
>Ga0247774_1001182_pt1 | contig 13256 bp, 7 predicted proteins | sample UWRJL001104B6_FD_179933 | JGI IMG/M metagenome (GOLD analysis project Ga0247774, IMG submission 179933) | Plant litter microbial communities from Arlington Agricultural Research Station in Wisconsin, United States - UWRJ-L001-104B-6 | ecosystem: Environmental > Terrestrial > Plant litter >... | reverse complement strand
AGTCCTACAATCCTCCTACGCCTCAAAGTCCGCATCGAAGTAGTAGATCTCGTATATAACGGTGCAAACCGAAACTTCCGCGGGCATCCGGCGAGCTCCAGGGCCCGTACCGTAGGTAGACCAACACACACTGTTGCGATGACCTAATCGCACATGGCAATGGCCGTCTGTCATTGGATAAATTTATCAATCAGCGCCAGTGACGCAACGGGCTTCTACTTCCCCGCCACTGCGGGGGCTTACTTATATAAAATTCTCGCACTGTGCCGCAAGTGTACTGCTTCTCGCAAACTCACTTTGCTGCATCAATTTCAAAGTCCCGCAATCGGCGTGTCCAACCATTTTTTCCCTCTTCCCTCCCCTTCAACGCTTTCACCATCCTTCGCCTTCCAGCCTTTAACCATCTCCAACAGCCCGGCGGGTTCTACTTCTTCGAGCTTATTATCGACAGCTTTTTTCAGCCCTCCTTTCGACTCTCGACAGCATCCGCCAAGTCACGCTTGTCAATCCTAGCACGGACCAGACAGTACCGATCTTCAAGCTCTGATATTCGAAAAGTTTCGAACAATCACCTCGTCCATACCCCAAGCGATTTCATCACCATGTTCTCCCGGGGGCTTCGAACGACTTCTCGCGGGCTGCTCGCAGCCTCGAACCGACCGGTGGCCCGTATCACTCGCGCAGTGCAGACCCGAGCCGCAACACCCACCATGGCCCGATCGTACCATGACAAGGTTCTGGACCACTACGAGCGACCACGAAACACGGGATCTCTGCCCAAGGCAGATACGGACGTTGGAACCGGCCTCGTGGGTGCGCCTGCCTGTGGCGACGTGATGAAGCTCCAGATTCGGGTAGACCCACAGTCCCAGGTCATCTCGGACGTGCGATTCAAGACATTTGGCTGCGGTTCGGCCATTGCTTCTTCCAGCTACCTCACCGAGCTGGTCAAAGGCATGACGCTTGAGGAAGCTGCCCGCGTCAAGAACACGGATATCGCGCGGGAACTGTGCCTGCCACCTGTCAAGCGTATGTGTAATTGCGGTCCCGAGGAATGAAAAATGGCACGCTAACATGAATAGTTCACTGCTCCATGCTGGCTCAAGATGCCATCCAGTCGGCCATATCAAATTATTACTCAAAGAACCCACAAGCAAAGACGACGGACCTCGGCGGCACCGAGAAAAGAATGGCCGATGCCGTGGCGGAGTCGGCTTAAGTTTGAAGATCGAACAAGAAATGGAACGCGGGTAACAAGAATGTACTTTTGGGGGGATAGGAAGGGAACACGGCGCACGTAAATGGCGTTTCTTCTGCTGCATAGTCATGGCACATGGCACATGGAGTTTGTACGATACGGTATCTCTACTACTGCAGTGAATTGACTGAATGGTCTCCCTACCTCGGACTTGCTGAGATTGGTGCGAGGTGAGGCCAAGAGATGGATGACGGCACTTTTTTAAACTACTCCAGCCAGTGCTACCTCGTGGTCGCGGCGGGCTTGCTATTTCAATTCCTCATGCTCATGTCGGATCATAATGGCTCTTTCCAAGGTACTACGTAGCTTGAGCCAAAGCCCGCATGCCACAACCCGCTAAGTGATTTCCGGGAACGGGTTCCTATTTGGCAACGCTGGGGCAAACATTTTCTACAAGCTCAAGATGCCTGCAAGTGTGGGTGAGCAAACCCGACGCTGAGGGGTAAACAAAGGTAGACTCTACTTCCTTTGGGGTTTCTCTCGCTAGCCCTTCATCTGTTCGTAGTATCCAGGCTTGCCCGCCTTTAATGGAGCTTGATAGGATCCAGATGCGGAGGCGGGAATGGCACCAAACTGGATTCGGCGTTTCTGGGTCGCGCGTTGTTTGGTCGAAGCCGCCGCTGACGTGCGAGTGTCGTTTCTATCAGGGAATTTTCAGCAAATTTTCGCAGCAGATGATACACTGGTTTAGTGGTTCCTGACCAATATATTTCCGGTTGGTTTTGTCTGCAGACTAGACCTAAATATTTGATATCGAAAGGAACTTAGACGCGGACGTTGTTGGGGTCTCCAAATGCGAGGACAGCAATGGTCGCGCATCAGAGTGCCACCGCAGCCCAGAATGTGGACGGCGGCCCACTCACGACCGCCGAATGCCACTTTGCCACTGTAAAAAGGTACGAAGGTACTCTTCTCTAACTCTGGTATGATGTCACCGTCCACCTCGTACCCAGACAGCGCCGTTCAACTTGACAAGGGTTAATAGGTTGGCAGGCAGGGTACTATGAACTACAAAAAGAAGTACTGAGAGTAGAGACTTGGGATTTATCTCCGCCGATGTGCCGACGCGATGCGGCGAGCGGCGATGGAATACTGAGCGCCGCATGTCGCGATCTATCTAGCTTCGATCCCTCCTGCCGTCACGTCGCGTGCGTTCCCCATGCCAAGGGTTAGTGCTGTCTCTGGGACTCTGCGCCAGACGGATGCCTGCCACGGCTACCCCTGGGTTATGACACTGGGAGAGATTCATTGGCCCCCCGCGTGGTGAGGCCGTGACGAACTCTCATCGGCTCCCCGTCAAACCACTCCAACCTTTCCTTGAGTCGAATGCGGGCAGGCAGTTCCAACTTCGCACATTCGCACAGTATGATGACAACATGTATGCATAGGCTTGGATGATGACCAGCTCCCGCAGTGTGTGCCGGCATCCGGCCGAGGGTGCGGAGGTGACAGGTGGTCGGACTTAGGACCGAATTCTTTTCTACTCCTAACTCAATTGATGTCGATTCGATGACCTACGATGGCCGGTATCCCCAAATGCCATACCCATGATGGGTGCAGCCACCCTCCAGCAGGTGTGCCGTCATAGCTCCAATGGGTCTGACGAAGTCTTCCAGGTTGGAACCACCAGCAATCCCAACGGTTTCCATTTGCCATTTTGTATTCGGCTCGAGCTTGGACCGGGCCAGTACGCTCTTATGACGCTATAAGAGTCAGGGTCCCCGCGACAGTGACGCTTTTGCGGTGACCACGATAGCCTTGATGCCCACCGCTCAACACTCAAGCACCGTCTTCAAAAGCATTTTTTTCGACCCACTGCGCCAAGGCTATCCAACCCAAACCCGCATAGAACTCGCTCCTCAGTATGGCAGGCCTTCGCCGCATCTCCCTGGCCAAGCCGGAGGGCGTGGCCGGCAAGGCGTGGCCGGCCATTGTCATCGGCTTTTTCGTGGCCTTTGGTGGCGTTCTGTTTGGATATGACACGGGCACCATCTCGGGCATTCTGGCTATGGTATGCTCACCTCAACCGGTAGTGGGACGCGGTATGAGAGACTGACATTGTCCCGTGGACAGGACTTCTGGGTAAGACAGTTCAGCACCGGAAGCGAAGACTCTTCGGGAAAACCCAGCATTACGTCGTCTCAAGAATCCGTCATTGTCTCGATTCTGTCGGCCGGCACCTTCTTTGGCGCTCTCGCGTCGCCTCTCCTCGCGGACACGCTTGGCCGTCGCAAGGGTCTCATGATCAGCACGTGGGTATTCAACTTTGGCGTGGCTCTTCAGACCGCAGCAACGGCAATTCCGCTATTTGTGGCCGGTCGGTTCTTCGCCGGCTTTGGCGTCGGTCTCATCTCGGCAATGATTCCGCTCTACCAGAGCGAAACGGCGCCAAAATGGATCCGCGGCGCCATCGTCGGCGCCTACCAGCTGGCCATCACGGTCGGACTCCTCCTTGCCGCCATAGTCAACAATGCTTCTCACGCGCGGCAGGACTCGGGGTCGTACCGTATCCCCATCGCAGTGCAATTCGCGTGGTCTCTTATCCTGTTCTTCGGCATGATTCTTCTTCCCGAGACGCCCCGCTTCCTGGTGAAGAAGGGCAAGTTGGACAAGGCAGCAAAGGCGCTAGGCAAACTTCGCCGGCTGCCGGCCGACCACCCGTCCGTCCAGGAGGAGCTGGGCGAGGTCAAGGCCAATCACGATTTCGAGATGAACATCGGCAGAGCCCGCCACATCGACTGTTTCAAGCCTCCCATTCTCAAGCGTCAGTTCACTGGAATGGCCCTGCAGGCGCTCCAGCAGCTCACCGGCGTCAACTTCATCTTCTACTACGGCACCAAGTACTTTAAAAATTCGGGAATCACGAACGCCTTCGTCATCCAGATGGTAACCTCTGGCATCAACGTCGTGTCTACGCTTCCGGGCATGTACGCTATCGACAAGTGGGGCCGTCGGCCGCTCCTTCTCTGGGGAGCCGTCGGCATGACTGTCTCCCAGTTCTTGGTCGGCATGCTCGGCACCTTGACGACGAGCCAAGACGAGAGCGGCAACATAATCGTGCACAACGTGGCTGCCCAGAAGGCCGGCATTGCCTTCATCTGCCTTTACATTTTCTTCTTTGCCTCGACATGGGGACCGCTGGCATGGTAAGTTGGCCGACCCCGCGTTCGAATTCGTGTTTGCTAACATGGGTGTCCGATAATCAGGGTCGTTTGCGGTGAGCTATACCCCCTCAAGACCAGGGCTCGCTCGCTTTCCATGACGACGGCGACGAACTGGCTGTTCAACTGGGCCATTGCCTACTCGACGCCCTTCCTTGTCAACTATGGGCCCGATTCGGCCAATTTGCAGAGCAAAATCTTCTTTGTCTGGTTCGGGTGTTGCTTCGTGTGCATTGCCTTTGTGTGGACCTTCATCTACGAGACCAAGAACCTCACGCTCGAGGAGGTGGATGAGCTGTACGCCGATGTCAAGCAGGCGAGAAAGTCGAAGCATTGGAAGCCCACCACCACATTCAAGCAAAGAGCGAGTGTTGCCGACCAGGGCGGTCAAGGCGCCCGCCACCGGCTTGGCCACACCAATACGAACGGCACCGACTCTCCGGAAGACGCCGGTATTGACGAGAAGAGGGCAGATCAAGTTTGAATGTAGCGGGCGGTGCATCTAAACCGGGGGGGCTTTGTTAACATGGCATGGGTTTTAGTCGCAGTTGGCGCCCTCCCTGCTTGTTGTCGGACACATGGTTTATACCAACGGAAGGAGATAAGAATGGCGAAGGCCAAAAAAATCTGCAAAATCCGTCGTCTTGATTTGAAAGCAACTAGTGTTGGGCAACGAGAGGAGTAAGGCGGAACAATAAAAGGCTCTCTGAGTGAGTCATTCATTCCTAAGACAAGTCGCGTACCCGCCTTATGTAGCAGTATCATTTGCGTCAGCCGTAGGGTGACCAGCGAGAGGTATAGAGCCAGCTGCCTCGTCTGCAGGAAAGCCGGGCCGACGAGCCTTGGGCACAACTTCGCACTGACGCGGCCCGCCAAGCCCTCCGCTGCAACAAATGGAATAGTCGGCAGCAAATTCTCATATTTTCAAGTCATTGGCTTGCTTGTCCTCTTAACAACCCCACCACCATCGTCAGTTGGTTGCCATTGCTGCCCGTACCAATTTCAGGCAACCGCTGAAGATTGATACATTGCCGTGGTGCTATTATAGAAATGGAATTAGAAGACGGGGACGAAGGTCAGTCTCCGGTCATTTGTCTATAAATGAGAAGGGATCATCGCTGGTTTGTTAGACCAGAGAGATCTCGCTCGCACGTCCTCAGCCCATTCATCTTTGATCGGCTCGGCAGAATTTCCACAATGGCTTCTCGTTATCCCATGCCCAACCTCTACACCAAATCCCAAGTGCCAAAGCAGGAATTCCAGACTCTGGCCTGGACCGCCAAGGTGAAGTCGGCTATCCGCCATGTCCTTCCAACGCGACAATACCCATCAGCGCAACCATCCTCATCTTCGAGCCAAAATCCAGCCGCGCCTTCTCTGTATCAGGCTTCTATCGAATCTCGGGACACGATAGAGGAGTCGAAACGAGAAACACACTTGCAGTACCGTGACCCTCCGAAAGAGCCGTCAATCTTCAGGGTAAGTCCACGTTCGCCTTCTCGGTCTTTGTTTGGCAACATAAGTTAAGCCTCCATAGAGAGGAGAGCTGGGAAGCAGAAATTGAAAACCAGTGTTATGAGCAGGGAGCTAGCCGAGGTGCATTTTGGGTTAAATCGATACCGCATGTCACTAGCCGGAAAGCAAATGAAGAACTTCGGAACCACCGTCACCTGTTGCGGTTTTTAGCGCCTAACACTTGCACGCTTCCCCTTTCCTACTGGATTCACACAGAAATTTGTCGTTGTTAATGGGTTGAGCCATTTGGATTCCAGTATTTTTATCCAATATACCCAAACATCCAGAATTTTATCATGTACCATCACCTTCATCGATGATGAGGTTGTGGTCCCCATGGAGAGCATCACAAGACCATCAACGTCATTCTTTGCGCAAGGCCTAGCCCCTGCGACGATAAATTCTGGCTGGACCGGCTTTAATCTTTCCTATATTTCTACCGCAAACCCGGTTCAGAGATAGGTTCCCCGGATATGCGCCAATCTCACACTTACGACATCGGTAACGTGTACTGGTGTTTGATGAAAACGAACGAAGGAACGAAGGAACAAAGCCTCGCAGGCACTTGGTGGAGCATACTAAGAGAGTATAGATAAATAGATGAAGCACATACCACCCAATTGGTCGCCCATTTAACGATGCTCCTTCTATAACTCCTGGCCTCTACTGCCAACTCGGTCTGTTGAAGAGAAGCGCCTTTCCATGATCCACTCCTCTCGGCTTGGCTTCGCATCGCAGGGATTCTAGAAATGAAATAGGAGAGCTACATGTGACTGCCATGGAATCCAAATGACACCGCAAACTCACATTCTGCTCGGCCAAGCTCCGTCATCGTCTTTGCGTCGAGGCAAAGGAGATAGCTGATTTTGTTGGCACCGTCTAGCACCACGCTCAAGAGAACGCCATCATCCTCGTCCAGGTCCCGACCGGGGCGGGCAACGAAAATCGGCTCACCCGGAGTGTGCCCTGCCGGACCATTCCACATGACAAGGTCCCGCGTTACCGTGTCCGTCTTGGCGATGGTGTCAAACAGCGTGCTGAGCCCGCGAGAGGGCAGGCTGTAGACGAAACGATGCTTGCGGCAATGGTAAGACGGGTTTATGGTGGGCAGCTCCCCAATGTGAGGCGCTGGGATGCTCAAGACCTCTTCTGGCGACGGGTAGCCCGCGGCGTTTGCCCAGCCCGACAGCCAAGATGTGGATTTCGGCGTCTGCCTCGTAGGCAAAGCATATCGAACCAGCCGAGCCATGGCGTCGGTCATGCGACTCCCCTTTGCCCAAAAGTTGCTCGTGCTGCCGTGGCGGTTCAGGAGGACGTCGTAGTACATGGAAAAGACGGTATCTGTCGTTGGGTACTCGACCAGGTCACAAAAGATGTGTCCATCTTCTTCAAACGCATTAACGGAGTGAAAGAAAAAAGCCGCCCTCGACCTGAACTCGGCAACAACGCCTTGGTTGTTTCGTCGGTCCACCACATACCAGTGGCAGTGCCTCGATTTGTCAAATGGTTCAATGGCATCAAGCACATTGCGCTCCATCGAAATGGAAATGCCGCCCTTGCCGTAGGTGGTCGCGGGCACGTACAGAACAAGGTAGTTTTCCGTCAAGAAGAAACTGTGAAAGTAGGCCGGCGGAGCAGAAGTGATGGTGGCGAGGATTTTCGTGGCGCCGCCGGCCTCGACCTGAAAGGCTCGATACTTTGGTGTGCGCCCAAACTCGAGGTTGACGTTGAAGTAGTCTCCCGTCGTGGCGTCTCGCTGACCGTGAGATGCTGACAGTGGTCCTTTAAGGTCCCGGTGCAAGCTCGACTGTCGATCGACTTGGGTGATCTCAAGGGTAGACGGATCGACGTGGCCAAACCACGCCGAGTCGGTGGCCTGAATTAGACTTCTGTCTTTGCCCGTTGTCGTCGTCGGATCCGTGTCGGCGGGAATGGGCATGTCAGGATTGATGGTGACGCACAGGTTTCTCGGGTCGGCACGGCTTGGATTCCAAACACCCATGGCCTTTGCGAAGAGCCCCATGCATGGGTCGGACTTCTGGCCGAACGAGATACCAGCCATCTTGCCCTTTTTGGCTATTTCCTTCTCTAAAGACTCGGCTTGCCTCCGGGACGTATATACGACTCGAACCCGGTCTCCGCCGGCGACAATTTCAAACCTGTGGCTGTGTGCGAGTCCATCGAACCAATGCGAGATGTGAAAGGTACCGGTGTCGGTATCGACATCACACATGCCTGGTCCTGTGCGATACAGAGCGCCAGATGCCCAAGCTGGAATTGTACCTTGGATTTTCAACTCGATTGGGCCTCGGTGTTCCGTGAGACCCTCAAACTAAGTACGTGCACGCCATGTCAGAAACGTGTGCCCGAACCAGAGCGTAGGCCACATTCGGGGAGGAGTACTCACGCCCGCGGCATTGGGCCAGTCCTCATATGCTGCCCTCGCTAAGTTGTCAACGGTTGTTCGCCGACTGGTAGCCTCATCCTTCTCCGCAAGGCAGATGGGGCTATTTTTTGACGACATGGTAGAGCGACCTAGTCCTGTAAATGCCTTTTGAGAGAGCCCAACCAAAGTGATAACAGGCGATGCGATTGCGATGGCAAATCCTGCATGCAGGGGAGGGAAGCACCATCCACAAGTTTCCTTCTTCCAGCCGCGGCCGTTCGAGATCCCTGTCCCAACTTATCCGCTACCTTGCAATACCCCGTGTAGAGAGATGTACTGGCCGTTCTACTTGAAGCTATACTTGTAGGCGTAATTCGGTTGATTGTGTAGCGTGTTGCTGTGTAGATGGTCAGAATTGACATGAATGGACGGTATTGAGGTTGTACGAAAAAAAGTAGCTTGCTTGACCCTCGCCCGCGGGGGGAGAAGAATAAAGGGGGGAAAAAACATGTTAACGCCAGGTGTGTAAAATGGTGTCTCTATTTTCGTATTTTTCAGAGAGTCTTTGTAGTCTTGTCCCCCCAGGCTTCCGTTGCCTTGCCGTGTAAACCTGCTTAAGCGAGTCCGAATCCGAATCCGACACGGCCGACCTCCGAACGGGCGGATCCGCAGCACGTTCCCTCTTCTGCATGTGGGGAGCGGACCTGACTTAGGATTCAGACCACCGCTTACCCACCATCAATCGGTAAATCTAGCGAGCTACTTTCACGGAGGACAGTAGGCGGCAAGTAGAGCCAACAATACAACGGGTTCAATTCCGGCTTTCTCGCTTAGAGTCTCGCCCGCTTACGGAATCTAAGCGCCCGCTTGCAATCCACACCGGCGTCCCACTTCAAGGTCGTGCTCCTACCAACAGGATCTGGAGCGGACGCATGGAAAAGGCGACGAGTGTCTTCTGGTTACGTGATATGATTTATGTCTGCTGGCTAGGTGTCTATTTATCGAATGGATAGAAAACGCCAGATGCGATTAAGATCAGACGAATTACAGCTCATCTCTTGCCTGTCCCTCCTTGTCTTCCTTCTTTGCCGCAGTCTTTGCCTTGTCGGACGCCACCATCTTTTCTTCCTTGGCCCAGTCTGCTTTTTGCGCCAACCGGACGGCCTTAATCGTGATGGTGACGTCCTTGGCCGCCGTGGGGTTCGAATGGCTCGGCCACGCGATGACGGCCCCGTCAGCATGGACAGGGGTGTACTTGGACAGATCGCTAAAGTCACCTTTTGGTGTGCAACACACAGGTCAGCGCGAACTTGATACGAGGGAATAACCGTCTTACCTGCGCAGGCACTGCCCTCGGCGACCCACAGGGGGAGGACGCTGTACATAGCGCCTGGGGCGAAAATGGCTACCAAGTCCTGGTCGGCGCTTCTGTCTCCCGGACTCGGAGGCGTCGTATCCTCGATTGTATCATCGGCTTCCTCGGGCTTCTTGAAGACGGCAAAAAGGCCTTTTCCGTCCGTCTCGCCCTTCTCCTGCTCCTCGATCCACTGGCGCACCTTGGCGGGCAAATCGGCATACTCCATCTTGAGGATGGACCGGTCATGAAGGTGCCGATCCCAGCCGGCCCAACCGCCAGGGTAGTCCCGGCCTTGGAAGAACTTCTTGAGGCCTGATGCCCAAGGTCCCAGGCCGTGGGGAGGCGGCTCCATCAGCTCATGGAGCGTGTACTGCTTGGCCGGAAACTTCTGCTCGGCTTCGCATGCATGCGTGTAGGGCTCGAGAGCCTCGGGTTCAAAAGGGTATCGCCACTGGAAGCTCGTGACCTTTTCGGGTGTCGGTGACGGCTTCAGACCGTGGCCCGCAGCCGTCGAAACCAGAAGTCCCAGCAGGGCCGCCGGGGATAGGATGGCTCCCCTCATCGTGTTTGCCGTGACGGACTGTGGAAAAGTAACAGATTCGGAGTGGTGGCTGAGAGGCAATATCCCAAAAATGAAATTGAGAGACCAAAACTAAATATGCTGAAAATTCCCACGGAGACTCCTATCAAACACCGCAGATGCTGGAAGGACTAATGCGAATTGCATAGCTGTCCTTAGCGGACCTGTGACGCCGCTCCGCATTTGCATATCGGAAAAATTCAGGCCTGCGGAGTTGTAACAGCGTGGCAACAAGAATGGATAAATGGCCGGCTTCGCGGGTCTTTACTCCGTCGACTGGGTCAACGTCGGGGATGAGGCTCAGGTGCGCGGGGCATCCTGAGGCTCGAATCCGACGCATATTATTTCTTCACCAGTCGGCCACAGATTCCACCCCACTCACTTACTCGCTCCTTCGGACCTTCGCATGACCCGTCGGCGGTGGGTCGTCGGTGTGCAAGTTTCCAGTGTCTGGTTTTGGAACAGCAGGAAGTCCTGGGCCTAGCCCATTGAACAAGAAGGGCGGCGGCCCAAATCTGCACGACATTCCATGATCGTGCCACTTGTAAGGGCATGAATATTGCCCGCCTCGGTTGGGCCTCTCCGGCCTCGGTGATCGATCGTTCAACGCGAGTGTTCGGCGTGCTGTCACCGGGCTTGAATTCAATCTAAAGGGTCAGTGGCGAGTCCAGCAGGGCGGTAACTCGGCGTTTGCGGGGCTGCCATGAGCCTGGTTGGGGGCGGGGCATTCGGCTGGTCACAGCCAGCGCCCAAGCCTGCACCTAGCCAACGAGAGCCTGCTGCAGCAGCGGTGGGGCTTTGGGGCGCAGCTGATGGTGCCTGTTTCACTCCGCATCAGATCGGACGATCTTTCAGAGGTTGGAATTCTGAGCGAGTGGATGCCGAATCCGATTTCCTAGTCCGTTCCACATGCTTGCAGCCTGCAAGGCAAGGTAACTCGTCCTTCGCACCTGGTTTTTGCCTTCCAAGATTGATGACGGGTCTCGAACAGTCCCACAGGCAGCCATTTCCTGGGCTTCGTTTGCCTCTTCTGTGGAGAGCTGCATATTCCAACGTTGCCACCCCGCATCCTATGTCTCATTCCGAGTTCTGATACTACCATGGAAGCATTCTCCCGCGCTTCTGGCGTACTTCCATCCGAAGGCGTCACAGCGAGACCCTGTAAAACCTCGGACCCTTTTCTGCATCGTGCTTGGAGCACTTTCCAACACCTCATCAACATTAACCTCCTCCAAGATGGAGGCCCAGCGGCGACTCGGAACCTGTCTCCCACTTCGGAACGGCGTTTCGAAGATGCGACTTGTTTGCGAACCAAACAATTCGGTTATTTGTGCAGCTCGCCGATGGTGTCTTTTTACCAGGATTCACGTCTCACTACTCATCCCCTTTTCGGTGATCCTCCTCGTCTCGTAGCAGCCTCTGCCGCTTAACCCTGCCAGCTCCATTTCGAGTTTCCAGCCTGCATATTCGGGGCTTGGAAAAACCCGGATCCCGTTTAAAAACGAAGCTGTGTCAAAGTATGCAATCTAGCAAGATGTTTAATGTTAACTACTCACCCGACCCAAGTTGCTGTCTGTACGGAGTTACTATGCATTACTATTCAGCCGTATGATGTATCAGGATGAGGGAGCGTGGGAGCCAGAGAGATGCGTCAAGACTCGGATGGCAGAATGGCAGAATGGCAGCAAGTGCGGCAGAGCGGCACCTGCGCGGCAGACCAACGAAAAATGTCCGATGCGCCAGATGATTGGAGGGCGGGGCACCTCGCTGGTCAAAACGAGCCCTGAAACTTGGCAAGAACGCCCCCGCCGATCACATTGTAAGCTCCCCGTATTCGAGGCAAAGGTGCCTTACAATTGTTCAGGTCCCACCGCCAAAGGTATTCATCTCGAATCATACTCGCTTCGTATTCATCTTTCGGTACGTTAAATCGTAGATATCTGTACTCTGGCCAATCGGTAAACAGTTCTCCACACCAAATGGCTCCGAAGTAAAGGTCGACAGGTTCTTCACCGCCTGCGAATGCATTTTCGCCCAACTTGAGCGGGAGCCCGAGAGCCCTGACGTGTACAGAATTGTCGATATTTGGAAGGCAGATATTACGAGGATCCAGGCAGTAAGCGTGGCGATCTTCCTTGATGTTGCCGCATGCCTTGATAATTCCCACTGTAGTCACTCGCTGCTAAAGACTATTTGAGCAGATTTTCAAGACATGGGGGGTTGGGAGCTGCTCAGAGAAAATTCGGATGCAATAGCCATCATCCGATGTCAATTCTACAACTCCTAGGCCATTAGCTGTCCTTGCTGTCCAAACTCGCGAGCTGGCACAAAGGTAGTAGTAGTAGTAGTAGCAGCCGTTCGTCCAGACGCTTGAATTCATGCCCTCTTTTCAACGTGGTAACAAAAACCGGGGACTGGGACATGGACGGGATTGATCGTCCTCCGAAAACAATGCATGTGCCCAATAACGGGGTGGTTATCCTCCGCGTGGTCTGTGCTCCCACGTCAGTGCCGGGGCATTCACACTTATTGTTCCGGCCGTCTCGAAGCCGGAATTCGAGCGATGGTCATGGTCAGCCAAGGATGACGGCGCACAGCTCGGTAGGGGTGGGAGAGTTGCCCTCTGCACCTCTGTAGATGTGGATAAACTGCAAGCCGAGGGGTCGCAACGGCAGGCCACGGCAGGCCATGGCAGAGAAGCAGGCTTCTCTGCGTGTTGCGGCGTGCTTTTTCCTGGGGTTGTGTCCCGGACCCTTCTTCGCCGGGAAAGGCGGACATTATCGTGCCGGATCGACATGGAATCGTCAACACATTGTTTCTTTGCAGACGAGCCTCGCAACAACAGGGACACGATGAGACTTGTGGGGACATGAAGATTGGAATTGGGTTCCTGGTCGGATCCCGTTATTATACCGTCTTCCCCAGATCCGTCGATCAGCTCATCTCTTTGCTCCCGCTCTGCTCTTCTTCTTCTGCTACTCCTCATGGCCACTCCGGAT
>Ga0247774_1001181_pt1 | contig 13258 bp, 6 predicted proteins | sample UWRJL001104B6_FD_179933 | JGI IMG/M metagenome (GOLD analysis project Ga0247774, IMG submission 179933) | Plant litter microbial communities from Arlington Agricultural Research Station in Wisconsin, United States - UWRJ-L001-104B-6 | ecosystem: Environmental > Terrestrial > Plant litter >... | reverse complement strand
CATGGCACAAATGCCCATCGCGGCCATCGCGGCATTTGCGTCAGACGAGCTCTTCCTGACAGCCCTGGCGGCGCCCCACCCCAGCGCCAACGTGCTAGCCTTCGAGATCCTGCGACGGTGGGCGCCGGACCAGGAAGAGGACATCAGCGGCCCCGTCTTCCTCGCCGCGCTCCGGTGCTGGCTCGAGAGGAGCGCCGTCGAGGTCGGGGCCCGGGGACAAGACGCCATCGCCAACTTGCTGGCGCGGGAGCTGCGGCGGGACGGTCGGCTGGGGGAGAAGCTCGGCGTCGAGGTGGGCGACGGGCGGAGGCCGAGCCCGATGACGAGGCTGCCGGATGCGAGCCGACATCGGCTGTGGGGCATGTTTTTGCTCGGCGAGGGGCACGAGATGATCGCCGCGGCGTGTCAAGCCGGGCCCGGGGCTGAGTACCGGACGACTTCCCTGGCGCAGGGCCGGCTTTTGGGGTTGCTTCCCGAGGTTGCGAGGTTGGACTTCGAGGCGCTGTGGACGGCCACGGCGGGTGGGAACGCGGCAAGTCGTCGGATTTTGTGGTGGGCCTCGACGGAGATGGCTGACAGGGAGGATCTGGCCATGGGGCTGGCCATGGTAGAATTCTACAAGGCGATGGTCAAGGGGGTGTATGCGAGCGAGGGCGGTCCAAGTCCGTGGTTTGGCGGATATCTGGAGAAACTGAAGGACACGGGGATGGCAGAAGTCGAGCGGGCGGCCAGAGAGCTCGCGAATGAGGCAGGACTGGCGGTTGCGAGAGGAGAAGACGGTGCTACTGAATTTGGGGAGTGGCTGGAGGAGATTTGGAACTGAAAGGAAAGGAAGTACGGCAAAAGTCTTACAGGAGGAAGTAGGAAGCAAGAAGCAACCGATAAGGGGGAATGAGTTAATTTTACGGCCTACTCTAGGTTCAGTGGGGATGGTGAGGATTATGGATCATTTTTATCTCCCAGCGAGGCGAGAAAGGGTTACTTAGGGTAGTTACTCCAGCATTCTTCTCAATGGTGTAGAGGCAGTGGTTTACTATTCGTTTTCCACATTTTCCACAAATGTATGTCCTGTCCTCTCTATGCTATACCACTTGAGCTGTTGATAAGCACAGGAGCGATTGGGGTTAAATCCCGAAAGCATCCGTTTCGCCGACAAGGAAATCAGATAGAAAATGGAAAATGAACGCTGGACAATATATCGGTAGTTTTGGAGCCTCCAGGAAAGTTCGGTATTAATTATCGATCGTGTTTTGCGGTTCGGGTCCAGTTCGATAAACCCAAACCCTAACTAGGGAATAAATCCTACACTTAACGACTTGACCAACGTTTGCTTCTGCTATCAGCTGTCCTCGTCTCGTTTCCTAGCCTGACAACCTTCTCCCTGGCTCGTCATACCCCTAGACTCGTCATACCCCTAATTTCCGATGAGCTTTCTCCCATTCCTCTTGCTTCAGCTCTTGTCCAGACAAGGGATGGGGAAAGCCCAGATGAAATATTGAGAGACGGGAAAGTGGCGTAGGTTGACAATCAGAGTTCTCTAGTGCACTCGTCCACTGATTCGTTACTTGCAGCTCTCAACGTTCGGCTCCGGGGCTGAGATTTGCGTAGTCGGAATAAGCCGAGGTCCACCCCTCTGTCATAAGTACCTGATGGTTGGGTCAATCGCCAGTGTCATGTCAGGGATAAGTGCTTGTACGTAGGTAATAAGCCTATATTCTAAGTAAAGCTGCAAAACAAGCCGAATATACATTTCTCAACCCCTCCCCGCGCCCTGATGCTGCACTAGCCACGAAGATCACTGTACACGGAGAGGCCAGATATTGTATGTTATCGCCATCTCCTCTGTCCTACGACCCAACGGCCAAAGTCTAATTCCGCTCTCCCCGCAACTGGCAAAGCCTCCCAATCGCCCCGGTCTCATTCCAAAAATACCTCATAGCATAAGCTCGAGCGGGTTCTCAATCACCTTCTTAAATTCCCGGATCCACTCGCCGCCCACTGCGCCGTCGATAACCTTGTGATCGAAGCTGCCCGTGACGGTAATCTGATCGTCCCACTCAATACCCGTTGTGCCATCGGCGTTCTCCACTGGGATGGCCACCTTCTTGGTCGTACCGACAGCGAGGATAGCTGCCTGAGGCGGGTTGATAATGGCGGTGAAGTGATCGACGGCGGCGTTCATGCCCATGTTGGAAATGCAGATGGTGCCGCCCTGGTATTCCTCGGGCTTGAGCTTGTTATCGCGCGCCTTCTTGGCTAGCTCCTTGACCTTGGACGAAATCGATTCGAGCCCGCGGGCTTCGACGCCCGTGACGATGGGAGTAATAAGACCCGTCGGCGTGGCCACGGCAACCGACACATCGACCGTGTTGAATTGACGAATCGAATTGTCCCGCCAGGACGAGTTGACGGCAGGCACACGCTTGCTAGCGACACCCATGGCCTTGATGAGGAAGTCGTTGACCGAGAGCTTATACTTCCCATCAGCCGCCGAGTTGAGCGCCTGCCGCAGCTTCAAAAGCTTGGCAACCGAGATCTTGCTGCTGACAAAGAAGTGAGGGTTATTTTGCACCGATTCCTTGAGCCGGCCGGCAATGGATTTCCGCATGCCGCTGACGGGAATGTCCTCGTAGCTTGCACCAGAGGTGGCTGATGCGGCTGGTGCACTGCTGGCGGCCTTTTTGACGTCCTCCTCGGTAATCTTGCCACCCTTGCCGCTGCCCTTGACATCGCCGAGCTGGACACCCTTCTCCTTGGCCAACCGTACTGCAGCAGGAGAGGCGTTGGGGTGGCGATCCAAAGAACTCTCAAGCTTGCCTTCCGACACACTGGTGTAGTCCTCCTCGGGGGCGGGGGCTGGTTCCTCGGACGCGCTCGACTTGGATTCGGAATCGGGCTCGGGTTTTGATTCTTCCTTCTTCGGGGCGGAGGCCGAGGCGTCGCCGCCGGCGTCTTTGAGAGTGAAGCCTTCGAAAGCGGAGACGTCGGTCCCTTCTTCGACGAGGATGGCAATGGGCTGTCATCAGGTTAGTCTTTGCACCGTGGCTGGACGGCATGCATGCATCATTGTCAAGGCGGGAGGGTTGGCACTGACATTCCCAACAGGTACGTCCTTCTCCCCAGACTCCTTCAAAATCTTGGCAATCACTCCCTCTTCCTGAAATTCAAAGTCCATCTGGGCCTTGTCCGTCTCAATCTCTACCAGCACCTGGCCCGGCTCAATCGAGTCGCCAGGCTTCTTCTGCCACGCGCCGATGTTGCCGGCCGTCATTGTCGGCGACAGGGCCGGCATCTTGATGACCGTGTGCGGGGGGAACGAGGCGTAGCATCTTATCAATTGGGACGAGAGGCCGTATCGGAGCGTGTTGGGCTGGAGGACTCGCCTTCGCAGCACGGCGGAGAGCATTTTGAACGTGGCCGGGAAATGGCTCGACTGCTGCTACGGACGAAGAGCCGCTGAAATCAAAATGGAATCGTGGAACTATAAGAGGTAAATAAGGTGACAGTCAAACGTAGGCACTCTCTCGATGACCAAGAGATGCGTAATTGAGCGGATTGAGGGATAAAAGGCGAAAGAGAAAAGAAGGTCGCTACGGTAATGGCGAGAAATTATCGTGGGGAAGCGGAAGATGTTGCCGTCGCTCTTTGCTCCAGACGAATTGCCCAGATTTGCGTTGAGCTCCGGAAGCTCGCCACGCTAAGCTTCTTTGGGACGATTGTTCGTCCCGCCAAACTCGAGTGCAACAGTACGAAAAGTGAGCAAAAACGAGATAGGCAACGGTAATGACAATTGATTCAGAAAATTGCTAGGGAATGAATCCTTTGGCGAGAAACACTGGTTACGGAAGGTAAAAGAGATTTTATCTTTTTTTTTTTTTTTTCAAAATTATCCATCTCAACATTCGTCCCACAATTCCGTGATGCTGGAAGCTGATGCGCGCAAGTGCAGCTGAGTAAGTCGGCAAAGCTGCGAGTTCCCAGTGGCCAGCTGTAATTCTTCCAATGGCTGATATCAGCTGGCAATTTGCTGACTTTGACCCCCTAAATCTCTACTCACGGAAGGCTTCGCCCCACCACAGCATAGGGTACGGGGTCAGGGTCCCCTGTCGGGAACTTTTCAAGGTGTCCAGAAATTTCGAATCCAGGTGCCTGGACTAGATCGATCGACAGGACACATCCGAATTACCCATAGCTGGAGATCCTCGAGCATCACCCGACCTACGGACCTCCTAGACGATCCTGCCATCTCTTACCACATACCGAAGCGTTCGATCCCGATAACCCGAGCTTTCCGTCCCCGAATGGCACTTGGTCCCCGAGTCGCTCCCCAAAGAGCAGCAAGCCCATGAGCTCCCTCAAGTTTGTGGTGTCGTCGCTGGACGACATCGCAAAGTCCAGAGATGCGTACCGCAACAAGCAGCTCGGCGAGTCTGTGCAGGCGGCCCTGACGGCGATAAAAGAGAGCGAGCCGCATGTGCCCGACCCCGAGCTCATCTTCGCCCCGCTCCAGCTGGCCGCGCGGACGTCCAACGTGCAGGTGACCAACACGGCGCTCGACTGCATCGGCAAGCTTATATCGTACTCGTTCTTCACGGTCGAGGCCGGCGAGAAGGGCGAGGATGGCGTGGCACGGGCACCCCTCATCGAGAGGGCCATCGACACCATCTGCGACTGCTTCCAAGGCGAGATGACGGCGGTCGAGATTCAGCTGCAGATTGTCAAGTCACTGCTGGCGGCCGTGCTCAACGATAAGATTGTCGTGCACGGCGCCGGCTTGCTCAAGGCGATCCGGCAGATCTACAACGTTTTCCTCCTGTCGAGGAATACCAATAATCAGGTGACGGCGCAGGCGACACTGACGCAGATGGTGGGCACCGTATTTGCAAGGGTCAAGACACGACTCGAGATGAAGGAGTCCCGGATGCATCTGTCGAAGTTGAAGCTCAGCACGAGCAACGTCACATTCGACCATCCTGAATCTGTGAACGGGAACGGGTCCGGCGACGGCAATTCCCCAGGGCCTCTTGGCAGTTCGCCGAATGAGTCTTCTACGGGAGGCGACGGCGATGAAGATGAAGAGGATGAAGGTGAGGGCGAAACGAAGCTGACGCTGAAGGACCTCGAACATCGGAAGAGCTTTGATGACACGCACATGGGTGATGGGCCGACAATGGTGACACACCTCAAGACCGCAAAGAAGCCTACTCGATCTATCTCGGGCCAGAGTCTGGCGGAGTCAACACAGGAAGAAACAGCGGAGGCATTGGATGCTGAAGATGAGGTGTATATACGGGATGCCTACCTGGTATTTCGGGCATTCTGCAACCTAGCCACCAAGGTGCTCCCTCCTGACCAGCTTTACGAGTTCCGAGGCCAGGCAATGCGCTCAAAGCTCGTCTCCCTTCATTTAATACATACGGTCCTGAACAACAATATCGACGTCTTTACCTCTCCTCTCTGCAAGATCAAGAACACCAAGAGCAACGAATCGACGAGCTTCCTGCAGGCTATCAAGTTCTATATACTCTTGGTAATCACAAGGAACGGCTCTTCTCCCGTCGACAAGGTGTTTGACGTGTCTGCCGAGATTTTCTGGTTGATGCTCAAGTTTATGCGGGCATCTTTCAAGGTTAGTCAAGATGGAGGTTGGGAGGCTTTGTCTACTTGTTGCTAACTCCCGAGCAGAAAGAAATAGAGGTGTTTCTCAACGAGATTTACCTCGCCCTCTTGGCTCGGCGAACGTCTCCCGTCACACAGAAGCTATGCGTGATCAACATACTTGTGCGATTCTGCGCAGATTCACGGGGGCTCGTGGAAACGTATCTCAACTACGACTGTGATGGGAATATTGACAACATCTTCCAGACCATCATAGAAGATTTGTCAAAATTTGCGACAGCCCCTGTTGCCATCCATCCATCGGTGGAGCCTCTTTACGAGGAACGAGCTGCCAAGACAACGTCGGCAGCGGAGTGGCAACTGTCCAGCAATGTCCTTCCGCCCTCGTTGTCCGTGGCGACTATTGTGCCGCCACCAGAACCCGAACCCGACATCCCGCGCGAGTACACGGTGAAGAGGGTGGCCCTGGATGGACTGGTGGAGGCGTTGCGGTCGCTCGTAAACTGGTCCTCGTCGGTACGGCCAGATAGCGGAGCAAACACGGACGGGGTCAATCGATCCTCAGAGGATGTCCGGCCGTCAACGGATCCCCTCAGCCACAATGCTTCCCAGGTCGAAACGCCAATTCATCCGCCCACCCCAATACCCGATGACGACCTGGAGCACCTGGAGAAGGCCAAAGCGAGGAAAACGGCAATGACGAACGCCATTAGAGCTTTCAACTTTAAACCCAAGAATGGAATCAAGAAGTTGCTCCAAGGGGGATTCATCCCCAGCGATACGCCTGATGATATTGCCAAGTTCTTGTTGTCGGAAGAACGACTGGACAAGGCGCAAATTGGCGAGTATCTTGGAGAAGGAGAGCAGAGGAACATTGACATTATGCACGCATTTGTCGATTCTATGGTCTTTGCGCAGAAGCGATTCGTCGACGCTCTGCGTCAGTTCCTGCAGTCGTTCCGCCTCCCCGGAGAAGCCCAGAAGATTGATCGTTTTATGTTGAAGTTTGCAAACCGATATGTCATGGGGAACCCGAATGCGTTTGCCAACGCCGACACCGCCTACGTCCTCGCCTACTCGGTCATCATGCTGAACACCGATCTCCACAGTAGCAAGATCGCGAAGCGCATGAGCAAGGAGGAGTTTATCAAGAATAACCGAGGCATCAACGACAATGCTGACCTGCCGGACGAGTATCTCCTTGCCATCTATGACGAGATTGCGAGCAATGAGATTGTGTTGAAGAGCGAGCGAGAAGCGGCGGCTGCGGCTGGAACTTTACCAACGCAACAAGGGGGCTTTGCTAGCTTTTCTAGTGTGTCCCGAGACCTCCAAAGGGAAGCCTACTTACAACAATCAGAGGAGATTGCATCGCGGTCAGAACAGTTGGTCAAGACGTTGCTGAAGAACCAGAAGAGGAACGCGGCCAAAGGCGGAAGCAAGTTCATCTCGGCAACCAATGTCAAACACGTTGGATCCATGTTTGAGGTGACGTGGATGTCCTTTTTCTCGGCCCTCTCTGCGCAGCTGCAAAAGACCCACAACATCGACGTTAGCAAACATTGCCTGGAAGGCATGAAGCTGGCAACCAAGATTGCCTGTCTCTTTAATCTCTCAACACCGAAGGAAGCATTCATCTCGGCAATCCGGAACACGACAAATCTCAACAACCCCGCTGAGATATTAGCCAAAAATGTCGAGGCCCTGAAGGTTCTGCTGGAGTTGGGCCAGACGGAAGGAGAGGTCTTGGGGGAGTCCTGGAAGGATATCTTGATGTGCATCAGCCAGCTGGATCGACTTCAGCTCATATCTGGTGGTGTCGATGAGAGCGCTGTGCCTGATGTATCCAAAGCGCGATTTATGCCGCCAGAAAGGGAAAATTCAAGTGACTCGCACTCTTCGAGGCAACACAAGCGGCGGGGAAGGGCACGCTCGAGAGGCCATTACGGATTCTCGACCGAGATCATGAATGAGAGCAGGTCGGATGAGGTTGTCAAGGGCGTCGACAGAATTTTCACCAACACAGCCAACTTGAGCGGCGACGCCATGAGATACTTTGCGCAGGCACTGACCGAGGTTTCTTGGGATGAGATTAAGGTCTCCGGGTCCAACGACTCTCCGAGAACGTATAGTCTGCAAAAGATTGTGGAGATCAGCTACTACAACATGACGCGTGTGCGTTTTGAGTGGACCGACATCTGGAAGGTTCTGGGCGAGCACTTCAACCGAGTCGGCTGCCACAACAACACCAATATCGTTTTCTTTGCCCTCGACTCGTTGCGCCAGTTGTCGATGCGCTTCATGGAGCTCGAGGAGCTCGCGGGCTTCCAGTTTCAGAAAGACTTCCTTAAGCCATTCGAGCAGGTGCTGACGAACACGGAGAACATCGCGGTCAAGGACATGGTACTGCGCTGTCTGATCCAGATGATTCAGGCCAGAGGTGATAATATCCGGTCTGGCTGGAGGACCATGTTTGGCGTTTTTGCCATGGCTGCCAGGGAGAAGCACGAGAGCATCGTGACCTTGGCGTGGGATAATGTGAGCCAAGTGTACAAGACCAAGTTCGGCGTCGTCATCGCGCAGGGAGCATTCACCGACCTCATCGTGTGCCTGACGGCCTTTTCCAAGAACCTCAACTTCCAGAAGAAGAGCCTGCAGGCGCTCGAGGCTCTGAAATCCATCATTCCCCGCATGCTCAGGACGCCGGAGTGCCCCCTGTCGCAGAAGAAGGAGACGCTGGCGGTGGGTGCCCAGGGGGCCCTGAAGTCACCCCTCAGGTCGCCCTTGAGGTCTCCGCTCAAATCTCCCAATCAGAAACAAGCATCGGACGACGAGAATTTCTGGTTCCCCGTGCTCTTTGCCTTTCACGACGTCCTCATGACGGGCGAAGACCTCGAAGTCCGGTCGAGCGCGCTCGAATACTTCTTCGAGACGCTGCAAAGGTACGGCGGCAACTTCGAGCCCGAGTTCTGGGACATTCTCTGGCGGCAGCAGCTTGAGCCTATCTTCGTCGTGCTCCGGTCCCGGCCCGAGCTGTCCAACGCGCTCAACAACGAGGAGCTGTCGGTATGGCTATCGACCACCATGATCCAAGCGCTACGCAACATGATTACGCTGTTTACGTACTTTTTCGAGTCGCTTGAGTACATGCTCGACCGCTTCCTCAAGCTTTTGGCGCTCTGCATCTGCCAAGAGAATGATACCATTTCGCGCATTGGGAGCAACTGCCTGCAACAGCTAATCCTCAAGAACGTGACCAAGTTCACTTCGGACCACTGGGCGCAGATTGTCGCCGCGTTCTGCGAGCTCTTCGAACGTACGACGGCGAAGGAGCTCTTTTTTGCCACAACGCTGAGCCCCACCACTACACTTTCGCCCATTGCAAACGGGTTCGAGCTCACGACACCTATCAGCCCGTCGCCGGATATTGTCGTGGATGAAAAGTCGCTCAAGATTAACGGAAACGACGCAGACGATGGCATTTTGGAAGCCGATGGCGGCAGGCCTCCCGCTTCTGCCTTGTCACCCCTAACCTCCCCCGGAGGAATCAGCGACGGCAGAACACCCACAATGCCTCTTACGCCGGCCCTCGAAGAGTTCAAGCCCTCCTCGCCACTCACCCAGCAGCCCGTCGCTGTCACCAACGCGCGCCGGCGCTTTTTTAATAGGATCATCTCGCGCTGCGTTTTGCACCTTCTCATGATCGAGACGGTCAATGAGCTCTTCTCCAACGACGCCGTGTACGCGCAAATCCCGTCCATGGAACTGCTGCGCCTCATGGCTCTCCTGAAGAAGTCGTACCTCTTTGCCCGTCGGTTCAACGCCGACAAGGACCTGCGGATGAAGCTCTACCGGCTCGAGTTCATGAAGCAGCCCCCCAACCTCCTGAAGCAAGAGTCCGGCTCGGCCGCCACCTACATTTCTATTCTATTCAGGATGTTTGCGGACAAGAGTCCCGAGCGGGAGCGCAACCGATCCGACATCGAGGCGGCACTCGTGCCGCTTTGCCAAGATATCATCCGGGGGTATGTCGGGCTGGAAGAGGAGAGCCAGCAGAGAAACGTGATGGCCTGGCGGCCCGTCGTGGTGGACGTGCTGGAGGGGTATGCGGCCTTTCCCGAGGGGGCGTTTGGGAAGTACTTGCCGGGGTTTTATCCCCTGGTGGTGCGGTTGCTGGAGAGGGAGGCGAGCCAGGAGCTGAGGGGGTCGGTTGTGCGGGTCCTCACCAGGGTTGGGGAGGTGGGGTTGGGGATTCAGGGGATGGGGCTCGGGATGGGCGGTGGGGAGGAGAAGAAGGCGGGAGACGAGTTGGCAGGAGAGAAGGAGGAGGGGGATGCGGCTGCGGTGAAGATGGAGTGAGTGCATGCGTAGTAGGAGAGAGTTGTATGAGCTTGTTATAGACTTAGGATTGGTACTTGGCTGGGAAGGATTCGGATCGGTGTATATATGATTATTCTGAAGAATGGAATGGCTGGAAGCATTATGACCATTTGCCCTTTTTCTGAAACTCATATTCAACGGACCGTATGCATAGACCCGGACATCACAGACATGTCGGTAATCGGCAAAAAACGAGCACGCATCACGGTGAGCAGAAGCGTAATCTTTTCAACGGAGAAGCCTACCTGGGACTGAAAACATTGAGTCAATCATTTCTCCACTCCAACCTTACCACCCAAATTCGACCGAGCATTGGGTCAGCATTCATTAGCGAGACATGGCTCCTTAAAGATATGCACCAATTCTGTCTGCGAACCCTACTTGTCCGAAATCAAAGGCGGAGAATGTCAAAGACTCGTTGGGTCCCACTGGTGGAACATTGATTAGTCAGTAGAAGTCGCTGCAGCTCTCCCGCAACGTGCCAATTCGGGCCTTGGTTGTCAGCCCCGGCCCCACACCATCATCCTTGATGAGTTCCAGATCCTCTCATTCTCTAGATTCAGGCTTGCTCGGCTTCTCCATGCGGCTCCTCAATACATCTAGTCTGACCCTCGAGGTCTTTGGCAATTGGAATGCGCCAAAGTACGCTATTCTCTCTCACATGTGGGGCAAGGAAGAAGTCACATTCGAAGATCTCGACCGGGGAAAATATTACGATAGGCTCGGAGGATGGCCCAAGATCAAGAGCGCCGCAGAGATTGCCCGCAAGGAAGGCTACGGCCATATTTGGATTGACACGTGCTGTATCGACAAGTCCAGCAGCGCCGAGCTGTCGGAAGCGATTAACTCGATGTTTCGGTGGTACCGCGAGGCTAGCATCTGCTATGCGTTCCTATCGGATGTCAGCTCACCAGCGGACGATGAAGCCGTTGGGAACTCCCGATGGATGACAAGGGGATGGACGCTCCAGGAACTGATCGCCCCACCAAGGATCGACTTTTACGACTCTTTGTGGAGCCGTATTGGGTCCAAGTGCCACGAGAAGGAATCGGCGCGCTTTGTGGAAATTCTGTCCCGCGCCACAGGCATACGGAACGAAATCCTGCTGGGTGGCGACCTTGCCATGATGTCGGTCGCACAAAGAATGTCCTGGGCCGCTAAGCGACAAACGGAACGGCCTGAAGATCGGGCGTATTGTCTGATGGGGTTGTTTGATGTCAACATGCCGCTACTCTATGGTGAGGGCGGGCAGAAGGCATTTTTTCGGCTGCAAGAAGAGATACTCAAATCCACCGATGACGAAACGCTATTCGCGTGGAGATGGAAAATGGAGCCCGCGGTCCGACACATCTCCCAGGAAGCACCCCCATTCAGCGGTCTTCTCGCCCCTGACCCGTCGTGCTTCGCCGATGGAAGGTGGGCGATATGCAACTCGTGGAGATCCGGGCAGTCGCGTATCCCCGCTGCCATGACAAATCGCGGTTTACATCTAGCAGCAAGACTTTCTAAGCACCTGAAGGATCACTCGGACAGTCTGTACTGGGCAGCCTTGAGCTGCACGAATACGCAAAATTCTTCGGTGACGCTCAGCACCTACTATATGATTCTGTTGCAAAGATTAATGGATGATGATTCTGGGTTTATCCGGGCCAGGCCAGATATCCTTGTAACAATGAGCCCGGGCGGAGGCAAGGGCAAGATACGGATTCAGAGGCAAGACACGGATGTTGTGGAGAGAAAGGATAGCGTTGCGGGGAACGAAAACGGAGATGACGACGCCAGTCTCTACCAGCTGGCCTGCACTCCAGTACCGCGAGATATATTTGTCGCGCAGAGTCTCCCCCCGGTACGTTTCTACTATCCCATTTTCGTTCGCATCGACCGCGGCGCCATACAGGTTAGCGTGCGGAACGAAAACTTCCCTGTGAGAAGTATCGATGTAAAAGGATGCAGCATGAACCGTGAGAGGGAGGATGGTTCTTACGATACGGATTTATCTCGCTGGCGTACCTTCGAAACCCAGGGAAACGCATCAATTCGCTTCAGTTTCGGGAGGAACCTGGCCTTGCCACTCCTTGAACCGGTCAAAGGTCCTATAGTTTTAACAATATTCGAGCTTCGAGTACCACTTCCTCACCTAGTTGTCCCCAATCCGGGTGATTGTTCCGGGTGCCAACTACAGGATGTGTCGCCATCAGAAGCCCCTCTTCAGCTTCTACTAGGTCTCGACAACCCTCCCACCGCGCCTTCTCGGACCTCGCCGACCCATTTCATCCCCTGGTATTCGTTCAGACGAGGCTCCGGAAGAGGTGGGCTCCCTAAAAAGACCATCCTTAAGACCGAAACTTGCAAATACCTGGCCCTCGACCCCACCTCAGGAAGCGAACCCCGGATACTCTGCATCTCCTTTCGGAAGGTTGTTCGTCACTCCACCTGCGACTATGACGTGGTTCTCGAAGAGTTCGAAATGGGAGAAAAGCTTGTAGGTGCCTTATCAAAATTTATTTACCATTTCTCAACCTATTTTACGCTTTTCAGTTCTTTCTCTTGTTAACGGACTGCGGAACTAACTTATATCCTTAGGATGGCGATCCTGACCTCACGTTTTCGACCGATCCCAACTGCTAACCACCATGAGGGGTCGCCACCCTGGCAGAGGTGGACAGAATGACAAGTTATGTTTTAAAAGGTTGGACAATCAGGTGCTGTTTAAGACATATGCACGAAACTGTCTTCCCTGGTGCCAGACTGAGCACAACAAATATAGTGCGTAAATGGAATCTTGAGACTATCTAAGCATTAAATAATTAGAATAGGAATACTAAACAGGTCTCCGGAAATGAATGGTAGGTAATCGAGGGAAACTAATCTTCGTGTCCAGTCATTGCAAATGTCACCAGAGTGAAAAAATGTTATAACAGGCCTCAATACTCCGTACAAGTCCCGCACTTAGAAGTTCACAATAACGACTGTCTCAGTTCCAATGTACAACAGGGCAGGTGTGAAGTTATCGCTCAGCCCCATTCTACGACCCGCACCTCGCACATCCCTTGACAGTCTAGCCCGGCTTTTGTCTCCACTTTCGCCTATACCAGCGACGGCAATGCCTCGGCGTGGACCAACGAGGGTATCCACGATACGTTCATCGCGGGTCGTCCACAGCACGATGCCGGTAGGACCTGGCGGTATACAGTCGTAAAGGCTTGCTGACACTTACGAAGGTGCTGATTTCTCAGCTGTACGACAATTTTTTTTGCGG
>Ga0247774_1001178_pt1 | contig 13272 bp, 7 predicted proteins | sample UWRJL001104B6_FD_179933 | JGI IMG/M metagenome (GOLD analysis project Ga0247774, IMG submission 179933) | Plant litter microbial communities from Arlington Agricultural Research Station in Wisconsin, United States - UWRJ-L001-104B-6 | ecosystem: Environmental > Terrestrial > Plant litter >... | reverse complement strand
CAAATTCCAGTCCCCTGCTTCGGCACCCATCTACTTCCCCAGCTAGTCCCGACGAGTCTGATCAAGCTACCATCCGTCGCACAAAAGCATACGTAACCTCCTTCCGTCTCCTCACTCAACACGAACCTTGTGCGACGAGCCGGAAGGTAATATATACGAGTAGCCCCAACTACTAAGTACAGTGTAGCGAGGGGTGGGCCGGTCCGTCAAGTACGATCGGGTAGTGGCAGGTCGCGAAAAAAAAAAGGGATTTGGTGGCCGACGGAAAGGCACAGTTACAAGGCGGCAAATCCACATTTCAAACCCTTGACTCTTGTCTTTGTCCCCTCGTCTCAGCTCCCCCGTCGCTCCTCCAGTAACGGCCACGCCGCACTCCTCGCTTCCCCCGGCGATGCGAAGTACCCCGTGTGGCCAGAATCTCCCGGCGAGCTCGGTATCCGCCTATGTTGTCTCCGTGGCGACGTCGGACTCAAACCACCCGCCCCTCTCTGCAGCGCAATCTCAGGGCCACCACCCATCGCCGGGGGTGGCAGTTCCAAGTTCTCCATCCCCGTCGGGCCTGCACCATAGTACGCCGTCGTCACGACCGGCTGAGCATGGTAGCCGGGCGGGGCCGCTGCTGGCCGGACGGTGAACTCCGTGTCGGGCGAGCCATCGCCGTGGACATGCCGATACTGGGCGTCTCTCTCCTCTTCATTGAGGCGGAATACGCGACCGCCGGGCTTCATGATGTGGTGCATGAGGACGTAGACGATAACTTGGAGGATGAGAGTCGTGCCCGTCACGCCGGGGTAGATTGCGTGGCCATTCCGATCGAGCTCGTCGTCGGGGTCGAGGATTACAAAGGCGTTTGAGTAGCCCCGGGAGTAGACGGCCGACCTATACACAACGTCTCGTGAGCTTTTTGTGTCCAAAGACGTTTTTTCTCTTTTGTTACTTGGGACGCCAAATAAAATGGAAACACCTACCAGCACCAACAAGTATTGAATATGCCCATGGACGAAAGAATGACAATAAGCAGCATGGGAATTGCAATGCAAGAGTCCTTCAGCACGACAAGATACCACGCGACTTTGCGGCCACGGATCCTCGTGATAGCAAACGTGAGAAACGGGCTCACCAGTAGTAAGCCGCCTAGAATCATCACCCACAAGGTGCGGCACCCAAGCCCGACATTGGGCGTTTCGTAGATGATGATAAAGGCACCGGTAATGGCAAGGAACAGGGGAGCAATGGAGAGGAGGAACAGGTACAGCGGCGACTTGTCGGCGACATGTCCGCTGGGCACGATGTGCTTGTTCTTCCGATATGAGTACACGCTCCCGTTCCACGGCTGGCTCTTGAAGTAGTCTTCGAGCCTACTCTTTCGTTGCCCCAGCCGGCCGAGCACGGACCGCGATTTGCTGACGAGGTGCGGCGTGTTGGGAAAGACGTGGACATCCCGCTTCCGGCCTTTAACGGTACGGCAATACCGCTCCATGACGCGAAGGCACGTCCTCCTTGAGCTGAAGCCCGACAGAGTGTTGCTGAGCATCACGGCCGTCACGATCCAAGACAGAAACATGGCCGTTCCGATGCGGCCGCCGGGCTTGCTGGACTGCTCGCCTCCGATGGACGGGACGAGCGAGGCGACGACGGTCCAGAGATAGTTGATGATGACCAGACCGCTGCGGAGCACCTCGTTCGACCGGCTGTCGATCAGCTCCTCGGCTGTTTCCTTCAGGATGTAGTCGAGGTCCTCTTTGGAGAGCTGAGCCGCATTCTCAGCGATGGTGGCTTCGAGATCCGCCCTGGCGGAGCCCATGTCGTCCGTTAGCTCATCAAAGGCGCTCATTAACGCGGCAAAGGCCCTCGCCATAACGTCTTTGTCGGGGCCGGCAGGCGTGTGCCGTAGCGCAATGTGATAAAATCGATTCCAGACCTCGCCCTTGGTCAGCAGCGACCACATACTGTCTATGGGATCGCCTAAGAAGTGGAGGATGACGAGAATGCGGTTGAAGTGGCCGACCTTGGGGAGGTGCAAGTTGCCGATCATAAGGAGGACGGGGAATAACCAGGTAAGCAGGCGCGGCCACATGTCGTCGTACAAATCAAAGTTGGGATAATGGCAGGTTGACTTGCAGCCGGCGATGGTGAGCTGGAGGTTGTCCGGATTCGACATGTGCTGGGTGCCGTTCCAGAAGAAGATGCTATCGTTGCTGGAGAGGGAGTTGTTAGCCAGTCGGCTCTTGACGTCGTTGTTGCACGTCTCGAGGTCCACGGCCAGAGTCCCCGCCACGAGGGCGAGGAGAAGAGAGGTTTTGGTGAGCATGTTGGCAGTGTACAGCTCGCTTGTCGTGGTAACAAAGTTTTAAAGTGGCGTTAAAAGAGGCATAACGGTATGCTTGACTAAGACGCTGTTGATGGCTGATCACACTGAGATATGTGGCAAAGATCGAAGGGAGCATCGTGAATTTATTGGAAATTGCCATGCTCGCTTGAATAGGAGTGAGTCCTTGCCCCGCGTCCGACGGAGATGTCGAACCAGTGCGCACAGGGGATATAGGCAAGTGGTTTATCGAGCCAGACACTGGCTAACCATTAACTTGCAGACCGTAGCTTTACCGCACCCCAAACGCCACATTGGCAAGGGCGGGAGATTCGAGAGCCGCCCACAATGTGTTCAGTTGCTTGGTGCAGCGCCCTGGTTAAGACGGGTTTGCGTGGCTGTGCTCGGTCTTTGTGGTAAGGCCACGGGCATGTGAAGCCTCGAAAGCTGCCCATCTCTCTTCGCTGCACATTGCAATCGGTCGGCGCCACACCATCCCAGAGCTCCCATGATTCCGACTATACTTGCATCCCACCAAGCTGAAGGTCCCTGCATGGACACTCGCGTGGTGGTGCTTTGTGTCCCGAAACCATCTAACGCTGCGGGATTAGCCCCTGCTTCAATGGGGCCTGTATGTATTGATACCCGTAGCACTGTATTTCGTGCGGCTGACACTTCCACCCAAACTAACCCAGTTCTAGCACACCGACGTGCTGCTTTCTTCCTGGACGTCGGTGACGGCGAGGGAGTCACCAAGGCTTTCCCCATCTCAGCCACAGATCTGGAACATGTTTGCCGGGGGAGATCCGCCAGCAGATCTGCCGCCTGAACAGGCTGAAGGTCTTGGGACCATCTCTCGGTTCTGAAATAGGAAATGAGCTCTCCCTGCGAATTAAGTTACACTGCGTCCCCATGCTCCTTGAGCAATATGTTCAGTCTACTGGGAATGTGGGACAGACATGGAGGAACGTCATAGGGCGGCGCGCTAGCCCTACGAGTGCTGCTACAGCAAGCGCGCATGGTAGCTCGTGGCTGAAGTATGGATGTGATGCAGATACGAGGCTAGAAAACTATTCATTCTCTGCCCTGATTGATTCTCGTGCGAAGAATCCTAGCTCGGCTCCCTCTCTTGGGGTTTCCGCCAACGTGCGAGTTGGACCCGACAAATGCTGCCATCCTCCGATCCCTGTGCCGTGGCAAGCTGGGCGACTTTTGGAGGCAGAGGACAATTGCTTCAGAAAGCCGTGAAGTGTCCTAGCCCAAAGGGTCTCCAGCTGCTGACCAATCGCAACTCCGTATTTAGCCACGCCCCACGGCCGTCGCCTTGAGTGGTTGATCCACAGTGGAGAGCATCAAATTGAACATCTGGGCTGTCGGGAAAGAGAAACTGTGCACTGCCAGTCTGGGCAGGTCCCTCTCTACAGGCTCGAATAACGCAGTCCATATCCGGTTCGACTCATTTCTAGGCCCTGCGCGCGCACAGCTGCAGCACCCGATTCGGGTGGGAGGGGACCAAGCAATGCCCGTCGCCCCCCGAGAATACAGTTCGACTCTCCTGTCAGCCCAAGGTGTACTTCGCCAGATTTTCTGGTGACTCTACCGGAATCCTTACAATCCCAAGACTACAGAGTAAGAATTTCCCGGCCAACAACAAATAATCTGCAACAGAGTAAGGCATGGCGCCCCACGGGTGGGACTCCTTTGTCTCGCTGCCGCAGAACACGCCCGTGGCCACCGGTTCCTCGCTGGGCCTCCTGCAACTCTCGCCAGGATAGCCACAGCAAAGTCTAAATGACATGGCATTTTAGGGCTGAAGGAATATTCAAACGAGCTCGCTCGGCAAAGGCTGGCATCTTCGCGAACGCCAGCGCAACCGGCAAATGCCCCCTTCTCGAACGTTGTCGAGGCGTGCTTTGCATAGGACGCACTCCAACCTCCACCTGCGCTGAACTAAATAATGCTCTGAATAAGGGTGCTGCAGTTTACCTGCATTCTTCCACTTCATGAACCCCCCCGTGTCGGTTGGAACGGACTTTAGGAGTGAGTCCACTATGCATGACACACAATTAGCGTCTCATACCAGCGAAGCTCAGGTCCTGCAAAAATCGCCTTCCATCAATCGGGCTTTCTCCAACGTGTCGCTTCCATCAAATCCTCTCAGCGCACTCGTTGCCGTGTTTAGACAGCTCTAGGTCACATGCACTCCAATTCCGCCTCATGACTAATCACTTTCGGTAGGGTTAGGGTCTTCGGATCCAAGTCGCATTGTTCAACCACGTCGCACTCTTGACTTCGTATTATTCGCAAGAGGTTGATGCATGCGCACTTTCAAAGACTCTGAGCTCGATCTTCTACTAATACATACCACAGCTAGTGGTCCGCATTCTTGACCGGGGTTCCAATTGGTCCAATTGCACCAATCTGGCTGGGCGCAAGGCGGCCACCCTAACGGTCATCTCACCATCCACTGACGGGCTTTCTTTGATCTCAACCAGCGGTTTACCGCCTTGACCGCTAAGTGACTCGCCGCTTCCTCATTAAGTGATATCACAATTCAAGACCCCGATTTCGATTTTTTTCGCCACCCATGGCAAAACCATTAACAGGACGACGCTCTTTGGTGACTGTTGATACTTGGACGGTGTGTAAAAGGATCAGTTCGGCAGGTGAAACATCGTCAGGTAGGGGAAGACGCGCCTTATTTCAAGGGCGAAAGAGGGACACAAACGGGACCGACGGCTGGCGATTCCATAGGGATTGAGGTCGAAATCCATCATTTGTGTGAATCTCGGATCGAGTCTCTTTCGCCCGCGTCGCAAGATCAGAGACCGTTGGAATGTTAGGCGCCAGTTCCGAGCCTGGCCTCACATTCGTCTGGTCATCACATGTCACAACCTTCAATATAGTGCAAACATATCCAAGAAACTCGCTGCTTACGGTATACATGGATGTTTAAAACGAAGCGCCTTTCTGTCATCCGCCGACACCGAAAGCTGGAATGATGGAATGACTCGGTTGCCACAAATATCGCTAAGCGCAACTGGCAAGTGTCACTCTCGCGCTGTAATCCTGCCTTACGTGGTAATTGGGTTCCCGCCTCCGTCCTTGGGATATTTGGGTTCGGAACAGCCTACGAATAACCTAGGGAACGCGAGAAAACCATGGATGTCTCTTCAAACGAGTCGTTATCAGTCTCGAGTACACTGCCGTTTGTGACGATAAGTCGTCCACCAACTGAGGATTGACATATAAATCGCAATGTCGTTTTTTGGACTCCAAGGCCAATCGACTGTCACGACCTATTGCGGCGACGTTGACGTGGTTACCGCCTCGTGGTCCCGGGTGGCGATATTTATCCAACTCAAGCATGCAGGATTGAACGCTGGCCCCTTCTCCTTCAACTGGGAAGCAGCAGAGTTCCTCTTGCCTAGTCCTCTCAATAGATCTTATAGATATGCGTTCGCCGCAAGATTCGAGAAGCTCCGGCCAGAGCCAGCCACGGTTTTCCCTCTCACGACTTGAAAGCCAACCTGCGAAACCGCCGACTTCTTCACCAGTCGCCATCCCCCACCCCCACCGACCTTTCCCCGGTCCGGCTCGTCACCCGTCAAAACCAAACCGGCGCGATGCCCGGAGAAGATCTTGAAAACACTCTGCAGTAGGTGGCCCCTCCCCCTGGTCCCATTTCACCGACTCATGTCTAGGGCCCTCAGGGATCTCGACGTGGTTTCGATGCTGAGTGTCTTCGTTTACGATGCGCCATCAATCCAGGATGGCCATGCCTCCGAAGGCGACTGTCACATAGCGGATCGATTGGAGGCTGTAAGGAAAGCAATTGCGAAGTTCGAACGTGTTTGGGATAGTGTGTCTGGGGAAAACGGTTCCGAATAGGAAGTATAGGGGTGCGCAATGGCCATTGGGTTGCCGGATGCCCTTGAACGGAATGGAGCCCAAAATTTGGTTTGGCGCAATGGCGTTTCAATCTAGCATCGGGACTACTGATTCTTGGCCCGAGCTCCGTATGCTATTTGATTTCAGGTAGGCGAAGAACCGCAAGTTCAATGAGGAGGAAATCTCCTAATTTCACTGACCTCGATTGCATCGAGGTCTCAAATACAGAATGAGCCCCTTCTCGGTGGCTCTTCGTAACTGTTTCGTATCCCTGATTACCGTAGATTCACTCGTTACCGTCTGACCAGTTCTACGGAGCATGTTAGTAAATATTCAGGACGCTTCCCGAATAAGCCGTGTATCTTGGCGACTGTAAGGCATCAACCGTACGTCGGATCCCAATGTAAGGCGTGGTAGCGGAAGCTCGGAGGCGATTGTGTCTAGACGCTTGGAGAGCGCACATTAGGTTACCCTGATTAATTTCGACGATCAAAAACGGAATACTTTCCAATCTCTCTGCCGGTAGGGAGCTTCCAACCCGGGAAAAGCCCTTCGTCTGCCTCAACCGTCGCTTAAAAGGCCTCCCTAGCCTTGCCCGCCCACCTTTCGTCCCGTGTCGAGGAGGATAGTAAAGACAGACTACGTGTACACAACTCCTTTTGGATTCCAGACGGTGAACTAGGACCAGAATACATCTTGATCACCATGGTACAGGGGTGACTCCCAATCCTTGTGTGACATCTTGTGGGTCTGCCAGTGGGAAATATATGGGCGCGTGTAAAGACCTCGTCTAAGATAGCGTTGGTATGTCGAGGGCTATCGCAGCGGTTTGCAGCTCACATATCGATATCACTGTCGTCGCCAGAGGGAAGAAGATAGAGTCGATCCACCTTGTAGTAGACGTATCGGATAAGTCGCCAGGTGCTGCGCCTGAGACTGAAGATAGTGATTGAAGGGCCGAAATGTTCTCAAATTAATCGAAGGCAGCACGCAAGATGATGCCCTAGAGATATCGGACGCAGAAATGAGAACTTTGTGGGTACACTGAAATTCAACCTTAACAGAGGGGAACGGAGAAGGAAATGGGGAAGCACGGTGGAGCAAGACGCGAAGAGGCCAGAAGGTAATTTGATATAACGACCGAAGGAGGAGCAGCATGTGGATAGTGCACATAGGAAAAAAAAATCAGGATACTACATTATTGGGCTATCGAGAGGAATGACTGACAGAACTAGGGAAAAGGGAGGGAGATGCAACGGAATCTAGTAGACCAGACTCGAACTTGCTTGAAAACTCGACTCCTCTTTTCAGATAACATTTAGGGTTTTATTAGGGTAGGTAGGGTACCCCGCTCTAGCGGTCATTAACATATCCGCCATTTTGTGTGACGATCTGCTGTGACAGTTGCTGACCATCAACTCTATGAACTGGACCTTGACAGCGACAGGGTTTCTTGACCTGCTCTAATTTCAGTCGCCAAGAATAACCCTAGGCATTTGTATCACCACTCCGTCAGCAACTCAGGATAACTTTATCGAAGGATGAAGTGTCGCAGTCAGCAAGCGGGCAGTGCCGCGGGGCTAATGTTGGACTGTGCCTCGGTGCCCCTGCAGACAGTATGACTGTTCCCGGGGCCCCGCCAATTAACGTTCTTGTGGACAGAGACTGGGCGTGATGGTGGTGTGCTAAGCACAAGGCTCAGCGCAACAAAGATCTGCAACCGACGGCGGAGGTGGCAAGGCTCATCATCCAACGGATTTCCAGTTGGAATATAAAGGAGAGTGTCTTGTGCCAAGTTCAGGTGATTTTCTCGATTTTCATTCATCAACCAGAAGAAACATCTATGTGCGAAATCCTCGATACAAAAACACCACACAATATCCGACACCGAATCTCCATGGCTAAGCTCTTGATCAAGACCATCTGGCGGGAGACGTACGAAGTGTGGGACGTCGTCTGCTACGGCGTTGGCAAGATCTACTACAAGATCAGCAAGTAAGAATGGCTTCCCCGGACTGAAGCCGTCTCGGCGATTCTTATCACGAAAGACCAAACAAAAACTACAATGACGCCATCGCCACACACCCGAGAGAAAAGCCGACGGCTACAAAATCATGCCTGGCTATGTTGGAGGATAGTCGAATCCTGGCAGCGGTGCCGAATGCATCTAGCGGAAACAAAGTTTAGATGATCCGACGGGTTGGACTGGAAACATAGCCCATTGAGGCAATCCGGGAATTGGAAGGGGATCGGGACGTTCATGCGTCTGTTATTAGACCGGGATTTGACTGGCTACGACTGCTGGATGTTGGCTGACGTCGTTGCAACAACAGGATTGTTCACGACGCAGTGAAAAATCAGCTTCCATGGTGAAGACCAGAGAGGAATTCAGCTTCCAGCTGTCACTTTAGCGTCTCGAGCACCGTGCTCGAATTGATAGACTCAAAATTCCACGATCCAGAGCAAGACATCGGCGTCGTGTACGGCCCACAAATATGTCTCCAGACAGTGCCAGTTTATTTCTCCGTATCACACATCATTCAAATTTTTGGCATTAAATGTTAAGTAACAGTGTGAATTGTCTCGCGTCGACACCAATACTTGCCTAATCAGGTCTGTTTAAATTTCCCAACTCCCAACAACCCAGCTGCGCCACAGCCGGTCCAACCAACAGGGGGTAGCGTGGAATTTCTCCGAGACCACCGGAGAGGAACAGGAACCTGCGTAGCGTGTTCTACGGGTTCGGGAACTTCTTTCGGAGCTCGTTTCTCTCCTTTCTCTGCCATTCGAGAGTCGTTCTCGGGACGTCGTTTGTTACATCTTTTTTAATAATTCACACTTTCTCTACACTCATTCTATTGCGAATTGTTACTTTATATTTCTGTCCCTCTTCCAGGCGCCCCGAATCTCCAGCCTTGCGTCTACGAAAATCTACCAACCGCAAAGCTACGGTAAGACAGAAACGCAGCCATTCCACGCTCTCTCCACGATTATTACTCTCTTCTTCCGAATTGGTCTTCCCGCGTCAAACGGTAGCCGGTCGCAATGGTCTTCGCAAAAGCCCTGGCCGCCGCGGCCTTCCTCGGCCAGACACTTGCCCTCGATGCAATCCACGTGAAGGGGTCAAAGTTCTTCTACGAAAATGGCACGCAGTTCTATATCAAAGGCGTCGCCTACCAGCAGCATACGGGCGCGGCAGGCAAGGGTGCTACAGACACCAAGTATGCCGACCCCCTCGCGGACGCTGTCCGATGCAAACAGGATGTCCCCCTCCTCCAGGAGCTCGGCACGAACGTCATTCGAACGTACGCCATCGACCCGACAGCCGACCACACAGAGTGCATGGGCCTCTTGGAAGAAGCCGGCATCTACGTCATCTCTGATCTCGGCGAGCCAGGCGTGTCCATCGAGACGGACAACCCGAGCTGGGATGTGACCATCTTTCAGCGGTACAAGGATGTCATCGACGAGCTGTCCAACTTTGACAACATCATCGGGTTCTTTGCCGGGAACGAAGTGTCGACCAACAAGACCAACACCAAGGCTTCGGCCTTTGTCAAGGCGGCCGTGAGGGATACAAAGGCGTACATCAAGGAGACCAAGCAGCGTCCCATGTATGTTGGGTATGCCGCCAACGACGACGCGGATATCCGAGTCGAAATCGCACACTACTTCAACTGCGGCGAGAACCAGGAGGAGGCCATTGACTTTTGGGGGTATAACATCTACCAATGGTGCGGGAAGAGCTCGTTTGAGCAGTCGGGGTACTCGAAGCAAGTCGACTTCTTCAAAGACTATTCGGTGCCCGTCTTCTTTGCCGAGTATGGGTGCAACACCGTTGGGGGTGCTGAGGGCCGGTTGTGGGATGATACGAGGTCTCTATACTCGAGCGAGATGACGGGCGTTTTCTCGGGTGGCATCGTCTATATGTTTTTCGAAGAGGACAACGACTACGGTAGGGCCTGACTAGACTGCTGCTTCACGAAGAGAATTGCTGCTAACATTGACCAGGTCTCGTCGAGCTCAGGGGCGACAAGGCCGTTAAGATGGAAAACTTTGATGCCCTGGCCGAGGCCAGTTCCGAGGTCGACCCCGAGCGCGTCGACGAAAGCTCGTACAACACCAGCAACAAACCCCAGGCCTGCCCGGATGTCTCGGACGTCTGGGAAGCCTCGTCCAAGCTCCCCCCTACCCCCGACCAGGAAACGTGCGACTGCATGTTCGCAACGCTCTCTTGCGTTCCCTCGCCGTCGCTCGACGTTGAAGAGTACGGCGACATCTTCAAGTTCGTCTGCGGGACTCCCGGAAGCCCCTGCTCTGGCATCCGTGCGGACGCGGATGTTGCCGTCTACGGCGCATACAGCATGTGCTCCGCCGAGCACAAGCTGGGCTATGTCTTGGATCGGTACTACAAAAACCAGAAGTCCCAGTCCACTGCGTGCGACTTCGACGGGAAGGCGACGATCAAGGACGGCGCGAAGGTGAAGTCCTCGTGCACCGAAAAGCTGGCGAGCGCGAGTGCCATCAATGATGTAGCAGCGACGGCTTCGGGCAAGGCGGATGACACCAGCGCGGGATTGACAGTTCCGATGACCTTTGGCGGCTTTGCGATTTGGGCTTACCTGGTCGCTGTTGCTGGCGTTGGTGCTGGCATGATCCTGTTTTAGACTCGAGGAAATAGGAATTTTCTTTGGTCTGGAGTTACGGGTTTGAGACATTCTTTCGCTGAGTGTTTCTACTTTTTCCCACGGAGTACAAAAAGCTGCGATAATGGGGATGGCCGGCGGACGACGTAGAACAGGCAAGGCATCAAGGATGTTTTATTCCTTATAATGTACTCTTCTATTGAATATATTTTTATGATTAATGCCAGTCTGCATGGTCTCTTAGTACTTCATCAATATGATTCGATATCAAGACTGCGAGACCACCCCTGTTGAGGGGATAACGTCGATCTCGGAACTCACATGTGGTGTGATATATTGTCATTACACATGACGACTTTGAACTCCTAGAGGCTAAACTTAGTGCATGGGTATGGTCGCATTACATCTAGACATTAATATTAAGTTTCCCTGCCGTATCCTACATTGAACCTTCCTTCGGTCTACTCGTCCATAATCTCACCACCAAACGCGTCACTGGCCGTGATAGTCTGAAAACCGATATCTTCTCACTCAGCCAAACCTTCGAGACAAGGCACCTCCACGACAAACTTGTGACTCCCCAGCGCCCCCTGCGGCAGCCTTGTCAAACTCGCACACCCAGCCACAAGCACTACCTCCTCACACATGTCCGTTTTCTCCAGCCCCTCCCAGCTCCCAAATTTCACCGCCGCGTACCCCCCCTTCTCCTCCCGACACGCGATCCACTTCCCCGTGCCCCCTCCCTCCGCCCCCGCGCCGTACACCACCTGCGGAATCCCGTCCACGACCCTAACCTCCAATCCCTTCGTCTGGCCCGCGACGGAGATTTCCACTTCTTTAAGTATCGGCATGTCGTTGTCGTCGTCGTTGTTATGGGATTCGTTGAGATAGAGCGACATGGGATACCCAAGGGGCAACACGTCGCGCGCGACGGCGCTGTCCGGGTACGTGGCGTTTTGGTAAAAGGTGATGTTGAGCGAGTATTCCGACGGAGGCGCCGTGAAGGAGAGGGGTTGAAGGGTGGCGCGTTCGATGGCGGCGCCGATGTGGAGGCCCGCGAGCTGGAGGGGTTCGGACGGGGTGCCATTGGGAGAGGGAGAGGGGAGGACGTAGATGTGGAAGCCTTGGGAGGTGGAGAGGAAGGGGGATTGTTGCCGCCGGGAAAGGAGTGTTGGAGATGCCGAGGTGAGGGATAGGAACCAGAGGAGTGGTGGAAGGCGCATATTGGGTAGTTGAATATTGACAAGCCAAGAGAAACCCGAGTGAGGGTATTCAAAAAATTTTGACGATGAAGAGAATTTGACGGGCCAATTGATGTTAATTAAGAAAGATATTTGGCTTTCTAGAGTCTTGACATTCTATTTCGTGCCAGTCCCAAGAATCAACCAGGTAAACTGGCTCCATATTTATCAACACCCATCCCAATACCTCCCTCCCTTATATCCCTATCTCTCTTTCTTTCACATCGCGAAAAATAACCCACCTCGCAGCAGCCCGCCCACATGACTTTTCTTCCTCGCACGGGTGGTGTTTAGGACCATTATCTCCTTGATTTAATTACCCGCCGCAATCTAAAAACCCGGTAAACTCCCAACCAAGCTACTCCAAGACCGTCTCCAACATTGCTGTTCCACGCAGAGGGCTTTAGCCGCAAGGCCAGGTCCGTCTTTTCTGTTACCTGGAATTTCCCCCGTTTTAGTGTACTGCTTGAGCCTCTCTCGCGCCTGACATGAAGCGGCACGGCATGTGCGATATTGGCTTCGGCGGGAGGTTTCTCGGCCGAGGCTTGCATCATGACACATCAGCCATGCTTGGCGAGATGAGAGGGACAAGAGGTGTGTCTCTGTGCGTGCGCGTGCGTGGAGTAGTTGAGAATAGAGTCTAGAAAACATCAACGATGGGCGAACAACCTGCCTCCAATATCATTCTCGTATGAAATAGGGGCAGAAAACGGTGCATGCAGTTGGCGATAACAGTGTGCCTCTGTGCGTCGGGCATGTCATTTTCCACAACCTCGCCAACGACCCCAGGCGTGGCTAATCAAATCCCGCTATCCTTTCGTCTGGGCGAGGGAGAGAAGCTCCATGGCGTTGGCCTTCGCGACGTGCTCGCATCTGCAGCTGGGGAGATTTGAAGTAGTGTCGAAATGGGAAATCACCAGCTGTAACAAAATGACTCGAGTCTAGACGAGACTGAAACGGGCGAAAACCCATAGGAGTCAAGGAGAAGTTGTTCGTGACGTAGCTGTGCCTCGGAGGTGAGACGTCTATAATTGCTGATACTATCGCGCCTATAGCGTGGTTTCGCGCCCCCCACATTGTGCGACTAGACCGAATTGAAAGGCATGGCGGCAAGTATGCTTGGGATGCAATAAGGATGGCGCTTGCGCTTGATTGCGATACAACCCTTTCAAGACTGTAGCTGCCG
>Ga0247774_1001177_pt1 | contig 13274 bp, 10 predicted proteins | sample UWRJL001104B6_FD_179933 | JGI IMG/M metagenome (GOLD analysis project Ga0247774, IMG submission 179933) | Plant litter microbial communities from Arlington Agricultural Research Station in Wisconsin, United States - UWRJ-L001-104B-6 | ecosystem: Environmental > Terrestrial > Plant litter >... | reverse complement strand
GGTCAAAGTAAATGCTGAACCCGCCAGTCGAGAACTCGGCAACCTCCGGAGGCAGCTGTTGATGAACGGCGCCGATAGCCGTCACGTATGGACACGTGGCTGGAAATGACGCAATCATGGCCTTGTCGTACTTCCCATCATTGGTGAGACAATTCCCGTACCTGACGCCGCGGGCACCACCATCGCCCGTAGCGGAGATGATGGACACTCCCCGGGCGGTCAGGGCGGCAAACAAATCACACACCTTGAGGGCATACTCTTTCGGAACGCCCTGCTCGTCGTCGGCATAGCTGATAGAAATGACATGAGGCAAATCGTCATCGTCCTTGTCGAGGAGATGCTCCACGAACTCGAGGTACGGCTCGTTGTCGGTACGTCCAGCAGGGAGCGGATTGCCGGCCTGGTCGAGCTTAACGCCCCGGCCGCCGGTGGAGTAGTAAACGATTCGAGAGGGATATCCCAGCGGTATGGCGTACTGAACGTCAAGGGAGGCTTCTAGGCCGGCCTGGGACATGACCTGCGGGTTCTCGCCGCCGTTGACGAGCTCGACGGGAATGTCATGGGTGTGGTTGGGAAGACCTGGTGCATGTTCGCTTAGAAATGTTTTCGTGTCTTCGTGGTAGACATATTGCTCGAGGAAGCCGGCCACTCCTAAAAGTGATGGGGATGAGCTATTGTGGAATTCGTAGTTGATGTTGTAGAGCTGTCTGAGGCACTCTGGTGTGACGATGTCAACACATGGATTCGTATCTGCATCTTCTTCAGGCTTTTGGTCATTTGGTTCTGCTGTGTAGGTTGGCAATGGCTTGAATTCAAGACCCAGCCCCAAATGCCGATCAGGATCCGCCGTTGCCTCCGGTTGGTCTGGCTCTGGCTCCGGCTTATCTGCATTTTGGCGTGTCGCGAGGCTTGATGGGGGAAAGTGCTTTGCGTGCTCCCTTTGATTCCTCGGGGTCACAAAGTTTGTCAACGGATGAACAAACTGCACCGCCTCAGCAATCGGCCCCCTGGGCAAGCCATATGCCCGCGTCCTCAGAACCGGCACATTACTCTGATAGCTGTAATAGCCCATATCGGCTCCAAATAACTTCTTGACCTGGCTGACCGTTGCGTCGAAGTGAATCCACTCGTTCCTCAGCTCAACAGTCGGGATTCCATTTTCTTCAAGCCAGTCAAGTACCGACTTAGTCTTGTATCTAGGTGGCGTCCTCAGCTGTCGAACCTCTTCCCTCGAGAGATGTTTCCCGTAGGAGGCATGTCGGGGATCCGAAATCTCGTCAAGCCTCTTCTTCAACGTAGCGATTCCATCATGCCGTATCGCAATCGAGAGGGGTAAGACATCCCCCTCCGAGGGAGCCCGCTTTTGGGCCTCGGTCCATCCATCTGGCAGCTGATTAACCGCCTCTACGGAAAAGAGGTCGGTCAGCAGTGCAGGGAAGGCTGAGCCTGCAAGACCCAGCAGGGTCGCAACCAGGCCCGTCTTCATGGTGAGGCTTTCTTAATCGGAAGTCGTCGCGAGTGAGCGAGAACCGAAGAAGTCGAACCAAGCGAGCGAAAACAGGACAACTTATTGACGAGCTGTCAACCAGGGGGGGGGATACTTGGGGCATGTGAACGTTAAAAACGAGCCATGTCGGGCCAAGCACACTTCGTTCAGGTATTTCCTTTGCGCGATTGAATCTTGCACCCCTCCCTTCCAATGTTTTCGCAGAAAGCGGGCAATGTAGACTGCAGAAGCACTAGACCGGCGCTCCTTCTCGTCTTAACTAATAATAAAAAAGGATAATTGGCGGGCGGTGAGCCGTCTCGCTCGCAGGAAAGAGCAGTCCGGCGGGACAGACTAGGAGCAATTGCCGGCGCGATACAATACAGAAAGTTTAAATATATGAACCTTCGCGGATGCCAAATTGTTCCTTCCAGACGTCCCGTGTGCGTTAAATTGCTTTAATCGGACTGGTTACTGTCGTATCGGCTATCTGCAGCAGTTGGCGACATGCAAACCGTGGCATCCGTCGCACTTGCTGGGATCCAAGACTGTCGTGATGGTGTCTAGATGCAGGGCTCCTCCGTGAAGGAATCTGGGACGAATTATTCCCAAGTGAAATGTAAAGGGATGAATCAGAAGATACGAAAGGTTGATTTGAGATGCTTGCGAGACCAAGAAATAAAGTGCTTGTAGTTGCAAAGGGCTATTTATTCTTCCAATCTACTAACCCCGCTCGCTTCTTGACTGTCACCTCAATTCTGTCGGGCAACGACGGTTTTTGCGCATATTCTTTAATTTGCATTTCTATCCATGGCACTAGGAGAATTGGAAAGGGACACTGCCTCGCTGGAGATCCATGCAAGTGTGGTCCGCGGCTCGCACTCTCTATTCATCCGTACTGTGGAATGCCCAGATATGATCGTCGTGTCGACAAAGCAGAGTGCGAAGGTTCGCCAGAGGGCTGGACCTCTTCACATGCGCCGTGGTACTTAAGTAATAAGAGGTTTGGGAAGCCTCACTGCAAAGCGCCCCCGACAGTTTCGATTGCTCTTTTTTTCGGCGTAGAAATGTGTACGAAAACCTTCGTATTGCCTGCGCTCAATATTGTTTGTGAATTTCAAGGGCTGTCGCAAACCGCGGGCCTAAACCCAATCTCCAAGTCTCCCCCCAAGGGGAACACCTCGCAGCGGATTCCGGCGAACATGGTGACGAAGCGCCGCGCGCGTTCCCGATTCAGCCGCGGACCCAAAGAAAACCATCCTCCGTTCTCCCCTGGTACAATCATGTGCTTTTCTCTCTAAGCAAAGATCGGAATTTGTTGGCACCTGGCCGTCCTCTAGACGATTGTACAGGCAACCATGCAAGGCACGGGACGGAAGGGGCATTTCGCGCATGACAGATGTGCGCACACGGCCCCTCGTCATTCGCTCGCTTTCTTACTCCGCGCACATCTCATCGCTCAACGATGCCGTGTGGGAAGCTGCTAATACAATTCTCTATTCAGTCTGTCCCTTTCGCTAAATACGTCGAGCGGAGCGAAATGATATGATGCTGTCGGTGGAAATGCAAGAACGCTGCGAAAGCTCTCGTACCCGCACACATGTGCACCAGCGCCACACCGAGCCTTTTCTGCCATGCCACCGACTCACACCACAGCCTCTCCCGGAAAACCAGCCTTCGGCCCCGGCCCGTGAGATCTGATCCACAAGGTCGCGGCGTCATCCAAACTTCCCACGTGGTTGGTTCTCACAAGAACACAGTCCCAGCGTACAGGCTCCTGTGTCCTTTCTCACGTGTAGCCGGTACTGCGTAGCTGATCCGAATCCGATGTCAGACCTGGGAGCGTCACATACCCCATGTCATCTGTAACCTAGTCAGGATTCGTGCAACCTCATTTCAAACTTAGTTGCAAACAAGATTTGTATATGTCGTTGAGAATGACTAGAAGTTTGCTATTGAGATTACTACGGATTTCTTTGCTGGTTGTGTCATTCTTCCTACCTCCCTCCTGACAACTTTACCTCCTCTATTACCTCCGTATTAGTTGTTACATGATGGCGGTAATTGTTGGGTGCATGCTTTTTGGTCCCTCCTCGGATGCTAACCTTTCCATGCAAGTGGAGTGAACATTTGTGCGTGTTCGAGGAGATGAAATAAATGCATATGCTCAAAATTGCAAGGGCAAGGTCTAGATGTCCTCCAACATTTCTCGTCATCCAACAAGTTCCACCCAGACTCTTTCTAAGACATGACCAATACAAAAAAACGAACAAAATAAAAATGGGAGAAAAGAAAAGAACCAAAACGAAGGGTATAGATAATGATGCAAACCCCGATGTTCCATCTTAGGCCGTATATTCCATCCGTCATTTCCCATCATGCCCATTGTTTCCCCACAAGAAACATCACACAAACGTCCGAGTATGAATAATGCCCCCGAGAAAACCATCACGACCCATAAATACCATCCTCTATCCAATTCTCCAACGCGCCAGCCCGGTCTATTGTCAAGCATTGTACAACCCCAAACAGAACAAAAAACAAGTGCCAATGAACCTCGTAACAAAAACTGGCCCATGCCGAATGACTGAACAATGATGCAAAGGTCCTATTCCGGCCGTCTATGAATGCCTAAAATTCGATGCGCCCTCCAATGAACCCGGTCGGAATGAAATGTGCAAACCTAATGCTCGAGCATGGCGAGCGGCCGTCCAGATGGCAAGTGCCGAAACTAGAGGACCAGACGCATGTAAGACGGCTGTGACCCGCTGCATCGCATGCACCCACCCACACATGACCTGCAACCAACGGCCATCAGGTCCAGACGTCCCAAGGCGATGAAGTTGCAGAGTGTATGAGATGTGGATAACCATCGAGTCAAGGTCATGCAATTTGATCTCGTCAAGGCGTCGTGCATTGGCACCTTTTGATGAATGTGGGTCGTAGCCAATGAGGGAGAAGAAAAAGGACGGCCGCAGCAGGAGCGACCCGTGCCTGCCACCCCGTCACTCCATCGGGATGAATCGATAGTTCGTACTATCGACCGCAGAGATTGACGACTCGACGGTTCCAAAGTAGATCTGAAAGGCCACAGTAAGGTCCGTCGCGACGGTCCGCATGGTGCAAGGGTCAATGTGAGGTCAAGGCAGGCCGGGGCACACCGGGGGGGGTCAGAGCAGCCTTCTGATTGGCCCACCATGTTGCACCTGACTCGTCCTCGCCCACCCACAGAAGCTCCATCGAAGAAGCCGCTGCACACCCTGACGGTAGCGTCAACGACACTCGACACACACCGAGACCAACCGGCTGCCCCAAAATCGTGGTCACGTCTTCCCTCGACAAGTCGAAACCTGCCCCAACACGGTCCGTTGGAAGCGCACGCGGCTCCAGCGAGTGGGAACGCCTGCAACGCCTGGATCCGCAATGACCAAAAAACGCTGGCGCCAACGTCGCCATGTCCAGGCTGGAAGTCCATGAGTCACGCTGCCGTGGTTGGATTGCTGATGGTTGATGCGATTCCGTTTCGCTCCCGTTTCGCTCGTCGTATTCCCGAATCTGACTGGTCATTGCCAACGCCCGAATGCTCAAACCTTGCTCTCTCCGTCATGATTGCACACCTCCAACGCCATGCATCTCCCCACAATGCGCGCGCCTGGATGGCCGCACCTGCCACCTTTTGAAGCAAAACCACGATGCTCTGGATGTTCCTAGATGCCGTGCTCATGTCGAGCAGTCTGCCGTCTGCCACCTCTCCCGCCACCGGCCCACGGGACCGCTGAAAAACCAGCGCCCAGTGTTGCGCCTTGGCCTTGGTGGGCTATGCTCTCGGTCCGCCATCGTACGCTGTCCCGCTACTGTAGACCTGGTGGCCTGAGCTGTGGTGCGCGTGCAGGCTGGGATAGTCGGCATACGTTGTTGCTGGTGTTTCCCACCTCGGCGGTGTCGCAGTTGTTGATGGCTGGTGGCTGATGGGCGTGTGGTGTCTGGCGCTGGATCCATACGTACTCGCAGCGATGGACTGGCTCTCGTACGCTGATACTGCTGGGAGAGTGGAGATACGCAGCGACGACTGCGGCGATGTCGTTCGCAGAGCGGGCGAGAGCGTTCTCTGAGCTGGGGGGGCAGAATGGGGAACCCAGCTTCCTGCAACCCCCGAGATGGACCGCGGCGAAGAGAGGCTGTCGTGGTAGCTGGGCGGCTGCACTGCGTAGGCCGTCGATGGATCGGCGAGACCGGGTCCGCTCGTGAGTGGTGGCGTGGGCAGCGGCGGGTACGACGAGGGCGGATACGATGATGGCGTGTACGAAGCTGAGCTTGGCGGCAGGCCATGGTTCGGTGGCAGCGTCGACGATGGGCTGGCGCTGTACTTTCCGATGATCTTGTTTAGAGCGGTTGCGAGTACCTTCCACGGGAAAACCTTGACGTCCTTTTCAATATTGCGCGGCTTCGGGTTCGGGAAGCCCATGATGAGCCTGAAAAAGTCCTCCGAGTCATGCTTCGTTTTGCTAACCGTCAAGGGGTGGAATCCCTCGAGATTCCGCCGGATTCGGTTCTTCTCCTCCACGGTGAAGCGGCCAGGTGCGACAAGAAGTTGCTCGAGAAGGAGAATGGTGTCGACCGAGGTGACATAACACTCGCCCTTTTCCCGCCACCAAATGCAGCTGATGCAGATGCTCTGGGGCGGCCGCTCGTTGACCTTGACGGGCCGAAAGTGTACGCTGAGTGTCGATCCGGTCTGCGACCTCTTGAAGAGCACGATTCGCCTCCGGTTGGAGATTTCTTCCTGGCTCCAGTTGTCCGCCATCGAGTCTAAGCTCCCCTGCAGGTTGAGGATGGCCTTGTTCGGATAGAGTGCGTAGGGATATCCATTCCCGCCGGCTGCTGCTTGCAACGTGCTTGTTCGGATCAGTTGTGGGGCGCCGGGGCCGCCAGAAAGTGGCAGTGGGTTGAGGTTCGGTCTTGATATACTCGAATGCGGCAGGGCTGGGCTTCGGGACGTGTCGAGCGGCGCGAAGGCGGACCACCCGCCGGGAGATCGCAGCGCGGGAGGAGCCGCCCGATGGTAGTGGTCGGCGAAGGACGCGCTTCTGTGGTAAGTGGTGATCATGGTGTTGTTTCCGGCCGTCTGGGGGAATGCCGTGGCATACGGCGATTGGGCAGGTTGCTGCTGCTGTGCAGGGCCTGGGTAGTCGTAAGTATTTGTAGTCGAATCATGCACAATCTGCGTTAGTGGCAGCTTGGGTATGTTTTCGGCGTTGTGCTGAACCGGTGACTTTTCGTCGCTCCGCGTGATCGGGTCCTGGCTAGCACCTGCGCCGCCAACCCCAACGTTACCCACACTGACCACGCCGCCCACACTCCCCACCCCACCGGGAACTGCTCCGGTGCTGGCGCTGGTGCTGGCACTGCTTGCTGTCGGTGCCTGGCCGTGCGAATGGCCAACCTGCGCGTCGTGATATAGAAACTGGCCGAAGCCCACCTTGGCAAGTTCTTCGCCGCTGGCGCTCGCGACCACGAGCGACAGAGGCACGCTGCCCGTCTGGCACCCTGTCATCATGTGTTGAGGGGCATGCACGCTGATGGTGCACACGAATCCGCCGGTGTCGCGCGAGTCACTCATCACCTCAGCCTGGCATTTCTGCGACCCAAATAATATAAAGAAGTAGGGTCCTTGCTGATCCATGGACAGCACGTCAAAGGCAAAAGACACCTTGACCGACACCTTGGTTCCGAATGACCCAGACGCCGGATCGCTCGAGAGGATTGTGGGCTGGATTCCTGCCATGTATGGACCGACCGCTGCTGCGCCTACTGCCGTGCTCGTCGCAAAGGACTCTTGACTTATCTGGTCGGCATTTTGCGCCGGGTGCGCAGAGTAACCCTGCGACGGGTATTGAGTATAGGCAGCCGCATCTTGGTACTGCCTGGTCGAATCGAATCCTGGAAGCCAGAAATAAGGCATCAAGTTAGCTGCCGCTCAACTAACACGATTCCTCCCCCGCGACGTCCTCTCCTCTGCTCCATGTCTTCCCCGCGCCATTCCTCCTGTGCGTCCCGCGCTCGTTCTTTCTCGTCAAAACCCACCTGGCAGTTGACCCGGCTGAGGCTTTGCAAAGGCAGACATGGAGATGAGGTCGGTCGGAGAGCCGCCGTCAGGGACGTCTCCGCCGCTCTGCCTTGCCACAGCCTCTTCGTACTTTCTGTTCGCTGTTTCGGGCGAATATGGTCTTTCGTCCACCCCGACTATGAACGGCCGTTGCGAGTGATCTTCCGGCTGTGCCATGGTTAGCGTCCGCCGCCAGCCCTGGTCCAAGCATTGCGTGGTGAGGTTCGGCTTCTGTCCGGTCTCCTTCTTAGCCCTGGTCGAGGCGTCATGCTTCCCCCCGTCGCCTGTCTTGTGTCTTGCCGCCGAGCTCCACACATACCGGCCTCAGAAGACGCAGCGGCTCGGCAGAAATAGACCATCACCCACCGTTCTCCATCCCGACCGACCACACGACCTCGACCATGGAATGCCGATCCCAACTCTTTGTCTCTAAGACTCACCTCGAACAACTTGTACGACGGACCCCCGTACTTGACAGCAGACATCAAGCTGTCGAAAAGAGGAACAAGCCAGGCTAGCTGCAAGCTTCTTGATCTGGAGGATGGAGACAAAGTGAAGACCACTGTTTCAGGAGTGGTCGTGCACGACGTCGTGGGAGGGAAGAAGAAGAAAGTCCCAGGAAAGGAAAGAAAAGATCTTCCACGCTATTATTCTCTCTTACCGTCGCCCTCAAAGGTACGCCGGAGTGTTGGTTGACGAGTGTGTCGACGGTGGGTCGTAGCCCGGTCGTGGGTAGCGCCTTGCCGTCAAAGGGGGGGTGGGAGTCTCTCCGCCGTGGCGTTCCAGCCAAGAATTGTTTTTTGGCGTCTTCAGTGATGGGGTGGCTAATCGACTAGTCAAAGTACTAGCAGATTCTGTCAGTCGCTGGGGAATTCCATCCACCGCATGTCGATTTGAAACATGACCCTCAGATAGCATTTTCTTGCAAATCGGTAGTGCTGCCGCGAAAGGCAAGGGGCAGGAAGCGCGAATTGGCGCACCCCAAAGCGGTAAGAGTGGGACCTCGGCACACTTTTTATTCTCACTAGCTGGCAGCACTCGGGGCCACTTCCAGTAACCCAAGAGTTGCCGCCACACTGGCGACCGACAGGGAACACGAAATCTATAGCCAAGGCAAAGAAGGGGCCGAAGTGGAGGCGCAGTGCTAGTACGTAGTAGAAGACTGGCGCGAAAGTGCCAAGCTACTTACTCGGGAATGATGACAAGGCGGCCCTTTTCTTGACTCCGCGGCCTACCAGGGTATAGACCTTTGTTGGACAGCGAGTCTTCTCAGTCCAGCTTTCGTGACCAAGATTGGAGGCGTTTATACGGATCGCCAGCTATTCCTATTGGCGCGATGTATTCAGGGTTGGCAAATACTGAGATCAAGTCTCGGGAAGAGGCCACTCTCGGCGATCTAGACTTTGGTGCAAAGAATGGCCGAGCAAAGGCTTGTCTGAAATGTTAGCCAAACATGGCCCGAATGGCTCTCCGTTTTCGATCATGATGAGAAATGCATTGCAAAGCTGGCAAATCGCAATTCCGTCGGAATGACAACCCGAGAAACACACCATGCTTTGCTCCCACTCATCCCTCACTCACCTTTCGAAGTATATCGATGTTCGACTTGGAAATCAGGGAGCCTGATCTGATACCCAGCGAACGGCGACGAGTGAGTGTTTGGTGACCAGGCTGAGCTGCCTACCGAGAACCGAGTTCGGGTTCGTAATTCCCGCTGGTGGGTACAAGTTCCGTTCGTCTGCGGCTATCCCGGACCTGTTCGCACATGGAAGGTGTCCGTCAGAACTGAAAGAAATAAAACCTTAAATGCCGCTGTCCGAGGGTAGTTCGTCTGCGGTGGCACGGAATGTTTGCATTGCGCACGCTGCAAAACATTCAAAAACGAGAGATGGGGTTGTGCCAAGGAGAGACTGACAGTAACGGGAACTGGAATCAAAGTCGGGCGGTGTCGCTGGTTTTGTTTCTTGGAGCTGTAAGGGAAAAACTTCTCCGGCACTGGAAGGGGAGCACCAAGATAAAAGAGAGAGGGGCCAGAAATGGAGAAAAGCAACATATGCCTCCACAATTTGGGGCCGTGAAGCATCAAATCGTGCATTGCCTGTGGTGTCGAGTTGGAGAAGGAGAGGGGATTGCTAAATTGACCCAAACGGTCAAATAAACGAAAAAAAGGTGTGCGGGGAGATGAGATGTTGTTTCTTTCACGCCCGGCCCCTGCAAGTCCCCGAGTCCATAGGAAGCCTAGTACGATTAGGACTGGTTATTCTTTTTCTAGGCGGCGTCGTCCTTGTTTAGATCGTCAGGCAGGTGACGGCTTGGGCAGGGACTGAACTTGACAGGGTGGGGAGTAAAATCCGGGGTCCATGTATGGCGGGAATCCGGAGGTGGGTTGTGGGATGCATGGATGCAATCGCAATCGATGTTAGATGATGCACCTTCCCCCGGGCGGCTTGCCCCCAAACCACCTAGAGCTGCCTACCAGTTGGAGGTCTGCGGAAAATGAGATAACAGGACAAAGAATTTAATTTGCTTGCATTTTGTGCTAGGTTCTCGATCAGCGAGAGAGCAAATGTGAAATCCAGTCACCGCCATCCTTTGCGCTGGTGTCGCATCCTGTCGATCCGTGGAATCTTGATCTTGAGGATGCCGGTAGCACGACTGACCCAGTCACCGCAGGAAGGAGCACCGTATGGGCGCCATAATATCCACGAAACTTCCCCAAAACTAAAACCAGGGCTCTATGCCCGGGGTGGCTTCCGAAAGATGCGCTTCCGATATCTGACAGGACAGCGACTAGCTCCGACCCTCATCAGTGTTCACAGCAGGCGTGGGATGCGATGGCGCAAAATACGGGGTATCAGCCCAGATGGTATCATTTGCGATATGACCAGCCGTGTGAAGTACTTCGGACGAATAATAAAGTAAAAGCAAATTTCCAGCGAGGAGAAAAAGAATAATGACGATCGTGCCTGGTCTAATTTGGCCGGCGAGGCTTTTCCGGCGCGCTCGAGGGCGAACTCCCTCTGTCATCGTTGGCCGTGGTGTAAGTGCTGGGGACACGAGGGGTGTGGAAAAAGTGCCCATCGAGGACAGAAAGATTGACTCCAATAGAGCGCTGATTGGCGAAGGTACTCACACCTGCAGCAGCTGGTAGTGCTTGCTAGCCAGGAATGGTTGGGGCGTGCGATTCCGCTCGGGGGTGTGTGCAAAACAAAAGAAACAGCCAACTTAAGGGGTGTGCGTGCGCTTGGAGCAGTAGCAGAACCAAAGCTGGTAACCGCAGATATTTTTTTATGCTACCATGAACCACACCTCTAGCGTAATGGTTTGTGCCAGGACCTGAGGAGTCCCTTCTCCAAAGATCCTTACTGGCATTTGTGGCGGTTATTCGTACGAGAGGGCAGCGGGTTTTCATACTTTTTTCTTTTTATGGTGGCTTCAGGGAAACCCCCAAAGACAGTAACGCCTGTCTCAACTTGGAGACAAGAAGGGGAAAAAATTGAAACCTACCTCGGGGAGTAGTAAAGAGCTACTGCTCGCTTGTCGCTTCCCAGGAGTGGATAGCGCGGAACTTGCAGCGGATTTGATGAGCAGGGCTGGTCCTTTCTTTTAGACTAGGCGCGAATGGCCTACACTTTCCTTGGCGGGCTGGGAGCGGGCTTGAGCCGTTGACAGCGGCAGCTGGGGTGTTCGGTCCGGCCCTCGTCGTAGATCTCGTCGAAGAGGCGGGATGCGACTTTCAAGGCGTCGATAGTAGATCTGCTCCATCCTTGTTAGCTGTCCACTCGGCCTCATTCTAAAATCACTCCTGAGGAGCCCCAGCGGATGATATGTTATAGACTATCCCCTAAGGTTGAAAGTTGAGCATCGGTCCGTCGCCAACTTCACAGGTTCGGGCCGCCAAGAAACAAGCTCAACGCGCAGAGATGATGCTCCGACCGACCAGGAACATGAACATGTTCCGGCGACCAAAAGAGGAATAACATCGTGCCAGGTGAAGAACTCCCGTCATTGAGATCTTGACTGGGAAGATTTCATTACCTGCTGGGCTTTCAAGGATGCTGTTGTCGATAGTCGGGCAGCACGAAGAGTCCAACGATTGTATTTGCAAATCCTAGACTCGTCCAACGACCGAGACACTCTCCCGCTGTCGGCTGTCAGGTTAGAGCTAGCGCCGACTGAGGGTTTTCACAACCAATAGTAACTTGCCGTTCTGGTCGGCTTGAGATATTGAAATATGGCGATGATGTCGCGTTTGAGAGTTCGTTGGCCGGCTGGCCGTGGGATTGAGTCGAATCTAGATGCAATGGACAGACTCCATCAGCCAGGTGAAGACTCAACGGCCGATTGTGCTGGTGCGCGGTTGATGTTGCTATGTTAGTAGGTGCTGGTGCACTCGAGGTCGTTGCCACTAGCCACTTGCGAGGGATCACACCAAGTCTTATAACCAAGTGAGAAGTCACGTTCGGTGGATTGAAGTAGAGCATGGGGATGAATCAGGCCCGGACATAAGAGCAGCGCCGGAGAAGGGGACAGAGTTTCACGGAAGGCAAGAACCGAGAACGCATTGAAAGTGCCAAGTGTAACAAAGATTTCTAACAACAGCAATGGCCTACACAGCACGATTTGACGTGAAGCAGCGGCCCTGTGCAGTTCAGATAGCGCGAGCGTCTAGCACACCTAGCTAGGTCATGGCATGCCATCTGGATTCCACTTGGACGACAGATTTCCGTATCTGGCTATTGTGATGTAATGAATGGCCCTAAGGCCTCCTGGAGATCCATCCTCACAGAGCCAGCCCCACCGCGAGAAACCGTGCGATTTTTCTTCAAGCAGCCTTGACCAGCATGTGTGCAGCCTGCCAGTGCATGGTCCTACATGCTCTTCAGAGTTGCTTGCCCAGCAGCGGCCCTCGTCCGAGGCTCCCCCTTCCTACCCGTCATCGCACCCTCTCGCGACTTGTCGTCCGTGGAAAGACCAGACTCTGTAAGGAGTACGGGAGACGATGCAGACCCGTACACAAGACTTCATATTCCCGGTTCCAAGAAAATCGGGTCTAGATGTGTGTGCACCCCACACAAAACGAGTACAAGATGTGATAAGTCTCAGCAGGCCCATATACCACATGGATAACGACGACAACTACGAATAGGCCGTAAAGGCACGTATTCTAAAAGCGCTGGCTTCAGGATTTGCGTATCCCACATCATCATTCAAGTTGTGGGGACTTCTTTTCGCGCCCGGACTTGGTCGAGTTGTGCAATAATTGCGGAGCGAAGGTCCGCCAGGTATTTTGTGTGTGGGCCCGACTCTTCTGTGCGAGGGTGAGAATTGGAAAGGCCAGACGGAACGGAGCTATTATGGGGCGCTCGACAATGGCTGAGATGGAGTTCGGGCTTCCTGGCTGGCTAACATGACTATCACTATGATGTGTCTCCGCCTTGTCGTTCTAGTTGTAGCTATCGAGAATTTAAAACTCAACCCACGCACTGCATCGCGAACCAATTGCTGTAAATATGGATTCAGAGAGTTCAATCTTTAGCCAAACACCGCAGAGCCTGTTGTAATGGCCAATCGTGGCACATACCACATGCCGTTTCAATGACACTCTTCAGAATCACTAGCCTAGGTTCTACCTACCCCAAGTACATTGGTATGTCGGAGCAGACTCTCCCGTCCATTCGG
>Ga0247774_1001176_pt1 | contig 13279 bp, 10 predicted proteins | sample UWRJL001104B6_FD_179933 | JGI IMG/M metagenome (GOLD analysis project Ga0247774, IMG submission 179933) | Plant litter microbial communities from Arlington Agricultural Research Station in Wisconsin, United States - UWRJ-L001-104B-6 | ecosystem: Environmental > Terrestrial > Plant litter >... | reverse complement strand
GTGGTATCGGTGGGGGTGGAGATTTGCAGGCCTTTGGGCGGGGTGTGATTCATGGTCTGATCCTTGTGGCTACGGGACGGGGTTGATCGCCGGCGAGAAGCTCAGCGAGGGGGGCGGCGAGAGCGCGATTGCTCCGCAGCCTTCATCTCATCGAGGAGCGAATCCAGTACTTGGAACCGGGCCTCCCAGTGCTTGCGGAACTGCTCGGTCCAGAGCATGGCGTCCTCGAGCGGTGCGGCGTACAGGCTGCAACGGTGCTCGCGCCCGGAAACACGGCGGCGGACCAGCTTGGCTGCCTCGAGCACGCGCACGTGCTTGGTGGCTGCAGGGAAGGTCATTTTCAAGGGGGAAGCGAGCTCACTGAGGCTGCGCTCCCCGAGCGAAAGTTGGCGGACGATCGCGCGGCGGGCCGGGTGCGCTAGGGCGTGAAAGACGCGGTCGAGCCTGGGGGAGCTATCTAAAACCATCTAGTTTACTATACCAGATGGTTTTGTGATGTCTATGGCCAATCGCTCGCGCCCCCTCTCACCACGCATGGCGGCGCGAGCCGAAGGTCATTAGTACCGGCGCAGGCGCCCTGGCGAGCTCGGAAGTCGAGCTCGGAAGTCGCACTCGAATCCCTCAGGTGAGGCCCGCATCGACGGCGGTGCGAAAGCCCTGCCCCACGGCAGCCGGAGCGTGCAGTGCGGACGGTGCCTCGGTGCAAGATATTCGTACGATACGACAAATGACTACGAAGCGACCGGGACGAATGTGTCAGAATCGAAGCTTCGAGGAAAACGATGCACTCGAGTGTGAGCGACGCATTTCCCACGTTCAGTAAGCGTTTCGAAGGCTACGTGCCGTGGATGTATCTCGACATCAAAGGCTTGGTGACGATCGGGATCGGCAACCTGATCGACCCCGAGGCCAGCGCGCTGTCTCTGCCATTCGTCGATCACAGTGGCGCGCGTGCGACTCCTGCGCGGATCTGCGCGGAATGGCGCAAGCTGAAAGGGATGCCCGCCCTGGCAGTGCGCGGACACCAGGCGTGTAGAACGGTTACTGAGTTGCGCCTGAGCGATCTGGACATCGACGCACTCGTGCGTCAGCGCTTGGCCAGCAACGAGCTGGGGATCGAGGGCGTTTTTCGCGATTGGTCCGAGTGGCCCGCTGACGCCCAGCTCGGCGTGCTCAGCATGGCTTGGGCGATGGGCTCGGGATTTTTCGCGAAGTGGCCGCTGTTCACAGCGGCGTGCAGCGCGCGAGATTGGCGGGCCGCAGCGGCGGACTGCCGCATGAAGGAAGCGGGCAATCCCGGCATCGTCCCTCGCAACACTGCGAACCGGATCTTGTTTGGCAATGCGCACGAAGTGGACGCGCAAAGCCTGGAGCCGAGCCGGCTATACTATCCGGACGTGCTTCACGGTACGGGAGCGCAAGTCTGATCAGCGCGTCGTACGTGGTGACGCCGGCTCTCTGCATTTGATCGATCTCGCGACTGGCGCGACTCGAGAGCTGGCGCCCGCGGTCGAGTCGCTGTTCACCGATCGCGCCCGAAAGCGTCTCGCGCCTGAGCGTCGAGCTCGGGCGATCCGCGCCCGCTGTGGGCCGGGCGTTCCCGCACTGGCCCCGCTCTTTTTGAGCGCTGTCCGTGAAGCCTTTGAAACAGACCGGCAACGTAGCCCCAAAAGTGCGGCGCTTTTGCGCGTCGCAACGCCTTCTCCGGCGTCATTCGTACACTGACATCGAAAGCGAGTCGCGATCACGAGCCGGCAGATCACGAATTTCGCACGTCCCGTGTGCACTACGTAATATCGTGCGCCTAGCTCAAGCCGAGGAGACGACTCATGGCGACTCCGGAGACACACAGTGTCGAGCTCGAACCATTCGCCCCGTTGTTTGACGGAGATCTGAATGCTGTGGAACGCGAAGAGAATCAACTCGTAGAAGCTAATACTCGGGAGCTGCCGGCTTACAGTTTCGACAGCAGCGACCAAACCCTAGTTGGCATTGGTACGTCGGGCTCAGCGCACTCGAGTAAGGTCCGCCACTTCGATAGTAGCGATCGGACGCTGGTTGGCGTCGGGCCCGTCGAACGCGCTGAACGCGCTGAACGCGCTGAACGCGCTGAACGGGCTGAACGCGAACAAGCTGACGAATTGGCGAGTCCCTCGCAGCAGGCTGAATCGATGCCAGAGAGCGTCGCCACGCCGCCGCTCTCCGAGCCCCCCGGGCCCTTCGTCGCCGGAGATGACGAAGGGGATGCGCTCGAGCGCTTGCCCATGCAGAAGGGCGAGCCGTGGGCGCTTGCGCTATCGGCAGTGCTGGTAGCCGCTGTGGCGCTCGCCCTTCTGCGCGGAGTCGTGCCTCACTCGCTTGTCCCGCGCCTGCATTCCGCCGCGCCCGTTGCGACGCTGCCTATGGCCGACGAGACGCCCATGCGCGACCTGCAATTCGAAACAGCGGCGGCGACCTCGACAGAAACCTCTGCGTTCGAGATCCCCTTCACGCATGCTCCCGAAGCTCCGCAGCCTGCGGTCCCGCCCGGGGTAGCGCAGCGCGAGAAGCAGCACGAGCTCGCGCCTCGGCGCGCCACCACGAGCTTTGCCGCCGCAGCGCCGCTCGGGTCCCTCGACATCACCTCGAATCCACCCTCTGGCCTGGTCGTCGATGGTCGCCCACTCGGCCAGGCGCCGCGCGTCATTCAACTCCCTTCCGGCTCCCACACGGTGCTGTTCGTGCATCCGGAGCGCGGCAGAATGTCTGTCACCGTGAACGTGAGACCCGGACGAACGACCAGCGCTTCCGCAGATTTCTGAAGCCTTCGCTCGCGAATGATGTCGCGTCTGTGCGGGAGGTGGGCGTTGCCGCTAGCTTTGCTGGCTAGAGCCGGCTCCGAGCCCGACGCGCACAACCGCAATAGACAACGCCAAGAGAAAATGTCCGTACTCCCGCAACCTGATCGGACTTCTCAGCGAACCGCCCGCCCCCGCCAGCCAGCCGAGCCCGACGTCTGGTAGTATCCGATCTTCGTTCGGCGTGTCGTGCAGGGAAGCGGGGAGCATCCATGGTTGAGGGCAACGTCAATGGCGTGTCTGGGCGTACGAGTTTTGGAGCCGGCTTCCTGCGCCCAGTGTCGCGCGTGGCGCGATGCTGCTCATGGGCGCTGTGGGCCATCCTCAGCGCGAGCTGCGGGCGCACGAATTTGAGCTTGTCGTACGATGAAGCGGGCAGGGGCTCAGGCGGAAGCTCTTCCCGTGACGCCGCAGGCGGGAGCGATTCGAGCAAAGCCGTGTGCAGGAGCGTCCAGAGCAACGCCGCGGGCGGGAGCCCGTCGAGCAACGCCGCGGGCGGAAGCCCTTCGACCGCTGATTCGTGTGGGCTGCTCGCAACCGGCGGAGCAAACGCTGGCGGTCAGTCCGGCTGCGGCGCTCGGATCGATGACATGGAAGACGGCAGCGGCCGCATTTGCACGGGCTCGGGGCGTGCGGGGGCCTGGTATGCGTTTCTGGACGAGCAATCGAGGAGCACGCAATGGCCCGCCGCGAAGCCGGCCGGCACTCCGATCGAAACCTCGCCCATTCCGGGTTGCCGGGCTGCGAGTCGGCGGGGGATGCACACCTACGGTAGCGCGAACGGCTGGGGTGCCGGAATTGGGCTCGACCTCGACTTCGATGGCACGGCCTACCACCTGTATGACGCCAGCCGCTATCGAGGCGTTCACTTTTGGGCGCGAAGTAACAGCGAGAAGGGCCTGCTCGCTTTTCGCATTGGCACCGCAGCCACGACCGCCGTGAAGTATGGCGGCACTTGCGAGAGCGGCGCTCCCACGGAGTGCGTGGGGCCAACGCCAGTGAATCTCCAGCTCGAGCCGGACTGGCTCGAGTACACGGTGTCGTTCACCGATCTGCCCGACGTGAAAGAAGCCCGCCAACTCACCAACATTCAGTTCATGGCGAAGGGCGAGTTCGATTTCTGGATCGATGACGTCTCGTTCGTCGAAAATGAACCGAATTGTTGTGCGAACCAGCCCTCCTGTCAGGGGGGAGCTCGCTTCTCCGACGCAGCGGTTCAGGCCGCGTTGCTGAGTCGCGACAACGGGACAGGGGTACTGAGCTGCGCTCAGGTATGCACTGTCCGCAGCTTGAGCTTGACCGACCCCCGGATCCAGAGCTTGAGCGGATTCGAGTGTTTGAGCGCGCTCGACACGTTGACACTCGCATCAACCGCAGTTACCGACCTGAGCCCGCTTTCGGGCCTGGTGGGGCTGCACGAGCTGAGCATCGGCCAGGGGAAGTTGAGCGATCTCCGACCGCTGAGCGCGCTCAGCAACCTTCGCGTGCTCAATCTCGCCGACAATCGGGTTGCGGACGTGCAAGCGCTCGCTGGAATGCGGAACCTGCAGTCACTGAGCCTGACCAACAACTCATTGACCGACGTCGCGCCACTCGCGAAGCTGACGGCGCTCAGCCAGCTGCTTCTGGCTGGGAACCAGATCCAAGATGCGAGCCCGGTGTCGCAGCTCGCCGCACTTTCGCAGCTCGAACTGTCCAACAATCGCATCACTTCCTTGGGCAAGGCATGGCAGCTCCCACTCCTGCACGAGCTCAACCTCGATGACAACCAAATCGGCGACGTGACTGCCCTCGGCTCGTTGACTGCGATCGAGCAGCTCTCCCTGAATCGCAATCAGGTGAAGGACGTGAGCCCACTCGCTCAGCTCGGAAAGTTAGCCCGCTTGAGCGTCAATACCAACCGCGTCGAGACACCGCTCGGCGCGTTTTCCGGGCTGCCGCAATTGATGGACCTCGACCTTTCCCACAACCAAATCACGAGCCTGGGCTCGATCTGCGGGCTGCCGAAGCTATGGTCGCTCAACCTGGGGGACAACCAGCTAGTGGAGGTCGACGAGCTCGCGTCACTGACCGAGCTTGCGGTCCTGAACCTCGCGAACAATTCAATCGCTGCGCTGAGTGGCTCCTTTGCGTTCCACGGACTGCACTTTTTGAACCTTTCGAACAACGGATTGAGCCACATCCCAGAGACGGCGTTCACCGGTTCAGTGATGAACACCGTGCTGCTCGCGCACAATCAGCTGCAAGAGTTGAAGGCATTCTCGCATGTTTTTCTGGTGCCTTGGCAAACCAGCAGTGGTGGGAGGAACGCCGGGGCCACCTGGGCGCCCGCCGCGTTCGACGTGTCGGACAACCAAGTCCGGGATCTAGCGCCGCTCCTTCGCGCGGGTTGGAAAGATGCCACCATCTCTGCGAGCAACAACCCACTCGACTGCGCGGCGCAGGCGGGCAACCTTCGGGCGTTGCGCGCCCAGAGCAACACCGTGGACGTGTGCAACTGAATGCGCGTCGGTAAAACCAGCAACTGACATCGGGAGAGGGGGAGGAGAGCAATGGTTGACGGAGGCTGTCATTGTGGCGCAATTCGATACCGAATCGATGGCGCGCTCGGTCGTGCGAGCGCCTGTCACTGTTCGCGCTGTCGCAAGGTATTCAGCGGCGCATCATCCGCCTACGCCGAGATCCCGGAGGGGAGCAAGTTCAGCTGGGTCATCGGCGAGGACCAACTGACTGAATACATCGTTGCGAAAGGCTGGGTCGCAGCGTTCTGTCGTATCTGTGGTTCTACGCTGTGCGGCATGAGTGCCAACAGGGTGCATGGCGTAACACTCGGTACAATCGACGGTGATCCCGGTGTTCAAATCGAAATGCACACGTTTGTCGGATCGAAGGCCCCCTGGGACCACATCGGTGGAAGCGCTCCTCAGTTCGAAGAGGAGTATCCCAATTCAGACGCGTCCGCCCAGACGCAGCGAGACCCATCTGCACCCACACCCATCCGCACCCACTGACCCAGCGTTTCCTGGAGGTCTCGGCCGCGCTCAATCTGGAGGAACGTCAGGCGGGATAGCCGCCGTCTGGGTGAGCGTAAGCAACCACGCCAAGCCGACCCGAGTGATGCGTTGGGCTATTCGCCGCGGCGTCGCCGGGCGCGGACGCGCGGAGACGGGCGCGGACGCGCGGCGAAGTCTCCTCGCTCGGGGTTTGCCTGACCAAAGGCCGGATGATACGCTAGAAGGTAATGAGCTTTAGGACTTCGGTGGTGCTTTTGGTGGCGTGTCTCGCGGGTTGTAGTGGCCATGAGCACCCGCCAGTCATCGGCAACACGCCGTCCACCCCGCCGGGCCATGGTGGCTCCGGCCCGACCACCGGAGGCGGCGGCGCAGCTCACGCTGGCGCCGACAGCGAGGCCCAAGCTGGCGCCGACAGCGAGGCCCAAGCCGGCGCCGACAGCGAGGCCCAGGCTGGCGCCGACAGCGGCGGTCCCGTCACTGCCTCGCCCATCACGGGTAGCGCATTGGTCGGCTACTTCTACGACGATTCCGGCATTCGCATCGCCGACCAGAGCGGCGTCGTCCACTACGATTGGGACGGCAAGAAGATCGCTCAGTGGAAGTCCGAGCGTCCGCTTTTGAGCGCGGGGTATCGCGACGGCAAGATGATGGTGGGAGACTCGGGGGTCGTGATTGGACTGAACCAGAAGCTCGAGAGCCTGTTCGAGACTGACGTCGTCGAGGCGTGCAAGGTCGCCGTCATGGTGAGCGGCGGTCACTTCATCTGTGGCCCCGACGTCGATTGGGATCGCGTCTTCTACACGTACGACGCAACCACCGGTGACCTACTGAAGACCTCTGAAGCGGTGACCTACGAGGGAGTTCCGATGGTCCCGCTGCCGGGGCGGGATCGCTTCGCCACGGTCAGCGACGGCTCGCCGCGCGACTATCACGTCTTCGAGGTCGACGCTGAGGGCAAGGTGGAATTCCTGAGCGACAGCCCATACCACGGTGACTTCCCGTGTACTCCTGAGGTTGGCATCGTCGGTGAGCCGGCGACGCACGTGATCACCCAGCAAGGTTTGATGCTGTCCTTCATGGGTGCGGACTGCGTCAAGAACGGCGTGGGTTGTTTCATCAAGGACGGCAACCTCGGCACACTGCCGGGTCCGGACGCGCGCTATGGTGGTCTAGGCGCCGAACGCGACGGCCAAATCTTCGCGCTGGTCGATCCCGCGAGCAACAGTTTTTACGAGGGCCCGTGCCAGGAAGGCTGCATCCTGCAGCGCATCTCGCTCGAGACTCACGACGTCATCTACAAGCATACGACGGCCGGCATCAAGTTCGACAAGGACACGTTCGCGCAGGCTTACTATCTGATCCCGCGACCCGGCAACGACGCCGTCTGGGTCATCGCTTCCGGGCGCTCGATCTACGAAAACGGCAACAACGACTCGCTGCCGTACGTCATCTACCTGGTGAGTACCCCGGCCGAGTAGAGCCATTGCCCAGCGCTCAGCGTGACCCCGGTCAGGAATAGCGCGCGCTGCTCTTGTGGCAGTGTCATAGCTCGGCCAGTCCGTTGTAAGCCGCGGCCCTGGCCCGCCGAGCTCCGTCAGGAGCTCAGCGTTGGACCAGGACAGCAAGAGCACGCGCGCACTCGCTTCAGAGCAGGAACGAGAGGCCGATCGCCGATACCGGATAGCCCACGCGCATCGTGAGCGCGAAGTTGGGGGTGAAGTGGTAGCGCCCCCCGGCTCCGAAGGCCGGCCAGATGTCGACGTTATCGCCTTTGTGAAAATGGAGGCCGACACCGGGCGCTCCGAATACTGACCACTTGTCCGACAGCCAGAAATTCCACTGCATGTTTGCCGAGAGATTCCAGTTGTTGTTGCCCGTCCAGTCCGCACCGAACCCGACGCCGACGCTGTCATTCAGGCGCTTGATGAAGCCTTCGTTCGCCACATTGAAGGTGCCCGCGAAGCCAGCGCCCACGCCCACTTCGTTCTCGTTGAACGGCGCGATCGCGAGGTGCGGCTCGGCTTCGAAAAAATAGGAGGGATGAGCAGTGTCAGACTTGATCTCGGCCCTGGCTTGCTGCGTGACGCAGACCGCCGACAAAGCCGTGAACCCCCCCACCACTCGTAGTCGCCATTTCATTGGAAAGCGCATCACCACATCCTCTGCTCGTTATGTACGGGCGCGCCGTACTTTATGAACTCTTATGTTAACAGGCTGTTAGAGCGATCTTGACGGTCCGAGAGGCTCTCATGACCCATGGCAGCGGGCAAGTTCACCCCCTCGATCTCCAATGGGTAGCCATACGAACCGCCTCGATATGGCGGCGCCCTGCCTTCTGCCTCGAACTGAGGCGATCTGCATCAGTCCGGATTTCCGATCGCAAATCCGGCATGTTTTCAGTGCACCCCAGTGGATGCGAACCACTGGCCTGCGGCTCCGGAGGGCAAGCAACACCCGCTTGGGTTAGAGTCGCAAGCGTTCGCAAAGCGTTGGAAGTGCTCGTGCTGGGGCAGGGGCAGAGTCCAGGCGTTGCAGGGAATTGCACCGGTTAGCGAAGGGCCTCAGGGGGCGCAAGCAAGCCATGATCCATGCATAACTCTCACTGGACCTTGGAGGTGCCGGCCGGCGCGTCGTTCCCCGTCAAGCGCTTGGCATAGTACCGACGCCAGAGCGTCAGCCCGACCGCGAGGACGGCAATCGGGCCGGCCCAGAGGGGGAGATCGAACGTACGCATGCCGAAGCTCCGTGCGTTCACGACGATGAACGCGGTGACGGTCGTGATGCAGGACGTCCCCATCCCGGTCATGTGGGCGAGGAACCAAGCGCGCTCGTGCGCTGGAGGGGTGAGCCAGAAGCGGAGCTGCGCCATGCCGAGTACCACGCCCAGCGCTGCGAAGAGGACGTAGAGGATTATCGAACGGTGGATGCCGAACGTCGCGAGCGCCAGCCCGCCCGCGACCAGCAGAAGCGGAGGAACAAGGTCGATCGCGCGCCGCGACGCCCCGGTGCGTTCCTTCGTCCGCAGGGCGCGCACGCCGAACTGAGCGCTCGCGCCCGCTAGGACGCTGACATACGCGAGGAAGATGCCCGCTCGCCAGCGCCATGGGCTGCCGCCGCTCACGAGCGGAAGGCATGACAAGAGGCCAGTAACCGCAACCGTGGCCGCGGCGGCGACGTAGATCCAGCCGACGCGGCGGTGCGTTCGGCCGCCCTTCTTCGTGACCAGTGGCACCGCGAAGGCCAAGAGTGAAACCGCCCCCGCGGCAATGTGAACGGCGAGTACTACTTGGAACAGACGCTCCATGGCCCGATCGTGCGGCCTCGCCAACGATCGCGCATGAGCCGTTGGTCCTACCGGCGCGTCGCTTCTTCTTGTGACTTTCGGCCCATGGCGGGGCCACGGCAAGGCTGGTACCCTGCCGGAGGCGATGATTCGAGCCTATTCGGAGCGTCCGCTCGTCGGGGCTGGGTTCGTCGTCTGGATCGCGGCGGGCGTGCCCCAGATGGCGGCTTGGGCGTCAGGGCGAGCTTGCTTCGAGCAACGCTCGGTCGCTTGGTGCGCGGCCTATGGGTCGTTCGCGATCGCCTTCCAGCTCGCGACGCGCGCGGTGCAGCGCAGAGGGTGGCGCGCGGCGGCGCTCGCCGGGCAGAGCTTGGCGGCTCTCGTCGCGCTGGCGACCGGCAACACCGGATTCGAGGGGGCGCTGCTGTGCGTCGTCGCGGGCGAGAGCCCGCTCGTCGTGGGCGAGAAAACGGGGTTCGTCTGGGTGATCGCGCAGACCGTGGCGATGGTGGCGGTCGACCTGGTAAGTCCTTACCGCGGCCGAACGAGCTACCTTTCGGCGTTTGCCTATGCCGGCTTTCAACTGTTCGCTTTTGGTGCTTCGCGGCTTTTCGTACGCGAAGCAGAAGCACGTGCCGAGCTCGGGCGCGTGCACGCCGAGCTGCTTGCGACGCGCGAGCTCTTTGCCGACAGCACCCGCACCGCTGAGCGGCTGCGCATTGCACGTGAGCTTCACGACGCGCTCGGCCACCAGCTAACCGCCCTGAACCTTCAGCTCGAGCTCGCCCGAAACATCGCCGACCGGCAAAGCAAGGGACCGGTCGACCACGCGCACGCCCTCAGCAAGGAGCTCCTCGTCGAGCTCCGGAACGTCGTGAGCACGATGCGCGAAGAGGCGCCGCTCGATCTCCTGGGCGCTCTGCAAACCTTGGTCGCCGGCATCCCGCACCCGCGTGTGCATCTCGACTTCGAGAACGACCTCCGGGTCGAGGCGGCGCTCGCCCATACCATCTTTCGCTGCGTCCAGGAGGCGCTCACGAATGCGGTGCGCCACGCCGGCGCGGAGAACGTGTTTCTGTCCATCGCGACGAAGGACGATGCAGTCGCGCTGACCGTGCGGGACGACGGGCGAGGCGCGGCGCAGTTGTGGGTGGGGCACGGGCTGTCGGGAATGAGGGAGAGGATCCAAGGGTTGGGCGGCACGATTGAGGTCGACGCGCAGCCAGGCGGAGGTCTCACTCTACGCGCGCTCCTTCCCGCGCGGGCGGGCGCTCCGTGATTCGCGTCGCGCTTGCAGATGACCAGACGCTCGTACGGCAGGGCATCAAGGGCTTGCTCGAGCTCACCGAGGACATCCGCGTCGTCGCGGAGGCGTCTGACGGAGACGAGGGGCTGCGGATGCTGACGACGATTGCCGTCGATGTCGCGCTCCTCGACGTCCGTATGCCAGGTAAGACCGGTGTCGAGCTGCTCGCCGCGCTCGCACGAATGGAGTCACCGCCGCCATGTATCCTGCTCACGACGTTCGACGACGATACGGTCGCGATCGAAGCGATCAAGCTCGGCGCTCGCGGCTTCCTGCTCAAAGATGTCTCGCTCGAGCAACTAGCCGAGGCCGTGCGCATCGTCGCGGCGGGAGGAACACTCATCAACCCTGCCGTCACCGAGCGCGTCGTTCGCGGCCTCGCCCGCCTGGCGAGCAGCGTCCCCGCCTCGCCCATCCCTGCCGCACTCACCAAGCGCGAGCTCGACGTCCTGCGACTGATCGCCGCAGGACACAGCAACAGAGAGATCTCCGTCGCACTCGGCACCGCCGAAGCGACGGTGAAGAATCAAGCGTCGAGCATCTTCAGCAAGCTCGGGGTACGCGACCGGACCCGAGCGGTCCTGCGCGCCATCGAGCTGGGGGTTCTCTAAAGCCAATCTGCTTGGCGCCCCAACTCAGGAGCTCGCGCCTCACTTCGGCGGTCAGTAACACTCGAGTGTTGTTGTCGGCGCGCAGCTCGCTTGTGGTCTGCCCTCGATGCGGGTCAGCCGGGCGTGTGCTTTCGCAAGCAGGTGCCTGTTGGTGTTGATGCGACCAGTTCGAATTCGGACTCGATTTTCGAGCTCGCGAGGGTGTTCGCGACTTACAAAAACATCGCAGTGCACAGCCGCCGGCGGGCACGAAGGTCCAAGCGCGCGCAGCGGATTTTCGAGTATGCTCGGGCAGGTCTTCGTGATCGCAAAGGTGGAACATGACTGCACTCGCGTTGGCCAACCCGTTGAAATCCTACACCGTCGCGCTCGAGGACGTCGCCGCGGATGACCTTCCGCGGGTCGGTGGTAAGGGCGCGAACCTAGGTGCCCTGGTCCGCGCTGGGGTCTCGGTGCCGCCGGGCTACTGCGTCACCACTGAAGCGTTCGAGGACTTCATCGCGGCGCTGCCCGACTCCGATCGACATTTCGTCGCACTCGAGGCGCTCGATGGCAACGACGTCGCGGCCGCGCGCACGGTAGCCGAGGCGATGCGCGAGGCGCTCGAAAACGTCGTCATGCCGCCCGCCGTCGCGACCGCCGTACTCGAGGCATGGCGGCATCTGGGCAGCGAGCGACCACTCGCGGTGCGTTCGAGCGCCACGGCAGAGGACCTCCCGGGTGCGAGCTTCGCCGGCCAGCAGGACACGTATCTGAACATCGTCGGTGAAGACCCGTTGCTCGACGCCGTACGCCGCTGCTGGATCTCATTGTTCACCGATCGCGCCGTGCTTTATCGCGCGCGCAATCGCTTCGGACATCGGGCCGTGCGCCTCAGCGTCGTCGTTCAGCAACTGGTCGATCCGGAGATCTCCGGCATCCTGTTCACGGCCGATCCGATCAGCGGCCATCGCGGCATCGTCTCGATCGACGCGGGATTCGGGCTCGGTGAGGCACTCGTGAGCGGACTGATCAGCGCGGATCTTTACCGGGTGGATCGCAAGCAGCACAGCGTGCTACTCGCGCAGCCGGGCGACAAGGCATTCGCGATCCGTTCCGTGGCGGGCGGTGGCACGCGACAAGAGCCGTTGTCCGACACGATGCGGCGCGCGCGGGCGCTGAACGACAGCCAGGTCCTGGCATTGGCGGAGATTGGTGAGCGAGTCGAAGCGCTCTACGGCGGCGTCCCGCAGGACATCGAATGGTGCATTGCCGGCGGCAAGATCCACGTCGTCCAGGCGCGGCCGATCACGTCTTTGTTTCCCGTTCCGATCTCGCCCGCAACCGACCAGGGGCTGCGCATCTATCTCAGTTTCGGGCACATCCAGATGATGACCGGCGCGATGCCGCGTCTCGCGCGCGAAGTGTGGCAATACTTTCTTCCGGCGGGCAAATCGCATGCACCCGGCCTCGATGACCCGGCGATGCTGACGCCTTACATGGTCGAAGCGGGTAGTCGGATCTTTCTCGACGCCACCCCTGCACTCCGCGTTCGACCGGTCCGCGACCTGCTTCTCGCGGTCCTTGGCCACGTCTACGAAGCGCTGTCGCGCGGCGCCGCCACGTTGACCTCGCGACCGGAATTCGCAGCGAGCTCGCCGTCGGCGCCTGCCTTCGTGAAAAGCCTGGCGAAGGTTATCGGCCCCCTGCTCGGTCGCGTTCCTGTAGTGCTCCTGGTGCTCGATCCGGTTGCCGCCGCGAGCGCGGCCGACCGCTTCTACGAAGACCTGGCCCGCGCGGTGCGCGCGCGGATCACGGCTGCGAAAACGCCGGGCGCCCGCGTCCGACAGATCGCCATCGAGCTCAACGCCTTCTTTAGCAGTGTGCGCAAGAGCCTGTCCCGTCTGCTGGCTGGCGCCATCGCGCATCGCTTGCTCGCTCGGGTCGCGCAGGGATCGTGGGCGGATGAGGTGCGCGACGACGTCGACCGGCTGCTGCGTGGCCTGCCGGGAAACGTGACCACGCAAATGGATCTCGCGGTCGGTGACCTGACCGACCTCGTGCGTCCCTATCCGGAGCTCGGGGCACTGCTACGCGACCGATCCTGGTCGGAGATCCAGACGCGCTGGGAGACGGTTCCAGGCGGTACTGCCTTCGCGGAGGCGTTCGAACGCTTCCGCGCACGTTACGGCGATCGCGGTGCCAGTGAGATCGATGTCTCTCGCGCGCGCTGGCGCGACGAGCCCTCG
>Ga0247774_1001175_pt1 | contig 13290 bp, 11 predicted proteins | sample UWRJL001104B6_FD_179933 | JGI IMG/M metagenome (GOLD analysis project Ga0247774, IMG submission 179933) | Plant litter microbial communities from Arlington Agricultural Research Station in Wisconsin, United States - UWRJ-L001-104B-6 | ecosystem: Environmental > Terrestrial > Plant litter >... | reverse complement strand
ATTGAAAAAAAGGGTTTTAAACCACCCCCCCCCCCCCAAAAAAAAAAAAAAACACCCTAGATGCGAAAAGAAGAGCAAAAAACGAAGTCTAGCGCGGAAACGAGTAAAGCCGAACTACGTTCGTGATATATAGCTACATCGCGGGGAGTTCAGCGCAGCAATAATATTGACTAAGAGTCCTGGATGGTCAGCTGGGCGCCCAGCAAGTTCTAGCCCCGCTGGTTCCGAGCCGTTGGCACTTGGCGGCAGCGTCGCACTGGCCTTTGCCCAAATTCTCTTTGTACAGAGCTAGGCAGCCCGCTCTGATGCTGAGCTACTTCGGACTGGTTCAAGCTAGCCAAAACCCATCCGCCTCGTTGCCACTGGAGAGCGAGATGATGCCAATCACGCGACAGATGAGCTGTTCAAACAGGTACAGAGTTGTTCATTGTTCAGCCCTTTCGCTGCCTGGTAGATACTCAGATGTATGCACTCATCGTTTTCCTACAATAACCCTTGATCCACCCTACGTCAGATTCCCACCCGACTTGTGAACGGTTCTTTGCATCCATGTTGCGAGGTCGACAGCCGGCCGAAGTAAATTTTACACATCGGATGCCTTCGCATTTCGATATAATATTTCGAACCTCATTTTCCCGAGCCTCGTACGACCAACCACAATCTAACGCGATTCACCTCTGTAAGCCTTCTGCGTAGTCTCCAAGTCGTAATCCAACCCAATGCAGTTCGCTGGACTGGTTATTTACACATTCAACTAGAATTTCAACCGTTGAATTTGCAGCCTTACAGGTTTCAAAATTGGGACAGAAAAACGCCCCAGCCTTATCCATTGGCCAGGATGATCCCTTAAACTGTCGTATTATTGCATGCGGGCCGCCCTCCTTTTGGGTGCGGTGGCAAGGATTGTCGGTTGGCAGTTCAAGCCGACCGGGTTGTGAATGGCCAGCCAGCCCCTATTGAGCGATGGAGAGAGGATTGCGGTGCCGGACCTAGACCGAAAGTATCAGTATTCCATGAAGAGATTGAGATCGTCAAGCGCCTTTAAGCGAGGGGGGAAAAAAGAAAACAACTCGCCGGGAAAAAAAAAAAAGCTTGCGGAATAAAGTATCAGCAACGTGAATGAGGAGTAGAGAGTAGGCGGTGGGGATATTCAAAGCTGATCTAGAATCTCCGTGAATTCGGACTGTCGTTGTGGTTGCAACAGTCGGGATTTTTTTGGGGTGGATACCGTCAGCCGACCGCCGAGTCACTGTACCGAAGTGTGTGGGTGACGTGCGGCTGCCTAACTGGCCTCACGACCCTCACCCGCACTTTTCCGCACGGTGCTTCAGCTGAGCCTCAACGCGGTCATCAGACATTCGACACTTCACTCGCGTCAATCTCAACTCCGACTCTGAATCATCGACAACCACCACCGCCCATTAAACCTCACTTTAGCACGCATCGGTACACTCTTCGCCGCCGATGGACTGGGGATTTGACCCATGGTGAGGAGCGAGTCCCGGATCGCAATCATGGAGGTCAAGAAGCGCCGCCCGACAAAGCGGCTCATCAGCCGGCTGCGCAAGACGGCCGGCGTCCTCGACATCCCGACCTACTGCATCCTCCTCCTGGGCGAGATGCTTCAAACTCAATCCTTCTCGTCTATGGGCGACTTCTCCAATCGCGCCGCGCTGTGGATCGCCAAATCGGCGCTGCCGTGGGCAACGCGGCGGCAGCGCCTGGTGGCGCCAATTACCCATCTCGCGGTAGGCTATTCGTACTACATGTGCGACGAGTCGGATGAGGCGGCCACGTATCTTCGGAAGGCGCGCGATTTGTTCCAGGAGTTTCCGGACTCGCCTTGCAAGCACTACTACCTCGTCCGGTGCATGGTGCATCTGTGTCGGACCCTGGACGACATTAATGCTGCCACTGAGGAGGCGGAGGTGGCGTCCGAGGCGAGGAGGCTGCTGCAAAGTTTGAGAGGTATGCTACGAGCTGCGGATCAGCCAGGAAGGGAGATTTTTGCACCCGGGCCCGGAGATTGGCGGCGCACCTCTGAGGGCTTGCTGTTCAAAGTTACGCACAGTTCGAGGTCGTGGTGGAGGGGGTGCTTGTACGGCATGATTGAGCTGTCCAAGATGTATGTGCACACGAGCCCCGATTCGGAAACGAAGGGGCATCAAGAGGAGGTTGTGGAGTTGCTCCTGCGGTCGCCGAAAGACGAGGATGACGACTACTACAACATTGAGCGGGGCCTAGCCGACTGCCTAGCAACGCACGGCAAGTGGGAGGAGTCATTGAAGGTGTGGCGGCGGTTGCTGCGATGGTCTTTCCGATACGATGAAGACGAAGAGGAGAACTACATCCAGTATCGCGTGATTAACTGCCTGCTCCTGCTGTACCGGAACGAAGACGCCTATGAGGAGGCCAGGAAGTTGGACCTGACGCATGCTCTGGTTCATTACGACCACGGCCCGCACATTCTAAGCCTTATGCGCCAGTTATGGTACCGAACAGGACATTACAAGGAGATTGAGCGCATGAGCTGCATTTACCGCGACCTTTGCTTTCAGAAGTGGAGTGTTCTCAGCGCCGTCACGCTGTACAACTGCTTCTACTATGCTCGGATCCTGAAGAAGTTGGGGAAATACGACGAGTCGATCAAGGAGTTCAAGAATTTGCTGGCCGTCGTGGAGACCGCATCCTTGCCGCTCAACAACCCCGTCTTCCCTACTGATGTGGAGTCCCGGATTCTTCCTTCATTGCGCCTCGAGGTCCGTCGATCGTTGGCTCATGTCTTGCGGCTGGACGGTAAAACGGACGAGGCTCTCTTCCACTACCGCAAGGCGCTAGAGATTGCGAGGCGGGATTTCTCGAAGCCGAAGCAGAACCGGGGAACGCTCAAGTCAATTGCTTACCTCTACGAGACGGTCAAGGACGAGAACAATGCAGAGATTGCGTACGACCAGCTGCATCGGGAGTACAAGAGGAAAGCCTCCCGCGACGAGTTTGCGATTCTCAAGTTTCACTACTATCGGGGGAGGATGTTTTTGATGACAGGCGAGTTTGAGTTGGCGACGCAGCTATTCCGGAAAGCCAAGGCTACATGGGATTCGCGGTGGAAAAAGAGGATGGAAGGCGATGATGAACAACCGACGCAGGACTCGCAAGGACTCGGTGGTAGTGACAACATTACGCCGGCGACTGATCCCCAACCTAATCCGCAGGTTGAGAGACGAAGTACCCAGGTAGACGCGGGCGGCAAACTACCCATCAACACGGTGACGGAGGTTATGGGCGAAAGTAGCCACTCGACGGGGTCTACCCAACCATTCACGCAGATATCAAATACCAGCCGAGTCACGCTACCACACATGGTGGCAGAACGGGCCGGCAACAATAATGACGAGAACAGAGAAGCGATCACCGAACCGGCTGGGACGACCAGGGGAACCACTGCCGTCACCACCACAACAACTACAACCGTAGAAACAACGGCAGAAATGCTGCTGGAAATCATCAAGATCGAAAACGATAGAAAAGACCAGGAACTGGAAGACCAGTACCCGTTTGGCTCCGTCGACGAGCTACGCGTCTTCCCCAAGGACGACACGTGGTGGGAATCCGCAATCGAGAGTTCGCTGCAAGCAGCCCACGAGAAGACAATACACCACGAACCGATCCCCGAAGACCGGTACGATTCCGACACGGATGAGGAGCTCGATGACGAGGCGGAGATTATTGCTGACCTGGACATTGCGAAAAATCCCACTGGCAAGCGGCTGGATGAGTTGGTGGTCGCAAAATTTGACAGACTGCCGGAGAAGTATGAGGAGATTGCGGAGGGGAAGAATATGAGAGAAAGGTACCCGTGGCGATATGAGAACGAGGGCACATGAAGAATTAGGCTTGGTATGGATGACATCTTCAACCAAGGATAGGGCGAGGAAATGATGAAACCACACCAGACTAGCCTACGAGCGAAGACCGCAAGCCAGCACGGGCATTTGTGTTACACACTTATTGGGTTTGGCAAGGGGTTGTGAAAGCCTGGTAGACTGAAACGGACAAAGAGAATCGAGGAAAAGGGACGGAGTCAATGCTTGCTTTGCAGTTTGTATATACCCACTGCTAGACATGAAGATCTCCCTTTACTTTCTCTCATCATGACACCATGATGTGTTTTGAAATCTAGTACCATGTACCAAGGCCTTTGGCCTGTTGGGATCTATAAAACGAAATAAGAATCCACCGTCTCCCGTCTCTTCACCCTGTTCCGCTCTACCCATCCCCATTTTCACATGACCTCGTGCCATCAGCTCTCCCCACCCCGCACCTAGCCGGGCTAGTACCCAACCAACTTCCCCGCCTCAATCACAGGCCTGTCCCCCACCTTCTCCGCCTTCACCAACACCCCCAAGCTCGTCCCCTCCCTCACCCGATACACCTCGGCCCCGACCACGGTCAAAATCGCCGCAATCGCAAAGCTATGCACCGTCAACCCCAACCACGCCCCATCCTCGTTCCCAAACAAGTCACACAGCACGCGGTACTTGCGCGCCACGTGCTCCTCCATCGTCTCCCAGTAGTCGGCCCTCCACAGCTCGTCCCGTTCCGAAAAGCCGGGCTCGAGCCGGAAGGCGGGGAAGTGGGCCTTGATGTAGGTGGCGGAGGAGCGGCGGTCGCAGGTGTGGTCCGTCATTTGCTCGCGGAGGAGTTCCTTGACGGTGGGGGCGAAGGTGAGGGGCGGGGCGAAGAGAGGGGAGAAGATGTGGGTGGTGGTTTGGAGGCAGCGGGTTAGGGGCGAGGAGTAGAGGCGGGGGAGGGGGGCGCCGGCGTGGTGGAGGGATGTCCACTGTTTATTGGTAGGGCGCGAGTCGTTAGTTTTGGAACTTGAAGCCACGAGAAGGTGGTTTGAACACTGATAATTGCCAAAAAAAAGTCCGGGGGGAGAGAATTGAGAGGGTGGAAGAGTAGACGAGGTGTGGTTGCGGGAAGCAAAATAAACTTACGAATCGGTTGAGCTCTTTGGCTTGTTCGATTCCTTCGGGGACGAGATGCGCATCGGCCCAGACGACTTCGCCGTCACCTTCCAACCGACTCCAGTAGTTCTAGTACAAACCAATCAGAAAAGTCAGCTGCTTCGCGTTCCCTGGAACAAAACACCCCGTTGCCTTTGCATCTTCAACGGTTCGTATTCATATCATGTCTCCCGCTTACAACGCATAACAGGCCCGCGCCTAAAAGAGAGGGGAGCAAATTCAACTGGAAAGTATTAATGGAGATAACTCACATCCCACTCCACAGTCCCAACCTTCTGGTTCTGCACATTATGAAACCCCAACCCATGTCTCGTCAAGTACAAAACCTTATAGCAGGTCCCCTCCTCCGCATTCTCGTTCAACCACTCGACCCACCGCGCAAATCTCTCCCACTGGGTCTTGCCCTTCATGTCTTCTTCGCCATCGGTATCATACGTCCGTTCCAACAACCCAAGGGACGGCTGCGTGGAGACCTTGAGGGTCGGGTTCGCGGCGCATTCGGCCGCAAAAGAGGCGAAGACGTTGGGGACGGTGGTGAACTTGAAGTACGGAGGGGAAGCCATTTTTGAGAGGGCTCGAATTGAGCGAAGGAAGTGGCCGAGTGGGCGAGGTGCGGCGATTGGGAGGAAGGACAGAGGGGAAATCAAGGGCTGTCGAAAGGGTTTACCGAGTAGCTAAACAGTGGCTACTTTATTTTGGAGCTCTGCTTGCATTCGAGATCCGGGAAGCGGCAGTATGTCACTAGCAATACCACGAATGTGCTAGCGGGTTGTGGGCGGTGAGAGCCGTCGATGTCCGGATTCGAAACCCTCCGATAACCGGGCCGGCGCGGAGCCTAACCCTAATATACTGCTAGGAACCCCTTCGTTCGTAGCCGAGTACTTCTGCTCAGAGTTCCACAAGTCGTGACACTTGCCGGAGAGGGTGTCTAAGCATTTCCCCCTGCCTCTTGTTTAAACTCCGGGTTGCTCGGAACTGGGGGAACCTTAATCCGTAGCGAAGCTCCGTTGGAGTAGAGTCTAGTGCAATTTCGGTCCTGTTGTTAACTTCTTGACAATGACGAAATCACAGCCTAGGGGCTCTTACTATCTTTGTCCGAGGTCTGCGGCTGGCGGTTGCTGATTCTCATTGAAGCGCGCAACAAGATAATGCGATACAAACTCTGCTCAGTTCAACAGAGCTGGGAGATTATCCAATCCAAACTGCCAAGACTCATCGTGATTGTTGCCGAGGTAAAGGTAGAAGTAGGACTAGGCTGCATGAAGACTATAATTTCCATGCGCGTGTGCCTAGAACTTTTCGAGGAGGTCCATGCCAAACTATCTTCACAGCCCCAGGGATGTCATAAATCCACAGAAGGCGATTTTGTGACGCTTCATCCCAACCACTCTTTCTACTCTCGATGACTACCACCTGGCACAGGCGTATTCTTGGTGCAATTCATGTGAAATGGAATATCTCAGACGGACTTGCCTTCTCCAGCCATGCGGCTATTGCTTTCAGCTCCACATCTTGTAAACGACGGCGAGATCTGCCTAAGATAAATAAAAACTGTTCGTTTTATGGGAGCGAGAGGAAGGCAACAACTCCGGTGTGGATGCTGCCCACTCTCACGGCCATACTTTTCACTCGCAGAATATTGTTGCAAGTTTGCTCCACGGTTCGAGCCGTCTCGTCTGAGCCAGCCGCAGTTAGCGGGCTATATACTCAGAGAGATATACTAGGAGCTTCCGTGACTTGCCTCGCTTTTATGGCGAGTCAAGTGCAGCCAACGACAAATGCTATATCTATTCAGTCTTGCATCTATCTATTTCCATCTTTTTGGGCAGTAGCTCGGCAAGTCCTTTCAGGTAGCTCTGGGTCTGCTTAGGGTGCCATTAGTTGTCCAAGCAAGTGGCCAGTCCTCAAACGCTGGTTCTTCGGTGAATGTTTTGACAGAGAACTGTCGTTTTGTGATGAATCATTTGGATGTCAGTTAGGGCATTCTGAATGGAGTTGATGGGATTTCAGCGGCAGCTCGCAATTGCGTCAGCAACCTGGGAAAGGCCACAATGCTTGCTGCTGTCTCCATCGTGACAGTGATGGAGTGCAGAGTGATCTTAGGGTTTGTCGGGGTTGAAGGGCATCTTCCTTCCTTTGGTGATGTCTGCATTGCGAAAGACGTGTGAGCCTGGTAGAAAAGAAAGAGGTGTGTTGGCTTGATATGCTACAATTCGAGCGGCGGCAGTGTCGTACAGCAGACATCGGTTGCAACTGGTGTTGATGAACGGACGTGGTCAATTGAAGACACGGCGTAGAAATTTAATCAACAGAGGCCACGTTCAAGCTAGCCAACGCCAGGTACTTGCAGGCGGCCGAGAAGTTGACTACGTAGAAGTCTTTCGTATCCAACATTCTCGCTCGTAAGGCAAGAAACGAGTCCGTCGTGGTGAACCACCAGCTCGATGGTTAGATGTTTACTTCCCCAAGCCTTTTTACAACCTTGTCGTAAAACATAATCTGAGAGTCATTTCCAGGTTCCATGTCGGGGACTCCGACTTCTTCCGTTCCAGTGATGCATGCCCTCGTGACATCCTCGAATATCTTGCCCATGCATGCCCCTATTTCACCGAGTCTGCTAGGTTCAAGAAGGGATTTTCGAACACCCAACGCCAATGCAGGCCTTCCTCTAGCCCTATTAAGATCAATGCCGAGTACAGCGTCAATTGCTTTCCAATGCGCAAGCTCGACAAACATGACGCCCAGGCTGTAAACATCGAAGCTTTTCCTGAAGCGTGATCTCTCGTTCGCGTTGGCCGATTGGACCTTGGGATGGCGGTAAAAATTGTGCTCCACATCATCGACAGGGATGTCGGTCATTTCCTCTGGTCGTGCGGGTCGGGAGAAATCGAAGCCAGATAAATACGGCTTGGAGTAGTCTATGTGATGGCCGACAGTCCGGAAAAAAATCACATTGTGGCTCCGCAGACCTTTGTGCAACCAGTTGACAGCATGGAGATATAGGACGCATTTGCTAATCGCATGGGCGAGCTGCACCCTTTCGGTGACTGTGGGTTTGCGTCTGTCGTGGAGAAGTTCCCGCAGCGAAATTGGAGGGAGCGTTTGGTGTAGTTTGTCGTCTTTCGGTCGCTCGAAAACGAGGCCAAGGCGGCAATTGAGAATGTCTTCGTCCTCGCTATCCGACTCATGGCCCGCCTTGTCGAAGAAGCCGATGCAATGCGGGGTGCGAAAGGCCTCGGGCTTTGGGCTGTGGTTGAGGAGCGCCGCCAGTTTTCCGACCCGCTCGAAAATCACCGCCTTGGAAGGGTTCACGTCGGACGGACCTTGCACGTCGTACTCCTTCCACTCGATCCACACGCGTCTCCTGTTTCCGGTCGAGTCCCGGAGTAAAGCCTGGCATCTCGGAGAGTCAGTCTCGTCAATTTCCTCGATCATGGACTTGTCGAGGAGAAGATCTCGGCTGTCTTTCGGCTCGCCCAGTTCTAGACACTTGACGACGGATTTTTCAAGTGGAAGACGTGATTCCGACTCGATGGATTCGTTGAATGCTTTAAATTTTGCCAGCTTTGTCAGCTGCTTCAGGCCGTCTGCATTGGTGTCTCGTGCCTTTGACATGGTCGACACATGAACAGTCGCCTTTTCTTCCAGTTTGACATTCAAGGCCATGACAAGTCGGCTCAAGTCCGCAATTTTGTGATGCAATTGGAGAACTCCTCGGTTGGTATCTTGAACAGTATGGTGAATCTCGCTCTGCATCTTGGCGTCGAGAATTCCCATCATGCTGTCGTTGAGCTGGGAAAACTTTTGCAGCAGCGTCTCGAATGCTTCCTTATCAAAGCTCGTCCATCGAAGCCTCCTGCCACCCTCCTTCGCTGTGTCGATTAAAGATTTCATCGCCTTTTTAATAAAGTCTCTCCGGCGTGTGGGAAGCGGAAAGTTGGCAGCCTTCGCGTCGTCCTCTGGTCGTTCAAGAACCTCATCCTGATCCTGAGTAGTGGCGAGATTTTCGTTTCTCTCTTGATGTTTCCGGAATTCTTCAAACAGGCACTGAACTTGTAGTAATAAGTCGAGGATAGTGGTTCGGTGTAGGATGAAGGTGTTGGACTCCAAGACTTTAGCCGGGTTCTTGCCATCCAGGTCGATCAGTCCCGATATTTCGCTCCAGGCAAAGAGACGCTGTTGCTCCATTCGAAGGCGTAAGTTGAGGTACTTGCATTCCTCCGGAAAGTTGGCCGCCGTGATGAGAAGTTGGATTCCTGAAGCTGGTTAAATTTCGCTTTCAGGGCGGACTCGGCGGGGTCTACCTTGTACAGCGCCAGTGTAAACTTGGAGGCCAAGAGAGGCGACTCCAAGAGCAAGACCTGTTAAGGTTATAGGATCCATATTGCGAGTGCAGCTTCCTGTCTCTAGTGGCTATGACAGGGCCGGAGCTTGCCGTTCTGGGCGGATTGGGTCCGAATGAATGAACGTCTGGATTGGATTTCGGAATAGCGCAAGACCCACTGCCATCGTAAGACTTACCAGGGGTCGGTAGCCGAAGATGAAGAATATGCAGAAAAGTGTTGAGGTGAGCCGGCTTACTATGCGGTCCAGACTCTCGATCGAGTTTGAGCGAAACCAATGTAGTAGTCATGATGTCAGGCCTACTTTATAGCGGCTAATGAAGATGGCTAATATGTGCCAGCTGCTGACACCTGTATTACATCTCAGCGTCTACCTCTGGTGTAACCCTAGTACCCTTAGAACCCTGGGATAACCGTCCACGACCAGCTGGGAAAATTTGGGTCTCGCACACCTGGGTTTCCGCTCCAGGCCAGGCCCAAATACAAACAATCTTTTCTCATGGACATCCGCTTCGGCGCCAGCTTGAAGGGAACGCCCCAGATATGGTAGGTCGGTTTATGCCAGGATTCAAACGAAGAGAGAACCCCGAGACAGGCGTCGAAAGCATCCGACTGGTGAGTAAGAGACCGCCTCGAGTAAGACGAAACGACGGTCCAGATCTCACCCCAGTGGCCTCTTGTATTCGTTGGGGACCGGAAAATACCCCGTGGGTTGGGATATGCACCCCGAAGCGCGGGTCGAGTTTGGAATGATTCGTGGGCGAACGATATATTGCACGCAAAGGCTACCTGTCTCCGCGTAAAGAATAATCGGCGTCTGGAGAGAAACCCTTCCTGGAATATCCATCCGCGACTAGCCCATAGCGAATGGGCTACCTCTTGCATGTTGAATTATATATCGACGAGCGTAGCCCCTGCCACTTGAATGCATGTGGGGGGCGTACGGCGCAACTCGCCTACGCCGGCAAGGCCAGAGTGTATGTTACTGCCAACAGCATCTATAATAGCGACCTGGGCGAGCGAATATATCTTGTCCATTTGCATAATTTGGATGTGCTTCCTGGAGCTCTCCTGATCGATGCACTAAAATACATAGTTAAACAGATAAATGGAAAATGAATAAACAAGTACGTACGTATCGATCGACCCATAAATACTTATACCCGAGACGGAGAGTCACCTCGATACTATCCCTGATAATCCGCGGGGCATCGTGGAGGTTGAACGAGGAGTCTGAGACGTTGCCCCAAACATAAGACAAGGCCACATATTCGCAGTTGGAGGGTGATTCTATCACTTTTGGGGTCGCAAGAGAGCAGTCGATAACACGGAATCCGCCTATATGCCCAGACGTGATAGAATGGGCGCAAGAAGACCCGTGCCGATCCTTGCACGCCGAAATGCAATGCCGCATCCATTCGAAATCCACTCCCGAGCCTTTCAACTGTCGGGGACCAGCGTCATACGCCTCGGTCGGATTCACACCGTCCCGAAGGATCGCGTAACTGCGAGTGCTAAACATAGAACGGGACTCGCTAGGTGTCTACGTATCGCAAGTGTCAATTAGTTAAGCCTTTCCTAGTTAGCGAGCGTGTCTGTCGCTTCTGCCGCGCACCTGCATATCGAGGCTTCCAACGACGATCGGACATCCTAGTCGCCGTGAAAATAACCCGCTGAAGCCGGTGTGTTTTACTCCGACGTCCAGAATCTTACCGGCCACGCCGAGGCAAATCACGGGATTTGTGTCATGTGTCTCTAGCTCCCCCCAGGCGCGGCAGCAACGGCAGTCTGACATCCGCAATTCAATACGTCGCGAACCAACTTTAAATCTCGGATTCTTTCGTGCGTCTGCTTTCAGGATGACAGACATGAGGTCTTCGCATTTTTTGCAAACCATCTTTTGATCTTCCATGATTGAGAGGGCACGAACTCCGAAAACGAGACGAACTGGAGGGCGTTGGAGTTGGGTCGGAGTTTTCGGGGCGAAACTCTGTCAGATATACCAAGCTACGGATACTTTGTACCGATTTTGTATCGATTTTGGATGCAGGTGTTAGCAGATGTCTCATCGATTAGTTTCTTTCAGCGGTGGCTCCGCAGAGCCACTCCTATATAGGGTTAGGGTTATTGGGAGACACGCACAAAACCCAGCCCTTCTGAATGCGCCTCGGCAAGCAAGGAGCTCGGGGGGTTATATAGGTTTCGCTGCTTGCCTACGGTTACACGTTAATCGGCAAGGGGACGACGGCCAGCTACATGCGGAAACTCGATCATGAGGCCATGGTGTACCGACACCTCTGGGCACTTCAGGGCATCCGCGTCCCGGTCCTCATCGGTGTGGTCGATCTCCGAGACGTTGGGCGAAAGTATTATTACGACTTCAAGACGTACGTCGTCCACCTGGCATTTATGTCGTGGGGCGGACCGGACCTGGACGAGGCGTGCTTGCCGGAGGAGGCGTATGAGAAGGTGAGACAGGAAGTGGTCCGGTCGGTGCGAGCGCTCCATGTACAGGGGGTGGCGCATACGGATGTGCGGCGCGCCAACGTGCTGTGGATGATGATCGACTTTGAGGAGGCGGTGCTGGCGGACCCGCCGCGGCCGGCCCTGGCACCCGTGGTGCCCAACAAGCGAGCCAGGCATGGGAAGACTGGGCATCAAAGCCACAGACCGAATTAACTCGACAAGGAACCGAACAGGGCTCGCCATGCAGGATGATATTTTGGGGGCTACGATGGTCTTGGAGTTCTGATATTCTTGAAGAATGAAATTGCTCGAATTTCGTAGATTTGTTCGTGGCAGAAAGAATAAAATTAGCTCTAAATTTGAGAGAGGGGCCTAGCCGCCAATGATGTCCTGCTGCTACTGACTCCATCATTATCTATTTTCCTAGCAATATATTACATGCAAGCTGTTGCTTCCGACGGACATATAGTGGAGTTCGTAATTCCCTTGGTCCGGTCAGTCTCAATTATTCTCGGCGCCCTTGTAGCCGGACTATGTTCTCGTGGCCTAAATCGAGGCGAAGGATAATTATAGCCGGACGCCACTGTGGTGCGCCGCCGGCAACGGGCATGAACCGGTGGTACAGCTGCTACTCGACAAGGGTGTCGAAGTCGAGACGAAGGACAACTATGGGCAGACACCACTGTGGTGGGCCGCCGCGAGTGGGCATGAGGCCGTCGTAAGGCTGCTGCTTGACAAAGGCGCCGCTGAAGTTGAGGCGAAGGATAGTTTTGACCAGATGCCGCTGTCGAGGGCCGCCGGGCCTGCCTGGGGCGCCGTGCGACTGCTGCTCGAGGCGGGCGCCGCCATCGATGCGAAGGATAACAATGGCCGGACGCCGCTGTCGTCGGCCGCCGCCATCGAGGCGAAGGATAAGGATGGCCGGACGCCGTTGTCGTGGGTCGCCGGGCGAAGGCACAAGGACGCCGCCGAGAAAGAGCACGAGGCCGTCGTGCGGCTGCTGCTCGACAAGGGCGCCGCTATCGAGGCGAAGGATAACGATGGCCGGACGCCGCTATCGTGGGCCGCCGCTGAGAACACGTACGGGGCCGTCGTGCGGCTGCTGCTCGAGGCAGGCGCCGCCGTCGAGGCGAAGGATAACGATGGCCGGACGCCGCTGTTGAGGGCCGCCAGGAAAGGGCACTCGGCCGTCATATGGCTACTGGAATCACATGCTTTCAAGCTTTCATAATTGCTTAACCTCCTCCCCCACCACCACAGTTCCTACCCCTTCATTATATATTCTTATCTATGGCAAATATGCCACATTGAAATTCTAAGGGATTGCTTAGAAGTTTTCCCGATGATCCGCCGGTTCCGGTGATCCGCCGGATGTCCACCCACCAACACCAACACCTTCAATCTCAAATAACACAACAACTACTCAATCAAATCCTATGATATTTAAAATTCGA
>Ga0247774_1001174_pt1 | contig 13298 bp, 11 predicted proteins | sample UWRJL001104B6_FD_179933 | JGI IMG/M metagenome (GOLD analysis project Ga0247774, IMG submission 179933) | Plant litter microbial communities from Arlington Agricultural Research Station in Wisconsin, United States - UWRJ-L001-104B-6 | ecosystem: Environmental > Terrestrial > Plant litter >... | reverse complement strand
CGATCTGCACATCCACATCGTGTGCTTCAAGAAGGGCTCGAAGTCGCACGGCCGCATGATGTACTCGAAGAGCGTGGAGCCGACCTGGATCTTCACCACCCAGTTCTACTTCGACCCGGCGTTCAGTAAATCGGTCCACGAGGCGGTCGAGCCGTACAAGCGGCGCACGATGCTGTCGGCTTACACGGACGCGATGGCAGCGAACGAGTCCGGCAACAGCGGGCGCCACTGCACCGCGACCAAGACGGGCAACAAGGTCATCGCCCAGATTCAGATGATCGTCGATCCGACCTGAAGCGCGGACCTCGAGCGAGCAAAACGATCCGGAGGCGCGCAGCGCCTGCCGGATCGTTTGCATTTGGGGGGCTGAATGTGGAGCCGCACGCAGGGAAGCCCGAGTGTTCTCGGCTCGACCAATCAGAGCTCTCGGCGCCGGCAGCTCAAAGGCAATCCAAGAAATCTCCCGTACACGACGCGCAGCTCGCCCCCTCGGAAGCACAAGCGCCGACCGGCTTGACGCTGATGGTCCCCCCTTCACAGCCATAACTGACTCGCTGGATGGCGCAAGCATCGAGCGAGCGCGCCGCCGCCACGCAACTCGGATGCTGATCGTATTTTGCCTGACAGATCAGCGCGCAACTGCTGGCGTAGTCGGGCGGCACGTTGGGACAGTTGGCCGCCACTTGCAGATCGCACTTCTTTGCGCACAGCTCTGCAGGCATCAGCTGTGAAAGATCTTCACTGTTGCCTGGACCACTGTGGCTCGAATCACCACAGCCCGCCGCACCCAAGGCGAAAACCAAGCTTCCCACCACAAAACAGCTCACGTTTTTCATTTCAACGGTCCCCTCCTGTCCAGAGCTACAGCAACGGCAACAGTCTAGAGCAACACTCGTGCCTGAACAAATTCCCGCGCAGCCAGCAACTGCTCGCAGCTCCGCTCGCGACGCTGCGGAGCCCCCACCGCGCAAGCGCGGCGGGAGCCCCCGCGCATCGAACGCACTTTCCGGGATCGCTGCTCAGCCGCGCCGCGCGGCCTCGATGCTCGCGACGTCGATCTTCGTCATCGACATCATCGCCGAGAAGGCACGCTGGGCCTCGGCGCCGCCCGCGGCCAGGGCATCCGTGAGCGCACGCGGAGTGATCTGCCAGGACAGTCCCCAGCGGTCCCTGCACCAGCCGCACGCGCTTTCCTCTCCGCCATTGCCGACGATCGCGTTCCAGTAACGGTCCGTTTCCTGCTGATTGTCCGTGGCGATTTGAAACGAGAACGCCTCGCTGTGCTTGAAGCGCGGGCCGCCGTTGAGCCCGAGACAGGGGATGCCCAAAACCGTGAACTCCACCGTGAGCACGTCGCCCTCCTTGCCGCCGGGGAAATCACCCGGCGCCTTGTGCACGGCGGACACTTCACTATTCGGGAACGTCGCAGCGTAAAAGCGCGCCGCGTCCTCGGCGTCCTTGTCGAACCAAAGACAGATTGTGTTCTTCGCCTTCATCTGGATGTGCTCCTCGTGTTCGAATAGGCGCATGAGACTAGCCGAACGAGGCAGCCATCGACGCAACTTTCGCGTGTCATCCATCGCGACCGGATTGTCCGTGCTAATAAGGGGAGGAAATGTCGTCCCGCTTCGGATACGCGGTCGCGCTGTGTGCCGTGTTGAGTTGCAAGACCGAACCAAGGCGCGCGGCACCCGCACCGAGCGCGAGCACGCGCATTCCTGCATCAGACGCAAGCGCCGCTCGAGCGTCGAGCTTCAGCTCGCCTACGCCGAGCAGCTTCGATGAAGCGAACGCGCGTCAGTTCGTCGAGCGCTGGCTGAACGCCCAAAACGAGCACGATTTTGCCACGTACAGCCGGCTGTACGCGCCGCGCTTCTCCGGCACGAAGCGAGTCGGGAGCTACACCCGACGCTTCGACCGCAACGACTGGCTCCGCGATCGACAACCGATGTTCCGGGATGGCGTGATCGTGCGGGCAACGGAGTTACAGCTATCTGGCAGCGCGGCGGCTGTGCGCGCGGTATTCACGCAGGACTTCGTCGCGCCAGGCTTTCACGACCGCGGACAGAAGGAATTGTTCCTGGTCACACAACCCACCGGCTTGGCCATCGCTCGCGAAGAGATGTTGGTCTCGCACGTGGCTCAGGCGGCGCCCATCACGGACAGCACTGTGCTCGCCTTTCATCGCGATGGTCCGGTGGTCGAAACCGGCATCACCAGTGCCTTGCACGGCGAGGCGCGACTCATGCCCCGCGGAGCGAGCGACTCGTACGACGTCGCACTCCCCATTGCACCCGCCGCTTTGGGCGGAAGCACGCGCGCCTGGCTCGGACGAGGCATCACTGCGTACACAGAGAAAGGCACGGCCTGCCAAGGCACGGTGAGCCACTTCGAAGTGCGCGTAAAAGCCGAGCCTCACTTCGGTATGCGCCAAGCCTGGGCCGGCGAAGACGGTGCCCCCAAGGCCACCCCACAGGAAATTGCCCGGCAAATTTGGACGATCGCCCGCGATGACGAACGCTTCGTCGTCGCGGTGCTGGACAAGCCGTGCCAGGGCGTTTGGGCCACGATCCAAGCCGCGTCGTTCATCGCTGCGACCGCACCCGCGCCGCCCCTGCGAGCGCGGGCCCTGAGCGCATTCAAAGCGCTGCCCGCCTACCACGAGCTCCAGGCGCGCTTTGCGCGGGAATCAGCGAGCCCGAAGCAAGCCTGGGAGAGCGTCGACGGCGCGCTCCACATCGTCGAGCTGCGCACCGCGCCCGAATCTGCCCTGCTCGTCGTCAGCGCGCGAGGCGGCGCGGGCTGCAGCGGGTTCGGCGGCAACCTGAGCGCGATCTGGAAAATGAGCGGAACCGCCGCGCAAGCCCCCCTCACCTTGCGCGGCGTGTTCAAAGATTCGAGCGATCTGCTCGAGGTCCACGGCGCAGTCGATCAAAACGCCGACGGCAGCCTCGAGCTGCTCGCAGGCCCCGACGTCTTCGCCGACGAGATCTCCGTCTTGCGGCTCGGTGCCAGCGGCTACGAACGTCGTGTCCTGCTTTCGACCTCGCTCTGGGATTGCGGCTGTTAGCGCTGGGCAGGGGCCAGGAATTGGCCCGGCCGAGCGTGGAAGAAGCCCTTGCCGCGGCTGCTCGCCGGCCGACTTGCCAAGCGGACAGGACTTCACGAGACTGATGCGCTTCCAATGATGTTTACGAAGCTCGTGGTGCGTGCGTCGTGGGTGGTGTCCGTGGCGGTGGTCTGCTCGAGCATCGCCTGTTCGGGCGGTTCGACCCCAGGCTCTGGAGCGGGCGGAAAAGGGTCACTCGCAGACGCGATGGGCGGCGCGGGCAGCGGCGGCTCTGCAGCGTCCGCCGACCTGAGTCACGCCGGCCTGGGCACGAGCGGAAGCGGCGTGGCGGGCTCGCCGACGACGGGAGGCGCAGCAACGGGCGGGAGCGATGGCAACGGCGGAGGTCAAGCGGGCTCGGGGCTCGAGCCGCAAGGCGGCGCAGGCGGAGCGACGGGCGGCGGCGGCAGCGGCGGGCTCGGCGTGCGCTTCGTGGGCTTCATCGGTGACGGCCCGAACGATGATCTGACGGCGACCAGCGACTTCACGACGACCTTCTCCGAGTGTTCGTTCGAGCCCTCGAAGTCAATGCCGCCTCTGCCCCGCTTCAACGAGTGCTTCGCGCGCGGCATCGTCAAGCAGATGAATCAAGCGCTCCGCGAGCTGATCGCAGACGCTCCATTGTTTCACTTCGAATCGTTCGAGGTCGTCACCGACCCAAAGCTTGCAGTCTACCACTCGGACCCGAGCTCGGACTACGAAGCGCAACATCTGCAAGGCAACACTTACCGCCGCGGCAACACGATGACCTTCGTGATGCCGAGCACCTATTCCGGTACAATTGCGGGTTCGGCGTTCAACGCCCAGTCCTTGAATCCCGACTTCGGCATGCTCGCGATCGCCGTGCCGCTCGCCAGTGTACAGGTGTTTTTGCACGAATTCGGGCATGCCATCGGCTTTCCACACGCCGGCAATGCGGCGGGGGTCGGCACGTTCACGTATGACGGATGTGGCGGCGTGACGCTCGCTCCACCCGCCTGCTTGTGTGAAGGCGCGAACTACATGTCGTCGGGCGCGTTCCCGGATACGAGTGGCTGCAGCAGCTGCGCCATCGCCACCCGCTCGACCTACGCGACCCCGTTTTTCGGCCCGAAATATGCGGCGATCGCCCAATGCTGGCTGACACGCAGGCTAGAGTCGTCGCCCATCACCTTCCTCAACGCCGATTGCTTCGCAATCGTGGGCTCGGCCGTCGCGACTTGCACGGAAGCGGAACCGGGCGCGGTCACCTGCGCTTGTCCTTCCGGACAAATCTTCACCGTCGACAGTTGTACCGACGCGACCCAAACCGCTCGCAACGCGGCCGCAGGCGCGGCGTGTGACCGCATCAAGTGCCCACCTCCCCCGGAGCGGCCCGGTGTCGTCTGCGAGGGACTCGTCGGCGCACCGACCATCCCGTGCACGTGCGAAGATCATTCGCAGCAATTTTATCTCGGCAAGGACGACTGCTCGACCCTCACCCTCGCCAACATCGAACATTTCTGCCCGGCTCCGTGACGGCGCAACGGCGACGCAGCGACGGGGATTGGTCTCCATCGACGCAACTGTAAGTGCGCAGGGCCATGCCCGTAAGGCAGCGTTGTTTCGCTGCCATGAACTGAGTGCTTCGGCCGTTCGTGTGAGCACAGACGCGCGGGCGGAGGCAGTGATCGCTCAGGAGCAAGCGCTCACGTTTCGTGCCATTGATGAGGCATGAATCGTCTGCCACAACCTGCGCCCGAACACACGCCCATCAGCTCGTCGAGGGATGTGGAGTTTCCGGGGACAATCACGCTGACGGTGGATGCAACTGACACGCAGCGCGGCATCTTCCGAGTGCGCGAGGTCATTCCTGTGCCTGCCTCGGGTCCCATGACCCTGCTCTATCCCAAATGGTTACCCGGATATCACGCACCGCAGTCGCCCATCGCATTTCTCGCGGGGCTCGAGCTGATGGCCGGCGAGAAGCGTCTCAAGTGGCGCCGGGACGAGGTGGAGGTCTATGCCTTTCACATCGACGTTCCCGAGGGCGTCGAATCGATTGAAGTGACGTTTCAGTTCGTCTCTCCGACCAGCCCCGCGCAAGGCAGAATCGCCGTCACCGCGGAGATGCTGAATTTACAGTGGAACGCTCTCCTGCTCTACCCGGCGGGTTTCTTTTCACGACGCATTCTGGTCGCGGCGGGCGTCGAGCTCCCCGAAGGTTGGGGCTACGGCTGCGCGCTCGAAGGCTCGACGGCCGAGGGTCGAGTCACGCGCTTCAAACCGGTCGCCCTGGACGTCCTCGTCGACTCGCCGGTGTTTGCCGGACGTCACTATCGGTGCATCGATCTCGAGGACGGAGGTCGAGTGCGTCTGAACCTGGTGGCGGATCGGGCGGACCTCCTCGAGGCGACGCCAGAGCAGATAGCGCCTCACCGTGAGCTGGTACTGCAAGCAGACAAACTCTTTGGCCCGCGCCCTTTCGATCACTATGACTTCTTGGTCGCACTGAGCAATGAGCTCGGCACGATTGGGTGTGAGCACCATCGTTCGACGGAAATCAAGACGGCGGCGGATTACTTCACCAGTTGGCAGGGCAATGCACCCAACCGTGATGTCATGGCGCACGAGTATACCCATGCTTGGAACGGGAAATTTCGCAGAGGCGCCGATTCGTGGACGCCGACTTTCGATCGTCCCATCCGCAATAGCTTGATGTGGGTTTACGAAGGCATGACCCAGTACTGGGGAAATATTCTGTCGACTCGATCGGGACTCTGGACCTTTGACCAGGCGCTCGAGTCTCTAGCTCTGACCGCAGCTATCTTCGAGAACCGCGCTGGTCGACGCTGGCGTTCGATGAGCGATACTACGCGCGACCCGATCATCGCAAGCCGTGCTCCCCAGCCGTGGCTGAGCTGGCAACGCAGCGAAGACTACTACTCTGAGGGGCAGCTGATGTGGCTCGACGTCGATACGAGGATCCGGGAGCTATCGGGGGACACACGCTCTCTCGACATGTTCGCAACACGCTTCTTTGGTACGGCCATCGACGGCAACTTCGCGACGTCGACCTACGATTTCGACGAGATTGTGCGAACGTTGGACAGTGTCGCCTCGTTCGACTGGGCCGCGTTCCTGCGTGAAAAGCTCGAGGGCCCCGGCTCCGATCCCGCGCTGGCCGGCATGGAGCGTGGCGGCTACCGGCTCGTGTACCGTAAGGTACCCAGCGCGTTCGGGCTCGATGCCGATCGGCTCTTCAACGTGCTCAGCCTGCTATTTTCCATCGGTTTGAACGTCGGCTCCGATGGCAGGGTCAGAGAGGTGCTTTGGGAGAGCCCGGCCTTCGACGCGGGCGTCACCGCAGGCGCCCAAATCATCGCGGTCAATGGGCGCGCCTACACCGCGGACGAGTTGAAGCAGGCCGTTGTCCACGCAGAGAGCGGCAGCCCAATCGAGCTCGTGATCAAGAGCGGCGCCCGCGTTCGCACGACCGCCCTCCGCTACCATGACGGTCTCCGGCACCCATACCTCGAGCCGGTCCCTGGTACGCGCCAACGCCTCGACGAGATTTACGCACCGAAGTGAGGGTCGGTGCTGACTACGCTGCGTTGCTCGTCGGCACAGAACTGAAACCGTCTCGGCGATCACTACATCCAGCATGACCGGCTGATCACCATCATGTTGCATCTGGGCGAGTAGCTGAGTCGCACGTTCGTGTAGGGAATCGTTCCGATCGAGCAGCCCGACCAGCACGTTGGCATCGAGCACGACGTCAGACATCGTAGATAGCGTTGGTATCCTCGACTGCGTCGCCTCCGAGCGAAACTACGCCACTCGACCGCCAAAGCACTTCCCAAGGCACCGGCTTGAGCTCGACCTGGCTCAGGTCGGCCAGCTTCTCCACGAGCAGTTCGAGCTGCTCCGGAACCTGAACCAGCGCGGCGGGCCAGGGGGCGACATGCAGCGAGTATAGCGCCTCGCCGAGCATCGGTAAGAGCTGCCGCACGGCCAAGCGCGAGGTGAGATCGCTTCTGCTCGCAACGCGATCGCACTGCACCATGGCGCCCCCGAGACAGCCCAGTATCCATAAGTTACCAATACTTACCACCTCTGCCGCGTAGAGCGCCGCGGTGATCGCATGCTCATCATGGATGTTCGGTTCGACAAACCGTCCGCTGGTCAATGATTCGGAGCTGGTCACGATTGCCGAGCTGAAAACGGGCGATAAGGTTACGATCGGGTCAGCGCCTCCCACAACCTAGTGAGGAGCGCACGGCCGCTCATTGGGCTGACGACGAGACCGACCTCTACGCCTGCGACGGCTGCAACGGCTCCGGCGTTCCCCTCCTAGAGGCGTCCGACGGCCGATCGCTCTGTCTTCAATGCGTCGAGGCCGCTCCCGATCTCGCGGGTGTCGAGCCTCAGTCGATCGATTTCCGAATGACAAATATGGACAGCGAAAAAGCCAAACTTAACCTCGCTGAGATTCGCGCATTGGAGCCCGAGGAACTGTGCCGACGTTGCGTCGCGCCAGTGATCCCCAAGTTTCGCGGTCAGCCGCTCCAGAAACGGCTTCAAGAGGCGGACACGCTAAGCACCGGTCAACAAATGCTGTTCGCATTCTGGTCGCTCTACACGTACGGGAACGCGGGCTGGCTCGCCCTATGTGAGCGTTTGGCTCACCTGATCGCGAGCGATCACTTTTGGGCTTCGTTGAAGGCCGCGTGTGACTACTTTCAGCTTCGAGAGCTACGGGCTGTCATCGTCGCCTTCGAAGCGCTACAGAGCAACTCCGAGCAAGATACGTCCCGTGTGGCCGAGCTTGATGCTCTGCTCGCACGACTGCGTCCGTTTGCGTTGGAAGAAGTTGCCGAACGTGTGCGCCGCGAGCCTTCCGAGTTTGCTGACGTCGACTATGACGCTGGTCACGGCATCTGAATATTCCCACGCCCCCCCTCGTTGAGGCCGCCGATGACCGATCCCTGTGCCTTCAGTGCGTAAAAGCGGCCCCCGACCTCGCGGGTTCGCCCTCTCGGTCCACGGAGGAGCGACGGCACTCGTCGCTGTGCTCGGCGTGGTTCTCTTTCGACGCCACGCCGGTTCGGCCGTTGATACGACTGACGCGAGTTCGTCGACCGCGGCGTCCGTGACCGACTGATTCCGCATCGCGGCCTCTAGGCCCGTCTCCCCGCCTCTGCGATACTCTTTATACCAAAATCACCAAGGGCCCCGGCGACCTCAGTCCCAGAAGCCCTCTGTTTTCAACAGTTATACGGAGGTGAGGACCGGATTCGAACCGGCGTATAACGGTTTTGCAAACCGTTGCCTAACCACTTGGCTACCTCACCGTGCTTGGAAAGCGGGCGGACCTTGCCACGAGCCATCGGCAAGATCAATGGTCGTGGCTGGCCTCGCGTTTCCCGTGTCGACGGAATCGGCTGGGCGGATTTAGCTGCGATTTCGCGGATGTAGGGAGATCTCGTCCAGTGTCGCCGTAGCCACCCGGGTTATTGCAGGCGTAAGCTGGCGGCAAAGATCGACTGCGCGTGGGAGTGACCCACGGCGCTCTTGTGTCCCCCAATGAGTGAAACGATCGCCGTGACCCGTGGTCTTCCCAGCACGATTCGTGAGGGGGAAATTTTGGGCGGCAAGTTTCGTCTGGAGAGGGAGATCGGGCGCGGGTCGATGGGCACGGTTTGGTCGGCGGTGCATTTGACCTTGGGCCAACGGGTGGCGATCAAGTTGATCGCTGCGGAGCACGCCCAGGCGCCAGAGGCTCGCGCGCGCTTCAGTACCGAGGCCAAGGCGGCGGCGCGCTTGCGCTCTCGCTACGTGGTGCAGGTGTACGACGACGGCGAGACGCCGGAGGGCACCCCTTACATCGTGCTCGAGTACTTGGACGGTGAGACACTCGAGCAGCGCTTGGAGCGCGAGCGCGATTTGCCGTTGAACGACGCGGTGCGGATCACGCGCCATGTCGCGCGGGCATTGTCGCGTGCGCACGCTTCCGGCATCGTGCATCGCGATCTGAAGCCTGGGAACGTGTTCCTCACGCGCTCGGACGACGACGAGGTGGGCTGGCTGGCCAAGGTGCTCGATTTTGGCATCGCCAAAATCGAGGAGCATGGCATCGCTTCGACCACTCGGACCGGGACGTTGCTCGGCACGCCGTTGTTCATGAGCCCGGAGCAGGTGCGCGGCGCCAGCTCCGTCGATTCACGCTCGGATTTGTATTCTTTGGGCATGGTCTTTTACACCATGCTGACCGGCGCGTACGCCTTCAACGGTGAGTCGTTTGCCGACGTTTTGGTGGCGATTTGCACGGGGCCTTTGCCGGATTTGAGAGTGGCCGCGCCGTGGGTGCCGAGCAGCGTGGCAGATTGGTTTCAGCGCGCCTGCGCGCGCGACGTGCAGCAGCGCTTTCAGAGTGCCGATGAGCTGATTGAGGGGCTGGATCTGGCGCTCGGCGTGAGCACCGGGGCGCACAATCGTCAGTCGGCGCACGAGCTGAAGCTCGATACCTTGCGCGGTCATGCGCCGCCGGTCCATCACTCGCTGCCGCGGTCCACGCCTTCGGATTCGGGCGAGTTTGCCAAGGGCTCGACCCAGGTGCTCAGCACCGATCAGGCGCTGCTCAAGACCGAAAATGCCAATTCCGTGCACACGCTCGACCGACAGCTGGCCGACCTGACCGCCCTGACTTCGTCTTCCTCCCGGAGACTTTGGGTGGTTGGAGGCGTGCTCACGCTGCTCGTGCTGCTCGCTGGTGCTGCGCTGCACTTCGGGCGCGCGAGCGCTGCGCAGCCGAGCGCTGACGCCGCAGCGCTGCCGAGCGGTCAGGTCGCGAGCGCGGCGCTGGTCTCGCCCATTCCATCCCCGCCTCCACTTCCGTCTCCGTCTCCGTCACCGTCTCCGCCAGCCACGACGAGCGAGCGCGCAGGCAGCGTCCCGAGCGCGGTAACCGCCAGCAAGCCGAGCGCCGAGCGAAAGGTCGCAAAGCCGAGCTCCGCAGCGCCCAACAAGATCACCGCCAATGTCGCCTCCCCGCGCACAGCCCCGCCCCGAAACGCGAACACCGATATGGGGTTCTGAGCGCCCCGCTTTTCACCCGCACAGAGCCATCTTGGAAAGTAATGTCATGACTCAAGCGTCCCTTCCACCTGCCCTGCTCCCGCTGAACCGCCAACGTCACGTGCTGGGCGCGTTGTGCGCCGCCCTGGTGGCAACGCTAGCGAGCACAAGTCACGCCGATGAGGCAGCGGAGAACACCGCCGCCGCGCGCACACTCGGCATTCAGGGTGTGCAGCTGGCGGACGCGGGGAAGTGCCCCGAGGCGATCGAAAAGTTGACGCGCGCAGAAGCACTGCATCACGCGCCAACGATCCTCGGACGGCTCGGTGAGTGCCAAGTGAACGTGGGCGAAGTCGTCACGGGTACCGAAAATCTGAACATGGTGGTACGTGAAGTGCTGCCCGCGAGTGCGCCGAAGGTATTCCGCGATGCGCAGGAGCGGGCGCAGAAGGTGCTCACCGCTGCGACGCCCAAGATCGGCCATCTGGTGATCCGCGTCACGCCGGCGAATGTGAACGCCAGCGTCTCGGTCGCGGGCAAGCCCGTTCCCGCCGCCCTATTCGGTGCGGAACGCCCCACGGATCCGGGCACCCATCAGGTCACGGCTAGCGCCGAAGGTTACAAGCCCGCGAGTGCGACGGTCACCTTGGCCGAAGGCGGGCGCCAAGACATCACGCTGCTGCTCGAGAAGGATCCGAATGCGGTCAGTGCGTTGCCCGCCAGCACGACCGCAGCGGCCGCCGCGACGACGGCCGACACCAGTGCGCCCGAGGCGGGCGCCAAGAAGTCGAAGACCCCCATCTACGTCGCGTTCGGGATCGGCGGCGCGGGCCTGGTGCTGGGCGGCATCACCGGGGGGCTCGCTCTCTCCAAAGCGTCGGACTGCCCGAACAAGGTGTGCGAAAACCAAAGTGACTTGGATAGCGCCAAGACCATGGCAACGATCTCCACGATTGGCTTTGGCGTCGGCATCGCGGGCGTCGCGGTCGGCACTATTTTGTTGCTGACCGGCAGCAGCAGCAGCGAAAAAGTGGCCGCTTCGCCTAAGCCGCGCACGGTCGCAAAGGTCGAACTACAGCCGTGGTTCGGGCTCAACAGCGTCGGTGTGACGGGCTCATTTCAATGAAGCGAGGCGGCGCGAGGCAACTCGCCGCCCATTCGTCGCTTGCGCGGCTGTTGCTGCTCGCGCCGCTCGCGCCGCTGAGCCTGCTCGGCTGTGCCTCGATCATCGGCCTCGATGAATACACGGTCAGAGGCTCCGGCGGCGGCGCCGGAAAAGGCGGTGGCAGCAGCAGCGGCGGCGCCAGCGGCAAGGGCGGCGAATCCGGGAGCGACTTCGTCCCGCCGGTCGTCGGCTGCGACGGCGAGAGCGAGCTGCAAGCGAACCCGCAAATCGTACGCTCGTGCATTTTGCGCGCTGGCTGCGATCCGACATTCGCTCCGGTGCGCACCATCTCCACCTGCGTGACCTACAACACGCAGGCCGCGCTAGCGGGAGAAAGCTGCAACCTGACTTCGACGAGCTGCGCAGACTTCGAAGCCTGTGAGCACATCGGCATTGCACACGACGACCTATGCGGCCCGCAAACGGACGGCACCCGTTGCCAAGGCGAGCTGGCGCTCAATTGCGGTAACTACGAGGGCGACGATCGCTTTTACGACTGCGTTGCGTTGGGCGGTAGCTGCGGGACCTTCAGCCACGACGGCGTGCTGTTCGCGGACTGCCAGCTCGACATTGCGCCGGATTCTTGCGCGGGCGTGCCCAACTCGGACTCGCAGTACTTTTGCCATACCGGCCAGGAAAACACGGACGATCTGCGTTACTACTGCTGGGAGGGCCAAGCCTACGGCGCGTCCTGCTCGCCCGTCGCCTCGTGCATCGACGCACCGGACGAAAGCTCGGACGGCAATTCGCAGCTCGGCAATGCCAATTGCTTCTTCGACACGCACAGCTGCAGCGGCGGGGACAGCGTGAGCTGCAACGCTGACGTCGCCACGGTGTGCTCGAGTGGCGCGCTGTTCGAATACGACTGCGGCTCGGTCGGCCTTTCCTGCGGCGTTACCGCGCACGACGGCTACTGTCTCGCGCCGGGCTGCAACGCGGCGGACGTCGACTTCGTGTGTCAGGAGCGCTGTTCAGACGACGGTTCGAGTCTCACGTTCTGCTATGGCGGCGCGCCGTACACGGTCGATTGCAAGGACTACGGCTTCACCCGGTGTGCGACTGGCAGCGACCCTAACAGCGGTCAAACCTTCGCCGCCTGCCGCTTCTAGCCACGCCTACTCCGACGATCCGTCCAGATCCTCGGCCAGGTAGCTCAAAATCACCTCGTCCAGCGACTGCTCGCTGATCGCGCCGTCACCGAAGATGGATGACGCGCTCTTCGGCGGGACGGCCGCGAAGCGCGAAGCAGGGCGCGACAAATTGGCGGCTGCAGCTGTTGCCGCGGCGCCAGCCGCTGCAGCTGTTGCTGCGGCGGCTGCGGGCCCTGGCGGCGTGGGGGGCGCTTTTCGGGGCGCGGGCAGACTCTGCGCGAGTAGCCCCGCTGGCTCCGGGGTTCGCTCCGACGAAGACAGAGGCTTGGCGGCCAAGCGCTCGAGCGAGGTGACGTCCACATCCAGCGGGACTGCGACCGGCGGGGGCGCCGAGGGCGCGACTTTGCGCAGGTTGGGGTTGGAAAGAACGTGGTGCCGATCGCTGCGATCGGCGGTGCGTTCATCGTCACCGAAGGCCGACGAGATTGGGGGCGTTTCGAAATCCGGCGCGGACGGGCCACGCGCGGCCACGACTGGCTCCGCAGCCGGCGGCGCCGCGCTGGCGAGCGGCGGGCTCGCGGCCGTCGCCTTGCTCGCTTGCGGCGCTTGCTCGAACGGCCCACACACATTCTCGAGCAGCTGATCGAGATCGCCCATGCGCAAGGCAGTGAACATGCCCTTGTGCTGCTCTTTCATCAGACTGCGCACGAAGGGCTGCATGTCCGGGCGAGCCACGTGCTCCGTGTACTCGGTGCGGGTGGTCTTGATGATGCGCCCACCGTCGGCGAACAAATGCGTGACGATGCGCGGGTTCTTGACGCCGGAGTCTTCCGTTTGGATGTGGAAGATGCGGCCCCGGTGTCGGACGTTGTTGTTGAATCCGAGGAGTGGGGGGGGC
>Ga0247774_1001173_pt1 | contig 13312 bp, 7 predicted proteins | sample UWRJL001104B6_FD_179933 | JGI IMG/M metagenome (GOLD analysis project Ga0247774, IMG submission 179933) | Plant litter microbial communities from Arlington Agricultural Research Station in Wisconsin, United States - UWRJ-L001-104B-6 | ecosystem: Environmental > Terrestrial > Plant litter >... | reverse complement strand
AAAAACCCCCCCCCCCCCCCCCACAATCTGCAACTGCTTCCCCACTTCAACCACTCTTGACGGCCCGCATCTTCCCCGTCCCGATAAACCAAGCTTTCGCAAAGGAGCCTTGCAATCTTGTAAGCCGAGTCGAGTCGCCAAAGCGGAAATACTCGACTCACAGCGAGACCAACCCCAGTCAGGTGGAGCGAGATGGGCTGCTGAAACGCTTTGCATTATTTGATGCTGCAATCCTTGAACTGCAGCGGCTTCATCATCGATGCATCGGATGCATCGTATGCATTGTATGCATCGTTGACTCACACGGCGAAGGAGCTCGGGCCATTTTGAACCAGTAAGGATCGGCCTCAATAAAGAGGGATCCAATCAGTAGCCACAAATCTCGGCGAGCCCAAAGAGGTAAAGTGCACCTCACTTTCGCTTGCTGCGCCTTGCTCCCCGCTGCGCTGCGAGGAACTTGTCAGGACGGCTTGTCCAAGCCAAAGCCGACTCCGAATTTCACAGGTCAATTCGATGTGCGGAGTGGACAAGAGGCCATTGGCGGGACGGAGAGCTGGGTTCAATCGTCAGTGAGCGAAACTCAGCCCCTCCGACAGAGTGAAATACCCAGCGTCATCCGTGACTCCCTCCCGAACAAGATTCTCCTCGAATTTCTCTTCATCCTTTTCCGCTTGACCTACTCACGCCGACGAGGAAATATTGGAAATATCTGATCACACATAGAGAAACTCTTCGACGCCTCTAACGTTTGTCTTTGAGCATTGAGCTCGAGACGACCGTTCCCACCTCGCTACCTTGCACTAACAACTCTGATCAACATCCACGCCGTCCGAGACCCAGACTCGGGTCCCACGGACTTTCTTCAGCCCTCCATCAATCTGTGTAAGCCGGCGCCCATCGAGGCCCGAAAACGATTCCAACCTCCCCACCATACGAATCTCCGGGCTTGGTTCCCAAGGTATGCTCAGTAATTGAATACTCCGCATGGCCTTCCCTGTTGAGTCTGACCTGTGCCAGCTCACGAATCAACCTCAAGCTGGACACTCTGGCAAACTTGCATTGCCCCAAGTACCATCCAAATATGTTCAACATGGCCCATAACAACACCGCCCAGGGTTTCTACGTATTCCAATCAACGCTCGGTGCCCCACTCGAGTTCCACCCTGCTCTTGGCACGGCTGAACTCGATGAGATGATCGATAACTATGTCCTCGGCTTTGCCCCCATCCAGGACAAGAGGGCGACAATTTCGCTAGACTTCCTGGAGCAACTCAGCCTCACTGGCGAAACTATCAAATTCTACCCTGTTAGCGTCCTTTCTTTCACATCGGCAACCAGCTCACCCGCAAGCATGCAAGACTCGGGCTACGGCTCTAGCTTCTCTGCGTCACCCATGGCGCCCACATGGAACTGGGGACAAGTCGCTCAAGCTCCCTCGACATCCTTTTCGTCTTCACAATCACACTTGCAAGCACGGAGGCAATCTGCCGCATCCTCTCGGAACTCGACTATCGCTGCCGCACGCAGCCGAACGTCGGACTTCTCTCACCTGCCGGGCATGAAGATCCTCACCAAAGATGGCCGTGATGTCACCAACGCAGCAGCTCGGGGATCTAAGACCAAGGAGCAGCGTGACCATGCTCACCTCATGAGGATCATCAAGGCTTGCGACTCCTGCCGGGCCAAGAAGATTCGATGCGACCCCAGCCACAAGGCACGTGAAACTCTCAAGTCTCGGTCACAAGAATCGCCCAGGCATCTTGATAGTACCCGACATGCCTCACGGAAACAACAATCCCGAGCACCAAATCCTGTCCTCGATGGCCATTCTCTCGCGCCAGCAGCTCCTTTCACAGAACTCCCCGTCCAAGACTTGGCCATGTTCGATAACGCCAACATGGCGGGATGGGAAGACCTCGTCAATCTCGACCAAAACATTCCCCCACCAACCGTTCCCGACGACTACGACTGGTTCAACGATCCGAAGGGCCTATTCTTCCCGGTACCAAATTCGGTATCCTCCTCATCCTCCACACCAGCCTCGCAACCGTTCACGCCCACTTCTGAGGAATCCTCATCAGTATCAGTATCATTATGGGAGTCGCTCGTCGACGGCGTACCAGTATCCCCAAGCGAAGCCAGCACACGGCCACCAAGGTTACCCTACTTGGACGACGGCAGCCTCCCTCACGAATACATTGACTTCAACCTTTACTCACCCGCCTCGAGCCTCGCCGACGGAGACCTTCCCGTATTCGCTGGAGATCTCTCTAGTCACTGTCCCAGCGGGGATGCGCATCGCCACAGACCTCACAGTCCCAGCGAGGATGTGCATCGCCACATACCTCACAGTCCTAGCGGGGATGTGCATCGCCACATACCTCACTGTCCAGAGGATGGCTGCTGTAGTTGTCTAATATCTCCAGCTCGTCAATCCTCTAGGCGACCAACCTTCCGTCACTCTCCCAGTCAGACAGTCTCCGAGTCGAGTCTATTCTCGTCAACGCAGACAAATTCTGCGTCGCAGATGCATGCAACTCCTAAGCTCCACGATGCACCGGCTTCCCGGCATTCATCGCTCCTGCAGGCCTCGGTTGTACAAGACAATACCTCTCAATTCAAGTCCGAGATGGTGGGCGAGTCTTGCGTGCGAACCGACAATCACCATGGCACAAGTGCTCATGGTCGGTCTTCTATGTCATGTGCTCCCGAGGTATCTGCAGCAACACGACACTCAGACATTGAGAACGGCCAGGGCGCTTCACAAGACATCATGACGAGAACAGAGACGGCCATGGCGGCGGCAACCGCCGCGGCCGTGGATCCTACACGGAGAGGTTCTCGTAGTCGTCACTCTGCCGTCCTGGGCAGCGATGTAAACCAGCTACCGAACGCCCTTCGTCCCCAGGCCGTATCGTCAGCCTCACTGGCATTCGAGGATGGGTCGCGTCATTCGGTCCACTCTCTCAGTTGCGATTTGTCGCCCGCCGCATCTATTCGCGGTGACAACCAGCACAGCATCCTCATGCCTCTTCAGCTCTTGGCTATGGCATGCATTGCCTCGATCTGCCTACGCGGAGAGAAGTCGTATCTGACGAGAACTTATTGGACCAAGACTCTGCCGAGTTTCCTATCTTTCTTCGCTTCAGCATTGGCGGTAGGCATCCTGTTGCATGCCATTGCCGCACCGGGCCTTCTCTGGTCGGACATGCTGGGGTTCAAGGAGTCTCTGCCCGGCCTGGCTTTCTGCGTTATTGGTGTGGCTACGTCTCGTTCGGTTAAGACCGTCTGTGAGAGTGAAGCCGTGGGCCAAATCCCAAGGGGCATACGTGGGACGCGAGAGGGGGAAGGTGTGGCTGATGATGGGGACCACTAAGGTGGTTGGGGGAACGGGTCTAAGTTTCAGCTTGCGTCTTTGTCGACATGGAGTTGAATGTGAGAGTCCTGTACCATAAGATGGTGTTCCGATTTTGCAGCTAGACTTGATACCCATTTTTATCGAGGGGAGCAGGCGCAACGAAATCAGGGACGCAGCCTGGCTGTTAGAATAGATACAGTTATAGGTCCGAGGGAGATTCAAGAGGTCTCCCCGAGTGTATCAATACACCACCCGCTTTGCGGAATAATCAAACCCATTGTTCCATATGCGAACCTTTTTTCACTTCGGAAGGGTACATTCTTTCCTCGTGCGAATACCACCCAAGAGATATCTACCGAGTCTCAGTTTAGAGCTCGTGTGCCCACGTGATGCGGCACGTGTCCTTGTTACACACCTGGCAATTCGCTTTGACTGGGCAGGCGAGATTTCTCTATTCCGCATCGCGGTAAATGAATCACCAGAATGACTCCGTCTAATTTGAAAGAAGATACTGGTACATAACTCAAATTCTCTCCTTTCCTGATGGTCGAGATCCTATTCCTTTCTTGTTTTTCCCCTCCTCATCTGTTCTCACCGGGTCTGACAAACCTAATAAATTTTTTGCTCGTGAAATCAAACACTTGTCTTTCGAAGGCGTTCGCTTCGCAAGGGATGATGCATTATGTTCCATCCGTAGCTGTCCTTCTTGACAATACTCAATAGTACGGGGCTGCGACCCAATCTTATCCTTGAGATATTTATCTCCATAGCTCTTTCTCCTTTCCGAGGTTGCTAACCTTTCTACCCGGACAGGTGTGGGCTTTGTCACCTAAGACAGTGCTGTTTATGCCGACTATCTGCTGGGTTTTATTTGTTGCTTTGTTGTTAGAGAGTGAAGTACAAGTCTGAGCCTCCTTGGGTTGAAGAAAGGATTGGGTTGCTGTCGGTAGTGAAGGCGACAATTGAGCTCTTTTGGGGGGTATCAGAGGCATACCCAGAGAAGCCTGTGTGACATTTGCAGGCAGTGTTTACACCTACCCATTTCACTTCAAGGGTGAATGTGAAGGGGCAACGGGGATTTCTCGAGGCAACTGCAACGTAGCCGAGGACATCAAGGATGGCCAGAAGCAGAAGGAACAAGGCCCCAGGGCCAACAGTCGGCACATCTCGGCAACATGTAACAACAAGCCCTCCTCCGACGTCCCGTTTACACTTACTATCCAAGTCACCCCTCAGGGACGCGCTATCGACAGCCACGACGTTTTTCTCTAAATTCCCACAACGACTAGGTCTTTTATCAACACTCCGTTCTGGGCAGGGGAACGAGCCTAGCCAAGATGCAAAATCGAGCTCAGCAAGTATAGAGAATACAACCACACCACAAAAGGCAGAGGCCAAATTTGACGGAGGCGACGACGACGAAGCCGAGCAAACCATGTCGCTGACTCGACCGCAGAAGGAACAGCAGCTCACGCCTGCGCAGAGCTTGGCTATTTCGCTATCGAGACTTACGGTTGGGGTTCAACCCGACAAGGCGCTGCCGCAGAAGAAATTGGAAATCAAGCCGCCCAATCCTCCTAATCGGACGCCCGAGGAGAAGGCTGCTCATGAACGTTTTACCGAGGAGGCCCTCGAGATGGTACGTGCCTGTAGTTCGCAGCAACGCCTCCCCAGTCTCTTGCATAGTAGGGGCTCGTTGACTGACTTGCGCGAAGGCACGCCTAGCCCTTCGCACGAACGAGACTCCAGTGGGCTGCGTCCTGGTTCACAGAGGCACCATCATCGCCAAGGGTATGAATGCCACAAACATAACCCGCAACGGCACCCGCCACGCCGAATTCATGGCGCTCTCGGCGCTTTTTGCCCTCCCCGAGGAGGACCCGGCTTCTAAGTCCAACGGCAAGGCCAAGCAGAAGGCCGTTTGTGACGACTACGTTACAACGACGGACGGCACGGTTGCTAGTGAGGAACAGATCGCCACGGGCCATCTCTATCCCTACGGCCAGAAGTTCCATCCTGCTCCAAAGGTGGCCAAATCTATCCTTAAGGAATGCATTCTGTACGTGACGGTAGAGCCGTGTGTCATGTGCGCCTCCCTTCTGCGCCAGTTGGGAATTAAAAAGGTTTTTTTCGGGGCTGTCAATGATAAATTTGGTGGCACGGGGGGTGTGTTTCGAATTCATCAGAATACGAGCGACATGCGAACCAGGCTGGCTGTGGAGGAAGAGATCGGCCATGGCGGAAATATTGAGCCAGGGTTTGAAGCAGAAGGAGGATGGGGTCGTGACGAGGCTGTTGGACTTCTCCGACGCTTCTACGTCCAGGAAAACGGAAGAGGTGAGTCGACATTCCAGCAAGCGCAATGGTGACTATTTACTGACACTTTAGCAGCCCCGGTACCCCGAAAGAAGGAAGGAAGGGCGGCCAGGCTCGCTGCGCTGGAACGAGAGGCTGCCGAGCGGACTTCGCCTGCCGAGGCAAGCCAGAATGAAGACGACGACATGCCCAACAAGGATCTTTCGAGAGTTCCCGGCGGGGATTTTATGGGCATCGATATGGGATGCGGGGATGCTGACAAGGAAAATGTGGCGGCAGGCTTTGAGAGGAAGCTTGTCTCGGATGAGAACCAGCCGCCCGTGGGCAGTGCGATTGTGAACACGACCTAGCACAATCACCTATCCAACAGCTGAGATGTTTGTAAGGGAACATTGGCAAGAAGTATTCCGTTGGCGGATAAGGTGGAGAGAAAAGGGCCAAGGGGGTGGGTCCATGGCTTGTGCATTCACGCTGTGTATCATTAGAGAAGCTTAGACATGGATATCCGGAAATTGTACACGGTTGCTTGCTTTCTACCTCTCTGCGTCGGCTGCTTTCAGGCCGCTCTCAAGTCTGGATACCAAGTCAGCCTCGGCGTCTGCAAATCTCCCTTCTCGGCCATTCCTAGCATCTTCTACGAAACTGACACGGCCGGTCCACCAGTCTAGCCATGGCTCGGCCCTCGCTCCGGACTCGTCATCTAGCAACCCGACACTCACGTCCATGAGTTCAGGCCGCCATTTGTCGTGCCAGAACACGGTAGCGCCGCAGCCAGGGCAGAACTCGCGGGTGACTCCGTCGGAGGAGTCGTATCCCTCAAGCACTGCCCCCCTCTTGCGGAGCTCTTCAAAGTCGAGTGGGAGGGTCTCGCTCCCCCCTTTCTCCGAGGGGACGGTAAAGAATATGTTCGCCCGGGGAACGAAGGTCCACGTTTGGATCGGGAACCCGGAGGTCAGACGGCAGGATTTACAGGCGCAGGTGCCGGCCAGGTACCTGTCGTTGGGGCGGAGCCACCATTTGGCGTCGGAGGGGTTGGAGATGGTTTCCTTTGGGGTGGTAATATAAGGGAGCATGAGGTCGGGGAAATTGGATTTGGGGAGGGAACTTGATGGGTTAGGACGGGTGATGTGAAAGGTAACGCGGTTGCAGTGGCAGCGGACATTGAGGACTGGGGGATCTGTTGCGGTGTGCTCGGTTGCATGATCGGCGATGCTTCGAATTTTGTCGGGATCGAGCCACAAACAGAGACCACCGTCCCTCGTGTCGTGTACGCCATGGTGACCGCCAATGCGGACTATCCCGGCGTGGAGCCCTGGTCCGCCGACGACAACCCCCGTGGCTACTTTCCAGGCGGTGCTTCCATCGAGATTATTTCCGCCGCCCGCCGTCGTGTCTTGACGGAAGATGTGGCATCCACAAATACGGCAGAAGTAAGCCGCCACCTCTTGGCCGTCGGCGTGGTGAAATGCATACCTCGTCGTCCCATCCAGCTTCGAAGGCTGCATTATGGGGACATAGGACGTGCATAGTAGTCCAGTAGTCCGCCGGCACGGACTACAGTGGCAGAGGGGTATCTCGGTCGGTGTGTGGTCTTCGATGCAGATAATCAGGACCTGGGCGACGGTGCCGCAGTGGCACGTAATGCGGGCCTTCGACATTGCTTTTGTTGATACTATCTTGTCCAATTTACTACGATGCCTCTGCGGTATACCTCTATACGCGTATGGCGTATGGCGTGGAAAGAAGTTGTGGAGTCGAGAAGGACTCGCCTGTCTTTCGTATACGGAGTACAAGAAGAAATACGAAGTGCCGCCCCTGTGCTTCTCCGGCTCGTCGGGGACGATTCCGGTCTGCGGGGTATGAACCGGAATTACCAGAATACACTACAACTAAGCGGTGGGTAACACCGGGAGCATCGCGATGTCTTAGTGAACCTTGCAGCAAGTAAAGAAACATTTATTTGTTTGATGTTTTCGAGGCTCCCGCGAGCTCTCAACTCCTTCATTTCAGCAATCGCTCGTAAACCCCAATCAAGCTATATCCTAACCCTTCCGTGACATCGCATCCTTATCCGATCGCAAAGAGCGTCCTACATCCAACTGAAAAGCCAGCCACAAATAAACAACCTGGGGTATTATCTATAGTCCAAAGCGCACCGCACGCATCCAATGCTCAAGCCATGTCCTCCTTCAAATGCTTGGGCTGACTGCCCGTAGAGCCCTTCCTCTCCGAGCCAGGCTTGAGCTCATCAGCTTCCTCGACCGCAGTCGCCTCGTCGACAGGGTGCTCCTCGCGGCGCCAGAAATCCTTCCTGCCTTTGGACAGACGCACCAGCCACGGAGGGAAGAAGCCTCCGGGAATCTTGTAGGTCCACTTCTCCCTGTCCTCATAGTTGGGCGGCACAATCCTGCCACGCGAAGCCTTATCGATGATGTAAACAATGGTGTTGATGAGGATATAAACGCAGATGCCGCCAATGAGGCCGTAGGCAATGGAGTAGGTGAAGGGCATGAGAGCAATGGTCAAAAAGGCGGGAACGGCGTCGCCAATATACTTCCAGTTGATCTTGGTCACCGACGTCACCATCATCGATCCGACAAGGACGAGGACGCAGCCAGTTGCCCAGGGAGGGATCGAGGCAAAGATAGGCGCGAAGAAGATGGAAATGAAGAAGCAGATGCCCGACGTCATAGCCGTGAGACCCGTCTTGCCGCCCTCGGAAATACCAGCACCAGACTCGATAAAGGCCGTGACGGGCGGAGTGCCGAAGATGGCGCCGATGGAGATGGCCATGGCGTCTACCATGTAAGCGACCGAGGAGCCCTCAAAGTCCTGAGTGACGGGATCGATGAGGTCGGCAAACTGGGCCATCGAGTACAGCGTGCCCGTGGCATCGAGAATGTCGACGTAGAGGAAGGTGATCAGGGCGAGACCAAACTTGGCGCCGTAGCTCGCGACATCCCACGACTGCACATTGAGCGTCTCTTCGATTGGGTGGAACGTCACGACCTTCTTGAAAAAGTCGAACGAGCTGTCGCCAACGGGAGTGTAGGGGAAGTAGGTGACTTCGGTGCCGCGCGGCCACGAGATAATGCTGACAAGCAGGATACCGGCGATGATGGCGCCCTTGACACGATACATCATAAGCACTATGGTGAAGATACCGCCGCAGAATATGCCTATCCACATGCGCGGCGCCCTCATCTTGGTCGACGACGGGCAGAGCCCGTCTTCATCGAGGTCTGTCGGGTCGCAGCCTGCCAACTCCACAGGCGTCGCATTGGCACCGACGATCAGGCCAATGCCCTCCGAGTACGTCAGGCCGATGATGGTTAGGAACAGGCCGATACCGACACCGGTGGCGAGCTTGATGGACTTGGGGATGGCTCGCGCCAGCCACTGTCGCATTCCGAAGAGGGCAAGGCCAAAGAAAATGAACCCCTCGACAAAGGTTGCCGTCAAGGCCACCTCGTACGGCACGCCACCGCTTCCGTGGAAGCCCACGACGCTATAGGTGAAGTATGCGATGAGGCCGACGCCGGGAGCAAGAGCAACGGGGAGATTTGCGAAGAGGCCCATGCAGAAGGAGCCGAGAGCCGAGATGGCGGCCGTAGCCGTGACCAAGTCGCGCTTGATGGTGAGAAGGCAGAGGCCGAACTCGTCGCTCTTGTCGCAATCCACACCCTCACACTTGCATGTGCCGCCGCTGTCCATGACGATGCCTCCAGTCAAGGCAATGATGTAGGCCATGGCGAAGAAGGTAGTCATACCGGCCCGAACCTCCGTAAAAAACTTCGATCCCTTCCGCTCCCTCGGCTGGTGCGCCACCAATCTATGTCAGCATTTTGCTTCTTCTCCGGCGCGACAAGGCTGACTATGAAGCTCTCATTGGGCGGGGTCGCCACTTACATGACCGCATCCCTCCAGGCGGAACCATCTCCCCACCACGCTTTTCGCCACCTTTTCCTCGAAATTCTGGACCCAGCCCATGGCTTCTGATGTTGGCTGGAATTGGCGAGTCGCTGTCGGGAGCGCCTCGAGTCAGAGTCTGGTAGAGGTTGAATCTCCCCCAAAGCTTAACGGCGGATATGGCAAGATTGGCAGGTGCCGGGTGGCAAGGTCCCAAGTTCCCAATGGCCTGAGGAGAGAATGGCTGGCTTGACAACAGAGAAGTCAACTTGGAAGAGAGCAATTGAACGGGAGGCGGCCTTGGTAGATATACCACCAGCAGATAAACTACTACTCCCCGTATTTGATACTTGCACTGATAAAGAGTTCCGCCTCCAAAGGTGCGCCAAATTGGGCAGAGAGCTGCAGGAATGTCAAGCTAGCTGCTAGCGGTTCATCGGCGTGGGCAGCGGGCACGACCAATCGCGCCGATGCATCGTCAGGGTCCGGTAGGAAGCTGCCGTCCAGTGCCAGCTTGCTGCTGTGTCCCCCCCCCCGACCTGCCGGGGCTGGTCAACATCAGATTCACGAACAACAGATTCACTAGCTACCATATTCATGCCGGTTAGTCTGGTAGGCTTGCCAAGCCATGTGGCTCCTGCAATGAGCTCGGTTGCGCTGGTCTCCTGCCTGTGCTGCACAAGGAGCATGTAGGCGTGGCCAAGCACGCGACAGGACGTCCGCAATGGGAAGAGTCGAGGGAGCTGCACGCGCCGGCGCATCGCGAGCACGGGCTGCATTGCTGCTGTACCCCGAAGGCGGGTTGCGCCGCATTGCGCGAGTCGGCAATTCCTTCGAAGCTAGGCCTATTAGCGTCTAACCTCGTGAGTGGACCGAGCAGTGGAAATAGTGCGGCGGTCTTATCAACAGCCCCCCCACGTTTTGGCTGGGGACCACAATTCGTGGGTCCAGAGCGTTTTGGTGGCGCCGATACGGTTCGCCGCCACTACAAACTGGGTAAGAACGTGGGGTGGGAGATATTGAAGGCGTATCTAACAATCCATGTACCGAGTCCATTCCGCTGCCAATTGGATTGCGTCGAACGGATATGTGCCGGAATACTTTCGGGGCTCGTAGGCATAGGGAGAAGGCATTTTCAAGCCTCTCAACAGCCATGCCTGCCTTCGGTGGTCAAACTGCAGCAGACGAAGTGTGCACGTCCGAACTGCTGCACGAACATGCGGCGGGGTTGATCGACTCGTCGGGACACCTACGAGAAGCAAGCTAGTAGTGCGAGAGATTAACCATAGTGTGGAGTATGTACTACGTACGTAGTAGTATGACAAACACCACATTAGGTGAGTGGTCAACTGCAAAGGAGCCATGATGAAGTCTCAAGTCGCCTTGCGATCATGTGTCGCGGGCTATGAGCTACGAGCAACGAGCGACCTGCCACTTGGGAGTCCATCCAGGACTCAATCTAGCGTGCCCCTTCGAGACTGGTGCAGGGAGGCCAATGCAATTTCTCAAAGAATGCCGTACATGGTGGCGTTCCAGCCTGCCCAATCTCCACGATAATGGTTCGCGCAATGTCGAGATAGGAGGGACCCGAGGCTTCGGGCCCCGGCCATAGCGATCAGCCAGCGGCCGGAGAGCGCAGTGAAACAAATTGCTCCGAACTCCCAGCAAACTTTCGCCGACAGTCACGACCGCACCTACCGTTTTAGGCAAGGTGCTTCACCATTAAGGCGGAGTTGAGCGGCAAAGCAGCACGGGGTAACCTCTGTCATCTGCCACTGGAGTGGTGAGGCATTTGCAGGCGGCGCATCCGCAATTGAATTCCTCCGCCCTCTTAGCTTAGGTCGGCGGAGGTCTCCGCAGTCAGTGCTTGCTTTCGAGCCCGTTGCTCGTCCGTCGGCTTTTATCCAGGTTGATGGGGGATGGATAGGCCATCTCCACTAGGCACTGGCGGGTCCATTGTCGCATCTCGCTGGTATTTTTACTCATCCTCGAGTACGACGCAACTATTAGTTTCAGATGCAAGACGAAACTCTGCCAGGAGCCAGGAGTGATGGACAAACACGAAAAGTGCGTTGTCAATTAATATCGGCCAGATAGATCAGCTTGCTGCGTACTAGGTTGCTATACCGGCTTCTTCTATTGGAAACCTAGAGGCATCGGATGCCATGGAGCCGGAATCTTCTGGAACTTGGCCATGAGCTCAGTTTTCGTCAATGGCGTATCCACCATTGATAACCGTCATCGGTGAGCCGGTGATATCATTCCCGAATCGTAGAGATCAGGTCAGGTTAATGTTGGACGAGCCGTCCGTAGATGCAAACGAACCTAAGAACTTGGGTTTGGACAATTGATTATGCCGATTCTCTGGATTCTCCAGCCTCTGCCATGTCTCCCGGCACCGCGACACCACAATTGACGTCAGTGTGTTGTGTCAATAGGCGGTGAAAGCGCAGCAGCGAAGCATCGTCAACGTTTGCCGAGCGGCATATGGTGCACCCGCCCGCGCGTGCATCGTGCGACGTGCGACAACAAGAAAGCCCTCCGCGGCCATGCATTTTAGGTCAGCTCATCGAATGAGAAGAAGTGCCCTCCAAAGTTCGGTGTGCGATGCCAGGTCTGGAGGCGGCCATTATATTTCCGCCGACCATCGTGACATGAGCGAGTGAGACATCGAGGCAGGCACGACTTTTTGACCCAGCTTACCGGCCTCAGATGCAGATAGACATTCAGGGTCTCAAGTTTAAGGTCCCTGGTAAGATCTAGACTAGTTAGGTCCGATGCTCAGAATCGGTAGTATGCCTAAATTCTCAAGGGATGGCGGAAGCTAAGGGAATGAAGATGAAAACCCTGCGAACTTGGTCAACTCTCGTTGTCGCCTGACGTCATGTCATGGACCCTGCATCGAGGCCAGTGGACTCAGCCCCTCTGAAAAGCGGGGCTCGTGCCATATCCATGCGGCTGGCGCCATACAAGGGACGCGCAGCTTTTTCCAGTGGACCGATATTGGAGTGTAGTTCAAGACGGCGGCCCGATGACGATGGGGTCACGGCACAGAACCCGTGGCGATTTGTGGAGGATCAGGAGCTAGTGACGCTCCCGGGGCATGACGCCAACTAAAAGTGACAGCGGAGAGAAAATACTTTAATACATCGACACCAAGATGCTCTTCACTGTGTTCCTAGGAGACAGCCAAAAGCGCCTTGAGCCTGGTCTTGCTTTTCGGTCAAGCGATACCTCTGCACCCTCAGTCTGCAGTCAGCTGAAATACTAGCGCATCTCCCCACATCTTTTATAACCGACCTTCTTCTGTTGCACATTTTAGGCAGCATCTAACCACTTACGAATATTGCATCCTATATTATCAGATATCCTGGCCCCCATCTTGGCCGTATTAAAATTCACTGTCCTGTTTCCCATACAAACATTCACATTTGTCGCTCCTCGCATTTGATGTCATGTCCCGCCGCGTGCGGCCTGGAGATCGCTACACCACAGACGATGCGGGGTTTTACCCCCCTCCCATCGGCGACTTTCCGAGAGGGAGACCAAGATCGCGAACCGTCGGCGAAGATACTCTGCCGCCTTATCCAGGTGTAGGGTCGGGCCATCGGGGCTTCCCTGCGGAAGAGGCTCCCAACCCTCGTCGCAGCCATGCAAGAGACCCTAGAGACGGCTACGCGACAGCCCGCGGAGCCGACCTCGACGACCGCCGCCCAGATCCTCGTCATT
>Ga0247774_1001172_pt1 | contig 13314 bp, 3 predicted proteins | sample UWRJL001104B6_FD_179933 | JGI IMG/M metagenome (GOLD analysis project Ga0247774, IMG submission 179933) | Plant litter microbial communities from Arlington Agricultural Research Station in Wisconsin, United States - UWRJ-L001-104B-6 | ecosystem: Environmental > Terrestrial > Plant litter >... | reverse complement strand
CCTTGAATAGGCGATCGAGAGCCATGATGGTATTCTAACTTGAGAGGCGGCGGCCGCCTGCCGCGCTAGACATGTGCAAGGGCTCAGGCGCGGCGATACTGGATGTATTTACTTCTTTCCGTGCCTAGGGTGCAAGATAAATCGCTGCCTAGTAAGCAGGTGACCTCTCTTGTTCTTCGCGTCAGCACCAGAACCTGTCATGTAATTGTTATTGAGTATATATGTCCACCATCCAGTTGCCGCATTCTTTTTGGTCTATGAGGACTGGTCTCGCCGTCTGTTAACCGGCGACTTGAGGAGGAAGGGTTTAGCCGTTGTCTATGGGTCATATCAGCGACGATATCGGGTGGGATATTCGGATCGATATCCGTCGTTTGGTCGGCAAGGCTGCGAAGATCAGGAACGCAGCGTGTCTGCCTATAAGAATTCGTTACAATGCTCGAGTTATGTGTAGGTAATTGAGTCTCGATCTTCAAAGTCTCACATCTTGAATGGGTGGTTATGGAGAAAATATAGGTCTAACGAGGTGACTGAAACAGTGGCCGGAACCTAGAACAATTGGCGCGTTCTTGCCGAGACAAATAACACGCATTATCTACTGCTGGCTGGGCCATTTTCAGTGCTAAACTGGCCTTGTTGCTCATCGAAAATGTCCAAAACTACCCCTTCCGAGGCGCGTCGAAAACCCTAGTATCGGTTCAAACGGAAGCTACGAGATTTGCAAGCCAGTGAGCCAATTCTTGACCTCATTTTGGTTTGATTCGAGTATGTTTTGTATGGCTTGTCTTGGCTTGGATCGACTTGTCGTACCAACGCGGTCCAAACGGGGGGCGTCTAGAGAACCGATTTCGTGGGAGGGTTTATGCGGCTGTTGGGCAAGGCATAAGGAGGGAGAGGTAGAATTTGCTTCAAGATTTTGGACGGTTGAGCAATGTAATATGTTTGTATATTTAACTATTGGGAACGGAAGTAGATAAACCTTAAGATTCGCTCCAAATATCTTCTGTTTTGTGAGGTTGGGTGTTTGGCGAGCATACCGGGTTAATGACGTTTTCCTATTCGGGTTAAAATGTCGAATCCTTAACTTAGATGGGCATGGTGGGGAGTGGCTGGCGGCCCACATGATCTTGGCTTCGCTGGGTCGACGGCGCTAGATATCAACATTCGCGTACAAACGAAATCATGTGTCTGGACTGTTCTGGCCAGCATATTCCACGCCGGCTTCGATTCTATCAATTACAAGGGCTTCTCTCGAAAACTGGTTAGTACGGCGTCTCCCTGCTGTAAGCGTGGATGATGTCCGTCGTTTCGTTCTCTGCCTGTTACGACGATCTAGCTCATCGTAAGCCTCAGCATCGTTGCTGGTAAGGTATCACACAAACCATAGTAGGGTCAGGTATGACAGGTATTCAGATTCTTGCCCTCTCTAAATTCTCTAGCCACAGGGGATGTTCTTGTCGAGGTCTGGAGTGTCGCTGGCCAGCGTCCCGTCCGTCTTGATATCATAACACTGCCATCCAGTCACGCTGTGCCTCTAAGACGCCACTTGCTTTACCCGCCCTGGCGCCGTGGCTGTGATGGCAACCATGCATCATTTGAATTGCCATTTTGGGTCAATTTTTTGGGGGGAATCAACCCCGATTGGATTGCGGTGTCCTGGACGCTGGTGTATCGGTCGATTTTCTGATTTGCGGACATGCTGGCTGGGACTCTATGCGCAGTGAGGGGTACTGCGTTCGTACCTGTAGGCCCAGACATGCAGGCATGAACAAAAACAGCACCCACCCGCCATACAAAATCAGCACCCTGAACAACTACACCAAAGTTTCATCGTGGAATTTAATCACCCTTCTGCCCTCGCTCGCTCTCCACGTCGCCCAATGTTCGCGGTCCTGTCTTCGCCATAGCGCACATACATCTAGACATTTTGTAGCAAAGCAAAATACAAATTTCGGCTACATATGCCGACCAACAGCGTCGCCTCTGGATCAAATACGAAATGACGCGATGGAGTTGTCGACGACCAGCGATAACCTGTGTCGCGGCTGTCGGCAATACCTAGAGAAGTTTCACTCGGGGCCAGGTTTCGATATGGTCGAATGGAGTTCCGAGACTATAGAACGACTAGGAGTAGACGTGCTGAGGGGAGCAGAGGACGGATGCGAGATTTGCCACGGCGCTGTGGTGGACCTCCGGAAAAGTGGACCGTTGCCCGAGATGTTGAGATTCAATTTTCATGCCCCGCCCATTGGGAAAAAGGACACCGCAGAAGCGGGCGACGGCATACTATGGATTGGAGGGACCACTGCATCTTTTGGCTCCAATCTTCGACTACGTCAGCTCCGAGACACGCCGGCACCCGAGCCATCCTGCGGCGACGACCTTAGCACGGGATCTCACGCCAGCTTGTCGCGAGCTGCGGAGTGGCTATACGACTGCATTGCAAACCACAAACCCTGCCATCAACAAATCACGGAGGGCTGGGTTCCGACCAGGCTGCTAGACCTTGGCGCCAGCCCAGAGTTCGACGGTTCGGTGAGGCTGCACCTCACCGCCAGTAATGACGCCCCGGTTCGCTATGCGACTCTGAGCCACCGTTGGGGTGATGCGCATCCGACCCGGTTGCTAAGGTCCAATCTTGAATCCTTCGCCAGGGGAGTGTCCTTGTCATTGCTTCCAAAAACATTTCGGGAGGCTATCTACGTTGCCCGTTCATTCGGTCTCCGGTACATCTGGATAGACTCACTGTGCATCATACAAGACTCGGACCAGGACTGGACTCACGAGTCGTCACTGATGACATATGTCTACGGGTCATGCGTCTTGAATATCGCGGCTGCCGGGTCGCGAACCTGCCACGATGGCCTGTTTCGATCACGACGAACCCAAGACGTCGGACCGATTATCTTGGCGCTGGAGGATAGTGCAGCCTCGAGGCACCGGTACCACTTGATTCCTGATCTTCTCTGGATGCGCGAGGTGGATGATGCGTTGTTGAACACTCGTGGCTGGGTGTTTCAGGAGCGTATCTTGTCTCCAAGGACGTTGATCTTCTCAGATGCGCGAGTCTTCTGGGAGTGCAGGTGTCGTCAGGGTTGTATCGACTTCTCCGAGGGCTACCGGGAGGTTGGAGATGAACTTGAAGGATGTTCTCATGACGAAATTGCCAGACGCCTATTCGATGCGGGCGTATTCATCAAGGCAAACGCTCTTTTTAGCGGGGATTTCGACGAGACTCTATTCCAAAACGCTCATGATAATGCCTACAAGATATGGAAGATGCTGGTAGTGAAATACTCCAGACTGAGTTTGACCATCGAGACAGATAAGCTCGTGGCTATTGGGGGCCTCGCTGGCTACTTCAACGAGGTGTTTAGCGACGTGTATCTCGCCGGGATGTGGAGGTCTACGCTCCTGGACGACCTTCTTTGGTACGCCAACCCCGAGCGCGTCCCCGGGCGAAGACCCAGCATATATCGCGCCCCTTCATGGTCGTGGGCCTCTCTCGATGGTGCAATCATGTACACGGAGAGCAGAAAGAGCGACAACACAGACTTATTGGCTACTGTTGCCAGCGTCAATATTGTGCCTGTGTCGGAGGGTAACGAGACTGGTCAAATCAGGGGGGGTTCAATCCACCTGCGTGGAAAGCTCTTTGACGGCATAGGAGCAAGAGCTCACAACGATAAGCGGGTGTTTGACAAGTGGAGGACGGCGCTTTACTACAGAAAGGCGGGCACGACCGTTGCGGTAGCCGTGGGTGATGAGGCTGAACGAGAGGGTGCGGTTGATATCACGGACAAGTTGCATCTTATTTGCTTGCCGATTTGGATGAACGGACAGGGTTGGGAAAAAGTTGCCGGGCTGGTTCTTGTGCCGGCAGACGAGCATCCACAAGGCTATTACAAAAGGTGGGGTTATTTCGAAGTCACATCCATCTTAGACGACGACGACGACTGCGACTTGGGCTTCTTCGGCGAGGAGAGTAACATGGCTTCGTCTGGATGCTATGTCAAGGGAGAGGACGGCACCATTGTTCTTGTTTGATGGTTTAAGTGTTTTAGTTAGGAGCGGTTGTCATGGGCATATTGTTACAATAATATCTTTCTTCGTTGTTCCTCTTGTGCCTAGCTGGAGAAGCAGCGCAATTGACAACGCGCGAAGCAGGTGGATATCGTGTCAATAGCACTAGTCGCCACAGCCCAGCAAATGGATATGAGGGGAAGAAACATTGGACCTCTCACTCCTGCTGCTGGCTGGGGATCCCAATACAGAAAGGCCCTACGGGGCGTTTTTGTTGCCATGTGCACCTACTTAAATTCCGTGCCAAGGCGCTACCGCCACTGTATTTTCAGTGGGATATTATAACACTTGATGGTGTTACGCCCAAACTCTGGAGATGGAGCCCGGCTGGGGTTGGGTTTCTGTTAGCAGAAGCCGATGGTGCAGTCTGAACAATGGAGGCGTAAGACGTGGTATCTCTTCGATGGTAATAGAAGACTTCGGTTGGTAACTGGCTAGGTGGAGAGTAGTTCTAAATACAAGTGGACTTATGTCCTTATATGTTATCCGTTTCTTAGGTGGCTCACGGTCTGTACTGGATCCCGGTCGTGAGCCGCGATCCGATCGTGATCCAATTCTGGACGACGGGTGGAGACACCTACCTCCATCTGCCTAGGTTCTGTCTGAGGCAGGGCAGCACCTGACATTTTCCCGGTAGCTTGGTATGGCCGGAACCAGGGTCGTTAACAAGTGGGCGAGCGTTTAGAAATGGCGCCAGGGGAGGATATATACGAGCGCGGCCCCTGGTAACTCTCTGTAGAAGTACGTGATGCAGACACCCATGGAGAAAACAACGCTTGTAACCGGTCGGAGTCCTGCACGTATGTTAAAACCCCGACCCGGAAAATGTTAGTGAAAGCGGCAAGGCAGTCCGTATCGCAACCCAGTGTCCTTCGCAAAGAAAATCGTGTCCTGAATCATCCGGAGTTCCTGCAGTACCCGAAGACGGCAATAGAGTATTCTTGACATCGCCTTTGTCTTTTCTGGTGTTCCTCAACAGGTTTCAGATACCACTGAGACACCCAATCTCTGGATGGGCGTTTGTGATCACTGTGACACGAAAATGTTCTTTGTCCTGAATCTGGTTGAATTCCTGTATAACGATGCTTAATGAAAGGCTTCCCCGAAAGCACGAAAACAAAGGAACTAACAACTAGCTAAGTGGTCCTAATGATCGCTCATAACTTGACCTGTAATCACTGACTCCTAACCCTTAGAGTTATTCCTGCTCCTCTCTGTGTTGTCTTCTCACTAACATATGACTACCCCCAGTCAATAGTATCTTAGCTCAACATAGGGAGAGACTGTCGACCGAGGGTGAGGGATATACTGATGCTAACTATGACAATACAATAAACATACCCCTAATTTACTGTAGATGAAAGAAGAAGCCTCGAGGTAGGGTTACTTAAGTAGTAATACATATTATGGTTCCGGCTTTCTAATTTTACATGTCAATCCATCTAATTGGATAGTCTCCGGCCTTGAGTTGTAGGTGAAGGCCCGCCCGGAATTACTTGAGACCAGTTTAGGTTAGGACTAAATATCTTCCCAGGGAAGGGAAAGCGTTACATTGAGGTATTTGCCATTGGCTAGTCCGCATTATACAGGACCTAGCCTAAAGGCTCGTCTCCGATTGCTGAAGCATAGACGAGCGAACGTAGGGACAAACGGGTTGATGGGCCACCGGAAAGGGTCGAGCGGCGTGCAGTATAACGTACAGGCTTTGTGCGGCGCTCATTTTACGACCCCGCTCTTCCGTAGTAAATGTGGAGAAGCTGGGTCTCCAAGGAGCGAATTACTTCCTTTTGAGCAGATTTGAGCCAATTCCAACAGTCAAAGCCCGTCCCGAAGATCCCGTCATCTTATCTGTCGTGCCGTTTCAAGTAGGTCGCTGAGAGAATCTGATGGCACTTCGACTCTTCACACACCTCCCTCCAAATTTTGGCTACGGGGTTCCCGACTCACGGGCAAGGACTGTACCGCTTTGGACAAGGCCTCTGAAATGCGTTGCAGTATTTTTGAACAAAGACCGACCGGAACTGGACCTTCGAGCGGAAGGATGCTGGCGTGGAGTTCGTTTGTGCGTTTATAGCAAGCCGCACTCAGACTACACATGGTCAATTTTCTCGAAACGCTATTGGTAAATTAGTAATATTACTTACTTCCTCTAACAGGGAATAGAATATTAATGGAGGCTTTACAGTCACAACCCTCTGCAACGTCTCCGGAAAATTCGACTTCTCTCATCCTTCGCTCCTGGGAGGTCCCGTTCATGGAACACTCTAAACAATGCAGTATCGATAAGCCTGGTGATTATGAAGCGCATGGCTGCTACTAGTGATCGCGGTGGCGTCAGCGGACAAAGGAGTAACATTCCGCCTTTGCTCGTGGCAGGTCGTCAAAAGTCCCGATCTACGGATCTAGTGCCGCCTAGTAGGTGAAGAATTGTCGGGATCATGTGGCTGCCTCACCTAACACCGGAAGTCTGTTCAATAATGCAGCAAAAATCAACCCTGATCATTCATCTGAGCTGGAGCTGAACTGCTGCTGACAGTACATCTACCATAACAAGCCCTCAGTCATTCACTTGAACTCTTCAAGAGCGCCCATGGATGCCTGCATCTTTGGCAACGTCCGATTCTCATCCCACTCCTGCTTGTACTTCTCTTTATCCGTGCCGTTTCCATCAAGGCCATACTGCAAGCCGAACTCGCCAACAAAGTTATCAAACGTGGTTGAGGCTTTGTCCCTGCAAAGTCCACACATGATCTGAACCAACTCGTCCTTGAAACCAACACGCGGAAAGAGCGCAGCGACAGCCTTGTACTCCTCGACAGTGATCAGGCCTCCAGGTAGGTTCGGGCCGAAGAAATCGGCCAGGATGCCGAATTGCGTTAGGTAAACTTCGGGCTCTTTGTAAGTGGCGATTGACGGGGTTGTATGTAGGGCAATAGCGTCCCACACAAGTTGGATCTTGTGTTTATCCCATTCACCTTTGCCATTACCCGTGGGCCCACCACGGGGTGCGTGTTTCTCGAGGTAAGCACGCGCAATATCTGCCCCATCAACTTCGAAGCGCCTATCCTCAGACAGGAGAGATTTCGTCGTAGCCCAGCCCATATCATGCAAAATAGTCGAGAACATGACGACTTCCATGTTCAGGGGTTTGCTAGCGAAGGCAGCATGCTTTTTTGCAATGATTAGAGCCCAATAGGCGCTACGAACGCAGTGATTGACAGTATTAACGCTGGTGTGGTTCTTCGAGTATGCAAGCGCGGCGAGGGTGAGAGGGCTGGACGGGAAAGTTAGGTTGATTGCTGGGAGGTTTGGAAGCGGGTTGGAAGATGGAAGGGTTGAAACTGCCATGCTTCCAAAGCAGAAGGCGTATAGCAAAGCCGAATAGCGCATAGGAAACTAGATGATAAAGGCAAGTGCGTGGCAGTCGATCGAAAGACAGAGCCGACAATAAATCGGATAGCGAGATCAAGAAGCTTTTATATGCCACTGGCTTTTCAAAGAAATCTACCGCTTCAACCAAATATTCAGCCAACAGTCGTCCCTTCATTGCGGGCTAGAGTGCCTCGACCACGCCCTTTGATATATCCGGTGGTGATCGGAACTTGGTCAGCTTCATGCAATTTGCTCAATTAACTACCACTCTCTCCTACTGCTAATTACTCCATTTCAGTGGCTACTCCTAAAAAGGAACCAGTCCGTCTACTTGATCTACGTCATCACGACAAAAATTTCTCCGGTTGAGATCGGCACATAAGCACAACGGGGACGTGTAATAAAGGACTCCGACATAGAGCGGACCAAGGATCTGAGACGGATTATAGATCAGCCGAGGTTGGACCGAAGTGGTAGTGTATCCCAAAATGAGAGAGAGAGGCTGGAATAATCAAGACGGTCTTTCCAAGTTGAAGATTAAATAAAGGCACAGTTCTTATAATTGGGCATCGTATTCTTGTCCGGGTTGACGCTCATTCCACTACTATTACAGGACGTAATTGCTCCACTAAGCGACGCGGCGCCTGGCAGCTTTACGTTAATGTCCGGATTGGCCGGGGAAATAGCGTGGACATGTGCGTCCCCCCTTTTCGGCTCCCGCCGACAAGGAGTGCTCGTGCCGGAGGGGTTGCCAGCTGGCTTACACAAGCAACTCCAATCAAAGGGAAGCGAAGGCTGACTGCCCGAGATATCTCGGAAGTAAAAAAGGAGGGTAACGGAGGAATAGAAAATTTCGAGTGCCTCTAAAGGATTCCGAAGTAAGTAGAAATTGCGTACCCCTGCCATCACATCCTCTTCACTTAGTTCTCCACTACATATTTCCTCGTCTTCAACTTGATTCAACGCTTAACCTTTTCGAGCGTCAGCACCTTAAAGTTGGAGAGCTCTACCGGTTAGCAAATAATAGTTTTAATGTCGGTAGGCACTTCGTACGTACGAATAGCAATCACTCTGTGCTATGCATATGTCCTCAGTATTCTCATTCTTGATATCTCTCTTCTACAGAGTGTCCACGATACGGGCAGCCGACAAGCATATCGGTTGCCCCTGATACACGGGCCGTAAAGTGGTCCGCGCTTAGGGTGCGTTGCCCCCCCTTTCTGGTTATCGCCTGATGGTTCCGAGGCAATGGCTCTATAAAGCGACTCCTAAAGCGATACTAGGAGTCTTTCTTTTTCGTGATAATAAAGGAAATTGCGAAGTTATTTAGTTTAGGTTGCGATATATAGATTAAATAAAATAAATATAAAAATCTGCTAATCTGGTTTGTACGGTATAAAAAAAAAAAATAGTATAGAATATCCCGACTTCCGTTTTTCGCCTCTCGCCCTTTTCTCCTTCTTCTTTTTAGCTACGGTATATAAAAAAAAAGAATTATAATATCTTTATAGAACGTATAATAGAGCCCTTTATGTAGATCGTTAGTTTATTAGTATCGATAAAGCGCGCTAGCGCGTTATTAGGCTTAGCTTTTGTAAGGGCGTTCGCTGGGTTATCCTCGCTATTAATCTATTATATCTTCACTATCTTACAATACTTATATAACTAATGTAGGGCTATAATATCTTGTCATGTATTGTACCCGAGGTACCACTTAGGGAAGTAACGATGCTTTCCAAAAACCACACGTCTATTCAAACTTCAACTTGGAGAACCCTTCTCTCGTGCCCTCGCTTCGGGTTCTCCTGTTGTTACCGCTATCTCGGTACAACCTCGGCTATTACACAGTTTCCTTAGCCTGTCTCCGATCCATCTGCGACGTCTCTCTGTCAGTCCCAGGTATCCCATTACATATCTATTATTAAGCGCTTTTCGGCCATTATGCTAAGCTTAACGAGATATTTATATAACGAATATAAATCGGTATAAAGAATTAGCGGAATTTATAGTAGGCTAAGGCGTTCCGTAATTAGCTTTAATATCGTTTAGATAGCTATTATAATATCCGCGCTAGTAACTATATTTAGCGTTTTAAATGCTAGTATACTTTATATAATATACTTATATTTCGTAAAGCTTTAATAGATTAAATTCCCTTTAATTATAAAGGTTTCTCTTTTATAAGACTTGTTTATAAATATAATTATATATTTAAACTAGGAGCTTAAATCGTTAAGGTTTATAAAGGAACTATTTATAAAAACTATTAGTTTATATATTGAGAAATTAAGCTTAATTATCGTAATACTGTATGCTTAATTATCTATCTGCTACTATAGGATCTTATTTAAGCGCTTATAGTCCTAATCTTCGGGCTTATAGACCTACGCTACCGTAGAAAGGGTAAAAGATACCTGTAGTTAGTAAACGGATATAATATATAAGCTACGTACGCGCTATTTTATATATTATTACGCTATATCGTTTACCTTAATATTAATAATATCGAGTTTTATACCTTAGCCCTTCTATATTATTATAATATTATTTCTAATTTTTGTAAGTATATATCTATTAAAGTCTAGTAGCTAATCTTTATTTAGGGTTATCTTATTCTTAGTACGGAAGTTAGCCTCCTTTAGGGCGCGCTTTTCGGCTATTGCGAAGGCTATCGTATAAACGCTTAGCATATCGTTTATCTATAGTATTATAATACTAAAGTATATCGGATCCTAATTAGCTACCTCGGTAATTAGTAGGTAAGGGTCGAAAATCGAAATCGTTATACGTAATCGCTTTATATAATACCCCTAATATATTATGAATTAGTAAACGCTAGCTTCTGCGATTTTATATAGTAGTTTAACGATATATATAATAGTTCTCTTGGGGAATTTCTTTTCGAATTCGAGCGGAAAATACGTAAGTATTATCTGTGTAAGGTTCGTTTCGGATTATGGATATACCTATATAATATTACGGAGCTATAGAAGTATACTTATATCGATAAACGTTAGCGCTAATATAATTAATAATCGTTAGCTATATTTTTAGATTGTTGGCGATTAGGTTAGGAGTTTCGTTTTTTTATAATTATTATATCTGCGGATTACGAAACGGGACTTTTCGTAAAGTAGCGTAGTTTTTCCCTTTACTTTGTATACTATACGTAACTTAAAGATCCTAATCTCCGTATACCGCTTAGTATTATAATGGATAAATTAGAAAATACTATAGCCGATAAGATCTTCGATCTCTTTTTAGTCCGATATTTTGAAAAATATACCGGGTTTGTTAATTACGCTATTATTATATAGTTTTAGAGTAAGCTTATAATTATTTTACTTTTTTTTTAATATAAAGAGGTAGTTATAGGCAATTATATTATTATTACTTATAGAGATATAGGTTATTATTTTCTTATTTTTTAAGCCCTTAGGGCGTTTATAGCGTTATAGTATTAGTATTAATTATATTAATACCGCTTCGTTACCTACTTTATTTAGCTTATTAGCTAAGCTAGGGTTTATTATAATTTCTAATTTAGGGTCGTTTAATATATTATTAGCGGTTACCTTCTTAGTATAATAATATAGCTTAATAATGGATAAGCGGAAAAAAATAGATTTATTAACTATATCGATAGTAATTGTTTAATTTATAATATTAATAACTAAAAATAAACCTATTTAGTCTTTCTTTTCTCTCTATACTAGTATATCGCTTTATAGCGGTAGCGTAATAGTATCTAATACCAATAGGATACTATATATACTTAGCGCTATCTTAATATTACGCTCTGCTACTAGCTTCTATAGCGCCTTTATTGCTTTCGCAATAGCTTTACCCCTTTTAACTATCGCTAGCGATGGGGGCGATTTTATAGATACGCGTAGGTAGGCTCCGAAGACCAGTAGCGTAGGCACTAGTCCGTCCAGGCCTATAGTATTATTTACTGCTTTTACGGCTATCTAAAGCACTACCGTATCGCTTATCTCAGATAGTTCTACCTATAAGATCTCGTATACCTATTAAAGCAGCGTATAATAGCGCTTAACCTTACCAATAAACCAATAGGCTTTAACAGGGACCTGTTTATATATAATGCCTATTATTTAAGCCTCTACCTTAAACTCGGAAAATACGAAATTAGTACCTATATTATATATTAGTATATTCAAAAGGCTTTAATATATATTAATCTATAAGATATAAAGCGCCTTCTATATATCCGCTACGCTTAAGGACTTTAGGAAGCGTATGCTATTAAAAGCTATCGCTATATTAATAACGTAAAGTACTGGTTTCTTATCTAAGTATAGGATATTAACGATAATCTCGAAATTAAACTCCTTATTTTCTTAAAAAATAAACTTAAAATATTATAATATTAGATTATAAATCTAGTATTAATAATAAAACTTTTTAATTAAAGTAAACGTTTTTTCGTTTATATTATTATATTCTATAAGCTTTAGTATATCTATTAAACGTTTTATCGATAGATAATCGAAATTATGGTATAGTTTATAAAGCTATATCTCTATTAGGAAAACTCGGGTCTACTTTACCCTTTATAGGTAAAAAAACGGATAGCCTTATTTACGAATTACAGAATACCTTTTATTTCTCTAAATTAGTTTATCTATAGTATTATTAAAGTAAACTTTAAGCTGGTTTATATCCTATAAGCAAAGTAAAAAGGGTATTAATGCTTTAATTATCTCAAACTTAATTGTTCCGATTTTTATAATAATATATATAGTACTTAAAAAGGTTTTTAAGTTTCCTTTACTAAATCGGATATTAATACTCCCGGCTATTATATTATCTAGCTTAACCCTAGGGTTCTCGCTATATAACGCTTAAAACTATTTTAGTTCTACTATCGAGATATTCGATATACTTATATCTAGTAGAATACCCTAATATATTGCTTTCGTATAACGGTCTTTAAATAGAAACTAATATGCTAGGATTAAGGCTATTTTCGGGACTTATTTATAATCGTTTTTACTAATAATAAGGTAAATATACGCTACGTTTATTAAATATCGGACTATATTATACCCTTTATTTTCGTTAATAGAGATAATATTATCCTTATTGTCGCTTCAGGAGTCGCTTTATAGGGCTATCGCCTCGGAACTATTAGGCGATAACCAGAAGGGAGGGGCAACGTACCCTAAGCGCGGACCACTTTACAGCCCGTATATCAGGGGCAACCGATATACTTATCGGCTGCCCATATCGTGGATACTCTATAGAAGAAGAGATATTAAGAATAAGAATACTAAGGATATATGTATAGTATAGAGTGATTGCTATTCGTATATACGAAGTGCCTACTAATACTAATTAGTGATTACTACGGCAGTAGTTATAGACGGTTAGGATAGAAGAGACGGATCCGAGCCTCCGACGCGTTCCCTAGGCTGCTATATCTATAAGAAGAGATATCCGTGCTAAGATCTATCTATTAGCCTACGTATCTCCCCCGACTATAGGGATTAGTTTATATACGCCGTATTAGAGGCGTTCCATAACGAGTATAAGGCACGATAGCGCCGGATTAGCCTAAGTAGCACGTACACATATAGCCCTAAACGAGAGACCTGCTCGCGCAGCACCGAACCAACAAGAGACGTATTACAAGCTACGTACTAGCTTACCCGATATAATAATAGCCGACGAGGAGAGATAGCTAGCGACGCTTCTTGAAGAGCTCCCGCTTGTCACGGGTCAAGCCCCGGATGATGGCACCGGCGATGCCGGTGCGGGTACGTCCCTTCCACGAAAGCCCACCGGACCTACACGGACGGACCAGTACGGGGCCCCAGCGCCCCCGCGCCAACCCCA
>Ga0247774_1001171_pt1 | contig 13319 bp, 10 predicted proteins | sample UWRJL001104B6_FD_179933 | JGI IMG/M metagenome (GOLD analysis project Ga0247774, IMG submission 179933) | Plant litter microbial communities from Arlington Agricultural Research Station in Wisconsin, United States - UWRJ-L001-104B-6 | ecosystem: Environmental > Terrestrial > Plant litter >... | reverse complement strand
GATTGATCGGGGTGCCGCCTCTGGTTAGCAGAGATTTGCAGATGGCCTTTAGACACAACAAAGAACCTTTTCTACTGAAAAAGGATGAATGCGACCCAAGACATACGAATTTACTCATATGCTCAGTGGAGGAAGGAGAAGCGCAAAGATGGATCTCCCTACGGTCTAAGGTAAATAGTCATCCAAGCTGGATTGGTTTTCTGGACCTCATTGAAGAATGCTTCGGAATACAGTGGACTTCGCAGTTCCACCTGATTTCTTTCTTTCCTGCAAACGCCAATCCCCCGCGTCCAACCCCCTGCAATCGCGGCCTTGTTGGTCCTTGTGGATCTCGGCGACTTTTCTTCGTCGTGGGTGGCGTGTTCCTAGCGAGTCCATTGGCCATCAGCATGAGTGCTCCCGGCCTGCACCACGGCCCGGTTGTCTGGTGCAGCATGTCACATCCCCGCGTTGACTCAAAGGGTGCGGCTGAAAACTGGGGCCAATTTGCCCGAAACACACCTCCCTCATAAAAGACTCCCCGAACCAAGGCGTGACACTCAGCTTGAGAGTCCATATTCTCTCTCCCCGTCAAATACTTGCTAGGTCCGCTCTCCTTCGAAACAAGCCAGCACAATCGATTGTCAATAACCTTGAACGCCCTGTCACTCCAACCAGTTACTTCAAGACACATATCCCGGGACCCAACCGAAGCTTAAAATGAGGGAGCTGGACATTGTCGTTGTTGGTGCCACCGGGTACACAGGCCGCCTTTGCACCAAGTATTTTGCGACCAAGCTGCCAAGAACGCTGCGGTGGGCTATTGCTGGCAGAAGCAAGTCCAAATTGGAGAAGCTGGTGGGGGATCTGGATTCTGCCCAAACTGCATCCGAGCCTGGTATCTTATTACCCGCAATGTTAAATGGAATACAAGTTTCAAACGTGGGTATGTGCTGATATAAATATTTATAGGGATAATTCAGGTCGATGTCTTGTCGCGAGATGAGGTTGACGAACTCGTTAAGAGATGCACCGTCATGGTTTCTGTCGTAGGACCGTATGATCTGGTGGGGAGTGAAGTCTTTCGAGCTTGTGCACGCAACGGAACACACTACCTGGACTGGTAAGCGTCAAAAATGATCTAGTCCGCCATACGTGTGGATAATGCTCTATGCTCTGTTCTAACTTGTGTCCGACTTAATAATAGCAACGGAGAGGGACCCTGGCTCAAGGATATGATTATTGAAAACGACGCTATCGCCAAAGAATCTGCCGCCATTGTAAGCGCTTCTAGGATCTAAATTTATCCGTTATACTAAGTTGCGTAAGATGATGCCAATGTGCGGGACAATAGGCATACCAGCCGAGGTTTCTGCAACCCTCCTATCTCAACACTTCGAGAAGTCCTTCAACACGAAGCTCTTTGGATGTCAAACCTGCATCGAGAAAATCCTTCCCGAATCCCCATCCGGAGGGTCGATGGCAACACTCTACAACGTGATCACCAAATACGGCCTCGATGAAATGGCTAAAGCCGGCAACCCTTTCGCCATGTCGCCAGTCAAGCCAGCATATTTGACAGGCATATCCCAACCTGGCGCACCAACCAAAGCACAAGTCGTCCATGACGCCGAGACCTACTTTGGAAAGATGAACGCGTTCGGCATCCAACCCTCTCCGCTTTTCGGGCCCGTGACCATCTCCCCCTTGGACGGGGCGGATTGCGCTAGCGTGACCCGAGCTTGGGGCATCCTTTCCACCACCCCACACGCCTACTCTTCCAACTTCTACTACGCCGGGACGAGACAGGTTGCAAAAAGCGTTGTGCAGGGCTGGATCTCGCGTGCCGTCTTCAAGTTTGCCCTCTTCCTTCTTGCATCGTGGGTTGGCAGGTACTTGATGCGCTCCATGCCACAGCAGGGGGACGGGGCGAGCGAGGAGCTTATGAGCCAGGGGCTCGTGGAGCTAACCGTGGTTGGGGCTGGGGAGAAGGTTGAGGGGAAGGAGGGGAGGCCGATGGCAACCTGTAAGTGGAGGTATCCAAAGGACGGATATACCTTTACGGCGGTTATGTTAGGTCAGGCTGCGATGATTTTGCTGGGGGGTGGAACGAAAGCTCATCAGCTGGGCGGCGGAATCTTGTGTGTGTCATTGTTGGGAGACGAGTTTGTAGAGAGGCTTCGTGGTGCAGGGGCGACGATTCAAGTCAAGACTATCACGTAGGACCTCGGGTTTAATAGGGGGCATATAGCAGGGCTCGCGGCGCCGTGCGTAGCATCGCGGAAATGAGATAACGCTGAGGGTTGAGATGGCGAAAGGTTGGACTGCTCTCGCGCCGTCGGCTCCAAAGAAATTCACAACGACTAGAGCTGCCTGACGTCTGCCTGTACTGCAAGTTATCTTGGGTGTATGCATCTAGTCTGCCACCTTTACCGTTGCGGACACCAAGTTGGGAGGACGACAAGCAAGCCCTTCGCATTGCCACGGCGCGCTGCACTTTCACTTATGGTAAGCTAGACCTGGGATTTGTGCAGGTCGGCCCGCTACATTCTCCATCTGCTATCGGGTCGCCGGGTAGGCTCGGTAACGCAGCCTGTCACGACCTCGGAGTGGACACAAGTATACTAGCGAGTCCCTGCGCGCAAGCCTCTCGTGTTCCAACAAGGTCAGGAAACTCGCGGCGGAGCCGATAACCGTCAAAGACATTCCATCGCAGCCGCGGCTGATGTCCTTCTTTCGGAAAGATTTAGGAAGTATAGGATCATTTCTTTTCTCACAGTAGTTTGGCCAGTCGAAGATAGACAACAGCTTTTATGAAGACTACCCGATAACATACTTCGTATTGGAGATGTCGAGGGAAGATAAATTGGGCGTGGCTTCGTGCTGCAGTACTTGAATATTGAATACCCAAATCCCATTCCGTCTAACCTATATGGAGGCGATGCGGCATCCCCATTCCGAAGCAGACAATCTCGAAGTCACGAGCTCTACTATCGACAACGACATGGTCTCTGCTCTGAATATGTCGGAGACCTCAGTAGAACCGGGACCAAAGACAATGTAAGATGTCGACACCGAGACAACGCCTGGAGAGATCGGCGCCGACATTGACATGAACTGCGTGAGCCTCATGGTTAAGAGCCCCTCGAGAAACTGCAAATGGTCAGAGTGGTAGCTTAGGACATCGCTGGCCTTTGAGAGCCCCTCTAGCAGACCGTGTCATCGTATTTCCCCATCATGACGGCAGGGGCGCACATACAGGGTTGTTCTTTATACACCCTGGGGCCTCAAGGATGAACCTTCATCACAAGCAGGGCCTAGTTCTTCGCCTCCATTCCACAGCGTGAGCAAGTACCAACCTGGCGTGAAGGGTGACATCCACAACGTCAATCTCGACGCAGATATGGAATTCCCACTCGAACGCGACGGACAATAGCACCTGCTTTGGTTCCATAAAAATCAGAGCTCTTCACCCTGAAGATCAACTCCTACGTCTTGGGTAAGTAATAGCTTATTGCGTTACGTACCGATTGCCCTCAGCAATTTCCATTGTCGTCCTCCTTCCTGAGCCGCGGCTGCTCTTGCCTGAGCCGTGGGTGAGCTAGGTCATATGTCAGTTACACACAGCTACCGGAGGTTTTTTTAGCCACCCTACTAGGTTGAAAGTGCCACACCTCATTTTTGCGGGTCCATATTTTGGTCCAACTCTCGGAACTGCGGTTCAAAGTGCTCTTCTAGCTTTCCACATAGCCACGCAAATTATGGCCAACCCGGGATATTAGGTTTTAAGAACCTGGACCACACGTCCGCGATGTAAGGTGCGTGCACCTTGCAGAGACTGTTCGTTGATCGTGTTGTGCTGCCCGAATGTTGACCTCGTCAATCCTTGCTGACCACCCACCCCTCGCCGCTTTTGCTCAGGCGATAGGCACGAAATCATCAGGGAAGTAACTGAAATTGGCTTAGATCGGGTAGGCAGTATTATGAGTGTCTGGAGCTCAGAAGATGAAAATTGAAAACTCCTCGCGAGGGAAGTGCTTGTCCCATGGCTGGGCCCAAAACTGGGACCACCGAGGAACTAACACAGAAATACTTACCCGCGCACCTTGAGAATATGCCCGTAGAGCCTAGTTTATGGCCATCTCTACTGTTGACTTCTTGACATTTTCAACTTTTTTTTTGCTTTGCCATTTCCGCCGCCATCTCGAGCAGGCCACCACACCAACTCTCAGCTCTCTAGCTGATCAAAGATACCAGGAAAGGATAGCAAAGGAGAGGAGAAGATGTATAGAAAGGAACAAGTTTATTAATAACAAATCTGTAGTAGGCCTGACTGTCGTGATTACTCCTGCTCTCCTTCGGCTCGTTGCTCCCGTAGCAGGCTCTCTGCTAGCTTGAACTCCCAAATCTTTCCTATCCGGATCATCCGTCGGGCCACCAATCGGGCCAGGCCATCGGCCCCTGTAGCGTCGACAAAGTCTCGTCTCTTTGCAGCGGCCTCCCCAGATCCCTGTTGAGATCGTGTGTAACGGGCTGTATCGAGCCGCTGCCAGATCTGATGCCTGGTGCACTTTGATATTCTGATTGCGGTTCAGCCACTGCCAGCGGTACCGCTCCCAACGGGCCGATGCGTCATGCACTTTCCTACTAACTACTAGAACTGGAGGTCTTAAATTCAGCACTGCTTACATTATGCTAACTCACGAACAAGCTTTGAAAGAGTAGGTTGAGTGCGGCCAATGCTGCTCCATAGGCGTCTGTCTATGGAAAAGAATCTTGACCCATTTCCACACATGAATATTCACCGAATTGGCCGACTGACATCTAGATATGACTGCCCCGGGTCAAGCCAACCAGGTCAAATTACTTCGTAAGTGCGCGCAAGGAGCCAAGACGAGGAAATTCGGTTCCAAGGCGTAGCAGCTATGTTTCGTTTTGTTGAAGCCTATCAATCTTAGGCTTCTCAACCCATGACAGAGTCTGGGGTCGGTAACCTTAACATCTGCTGAACAGACAAAGGAAAACGGCCAGTCTGACCATGGCGCGTGAGGGATACCCTACAACATCGCTAACTCTGATTACCCACCCCCCTTGGATGAATGACATGAGTGACAACGACGAGTCTTGGTAGCATGGGCTACTATGGCTTCAAAGGGGATAACCCAGGCGGTATCCGGGCGGGATCTTGGTCACAACGCCCCTTTACCAGCTGCCACACCATGATTCCACATGCTTGAACTGGACTCGTGATTTACGAATTCGGGGGCGGGCTTCCTTCTTGGCTCTGACCAGGTTCACTGTACAGTCGAAGATGTGGTAGAAAACTTTGAGAGACATGGACGGAAAAGACATCTCGGTGTTTGTGACTACGCAGGTCATGCACAAACTCTCGAATGCTTCACACAAGGGCCGCCACACTTGTGATTCATTCTTCAAGTAAAGCGTCAAGTCATGTCCGCACACAATCAGCAATCACGTTGGTACGAATCTCGCGGCAGTGACAAAATTCACGTTAGGATTTACCACCAGATCTCTCGCTGTTTTGCCGAATATCTACCATCGATTTTTTCCACGCAAAAGTATGCTCTCCAGTTTCAAGATAAATAAATACATTAACACTAGTATGCTAAACATACTACAGTCGAAGATCTTAAATTCTATGTTAACTACGTGCTGCTGGTGAAGGTTGAAATTTGGCAAAACGGCGAGAAGATTTGGTGGTTAATTTCAACGCCCTAACATAGTCTAGACCAACCAACGCTTTTTTCTTTCACTAACCTGAACTTGCCGGCTTCTTTACAACACTAGTAAAAAAAAAACAAAACATGGTGTCCACAGACATCAGAACGCTCGCGCTGATCCACACTTATTTCTGGCCATACGAAGAAGCATGCTCTGGCCAGTCGCTCAACGACGTCCCGTAGCCAGTGTCCCTACTCCCAGGCGGAAACGATAGCTCGGAAACCCGAGGCGGCAAGTCCCCCGAACCACGACCGAGCATGTGGCCAGGCAGCTGACTAGTCACATCAGGTCCGTCTCTCGAATACCCACCACGTGCTGAACCCTCTTCGAAACGCTCCCCGGCCGTGCCAAAGCGACCGTGCTGCTGCTGCGTCCAGTCGCCCGCCGCCTGGGAGTGCCCCGAGAAGTTTCCGTGGCCTCCGCCTCCATCATGGCGCGCCCCAGACCGCTCATACGGCCCCATTCCTCTAGGGTAGTCGCCCCGCGTGCTTGCCCCGCCGTACCCGTAACCTCCCGGCGGCTCCATCCTGGCCTCGCGCCATCCGTCGGGCCTCTCCATCCGGTCCTTGGCGAACTCGTCGTCGAACTTGCCCAGCGCGCTGGCGCGAAACTGATCGTACGCGAGGATTGCGTCGGCCACGTCCTGAAAGTGCTGTCGACCGAGCTGCCGTTGCACGTCTGCCGGTCTGGTTCCGGTTCCGCCGCCAGCCTTCGCAGCGGCTTCCTCGCCCTCCTCTCCGTCGAGGTGGGCGAGGCCCGCCGCGATCTGGAACGCGTTGCGGATCTGCCGCCCGTTCCATCGCCCCTCATAGTCGGTGTGCCGGTGGAAGTGGTCCTCGGCAAACTTCATGATCTGGTTGTCGAGTATCACGAGCGATTTCTCGCCGCACTTGGCCCGCTGCTCTTCCATGCGCCGCAGCCGCTCAATGTTAAGCCCAAAGATGTCCCGTGTCTGGTGCCAAGCCAGGTGGGGATAGAAAAAGCTTGCGTGCACACGGGATTTGACAGCCTCGTCCAGAGTTCCAGGGCGGTTCGTTGTCAAAAACAGAATGCCGTTGTAATATTCCAGTACGCGTAGGAATACTTTGATGCGGTAGACGTCAGTATCGGGAACTTCAGTGGGGAGCAAGTCAAAGTGGTGTTAGGGGTTTATCCCACCTGAAACCAAGGCGTTCCGCAAAAGATCGTTGCCCCTCTGCTCGCGCCGTGAAAGAAACACATCCGCTTCGTCGAGGAGGAGGACGCAATCCCACAGATTTGCCAATCGGAAGATGTTCATCAAATTCCAACTAACCCCCTCGGGCGTAGTCCCGAGGTCTCCGCAAGTCATAGCGAAAAGCGGTTTCGAGTACTCCTGGGCAACAGCTTCGGCGGTAGCAGTCTTGCCCACCCCTGGGACGCCATGGAGCAGGACAACGACGCCGCGGCCCTTGCCATATATGAAGTCCTGCCCCGTAACCTCCATACCCTCTGCGGCTTCGAGCTGCTTGGTGTTGAAATGATTTTTCACCAGCGATTTGATCATGCGGAGGTGAGTATCGTTGATGCGCAGGTTTTGGAATCCCCCGTTTACGGTTTTGACCTTGCTTAGTGAATCCACGTGAGCAAGGACAAATTTCCGGTCGCGCAGAGAATAGGCGAAGACCCGCCGGGGCAGCAAGCTAAGATGCGTTGGGTCCAGGTCCTCCACTTGGGCACTGCCTCTTGCGAGCATGGGATGTTGCGCAGCCATACTACCTTGGTCTTCCACATCAAGTCCAGAATCCACCACCACAGTTTCTGTGGTACTTGATTTTACCACTGTAGAATCTCGATCCCCCCAAGTGAGAATTGACCACATGTCTGTTGTCGTCTCCACCGAAGGCTTTCTCTCGCTTGAAATCGGGGCGAGGAAGGTCGGACTCCATCCTGCAAAAGACCTCAATGCTTCTTGGAAATCGACGATGACTTCGCTGTCAATGAACTCCGAGTCCCATTTGCGGATATCTTCCCTCGTACCGTGCGGCAACGGGCCAGATGGCCTCCACTCAACTGTCCAGCCACTATGAAACCAGTGACGTTGACTGGAGCAAAACGTTGTAAATTGTTCTCCGTAGTGGCGGTATTCGGCCACGATCTTATCGGCATCCGGTTCAAACTTGAGGGGATAAATCTCCAATGAACGGATCTCCTTTTCGCCATCGTAGTCACTGAGCATCCAGTTGTCAACCACTGGCCGAAATGCTCTTCCGTCAAAGTCCAGGTGTATGCATTTGAGCTGGTGGTCTCTGTACGTTGCTGAGTACAATTGACGTGAGACACTGTCGGAAAGATATTCCTTGTCGATATCAACTGAGTTTGAAAGCAGCATGCACACCGGCGGGAATGTTCGGTTCGATGGGCGTCGATCCTGATAAAACCGATCTAGGGTCTGGTGGCTCTTCTTGACGTATAATAAATCTCCCGGTTTGAAGATGTACCACAAATCGACGGAGCGAATTTTCGAGGGCAGGTTTGGCGAATTAGTGTCCCACTTGCTCTGTAAGGGCAGCACTACTCTCTTGACGAAATTGACGTAGTTTGACAAGTCTTTGTACTCCCCTCGGATGATAGTCTGTGACGCAGTTTCCTCAGCGTACTCGACCTCAAGCGTCATTTGTTCGTGGAATGTTATTAGCTCCCGGAAGGGACGCATGAAAGTTATCGGCTGCATCGACCAATCTGTTTCCGGGGTCGCTAAGGATGCCATGCGCTTGCGAACGACAGGCGATAATATTCGTACCCGATGTATCATCAAATCTGTTGCGCTTCCTGGTGAGTTGTAGTCCGCAAGTCTTGGGACGAATGCCCTAGATACTCCTGGAGTGTTCGCTAACGTCCGCTGATAATCGTCGGCCATTAAATCTCTCCTGAGGTCTGGTGGCCCAACTAGCGCTTCGACGACAATACCGCTCAAGTCCTCGTTCGCGTATCGATTCTTGAACTGCATCCAGTAGCTAAATCGCACACCGGGCAAGTCGGACTCAGAGAAGCCCATAAGGGCCATCGGAGACTCGGCACGACCCAAATGCGCTCTCCCTATCTTGCGGATCTCGTCGGGGCCAGCGACAATGGCCGCATCAAGCTGCTTTCGGGAAAATGCACCATCCGCGCCCCTTGAAGACTCGTACGTTGCTTGGCCATGGCCCCCTGCGATACTCTCGGGGTCTTGGAGAATCTCGTAGTCTTCGCAGCTCTCGCGCATCCCCTTGGGCAACATGACCCCGGAGGCTTCTGTTCGGGGGGCCATGTCTTGTAGCTAAAATATAGGTGTCTCGTCAAGCCGTGGCCGAAAGAGCTTCCAGAACACGCTGGATTTAGTAGTCGTTGAACTGAGGTTACGGTTTGGGTTGGGAGTAAGGGACCTTGTGGTGAGTGGGAGTGGCATACAAATGAAGCCAAAATAAATTAATTGGCAACTGAAACGGTGAGCCTCGGAATGGCAGGAAGAATTTGAAGTTCCGCGTGTAAGTTGGGCGGAAATCCTGCAGGCATGCAGCAGTTTTTCTACTTGAAAACCCCCCTGGGCAACCAGCGTCCTCGTTTCCTCGTTGTAATGGAACAGAGCCTAGGCAGCACCATATGCCGTATGGCGAGTGGCGAGAGGTCTCCGGTGCAGCACAAAACGCAGCGATTGCACAGCCCCTGCTAAATATAACGCGGCTGTGCCACGACCTACATAGGGACCATCATATGAGGTTCGGAGCCGTAGAAATGTGTTTTTATGAGTTTCGCCGACTCCTCATAGTCGTCAATCCAGGGAGCTAGCTCTTGGAAATATCAACAGGAGAATGTGAAATACTAACCCACCATATCATCGACCGTTTCAATTGTTAGGCGACGCACATGGAGTGCGACCGGCTTTCCTCGGCGGCCAGCGGAACTCGGCTCAGCCCCGCCGGACCACACGCGGGGAGCGTCTGGGACGGCCAGCGCTCTGAGATTCGGCTATCAGCGTCAAGGTCAGTCAAAATAACTCTGCAATCACGGCGCCATTTATTTCGCTTGCTAAGTCCCCAATCATAGCGACCTCGACAATTTGCTAGGCATCTACAGCCAAAATAGGCGACTAACAGATCCCGACATATCAAACTGCAGTTGGCAAGATGTGCTCGAGAAAATGCACGAGGCACAGCAGAGCTATCAGCAGAAAGGGCAGCGGAGTGCCATTCGAGGATTCTTCCGACACGGGCAATCGATAAAAATGGTGTTCAGTCCCTTGCTCGAAGTCATCCCCGAGGATCACGGGTTGAAGGCTCTCAAGGGTGGGCTCGTCTTGCTCTTCGGCGTAAGCTTACAAAACCGAGGCAACAGCTACGGCGGGTGTTTAACTAATGAGATCAGTGCCTAGCTAAGAGGGAAGAAAACGTAGAGAAGATCTTGAGGTGCTTCGAAGATGTTCCCCTGGTCATTGAGAACGCTCAAGAGACCCTCGACATTTTCCACGGGAACCCCAAACTCTGCGACTATGTCTGGGGTCTCCATCATGCATTGCTGACCGAGATCCCTCATCTCATCAGAGTCCTCCTTGGAAAATCCGACTCCAAGTGTTCGTCCGTCATCAACATTCCGTTACAATGTACTTGGAGCTAACACTGAACCGGCCAAGGGTGGTCCCGTTTTCTTCATAAAATTCCATCCGAGCAGGAAAAGACGATTGCAGATGCCATTTCGAGCGTTGGAACTGCGAAGAAGAAGCTCACAGAGTATGCTGAGACGATTGGATACCGCACCATGGTCGACATCCAGCAGATAACAACGAAAACGGCAGTGGGCATATCAGAGATACAGCTCAACATGCGTGAAATGTCAACCGACGTGAAACTAGGATTTTGGGGCCTCATGCAAGCTTTACAGAGCATTAGCAGGGGCATTGATGAACTCAGAGAAGAGAATGCGCAACAGAGAGCGAAAATCGCTGATATCGCCAAGCAAAACAAATGCATCCACGTCATGCAAACAGCCGTATGCCATATCGGCTACGAAGCCTTCTCTCACCACCTTCTGTGTGCCCCGTCAAAACGCCTAAAACCCTCTCCTTATGAGTTTACTACCCTTTACGACTCTTACTGCCTCCGGCAGCTGTGCGGAAGAAGCGCCGGTCCTCGGGACCACCTGCACGCAACCTTAGATATCCAAGAGACCCTAGGCAAAAAGCACCAGTTCGATGAAGAAAGCATTGGCCGGAGCCGCTGGCTACTCACGAGCAGAAAGTTCAAGGATTGGCTGACAGTACCCGACCCCGGCGCTTTGGTTGTCCACTCGTACGGCGATTTATCGACCGAGGGAAAAACGTCTGCTATGTCTGTTTTCTGCGGGACTCTGGCGTCAGCTCTGATTCAGCAGAGCGAAAAAATTATCGTGCTGAGTTTTTTCTGCGGCCTGCACGACGATGTTAGAGACGGCTTTTCCGGCCCCGCCGGAATGCTCCGGAGTATCATGATTCAGTTTCTCCTCGCGAAAGGTTTGCCGGAGCCGAACCGCAGCTCGACGAGCAGCGCCACCCTGATGCGAGACCTCGAGGCTGCGGTCCCAGACGCTCTTGAGTACCTCTTCCGCCAGCGCGCCGCGCAACTACCGACCGGTGCGAGGGTGTTCTGTCTCATTGACGCCGCCGACGTCTACGATACGCGGAGAAACCGCTGGCGGGACGACTTGCGCGAAGCGTTTCGCCTCCTGGCGCGGCTGGTCTACGATGCTTCGACTCTGCCAAGCTTCAAGCTCCTCGTCACGACGCCGGCCCGGAGCGACACCATCCTGCAAGAGATGACCCCACCATACCGGCGCCGGCTTCCCAACCCTGCGGTGGATATGACCGCTGGCGAAGTTGACAACCGCCCACTGACGGAGGAGGCAATCGTTGCGGATATTAGAAGGCTAGACGCTGATCGGCAAACGCCGAATGGCTTCCGATATCCAGCTCAGAGAGACCACATGTTCAAGTAGGGGTTACGGCGTTAGGGTAGCGGCGGCGGCGGCGGCGGCAATCAATTTGACTGGGGAGATCTTGGTCGCCTCGCGTTGCTGTCTTCAAGCTCGGCTTCGGAGGTGAGGCTTCATGCCGTTTGAGGGCTCCAACGCCGTGGAAACGCGCAAATCTCAAATTTCCCGCCTCAACAACTAGAACTGTCATTTAGCCTACTACTTTCGTCATTTCTCTGTATGTTTGTCTTGCGCCAAGTCCTGTATTCGAATGATGAGTACTCAGCGACAAACTTCAAGAAGTCTCAGCTGGACAGCTTGGGAAACCCGCTACCAATTTCAGTCGGCGGGTGAGCGGGTCAGCTTAGCAAGGCCCTCTGGAAGCCGCCTCTGTGCAGCTCGAGGATGCGTCGGACATCTAGGTGGCGTCAGCACTGCTGGTCTTTGCGGAGGGATTGAACCGCCGCTGAACGCCGTGAGGCTTTTGACGTCGCTGGACGCTGTGTTGCCGTCCGGGAGTGCGACTACGAGGACCCTGTCGACATCGTGGCCGACCTGCTTAAGAGCGTTGTCAAGACCAAGTTCAACCTCTTCCTAAGAATTCCAAAAGAATACCCGTATATCCCGCCTATGTATTACTTGTTGAAGTTATATTTCGTATCCAGCGTCCGTAGCTAGCCCTTAATTGCTTAGGATAGCTGGACGAGATCTTGCCGGCCCGTCGCTGCGGCCTTACTACTGGCAGGAATGGCGTCAAGACCCGTACTAAGCTGGGTATCTTACTTATAGTATCCGTTAGCCTTATCGCCAAACTATTTCATTGCCTTAAGTCCTTCAAGTGATCTCGTTTCCTTACTTTTCTGCTTCACTAACTAATATAAACCAACGTTTCTCCTGGCCGTGTGTTTAGCGTAACCGCGCTTTGGGACTGAACTGTTGAGATCGATATATCCGAGAACTTTCGCTACGCCTGGAATAGTTCCCCGCCTATTGCCTACACGAGTTTCCCGGTAGAGCCTCTGGAGTAGGGTGAGGCGATGTGAGCACTATACCGAGAATACCGCCTTGGTGGAAGCGCATGTTATAAAGTCGTTGAGTATATATGGAGATAATTATCCAAACATAATTTCCGAAGTCCCGAGTCCGAGGCAGGACCACTCAATTATACCGCCCTCTGCGCTCCAAAGTGAGCAAGTTTGCATGGACTTATAATTCTAAAATCCTCTAGGCCCCAGCTTTTTGGCATCGATATCCAAGTCTTGTCCCAAATCCAAAGTCCTGATCTATATTACATATCTGTTTAATGAAACCTTTTACTTTCCCGCCTAGTTTTCGCGGCTTTTATTTCGGAACTCCGACACCTGATTGTTTTTCTCGGGATATGTTTCTAAGGGTCTCTTGAGCGCCTCGCCGTGCCGACATGACCGTAACAGACGATAAGTTCTGCGTCGAGGATAGTTAAGAAAGGCAGTTTGCGAATCGTGTTGTTTACTTGCTGCTGGCCATATCTCATTGGGAATCGGAGACTTGCTCTGAACGGACCTAGCTTATCTTAGACTTATTATAAGAAGACCTCGCCATATCGTAGCTTTGCAAATTGAGCCGGCTCTCAACATGTGACATCAATTCCACCGCCGTTGATTAACGAACTGGCGAGT
>Ga0247774_1001170_pt1 | contig 13319 bp, 16 predicted proteins | sample UWRJL001104B6_FD_179933 | JGI IMG/M metagenome (GOLD analysis project Ga0247774, IMG submission 179933) | Plant litter microbial communities from Arlington Agricultural Research Station in Wisconsin, United States - UWRJ-L001-104B-6 | ecosystem: Environmental > Terrestrial > Plant litter >... | reverse complement strand
GATGGTGGCGCCGATGGTCTTGTACCCCTTTGCCTTGGACTCGCTGATGATGGTCTTGTACAGCGCGGTGATGCGGTCCGCCAGCTGGGTGGCCGACCCGTCGGCAGCGTTTCCGAGGTCGTTGACGCCCTCGAAGACCATGACCCAGCCCACGCCGGGCTGCTCGATTGCGTCGCGGCGGTAGCGGGAGGCGAGCGTGGGGCCGAGGCCGCCCGAGAGCATGGCATTGCCGCCGGCGGCTTGGTTGCAGACGCCTACGTTTGTGATGCCCTCGCGCTGCATGCGAGCGAGGAGGAGGTCGGGCCAGCTTTTTTTTCGCCTTTTGTTAGCTCCTTTTCAATTTTCTTCATTTTCTCTTCATCTTCTTCGTCAATCTTCAAACTCACCGGTTGTTCTTGTCGTCGTCGCTACCGCGTCCATCCGTAATGCTATCCCCCAAAATCATCAAGGCCTTTGTGCTGGCGGGGGCCCAAGCCTCCACACCAGCAACAAAGTACCAATGCTTGGTGTTGCCCCCGGATATGGTCGCGTCCTTGACATGGTTGCCCTTCGCCATCCAGCTCGTCGTCCGGGATCCGGGGTGGCCCGTGATGCTGTTGCCCTGCTGGCCCCGTTGCAGATACAAGGAAATGGTGACCATCGACTGCGGCGCTACCTTGAAGTCTATGGGGTCCGAGTACGCCACCTGGCCTCGGGGGATGCTGATCGACTCCTGGCCGCTGAAGGTCAGAGTCTTGAGCGTAGAGGTGTCGATACCCGCCACGCCGGGCATTCCGCCCTGGGGGAGAGCGACGGACGCAGCCGTGATGGGCAGGTCGGAACCGCCAAAAGTGTTGGAGATTTGGAAGCGGATCCGGTCGGCGCCGATGGACATGTGAAGGGTCTGGCGGAGCGTGGCGTCTTGGAATTGGCTGCCACCGGTCTAGGAGTTCGCTGTTAGCATCTCATGCTCGCAAGACACCGTCGGCGAGGTTCTGCGCTTACAAATGGCGAGGGCGGCAAGTTGTTTGACTCGACAAGCTGAGGCATGGACGTCCACGTGGGAACCCAGTGGAAGTCTGTCCCGTTCTGTCGCCTCTCGATTTCAATCGGCGGCGCGGCGAGCACGCTCGACGACAAGGCCACAATGGCCAACGCCTTCAAAGCCGAGAGCATATACATGATGGACAAATTTTCAAACAACCAAGAACTATAGAATGCAAGTTCCGCCAACCCAGAGAGCTCGAAACAAAACGAGTGCCCCGTCAATTGGCCCCATCTCGACCGCTGCCGGGATTCCTCGAGCTTTTAAAAATAAAAAAAACATCGATTTCGATTTTCTTGGCCTCGCCCCTCGCCAGGCCCCTTGTGGTTCCCCACGGAGCTGTCCGCCCGCATTTTAATAATGGCGGTTCCGGGACGGAATTTTAGCCAAAGGTCGCTTCGATATTGGGATTGCGGAGGAAATACCACGAGGTGTGCGGGATCCCAGGAATAATGGGGTCCCAGATATAGCCGGAGAGCAACTTCAGGCACGGAAATGCCGTCACTCTCTGCAAGCTCGTGGTCTTTGGTAGGCATGCGGCAGAGTTGATCCGGGGAAGAAATTCCACGAGTGGGAAGAATTTTGTTTCCGAACACCCGGCTTGGGTTAGGGTTCCATCACCGCATCTGTCACGTTTCGAGCTTTTCGCGTCTCTCCAGCCCAAATTGCTGGCCGTGAATTGCAGTCTAGTCTCTGAGCGAGCTGGAATATTCCTTCTTCCTTTCTATAGAGCGCCACCCCCTGTGCGTCTGTGGCGGCGGCTGTGTCATTCCGTTGGCTAGCAGGCCCAGCTAGCGAAAGTGGGTTATGATTATGTAGTTTATTAGTCGAGGTAAAAAGTTACGCCTCTGACCTTTGCTTCCCGTCTTGCACGCCAACACAGTCAATCTCGAGCAATGTCTGTTCAGATACCTCACCTGAGCTTAGTTTTGAGACTAATAAGATCCACGACAACCGGACCCGACTTGATCCGAACAGTAATCGAGATTGAGAGTCTGGCGAAGATGTGAATGGCCTCTTGCAGATTTTAAGCAATTTCCGGCTGTGTCAAGCATCGTCTACCCGCCGACATAGCTGTTTCCGTCAGTTTCTCGTGAAAAAACGCCATCCACAATGAAAGCTAATAGATTTCCACTACTACCCCATACGTTAATGTCGTCCAATTGCAATCTCCGACCTCAAGCATTACGAAGAGACCCCTCGACGTGAGGAACTTGATCGAAGGCTCCCTGCCAGGAATGTCAACTAGCCAGTCGGAGCACCACGAAATCCAACAAACACTCGCTATTTCGGCGACCAGGGATATCCAGTTGGCCATTCGTGGGAGGGAGCTATTTGCTGTGACATGAAGTTGACTCGCTGGTAATGAAGGGGAGTAGTGCGGTTAGTGCTAACAATAATTTGGTGAGCGAGACCTGTTTGTTCATCCGTAATTCACAGCCTCTACGAGGTAGATCTCTTATTAGGAATGAGGATATTAGGTCGGAATAAAAGAAACATGCATATTATCTGCTCCTCAAAAATATATACGAAATGACTCTTCTCCTCGTAAATAGGTTATATTAGATTCCACGTGGTCTCTTATAACCCGCTTATGATCAAGAGATAGGCATCATACCAGATCTGGCTGTATTTAAACCCACGTGGCCACTTCGTGATCAAAATGAAAATGGTACTGAAACTCATCTTACAAATTTGCCGCAGCCCTAGCGCTTTAGCCCTTCATCTCGCAGTTGATGTACGAAATGGTATAAGTCTAGTCGTCCGGGCTCATCATTTCCTAAATCGGCTAGCAAGGATACCCTTACCCTGTCGCCGAGAAAGACCTTTGACCCCCACGCTGCCTAGACTGATCGAAAGTGGAGACTAGGCTCAGTTCCGTGCCTACCGAATGAATAGCTCAACGTCCCAGCGTCTCAACGCTAGCCCTGCTAAACACCGACAGACCATGCGGAACCAAGACATCGGCGTCGGCATCGCAGCCGTAGTTACCAGCCCCCGGCATCCCGGGAAGATCATCACCGGCATCCGAAAGGGAAGCCTCGGAGGCGGTATGTCTTTGTCTGCTTTCCATCCCACCGATCTCGTTGAGTAGAACTTCTGCATGAAAACTGTCAAGGTGAACAAAGTGGGAGTCGCTCACCAACACAAAAGTCCCCCATTAAAAGGAACCCTCCAACTCCCAGGTGGGCATCTCGAAAAGTCGGAAACCTTCTTCTACTGCGCCGAGCGCGAGGCCTTGGAAGAAACTGGGCTGGGTGTTGTTGGCCGGAAGGTGCTTGGGGTGACCAACAGCGTATTTGAGGAGGGACAACACTACGTTACCATATTTGTGCTTTGCGACGTGGAGGATTCTGAGAAAGATCCGGTCGTAAGTGGGAGTTCAAGCTTCCGCGAGAAAGTTGAGGGGCGTGGAGAATGCGAGATCGCTAACGAAACACGCGCATAGGTCTGCGAACCGGAAAAGTGTGAAGGATGGGAATGGACCAGCTGGAGCGACCTTCAGCGCTTGAAGGAGATGGATGAAGTCGGGATCTTCTTGCCGCTGCGGAACTTTCTGGATGCAAATCCTACGCAGCCTTTCTAGAGGCTTCGTTGGATTAGGGATCAGTGTCGCACGGCAGGCACTGCCTCTTCGGTTGCAATGGAAATGCGATGAAGGGAGAGAAATTGGCGGGATTGGTCGAAGCCCTCCAATTGCAGGCATTATCCGAGTGTGGGTGGTGCGGAGAAGCTAAATCTGCTCCCCGAGACAATGAGAGACGAGGCTGGGTTAGGTACCTCCTTATCATGGTATATAGGAGATTAGGGCCTCCAACTCTAGTTAAAATCTTCAGCACTGTCCTCCAATCGTGACAGTCAGCTCGCATGGGCAACGGACTCGATCATCTGCTATTATTCGCAAACAGAAACCGAAAACTCCACGCTTTTAGCAACTGACAATGAGTTCTTCACAATTGACTCCGACCTCAAAGGTTACTCGAAGCTCATCTCCACTCGATGACGACTTTGGACCCCTCAGCAGTGCCGTTTCCACTCTCTTCTTTGGACTCCAAACCCGATGCTATGCTGCGAGACCGGCCATTCAACCTCTCGACAATCCGCCATATCCGATATCGAGCCAGGAATCTACCACGTTTCCTCTCCCGCGCCTCCTTCCACGGATCTCAGGGACTGACCACTGACGAAGTCGTCATGTCCGATTACAACTACAAATTTACCGACAGTTCTAGGCTTGTTCCCGATTTATTCTCCATGGATCGATCAGTCGCTGCATCACTACTCAAACAACATCTTTTCTGGGAGACAGAACCAAAACTCTCAACCACACTCATCTCATAGACGAGCTCCCTCCTCGTAGCACTACAGTACGCCGCAAACCGACCCAAGTGAGAGAGATTGTCAATCGAGCACCTCAAGCTCTCTGTCGTGGACACTGCCGCGTTTCCGTCGAATATTTTCCTCGGTGATTTGGAATTGATTGAAGAGCTGAAAGACTTTTCTCATGATCGAGACCGGAAAGGAAGAGACCTCCATCTTCTTTGGCAGTGGCGCACCGGGATCAAGCCCACCAGGGAAGGACATGTTCTGTATTTCGGAGTACCTCTCGCAGGGCCGACTTTAACCTGATCGGTCGGTGCTGCTCCATCTCGCTGGACTGCTTCTTCCGATAAGAGTTTGGAGGCATGGAGGCCCTGAATGCCGACCTAGAACAGAACGTTCAGAGCCCTTCCGTGATGGAATGGGCAAAGGCAGTGGCAAAATGCGGGCGCCTTTTGCTGGAGGTCTCGATTCGTTTCAAGCAAGAAGGAGTACGAAGTCCGCGGCAATGCTACATACTCAAGTGTAGAGGGCAAAGCAAATTGCCAACGAATTTGACCGGTTTGGATTGTGCATCATGGTTCAACTCCTTGCCCTTAAGCCGAGAACTGCGGATGACCAAGTCATTATGGACGCATCTTGGAATCTTTGTACATGTGAGTTTTCTCCGGTTACTTCCAGATTTTACTGTCATGATCTGCCTTGCTGGAAGTGTTTTAACTAGGTATCATGGACTGGTTTGATGCTGAATATGATTTCTTTCCCAAAGAATCAGGACCAAGTCTCCTAGAAACCAGACGATCTCTACAGGCTTGAGTGCCCAGAAGTTCGACAGGCCGTAAGGATCATGGACGCGCTCCGCGAGCGAGCATCCACAGAGCTGCAGAAAAACCTCGCTGGCATGCTCTCGTATATTTACTTTGCCTCTGCAATTCCAATTTCTCTCTGGCTAAGCTAGCTTCCTGCCCAGCACCCAGCCTGGCTTGCCTTGAAGTAAGCGAAGCTTTGAGAAAGCTTGCATCTGTGCTTGACAAATACGGCTCGTGGGCGCCGCCCGGCATCGATCTCAAGAACCAATAAAGCAAAGGATGGGGAAATGGCTCATGAGAATCGAAACCCTTGTATTTGAAGGGGTTGAAAGCGACGTGTAAGCCGTCGGTGCATATCCCGGCGGAAACTACCTGTCCTTCTGACGCAAAAAAGTTTCCCTAAAATCTTCCCAGCGTTTGGCGCTTCCCGGTTCTTCTGTATTTGCTGGGAACGGTGGCTCGGGACTTTTGCTCGAATCTTATTGATATCTTTCCAACAACGACATGATTTTGGGTGGATTGAAAATGCTTGTGTACCTATTTCTGCCTGGAAATTGGCCGCAGGCAGCATTCGTCACAAAAATTTTCGCCTGATGAGGCCCAAAAGGCGGGCGCATGCATCGCCATGTCGAGCAACACTCGCAGGCTTACAAGTACCCGGTTTCTGCGGACTGGTGCGCTGCTTCCTACCGCAAAAAGGGTTTGCCAGTATCAATCTGGAGGGTCAAAGTCTCCAATGGTTGGCTGTTGCTGCAGAATGATGCGGTGTGCTGGGCCTCGCGCAGACGAGGTGCGGGCTGAACTTTGGCCGAAATGTGGCGGGATTGGCTAAAAAACGACGAATCGTGGGTGATCGTTTAGTAGCGCCCGGCCTCCCGCCGCAAGCCTTGCGAGATTGGAGGATGATGATTGCGGACGAGGCTATATTTACACTGAGCTTCTGGTGCGCTCTGGGATCGATCTGGCCATCTAGGCTGTCTTCTAAGATAAAAGCCGATGGCTCCGTAACATAAGATAAAAAAAATCCAGATCAAATCATACCCCCATTACAATAATTTGACCGCATGTTTTGTTTTACCTCTTCCCTCTCGTAAAGTTTCCACCACAGCAGGAGTAGCTCCAACTATCCAAGATGGCCAAGTCAAAGAAGAAGAAGAAGTCACAACCCTCGGCTCAGTCCCAAAGTCCGCCCCGTGAACCACCCCAGGATGTCACGATGTCTGCGAAAACGGAAAGGGCTAGCCAACCCCGTCTCGACAAACACCAGAGGCTCCTCAGTCGATTCTATGAGCCCATGATTTTCCTCGCTGCGCTTGGGCAGACCCGCGGTCGTCACACGTCTGCCCCGCAGGCAACCCCCGAGCAGGCCGTTCGGCGACGGTTCCTGCGAAACCTTGCCTTTGTCTGCGACTATGAGAAGGGAGGGCCAACGTCAACTGCTATTGCCGTTGAAGAGAGGTCCGACAAGTATGTCTTCTGGTACGCCACGAATAAGTCCGGGGTTTCAAGCAAAGTCTCGACATTTTTGAAGTCTATCCTCGCAGAGCTAAAAAGAATTGCCATGGCGGCCGCACCCGATGCATATTCCAATGGCGGCGAACTGGCTCGGATGTGCACAGAGTTTGCCCGGAATCGGGCGAAGGAGGAAGCTACGCTACTACGCAAGCACTCACAGGACCTCGTGAAGTCTTTCGGTGACGCGGTGCAAGAATCGCCTCAAGGTGGGTTCGACCCAGGATAGAGCAAAGCATTTTGCTAATCATCTTTTAACAGCACTGAGACTGGCAACGTGGCTCCGCAAGTTCCAGGATTGGACCGAGTTCGACCCCGTTTCGGTATGCTCCCTAGCGTATGAGAGCCGCCATACCGGGGAGCTCGATGAGATCCAGAAATTTCTCCAGGGGCGCGATCAACTCTATGCAGGGCCCAACGCGGCCGGCGCCGATCCGAGGCAATCGCCGTTCTGGGGAGTTCGTCACTACATTGGCCGTCTTGCACACCATATTCGCGCGCCGAAGGAACTCGTTGAGGACGCGAACAGCCTGGGCTACCTCTTGGATCAATTCTCTGTGGAACAGGTGGGCACAATCCAAGCAGTGAGCGCACCTGAGCCCGATGACCAGACAACGCTCCAAGGCATTCTTGGTCGGATGGTGGTCCAGAAACATGATGAGCAGCGATTCCAAGAGTTGACCGCGGCCACGAACACTCTGGACCACAAATTCCAGATCATGAAGAGGATTAACACCTGGTACAACGAGAAAAGTTTCAAGCCTCGCGTTCATTGCGAAGTCCGTATCCTCGAGCACTTTTACGAGAAGAAACTCAAATACATACGCAACGATCGGTATATCGCCTGTAGCAAGCCAGCCTGCTTCTGTTGTCAGTTGTACATTCGATACCACCCCGCTGATTGCGTCGAACCAGAGTCGCACCAGAAGATATACCACAAATGGGGACCACCGCGACTGGACAAGGGCTCCGACGACCCGGGCTATACCCGTCAGCGAGACATACTTAACAGCATGGTGAGGGAGATTCGAAAGCAAGCAATAGAACAGATCGTTCAGATGGCGGGGCCCCATCCTTGGCATGCCGACTCCTTGACTGGCATCACCTCATCTGCCCAGCAGCAGCCTGATGCGCTCGGAGTTGATTCTGATGGTAAGTTTTTGTTTCACCGGCGTCCACAGTGACCGTGACTGACCTCGATCTCAACAGCCGAGTTCTTGGACTCAACCGATGACGAGAACTCTGTCTCTTCAGATACCGCCGTTTATGGAGGGGAGAATGTGAAGGGAGGAGGCAATTCGGCTGAGAATATTGACCCTGAAAGTTGGGAGATTGTGGAGGATTTGAAGGATCTGGGTTTCAAGTGAACGAGGACGAGAACGAGGACGCATATCTAGACATGCTGGTATTTCGGGGTTATTTATTCGGGCAGAGTTGTATCGAGCGACTTTTGACCAAAAATGTGCGTGCAAGTTTCTGTCACAAATAGCTGGGCAGCTCGCGTATAGCTAACGATTGTTGAATGGGAATTTGAAGTTAGAGAATAGCCGTTGGCCAAAGACACGAGGAAAACGTTTAGGGGGCCCTTGCAAAACTGTGCTATGTCAGTAACGATATGTGTAGTTAGCAGCAGGATAACCACTGCTATACCGGTTGACGACTATATCGCTATGGTACCGGTTTTTCTCATACAAATACTAATTTTGTAGCAAAAAACATCGGTAAATCAAGGTATTGTTATGAGACATGATCGGTATGTACAGATCCAACTGTAGCGACGAGGCCATCGAAAACGCATCTTTGCGTCCTTAGGTCCTGCAACAATCTGACTGATCCGGGGCCCCAAAAAAGAGTTTTCAAATATCTTACGACGATTATGGTTGTTCCTGGTCATTTTTAGTCGGGTTTCCACGCCAAAACATACATCCAATATTCTCAGAGGAGTAAAGATCTATTTGGATGACTAGGTAGGACAGAAGAGACGGCCAGTCCCGCGCCGAGTTGATTGGCCAGCCTTCTAAGATTGCCAGGCAACAGCAAAAACCGCCAAGCAGCCTCCATCTCTGGCGTTCTCGCACATAACACGCCGGACTCTGAGCTCGCAATATACCCACTTTTCACTTCACTTCCGGCAATTCTACCGATGATGGCATCCCAAAATACGATTCGCATTCTTTCCTTGCTGCCAGGTGACGGAAGCGAAGAGATCCGCTGCACCACACATGCCTCAGAGCTAGGAAACGAAAAATTTAGCGCACTTTCGTACGCTTGGGGCTGTTCTGTTCAAGGGGACAAGATTTGCGTTGACAATGAGTCCGTCAACGTAACAACCAATCTATATGAAGCCCTCAACCGACTTCGGCACAAGGCCCGGCCACGGCAGCTTTGGATCGACCAATTGTGCATCGACCAGGGCAACACTGAGGAGAAGGCGCGGCAGGTCGGTCAAATGCGGAACATTTATAGCCGATGTAGTGAATGCCTCCTCTGGCTAGGCGATTTTCCATCGTCCTCGGGTTTTACGATTCACGGAGCCGAGATGGTACTGCAGTTCATACGCTATTGTGCTGAATCGCAGGGATGGAAGTCACCGCCTGGTTGCCTGTTGGACCTGTCACCGACGCAGCTGGACGGACTGCGCTGTGCATTTGAAGCACTTTTCCGGACAGAGTGGTGGAACCGGATCTGGACGGTCCAGGAAGCGGTCCTTCCTGGAAAATGCGTCGTAGTTTGGGGTTCCCTGTCTATGGATTGGCGATTTTTCATCAACGGGGCGCGAGAGCTATGTGAGGGATCTCACCCTAGACACCTCTTAGGAGGCATTTTTAGCAAGTTACATGGCGTTAAGTCGTTATTTACGAGCCAGGTTCGCGGGTTGCAGTTTGCAGGCAGCCAGGTCGACAGCCCACTCGACTTGATCCAGAGGTGGCGACACAGAAAGGCAACAGACCCCAGGGACAAAATCTACGGCCTCATGGGCTTGTTCCCTGTCAACCCATTCCCGAGCATCCCATTGTGCGACTACAGCATTTTAGTCGAGGATCTCTATCAAAAAATCACTTTCGATCTCCTATGTATCGAAGGGAGTCTGAGGCCTCTGGTTGAACTGCGGCCGGATGCGGCCTCTTCGAGCATAGTGCTTCCAAGCTGGACCATCAACTTTGCAGCCACGGCGCCAGTTGACACACGAGGTTGGTGGTGGGACCCATCACAGCGCTACTGCTGGTACGATGCAAGCTGCGGAATGGAGCTGTCGATCGACCGAATTGACCGGGGAACTCTCCATGGCCTGAGGGGTGTGAAGGTTGACACTATTTACCTGGTGGGGAATGTCCTTCCGAGCGTGAGACCCGACCTTACTCCATTAGAAAGTCTTCTCCAAACAGTTAGATCCTGGAAGAAGATAATGCAAGAAAGCCAGCCGTCATCCATAGTGTACTCGGGAAGCTGCCCCCGAAACCATGCGTTTTGGCGCTGCCTTGTCGGAAACGTACTCCGAGACGAGTTTCCAGTGGGGAGGCCTGGAAAGGCTGCTTTCGCCGAGATTGAACAGTTCTGTAACGATGGTTCCCGTCCTGGAAGACTTGTGCTTAACTCTCTCTGTCGGCTTGTCACCAACCAAGCATTTTTTACGACTTACGAGGGCTATTTTGGCATTGGACAACCGGATGTACGGGAAGGCGACGAAGTTTGGGTTCTTTACGGAAGTAGGATGCCGTTTCTTTTAAGGCCAGTACGAGGTTCTCGCCAGCCTAGTGGCAACATAAGAAGTGCTGAAATTGAGGCATGTGAGAGAGCCTTGGTTGGCAGCTGCTACTTAGACGGTATCATGGAGGGGCAAATGGTCCGAGGCGGTCAAACTGAGACAACCGTCCACCTTGTTTGATGGTGGCTGCGATGCCCCAAAGGCTGCTCTCTAGAGGCTCAAAACTAGATGGAAATTTACAGCGCATCATAGACCCCAAATCCCGGGTTTAGGAGTGAGGTCAGAATCTTCCAACTCGCTAGGATTCAAGATGTCTGAACCTTGTAACGGGCTCAATTGAGGGTAACAAAGAAGTATATTTGACATCACAGTCGCTTAACCCATTCCATAACCCTAACCGTAACAAGTCGTCATAACGTACATCTCAGGGCAAAAACGTAACCAAGTCAAACTCCTAGTTCGCTCCTAGGTTGCGGGGGCGTCTTCCTTCTTGATCACAGCATCTTCCATGCCCACATCGCCGTCGGCATCCACGGCTTCGGCCGTCATTTCCTTATCACCGTCCTTCTTGGCCGGCTCGGCTTGAGGCTTTTCCGTGTCGGCTTCGGCCGTCGGCACTGTATTCTCGTCGTCGCTCTTAGCATTAATGGATTCATCCTTCTTTTCGGGCCTGTCAGCCGCCGGTGCATTGATAGTCTCTGGAGCGGGAGCGTCTTCAATCGTAACGTCCGGGTCCTCAGCCTCCGCTGCATCTGCTGTTCCGTTGTTCGCGGGAGTTGCGGCGCCACTTTCCACGGGTTTCTCTGCCTCTTCGCTCTTGGACTTGTCCTTGTGAGACTCAAAGTTGCGTTGCTTCCCACCGCTGCGGCGCCGGCTAGGAGGCTTCCCTCCGTCCTCGTCTTCACTTTCTTCGTATTCGGCCTCGTTTGTCCGGCGCTTGTCGTGGTCGAGAAGTGACATCCTGACATCTTTGTGCGTGTCTTCGGATAGGTCTTCCAACTCGGCCTCTTCTTCGTCCGTCATGGCGCCAAACGAAGGAGGAATGTCTTGCATCTGGACCGAGGGAACAGGCCCCGTGTGCCGGAGGTTCTCCATTACGGCAGCCTTAATCTTGTCTAGATATTCGGTGCTGTTTGCATTCTCCATATTGGACGGACAAACATCGAGTTGAAAGTCCGGTGCGTAGTACTGTAGAGTAGAAAGTCAGTCGTCTGACCTGATGATCAAACTGGACACGTCATTATCACTTACAGCATAGTATTCATTAAATGGCAAGGCGGCTTCCATCTCATTGTGCTTTCCGAGTACCACGCCAGTTTCGTAGGCCCATGTACGAGCCACGTTCCTCATAGTGTAGCCACCGCCTCCGAGAACCAAGGTAGGCTTGTTGAAGCTCCGAACAAAGTTGACGCAATTTGCATGCCCCCTCATGCTGAGGTTGAAGCAACCGAGCCGATCTCCCGACAAACTATCGCTACCGCACTGGAGGACCACCACATCGGGCTGGTAAAACTCCATAATTTTGGTGATGACGGGCTCGAAAATAGACTTGTACGACATATCATCGATGCCGTCTCGCAGAGGAAAGTTGACTGCGTAATGCTTGCCTTGGCCGATGCCAATGTCTCGAAGTTCGCCAGTACCTGGGAAGTATTCGCCGTACTTGTGGAATGATGCCGTCATGACACGGTCCGTCGTGTAGAAGGCTTCCTCTACACCATCGCCATGATGAACGTCAATGTCGATGTACAGGACACGCTTGTTGAAGCGGAGAAGTTCGAGGATGCCCAGCACAATATCTAGATTTTTGTTAGCATTTCTAGTAAAGACCAAGTATTTCAGTCGGTGGCGTCTTACCGTTGACGTAGCAGAAGCCACTGGCTTCACTCTTCTTGGCATGATGGAGGCCGCCTGCCCAGTTCACGGCAATGTCACACTTTTGGCGATTCAGCCTGGCAGCCCCCTCCATGGAGGCACCCGCGCTAATGCCGCAAAACTCAAAGAGGCCGTCAATGACGGGGCAGTCGTCCCCGACGTTGTATTTTCCCTGCTCTTTTTGGTACGCATCCATATTATCGGGAGTGACCTTTTGGAGGAAATCGATGTACTCGTCAGTATGGAATTGCGTCATCTCCATCTTGGTGGCCGGTTTTGCGCGCTGGTCGTGGAATCCCGTTAGCAAGGTGCAACATGGCTGCAACTGCGAGTCAGCGCAGAACTTACATAAACTTCCATGTGTCGATATAGATCATAATGCATGATCAGATTGTGTGTCAACCGAATGCGGTGGGGCTTCATGGGATGGCCGACAGGGTAGGCATAGTAGCCAATGTCGTCGTCGTAGAAGTAGGCGACCTTGCGCGGCGATCCGGCGCTGAGGGCATTCGCGCCCAGAGGGCCTGAAAGAGCCATGGCGGATTACTAAGTACTGACGAAATCTCGGGCTCGAGTAAATCGCTAGGACGAATAGTATCGTTTGCGGGTATCGAATCTAGACGTCTATGAACAAGAAGCGAGGGTCAGCATCGATTTCGGCGCCATTCAATTAGTGACCACAAACATACCACAGCTATGACCAAGCGTGCTGTCCTATGATAGAAAAAAGCATCAACAAAAATGAAACAATCTCAGAGAGACTGCCGGATGTTCGCGATCGTGGCCGAACTATTCCAAGCAGTGGGAAGGCTCTCGTGTGTATCTGGACACTGTTTGTGGTGCAGCTCAGGGATACACTTCAGAGATCGGAGGAGCAGGTGGGCAGCTCCATTGAAATCTTCGGCAAGCAAAGCACAGGTGGGGCCACGGCGATGGTCGCCCAATCACCAACCATTAATGAGCTTTCGGGGGATGCTCCACCTCAACGCACCTGCAAGGCTGTGGCGCTAGACCCGATACGGCAGGTTTAATCACGTGTTTTCGAGCTTTGATTCCCTGCAGGTTTGCACAG
>Ga0247774_1001169_pt1 | contig 13329 bp, 6 predicted proteins | sample UWRJL001104B6_FD_179933 | JGI IMG/M metagenome (GOLD analysis project Ga0247774, IMG submission 179933) | Plant litter microbial communities from Arlington Agricultural Research Station in Wisconsin, United States - UWRJ-L001-104B-6 | ecosystem: Environmental > Terrestrial > Plant litter >... | reverse complement strand
GTTGACTGTTGACTGTTGACTGTTGACTGTTGACTGTTGACTGTTGACTGTTGACTGTTGACTGTTGACTGTTGACTGTTGACTGTTGACTGTTGACTGTTGTTATTCGTAGCAGCTACCCACTAACTAATGACTACTGACTACTGACTAATGACTACTGACTACTGACTACTGACTTTTTAAAATCCAAAACTCCGCTTGCCATCCGGCTTAACAGTAAGCCAATTGGTCTTCGCCATTGCCAGTTGTTCCTCAGAAACTGTAGCGTTGGTAAGATTCGCCCCGCACAAATTTGCTCCCCGCAAATTCGCCTTAGCCAAATAAGCCCCCGTCAAGTCAGCACCTCGGAAATCCGCGCCTTCAAAATTGGCAGTGCTGCAATAAGCCTCAGTCAAGTTAGCATCTCGCAAATTCGCCTTAATTAACCGGGCGTGACCCAAATTCGCCCCCGACAAATCCGCGGCTTGCAAATTTGCCTTCACCAACTTAGCCTCATAAAAATTCCCCCCCGCTAACTGCAATTTTTGCAGTTGCAGGCCAGACAGTTCGCAGCCAGCAAAATCGCGCTTGCCTTTAAAATATGCCGCTCGCAAGCTGTTGGTGTCCCACTTAGGAGCAACTTTCGGTATCTTTGACGCTGGTAAATTGCCCGTAGAATTTCCAACCGTCCCGAAACTTCTGCCGGACTCAGCCAGAGTTCGGGAAACTCTCGGCTGCATCCCCGTGTTCCCGGATTGGCTCACGGAAGTTCTACCAATGCGGCTGTGGTTCGATCGTAAATCTTGATTGATTTTGTTCTGAGGCGGTGACCACGAAGAACCCGCGTCATTAAATATAGTCAGTTCTTCAACAGTACCATTCGAGCCGTTGAATTGAGTTGCCAAGCCATCCATAAGACTTGGGTCTTCAAATTCCCCGGAGAGAGCTCTGAGGACATCTGCTGCCGATTGGAAGCGGTGGCCAACCATCGGCTTGAGCATTTTTTCGAGAATCCGCCCAAAATATGGACTCACCTGAACGTGGGGCTGCCAAACAATTTCGCCCGTTACTCCATCAAAATCTAAATCCTTGGGCGACTTTCCTGTGAGCAAGTACAAGCAAGTCATGCCCACGGCGTAGATGTCGCTGGCAAATATCGGCCGCAGCGCCATTTGTTCCGGGGGAGCGAAACTAAATGTGCCGACTGAAAATTTCGTGTTGGCGCTGGAGTCGTTGGGGTCGGCGGGGTCTGATAATATTGTTTGGCTAACTTGGTCTTTTACCGCTCCGAAGTCAATCAGAACTAAGTGGCTGTCTTGAACTCGGCGAATAATATTTGCCGGTTTGATGTCTCGGTGAATTACTCCTTGGCTGTGGATATATTGCACTACTGGCAGAATTTCTAATAGAAAATTTTTAACGTCCGATTCATTGAAACGGCCAGACTGCTTGACTTCTTGTTTCAAAGTCGAGCCTTTAACATACTCTTGAACTAAGTAAAATTGCTCGTCGGTTTCAAAATAGTCTAGCAGCCTCGGTACTTGCGGGTGGTCGCCCAGTTGGCCGAGGGTTTTCGCCTCTCGCTTGAATAATTCCCGCGCCATTTCTAAAACTCGCGGCGACAAACTACTGGGTCGCAGTTGCTTGACCACGCAATTTGGTTGACCGGGCAATGAGATGTCTTTTGCCAGAAATGTAGCTCCAAAACCTCCTTGTCCTAAGGGTTCCATGACTCGGTAGCGAGCGCGCAGCAATAACCGCGCACCGCACGTCTGACACTGGAGAATAGAGTCAGCAGGGTTTTGAGGATGGGCACAGCCCGGATTTACGCAGTAGCTCATCGGAAAATTGGGTTTGAAACCCCGTCCTTTTAGGACGGCTTTACATTAATTTGAATCCCCTTTCGGGGTGGAGGGGTATGGTTGCCCCTCCGTCAGGATATGGTTGTCCCGTTCTCCTTTCGGAGTAAAGTTAGCTTCGCCAATGTTTTAAGAGCTTGTTAGGCTGAAAGCACTATCTCAGTGACCTTAAGATTGTTTAACTCTCAGCGACAGAGCAGGGGACTAGCTACGCATCCCAAGGTGTCGTGACTCAAAAAACGTAGTCCGCGAAGGACTTAAGCTGGTCAGGATGGCTTTCTAGATTTCTCTTTCAAGCCTTATGCCTTTAGGCTAAGGTTCCTGACATTGATTGAGTTTGCCTATGTTTTTCTGATTTTGCCAGCGTCGCTCGACTGCACAAATTGCCTGTTCCTGCTTCTGCTAGAAATACTAATCTATCAGTTGCAGGCGGCCCGTGCGTCCGGTTGCGAATTGGAATTGCACCTAAGTCTTTTAAACAGATATCTTTTCCCTATTTTGATTATCTCGCTGCTGCGAGTTTTTTCCGTTTATTATCCTTGAAGATAGTTTAAAGACTTGCTAAAATTGTCCTTTTTTGTGTAAAGTCTTTCTACACTTAGAGGCTTTTTGCGCGGTTAGATGTCTCTAGCATACCTCATTGAGAGAATGAGAATGTTAGTCATCCCCCAGCAGTGATAGACCTTTAGGCCGAGGCTCGTTTTTCCTTATGTATACCATAAAGGTATTGACAATTTGAAAATTTTATGGTAATAAAGGCTTGGCCGAATAAATTGTGTGACTGCACAGTCGAAGCCGGTCGGCGCAGACTAATGAGTAATAACTACCGATCGCGGACAACTAACTACTGACTAAATTATGCGTATTTCTCTAAACTGGCTGAGGGAATTGGTAGATGTGTCGCTCTCCCCGGAAGAATTAGCCGAAACCCTGACAATGGCCGGGTTTGAAGTCGAAGATATCGAAGACCGCCGCCCTTGGGCAAGCGGCGTAGTTTTGGGCAAAATCATCGCCTGCGAACAGCATCCGAATGCAGACAAATTGAGAATTTGTCAAGTGGATGTCGGCTCTTCACAAGCTTTGAATATTGTTTGCGGCGCACCCAACGCTAGAGCCGACATTTACGTGCCTGTCGCTGTTGTCGGAACTTTCCTGCCGACTATTGATTTAAAGATTAAACCTGCTAAATTGCGGGGCGTTCCTTCCGAAGGAATGATTTGTTCTCTGGCAGAATTGGGACTGGCTAAAGAGTCAGCCGGCATTCACATTTTCGAGTTAGAAAATCCCGAATTGGGCAGCGATATTCGCCCGCTTTTGGGTTTAGACGACGTGATTTTAGACTTGACAGCAACTGCCAACCGTGCTGACGCTTTGAGCATGGTGGGTGTAGCGCGGGAAGTGGCGGCGCTGACAGGGGCGAGTTTGAGAATTCCCGAAGCGAATGGTGTTGCGATTGAGGGCAAAGAAAGTCCTGGTTTGGCAGTAGAAATATCCCCAGCGCAAGGATGCCCGATTTACATCGGCACGGCAATTGAAGGTGTGAAAATTGCTGCTTCTCCAGCTTGGTTGCAGCAGCGGTTGCAGGCGGCGGGAGTGCGGCCGATTAATAATGTAGTTGACGTAACTAATTACATTTTGCTGGAATGGGGACAACCGCTGCACGCTTTCGATCGCGATCGCCTGCAATCTTTCACCGGAACTCAAGATATCAGCATCGGCGTCCGCTTTGCCAAAACAGGCGAATCCTTTAAAACTTTGGACGGACAAAACCGCAATTTGCAAGCACAAAATCTGTTAATTACTGCTAGCGACAAACCCGTTGCCTTAGCTGGGGTAATGGGCGGCGAAGATACAGAAGTTCACGAAGGAACGCAAAATTTAGTTTTGGAAGCAGCGATTTTTGACCAGGCAACTATTCGCCGTTCTGCGCGCGCTCAAGGCCTGCGCAGCGAGGCATCGATCCGCTACGAACGGGGGGTGAATCAGGCGGCCTTGACGACGGCCTGCAACCGCGCTGTTGCCCTAATTTTGGAGTTGGCTGGAGGCACTGCGACGGTGCAGAAAACGGCGAGTTCGGGCGATGATTTGAGTTTTAGCCGATCGCTCGAACTGCGTTTAGACCGAGTAAATCTGGTTTTGGGGCAGTTGAAAAGAGGACAAACGGGCGGTTCTAAATATCTGGAACCGGAAGAGGTAAAAAATATTCTCACAGCCTTGGGATGCGAAGTTGTTGCAACGGAAAAAAAACGGGTGTTTGCGATAACTGTTCCTCCTTACCGCTACCGCGATTTAGAAAGGGAAATTGACTTAATTGAAGAAGTTGCCAGACTCCACGGCTACGACAATTTCTGCGATACTTTGCCCAGCAAAACGGCGGCCGGTTATTTGTCGCCGGAATACGCGGCAATTCGGAATGTGCGATCGGCTTTTCGGGCGGCAGGTTTGACGGAGTTGATGCACTATTCTTTGGTGAAAACTGAGGGAGACAATCAGGTTGTGCTGGCGAATCCGCTGTTTGTGGAGTATTCGGCTTTGCGGACAGAAATGCTGTCGGGTTTGATTGATGCTTTCCAGTACAATTTGGAACAGGGAAATGGCGCACTAAACGGTTTTGAAGTCGGCCGCATTTTCTGGAAGGAAGAGGGCGGGCAGGATGCCCACCCCACAAAGAAGGAAGCCGATGCAGTTGCGGGGATTATCGGCGGCGATCCGACTGTGTGGAAATGGCAGCAGTCCGGGCGCGATCGACCTTTGACTTGGTTTGAGGCAAAGGGGGTTTTGGAAAGCGTGTTTCAGGAGTTGGGTTTGTCGGTAGAATATCAAAGGGATTCTTCTAATACACGCTTGCATCCTGGTCGCACCGCTGCGTTATCGTTAAACGGGACACATTTAGGGATTTTCGGACAGTTGCACCCGCAATTGCAGCAGGAAAAGGGTTTGCCGGAGCAGGTTTACGTGTTTCAATTAGATTTGGCGGTGCTGTTAGCTGAATTAGGGCGATCGAGCATTTCGACTCGCAAGTTTGCGGGTTATTCGAGTTTCCCCGCTTCAGACAGAGACATTGCATTTTTCGCACCGGTTGAAGTTCCGGTTACTGAGATGCAGAGTGCGATGAAAAAGGCGGCCGGTAGTTTGCTGGATTCCGTGGAATTGTTCGACGAATATCGGGGCGACAACGTGCCGGCGGGACAGCGGAGTTTGGCTTTTCGGTTAAATTACCGCGCGGGCGATCGCACATTAAGCGAAAGCGATGTCGAACCCGCCCAACAAAAAGTGCGCGATGTTTTAGTTGAAAAATTCGGCGTTAGTTTGAGAAGCTAAAGGGCCGCTACTCACCAAGGTCGGCCGCCAGGGAATTCATTCCCTGGCGGCCTCAGGGAAAAAGCCTTAAATTGACATTAATGGCCGCAACATATCCCGAACCATAAAGGAAAAATCGGGAAACTGCAAAGGAGAAATGCTCGCATCATCCCCAAGAACTACTATACTTTGATAACCCTCTTGATTCGGCTCTCGAAAAACGTGAAGTTGCCGATTATTAACATCCAAAACCCAATAATCAGCAATACCAGACTGAGCATAAATAGTAGCTTTAATCCCGCAATCTGTTCTCAGCGTAGTATCGGCAACTTCAATAATCAGATAAACTTCAGAAGGAGTTGGATGGTGGTCTTCATAGTAAAGTGGATCTGGTATGACTACAGAAATATCTGGTTCTGGTTCAGAGTAATTATTGAGCCGAACCGGGTCTTGCAGTCGCACAAAAATCTGCTCTCCTAAACGGTTATCCAGTAATATCTTCGTGCGCGCAATCGCCGCACCGTGGGCTGTTCCTTTGGCTGCCATCTTTACTATTTGTCCCGCCAGTAATTCTACTCGTTCATCTTCGTCAAGAATCCCAATTTCCGCCATGCGGCGATACTCTTGAACCGTCAACAAACGAATGTCTAATAAACTCATAGCAATCTTCTCCTATCTAACAATCATCTCTGTTTCCCCTCTTCCTCTGCGCCCTCTGCGCCCTCTGCGGTTCATTAATCTTATTCTTAAAATTTTAGTTAAAACCTCTTACTCTTATTGTACAATAACTTTTAAACAAATTCATCTAAAGCTCAAAAATATGACCAAATATGTGATGTGGGGAAGTTACTGCGAAGACGTTATCGAAAAACGCGCTCCGTTTCGAGACGCTCATTTAGCCGAATTGGCTAAGCAGAAGGAATCGGGCGTATTAATTACGATCGGGCCAACGAAAGATTTAACAAAAGTTTTTGCAATTTACGAAGCGGAAGATGAGGCGCAGGTGCGACAATTGGTGGAAGCCGATCCTTATTGGGTAAATGGGGTTTGGACTGAGTACGATGTGAAAGAGTGGATTCAAGCTTTTTGAAGGAGTTAACAGGGTGAACAGCTTACAATTGGACCACAGCGATTTAGTTCCAGTAGATTATCGTGATTTGCTGGACAAGATTTTAGAAGTTTTGCAGGGAAACAATCCCTTTAGCGTTTCGGATGATAAGCGTCGTCTGCTAATAGATATTGACGCGGCAGCTAATCAAATAGCCATTTCGCAAGTCTTGCCACCTTTGGGTTCTTGTGAACCTCAAGCACGTTCGGCTACCGTCAATTTTCCGGCGGAAGTTGAAACTAGATTTGGCATTCAAATTAGACAAATTAGAGAACATTTGGGACAACATTTAGCATCTGTTGTGGGAGGAGATGGTATTGAAAATTTCGTAGCTAGCTTAATTGAGCCTTTAGAATCACCGTCTTTTCAGGGAAGTGGCACCGACTTAGGTTTCAAATACGATTTTGCCAAATCCTCTCCTACCTTAGCAAAAAAGAAGCTAACTTTGCACCGCCCAAATACTGTTGGAACAACAGCAATTTTAAAGCTGCATAAATTGACTGTCGCCGTGCGAGATTCAGACATCTTTCAGCAAGAACTCAAGGAGGGTTTACAAAATTACATTAATGAAAATGCTGAGAGTGAAAGCGATAAGCAAGAACTGCATCATCGTCTTGATGAGATGGTGCAAAATGAAAATTCTGATTTTCACAAATTGCTCAAACTTGTAGACAAAGAAACTCTCGGTAAGCTGAATAAAGAAGCTAAGATTACTTACTTGGAGTATCTGCTAGAAAATATTCGCAATAGCAGCACAGATAGTGTTGGTATCGTCTATTTAGAAGACTTGATCCGGCGTCTCAGGTTGCTCGAAGTATACATTGGCGATCGCACAAAAGATGACGGCTATTATAATGTCAATTATGCTGGCATCACTGTTAACTACAGAGATATGTTTTCCAGAGCGGAAGTCTTAGATGCACTTCCCATCATTCCGATTGTAGCAGGTTATTTAGGAGAAACCACAGACAGCCATTTGAATGAACGTAAATATATTTTTGGTTTAAAACTGAAATTTGGCAACGAAGTTCAAGCCCGCGGCGGTGAACCTGTATTTGATTATAACCTGAATTTGCTCAATCCTGAAAGTGAGGAACATAAAGCCGAATTAGCCGATAGTTACACTAGCGAAACCTTTATTCGCAAGGTCTTAAAAATAGCATTATTGTACTATTTTGTATTTGCTTCTCTGAGCAATCCTTTAGCGCCGGATTACAACCCTGAATCTGAATTAAATTACGATCCTAGACAAAGCTTTGAAGCAGTAATCTCTCTACTCAGAGGTTCTGATGAAGAAAAGAAAAAGGCGATATTTAGAGGAATCAAAAGAGGGCTAACTGAATATAATATAGAATTTAAAATAAACAGTCTCAAGCAATTATTAAAAAACTTTATAGATAGACAAACAATTTTGCCAAGTCGCACAGAGCCGCGACATATCAGCGTCAAAAGAGGCATCCTAGAAGACATCGATAATGCTTTAACGACTGGTCGATTTTTCACTGATGTTCTGCAACAAAATCCCAAACAATCACTCCAGTATATCGCCGTCGAACAAGCAAGCATCAACGAAACAGCTATCTGTCAGCTACCAGTCAATATCACAATCGAAGATGTCCGCTACTTCCCTACTGATGAATTCCAGAATTTCAGCATAGAATATAACATTAAGGACATCGATACTTTGCCTGTACTTTGGGTTCCTGAAAGTCTGATGAATGTATATAACAGCAGTTTTTCCAAACAGTATAAATTGCTGTTGTTTCGTTATAACAATAAACGTTTAGACAGCAAGGACGGTTTGAAACCAGATGCAGCATTTGTTTACAAATTTTGTGTTTCGTTGCTGTCTTATATTTGCCTGCAAATCCTGTTACACAATCAGAAAAAAAATTTGTTTATTCCGATGGTGAGACTTCACGAAGGCGACCAGAATAACCCTTCGCCGTCGGAAAAGTTTATGGCTAACGTTTCTAAAACATTGTCTCATCTGTTTAGTGAAAAATACCGATCGACTTCTCAAGGGTTTCGCATCAAGGGAAAACCAAATGCCTACAGTATCCGCAACGGTTTGAGTTCCCTGTATTCAATATTGCCTAAAAAGTTTAAATTTCGGAATGTTCCACTATCTCCAGAGTTGGACAATTTAGCAATTATTGTCGTATCAAGTTGCGAAAGCGATGCGAAAAAAGGTAATAGCGATCGCTTTCAGAGAAAAACCTGTTTGTTAGGCGAAGTTGCGGGAATTAAACGCCTATCAGAGGATACAATTCAAGTCGGAATGCTGAAAACCTTGTCAGAAAACTACAGCGCGCAACACCTTTACAGTCAGCCATCAATCCTCGCAGATACTGTCAGTCAGCTATATAAATATGGATATCGCAATTTCCTATATATTGCACAAGCACCTTATACGAGCACGCTGCACATTACCCAGACTGATGAAGATGAGGAGTTGTTTTTTATGTCGAAAAGCTTAATCAAAACGTTGAAAGGAGAGCGGCCAGATATCAAAATTTATCCGGTATTTTTTGATAAATATTACGTCCGCAGTCCTAAAGAACACAAGGGAGAATCTTTCTACATTCAGGATACAATGGAACTGGAAAGCTTAGCAAAAGATCCCAGTCACCAAGCTGTGATGTTTTTTAATCTGTTTAATGGTATCAAAGTAGATCAAGGGGAAAAGAACTTTTACAACGGTGTGATTTCTTACTCGACACTGTTGAAGATATATGAAGGCACTCTGGATGACCAAGATATTCGCCAAGGTTTGATGTACGATGGTGAAATTAAAGATACTTTACTGCACTATTTAACCATCTTCCACTTTTCTAGGTATGAAGCCCGTCAACACATTAGTTTGAAACTCGATCCCTACGCTCATATTATCGGCGATGATTCAGTTGGTACTTTATCTGTATTTAGTCATGGAGGCGGGAGTGCGGATTTTAACTCGCTGGCTTTTTTGAATAAGGTAAGAGAAGTATTGAGTGTAACTGACGGAGGTACAAAATAATGATAAGTGAAGATTTGGGACGGCTGTTTGAGGTTGGATTCAATATCGGGATTCTGGCATATATTAAAAAGGAAAAGCTAGCTCACAATTTTGGTGATTCTTACAGTCGGGATTTGCAGCATCTCAAATTGCCAAAGATGATGGCGGAAATAATCAGAGAAGCTAATCTGCTGAGTAGTTTAGATTCTAAAATAGCTGAGAAATGGAGCCTGTTTTTTGTCCAAAAAGGCTTTTTTGGTGGGTTGAATTTTTTCCGGGAGTACGTCAAATCTACTGGCTGGGATTTGCAGCGATTAAAAATTTTGTACTGTCAGTGCAGTTTTAGTGATGCTAACAGTATGAGAACCTATAACAAGGGTGATAAAGAACCGTTTAAAGAGCTATTGTCTCAGTTAAAAACTGCCCAACCTAGTTTATCAGATGATGAGATTAACTTGTACATCCGCCGCTACTCGAAAAAAGGCGAGTTTTTGCAGGCTGATACGCTCATCCTTTTACAACAGGGGAATGATTTTAGAATTCTCTGCGTTGATTTGTCTGTGTTTTCTCCCACCCTAGCTCCCAAACCGGAGGATCTCAATGAAATAGAGGTGATACGGAAATATTTGATGAGAGAAATTAGCTATTTGCGATCGAAAAGTGTGTTTTCTAATCTGCGGATGGATACCAGCACTTTAGGTGTGGATTTCTCGGAGGATTTAAAACGATTTTTTACAGCTTTTAAGTATAAGGATAAGGAAAGCACTAAGTTAATTCAGGCTGGTAGCTATGCTCACAGTTTCTATGGATTTTTGCAACAAACTGGTATAATTTCAAGTGATGCTGAGGTTTTGTTTAATGTGGTTGGTTATGGCGATCGCAATATTAGCACTATTTCCCTACGTCAGGACAAAATTCACCTGTTGGCAACTTGTGCCAAAATTTACCAGAATGAACCGAAAGGTAAAGAGATTAGCGATGCTCGCAGTGAAGTTTTGGATGTTATTCAACTCAACGCGGCTCGCAGTTTTAAAGAAGGCAAAAACTTTGTTGATGCTCTGTTAGGAATTGGTAAAAATGTCACTGAACCTGTACCTCATACAGAGCGGATTGATAATTTTGCTAATTCCATAGATATTATATCAGATAAACTGGCAGATGACTTGCAAATCGATCGCGGATTACATCTGAGAAATGCTCACGCTCAATTGATTGTGAAAGCGCTTCAATCTGATGAAAGTTATATCTTTTTGACGGGGAATCCGGGAATAGGTAAAACAACTGCGATCGCCAAATTCCTAAGCAGCCATATCGACGACGGTTTCTTATTTCTGTACGTCAGTCCCCGCAAGCAAGTAAACTTGGATATTATCGAAAAATTCACAGATAAAAATACTGGTTTGCTGTGCAACGATCGATTATTTTGTATCAACACTAACGCCGATATCATCAAAAGTAATTCAGGACACTGTACCGTCAAGTACGCATCGAATAGCTATCGCAAAGATTTCACCAAAAAAACTGTTCGCTACCTCAAGGATAATTCAGAAATTCAGAGGAAGGAATATCATCAATCAGAACTTGAAAAAAAGGGAGAAACAGTAATCAAACCCGTTAACCCCAAAGGAAATGGAGTGCTCAAGAGCATTTGCGAAGGTATATACGCGCTGATCAATGAGCAGGTATCTAGTAATATCGTAGCTACAGTTTCTATTCAATCGGTGAAGATGAAAGAAAACCGACAAAATACCCTAGAGCATTTAGAAAAAATATTTCAAGATACTTACAATAAAATCGCAAAAAAAGTTATTTCTGGAAAAATGCAAGAAATATCCAGTCGCATCAAACATATTTTTATTATGATAGATGAAATTACGGGAGATGATGGTGGCGTTGAGTTTTTAGCCGGAATTGGCAAGATTGTCAAAAAACATGAGTTGCACAAGCTGGAACACGGCTTTAATACTAAAATTATTGTCGCAGATGCTTCGATTGTGGACTGCGATGTGATTAAACAACACCTTGATAACACGTCACCGGAACCGGACAAAATCTATTTTAAAAAGTTAGCGAAAGATTCTGAAGAAATTCAACCTTTACAAGTTATTCCTTTTAAATTTAACAATCTAGCTGCCAAGGTTATTAATGCGAATTCCTACCCGGCGCGCAGTTTAGATATCACTTACAAGGTATTTGTAGAAAGTGTGAAATATCAGGAAGATGCACCTTTAAAACAAAATAGTAATTTAGTAAAGCGGGTACAGTCTGAAATAATTGAGGATATCAATCAGCGATTAGCAATCCCTGGTGTCGAACAAATTATAGTATATATTCAAAACAAGCAAAGATTGGCAGAATTAATTGAAAAAATTAAAGCTAGTCGCGAAAAGTTTGAGCAGTTTACCGGTTATCTGGAAATTCACGCGAATATCTCGGAAAAGGAAAAAGAAAAAATACAGGAATACAAAAATACAGCTAAAGTAATCTTTATGACTGCATCGGGAAGTCGCGGACTTTCTTTCCCGAAAACTAAACACATTTTAGTAGATATTCCCCGCTTTCAGATTGAGAAAAATCTGATGGAAGTCATACAGGTGATTTATCGGGGACGCGGAGAATATGACAACGGTAAAACCCTTGATGGTGAAGACAAAGAATTAGTTTTTTACCTATCTGATACCGCTGTTTATTACGCTGATGATGCGGAACTTTCCCTGCAAGAAAGCAAGTTGAGTTTGTTGAATTTATTGCTAATTCTGAAGACGGCGGTGATGACGCGAATTTCGGGATACGGTTATTTAGGTAGGGAAAAGTTTTTGATCGTTCCCATCGGCGGTAAGTCGGTTTCCGCAGTAGGGGATACATTTAGCAGCAAAATGGCGGCTCTAATTAAGACATTAAAGAGCGAGAGCCAGCGAGGAAATATGTTGTTTAAGGAGGTTTATACGAGTCTGGAACAGCTTTTGAGTCGCGGGGATTATGTTTTGAAAAATTCTGATAAGTCTCGTCAAAAGGGCGATTATTACCTGGAAATGCGGGACGATTTTAATCGGAAGTTTTTGGATAAGTGTAATCCTCTTGCAGGTTTGCTGAGTTATGATAATTTAGAGATTGGTCATGTTTGTGGTAGTTTGTTGATCGTACCTCTAGCCGATCGCACTTTGGTAGAAACATACCAGATGCGGCTTCATCGAGAAATTAAGGAATGTCTAGAGAAGAAGTTGCTGGACAAAATGCATCTAATTAGGGATAGCGATTCGTCCCCGGAGAATGTAATATCGGCTATAAGAGGAGGTGCGATCGAGTTATTGCAACTTCTCAACAGCGATGTGGAGAAAACTCAGTATTTTGAAGAGCAGAGTCAGCATTTCGATCGCTATTATGCCATACCGCTGTTTGCTTTTGTCAGCGGGGAGGAAATGCAGGAGTATTTTGCTGACAGCAGGCTGGAAGAACCGGAAGATAGGCGGTTTCGGGATATTTTGTCGGCTTATGTGCGATCGATATACCCTGTAGATAGTGTAATGCCGATCGGGCACAAGTATCAAGACTTTCCATTTATCGTGTTTAGAAGCTACAGTTTAGAGCAAAGTAGAGAAAAGATTTTTACAGATAAATATCTTTTAAGTTCCAACGAGTTGAACGTGCTTAATTTAATTTTGTCGAAGCAGGTAAACTGAAACTTGTAGGTGCGTCAGACGATTTTAGATTTTAGATTTTAGATTTTAGATTGGAAATGAATGATGACTACTGGGGTTTAGATATTGCATACAGTTGCATTCTTGTTTGAAACGGCTAAGCTGTCGCGCATTTAAATTGTATATTCAGGGCGGGCGGGACACCCCACAAGACTTTGATTTTTTTTGACATACAATTTAAAGGCAGAACAGCTTATCAGTTAGCTGTCACCCTATCCGCACAGAAAATAAAACTCTTCCGGGGCACCATACTTGCTACTTGCTAACTTCAAACGGGGTGTATTTCCCCCCCAAAGCTTCGACGATGGCGCGAGTATTAGCCGACATCATTTTCACATAAGAATCGCCCTCGCTTCCGGCAGCCCCGATCGAATCCGAATAAAGTTG
>Ga0247774_1001168_pt1 | contig 13340 bp, 11 predicted proteins | sample UWRJL001104B6_FD_179933 | JGI IMG/M metagenome (GOLD analysis project Ga0247774, IMG submission 179933) | Plant litter microbial communities from Arlington Agricultural Research Station in Wisconsin, United States - UWRJ-L001-104B-6 | ecosystem: Environmental > Terrestrial > Plant litter >... | reverse complement strand
TCGCAATTATCTGTACGTGAAGCGGAATTACCCGGAGAAATTAGAGGCTCATGTGCCGGAATATGCTAAGCGGATTGTGGGGCAGTATAAGTTACCAGATGTGTAAACTTGTAGGGTGCGTCAGTCAAAAGCTGTTGGATTATTGAAAAAATAACGCTAACTGACGCACCCTGCTAAGCTGTTGCGGCATTTAAATTGTAGGTCAAAAAAAATTAAAGTCTTGTGGGGTGGGCGTCCCGCCCGCCCTGAATATACAATTTAAATGCGCGACAGCTTACTCAAGGATAGCAAAAGATAGAAAACAAATGCAATTGGGGATAATCGGATTATGGAATCGCGGAACGTTAACTAGACTGGCTATCCTTAGTACAATCTTAATTAGCCTGATTAGTGGGATATGGTTGAGTATGATTGCAATGCCAGGGAAAAGCTACAGCGGGACAATTCCCCCTTTAACAGCACAGGAAATCTCGCTCCGAGATGCTTTACAGCGCGATGTGGAAAAGCTCTCTGGTGAAATCGGAGAGCGCAACTTTATACAATATCAAAAACTTGGAGAAGCCGCTGACTTTCTGGAAGCATCTTTTCAAGCTGCTGGCTATAAAGTTGAACGACAAGGATATAAAATTGACGATAAATTTTATTATAACATAGAAGTTGAGATTCCCGGCGGAAAAAAGGCAGATGAAATTGTTGTAATTGGGGGACATTATGATTCTGTGGTGGGGAGTCCAGGGGCAAATGATAACGCAACAGGGGCGGCGGGAGTGCTGGCTTTAGCGAAAATGTTTGCAGGTAAAAAGCCTGAAAGAACTGTGCGTTTTGTTGAGTTTGTGAATGAGGAACCCCCTTTTTTCTGGACTGCTGATATGGGGAGTTTGGTTTATGCGAAAAGATGCAGAGAGCGTAATGAAAAAATTGTTTCGATGCTCAGTTTAGAAACAATGGGTTATTACTCTGATGCGAAAAACAGTCAGAAATATCCAGCACCATTAAACCTTTTTTATCCTACGTCGGGAAATTTTATCGGATTTGTTGGCAATTCATCCTCAAGTAAACTGGTTAGAGAGGCGATCGCATCTTTCCGCCGCCATGCTGAATTTCCCTCGGAAGGTGCAGCAATTCCGGGTGCCATTCCTGGTGTTGGTTGGTCCGATCAATGGTCTTTTTGGCAACATGGTTATCCAGGGCTGATGGTGACAGATACTGCTCCCTATCGCTATCCTTACTATCACACGGCGCAAGATACACCGGATAAGGTGGATTGGGAACGGACGACGAAGGTGATAGCTGGATTGGAGAAAGTTGTGGCAGATTTGGTGGGAGTTGATATTAATTAGTTGCGTAGGGTGCCCAGCGGGGAAATATCCTCGCTCGGCAGAGAATATAGCAATTCTAAATGAGTCGTAAAAATTTTACCCCACCCCAACCCTCCCCTTACCAAGGGGAGGGAGTAAGAAATTCACAAATGATTTAGGATTGCTATATCAGGCAAAATGACGCACCTATAAATTAGTATAAGTTGCCTCGCCTCAGTTAGGTGATTAAGAGAGTTTTTAATAGATGTTTTGCAGGGACATGGTAAGGCAGTGTCTTTGTTGTATACAGTTGGGAAAATTAGAGGTAAAAGATTATGACACTTATAGTTGCACAGAAACACATGAAGTTACCAAAGTCGATCGCACTTGCTTGCTGTGCGATCCTAGCATTATCTGGAAATGGACTGTCTGCGAAGGCTGCAGAAACGCGATCGGGAAACAGTGGACGAACATTTGCTGATTGGTGTCGCCAAAAAGCTGATTTGAGTCCTGAAGCTAAACATACAGTTGAGGTGCTGTTGCAGAAAGCTGAGACTACTGAGTGCGATCGCGCTAATCAGAAACTTTCTAGTCTCACGGGACTCAACCTCTTTGAGAATAAAATCAGCGACATCAAACCGCTAGAATCCTTGACTAACCTGACAGAACTCGGTCTCAGCAACAATCAAATCAGCGACATTAAACCCCTACAATCCTTGACTAAACTGACTTGGCTCATCCTCTACAACAATCAAATCAGCGACATTAAACCCCTACAATCCTTGACTAAACTGACTTTGCTCGAGCTCAGAAACAATCAAATCAGCGACATTAAACCCCTACAATCCTTGACTAACCTGGAATTGCTCTTCCTTGGCAACAATCAAATCAGCGACATCAAACCGCTACAACCCTTGACTAACCTGAATTGGCTCGACCTCCCCAACAATCAAATCAGCGACATCAAACCGCTACAATCCTTGACTAACCTGCCTGGGATCTCACTCGCAAACAATTCTATCAGCGACATCAAACCGCTAGAATCCTTGACTAACCTGACAGCGCTCTTCCTCGACAACAATTCTATCAGCGACATCAAACCGCTAGAATCCTTGACTAACCTGACTTGGCTCGACCTCGCCAACAATCAAATCAGCGACATCAAACCGCTACAATCCTTGACTAAACTGAATTTCCTCCACCTTGGCGACAATTCTATCAGCGACATCAAACCGCTAGAATCCTTGACTAACCTGATTTTGCTCTTCCTCGACAACAATCAAATCAGCGACATCAAACCGCTAGAATCCTTGACTAAGCTGGCTGGGATATCCCTCGAAAAAAATCAAATCAGCGACATCAAACCGCTCGAATCTTTGACTAAACTGACTCAAATCAGGCTCAGCGGAAATCCGATCGCTCCCAAAACTTGCCCACTCAAGCCAGAGTCTATCTGTAAGTGGGAACCCTCAAATTAAATGCTCAAACTTTACTGTTCGGAAAATTAGAGGTAAAAGATTATGACACTTATAGTTGCACAGAAACAGATGAATTTACAAAAGTCGATCGCACTTGCTTGTTGTGCGATCGTAGCATTATCGGGAAATGGACTGTCTGCGAAGGCTGCAGAAACGCGATCGGGAAACATGAGACGAACATTTGCCGATTGGTGTCGCCAAAAAGCTGATTTGAGTCCTGAAGCTCAACATACTGTTGAGGTGCTGTTGGAGTACGCTCAAACTACTGAGTGCGATGTGGCTAATCAGAAACTTTCGACTCTCACGCGACTCTCCCTCTATGACCGTCAAATCAGTGACATCAAACCGCTACAATCCTTGACTAACCTGACAGATCTCAGCCTCTTCAAAAATCAAATCAGCGACATCAAACCGCTCGAATCCTTGACTAACCTGACACAGCTCGACCTCAGCCAAAATCAAATCAGCGACATCAAACCGCTCGAATCCTGGACTAACCTGACACAGCTCCTCCTCGACAACAATCAAATCAGCGACCTTAAACCATTGCAATCTTTGACTAACCTGACTTTTCTCAGCCTGGGCAACAATAAAATCAGCGACATCAAACCGCTAGAATCCTTGACTAACCTGACTGTTCTCTTCCTCATTGACAATCATCTGGGCGACATCAAACCGCTAGAATCCTTGACTAACCTGACTGATCTCTACCTCAGCGGAAATCCGATCGCTCCCAAAACTTGCCCGCTCAAGCCCGATTCTATCTGTCGATGGGGATTCGGAAATTAAATACTCAAACTTTGCAGTTGGGAAAATTAGAGGTAAAAAATTATGACACTTATAGTTGCACAAAAACACATGAATTTACCAAAGTCGATCGCACTTGCTTGTTGTGCGATCGTAGCATTATCTGCAAATGGACTGTCTGCGAACGCTGCAGAAACGCGAGTGGAAAACAGAACATTTGCTGACTGGTGTCGCGAAAAAAATTCTTTGAGTCCTGAAGCTAAACATACTGTTGAGATGCTGTTGAAGGAAGCAGGGACTACTGAGTGCGATGCGGCTAATCAGAAACTTTCGACTCTCACGGAACTCGACCTCATATTTAATAAAATCAGCGACATCAAACCGCTAGAATCCTTGACTAACCTGAGACAGCTCAAACTCAGTGGCAATAAAATCAGCGACATCAAACCTTTGCAATCCTTGACTAACCTGACTGAGCTTTGGCTCAACAATAATCTTCTGGGCGACATCAAACCCCTACAATCCTTAACTAACCTAACTGCTCTCAACCTCGGCGGTAATCTTCTGGGCGACATCAAACCGCTAGAATCTTTGACTAATCTGACTTTTCTCATCCTCAGAGACAATCAAATCAGCGACATCAAACCGCTAGAATCCTTGACTAACCTGGCTTTCCTCAACCTCAGAGACAATCAAATCAGCGACATCAAACCGCTAGAATCTTTGACTAACCTGACTAGGCTCAAACTCAACAAAAATCAAATCAACGGCATCAAACCGCTAGAATCGTTGACTAACCTGACTTGGCTCGACCTCAGCGACAATAAAATCAGCGACATCAAACCGCTACAATCCTTGACTAACCTGACTGAGATTCTCCTCAGCGGAAATCCGATCGCTCCCAAAACTTGCCCTCTCAAACCAGAGTCTATCTGTAAGTGGGAACCAAGAATTCAACCATAAAACTTTACAGTTCCGAAAACTATAGGTAAAAAATTAGGACACAAATCACCCTATTATCATTTGAAAGTCCGCCTAGGCGGACTTAGTTTGTGTCACCGCAGCGATTTCACTCACCTGGATATTTTTGCAATAAGTCTATTTAATCACTTAGGATTAACAACAAACTCACTGACAATAAACGGCTTTCGATTAATAATCGCACTGCGATTAGCATCAAGTTGCGATTGCGTGTAAGGTTCAATACCATAAGTTATTACCCGCAACTGCTGACTCTCAGGAGCAATTTCAAACTCATTCCAGCCGTAGGTATGCACTCCTAAATACTCTCCCTGAATCAGTGTAGCGTCAATCCCAGAACCTTCCAAACCAACTGGATCGTATCCTAGCGGCGCTGTCCGAGTATCCAGAATATTGCGGATAAAGGCATCTTTTTCTTCCCTTGTCGGCAATGAATTATAGCGATCTTTTTCCGATTGTGGCAGCAAGGCTGTCGGCGTAAAAGCAACTGTTGCGGGACCAAAGGGGGCGGCAAACGGCCCTTGCCCGATGTTCAACTGAATAGCAACAGGACTCGTCATTACATCAATAACATCCGTAGGGATTTGCGGCTGACCTGCGGCTTCTTGATAGGTGACATTATTCACGACATATCCGTGAAAATCTCCGGTGGCAAAAACCACATTTTTGATGTTGTTTTCTTTGATGAAACGCAGCAAATCTGTTCGTTCAGCAGCATAACCTTCCCAGCGATCGCCTGCAACCGGAATACCAAAATTTTGTATCGGATCGCTTGACATAATAAACTTCCAAGTGATACCATTTTGTTCAGCTTTCAGTAAGTCATTTTTCAAGTCTTGAAGTTGCGCCCCCCCTAACATAGTGCGATTCGGCGTAAAGGCATCATTGAGAAACTTATTAACAGTAGCTTGGTCGGAAGTTTCTGCAATACTTTTCAAAGAATTATCTCGGAAAGATCGCAAGTCTAACACAAATGTAGCTGCATCACTGCCGAAGGTATTATAGCGATAAAGTTTCTGCTCGTTAGCTGTGCGAGAGTCGCCCGTATTGCCATAAAAATCATTTCGCACGGGATTGTAGGCTTGAAATGCTTGTAAAGCCGTGTCAAATACAGGCGTATCATTGACAAAGCCTCCCCCCGTCCCGAAAATCCCCTCTTTTTGCGGCGACTCACTAGGTGTTGCACCCCCGGCAAAATCATTCGTGAGTTCGTGGTCATCCCAGCTAGCATAGATGCTGGTAGAAGCCTGCAAATCAGCCCAGGTATTGAGGCCATAACGTTGACCGTAGACTTCGTTGTATTTGGTGCTAAACTCTTCAAAAGTTTTAGGTTGTCTGACTCCCGGCAAATCCGGCGATAGATCGTCTACATAAGCGGAGTCGCCGATGCGAACAAAAAAGTCGAGATTCCGTTCCGGCGCATTTGCGATCGCCGGGAAAGGAGTAAGTTGACCTTGCCAGTCGCCTGCTACCCCAAATCGTAAACCCTGGCGATTTCCCAACTCAGCAGCAGTGCGGAATTGCCCAACTGCTGAAGTGCCAGCGGCATCACGCACTCGATAAAAATATTGAGTACCAGGCTTTAAATTCGTCAGTTCGGCTTTCACTGGTACGGTAACATCGGTGACGGTATCTGTGAGAGTACCCAGATTGTTACTGAAGTTTGGATCTGTGGAGTATTCAAAGACAACATTACCAAGAACTGTGCTGCGAGTCCACAAAACCGTTGAAGTTTGGGTGGTATCTCCAGAAGCAACGCCATTTGGCAAGGTTGAGTCACCAGACTTAATAAATGGGGTGACATCTCGCCCTTCAGCAGCGCCAAACTTGATAAAGTGTTCAATGCCAGTGAGTTCGTCCCGTTCAACAGCGGCAGTAATATCGGGGTTTTTTGCCAGATAATAGCTATCGTTATACAAAGGGCTGGGACTGCGGTTTTCCGATTGACCAAATTGGAGGAAGTGACCAATGCCCGTAAGTTCATCGCGATCGACAGCGGCAGCAACATCGGGATTTTTCCCTAGATAATAGCTGTTGTTATAGAATGGGCTAGGATTGCGGCCTTCAGATTCTCCAAAATTAATGAAGTGTTGTAATGCTGTCGTAGCTTTGCTATTGACAGCGGCAGCGACATCAGGGTTATTTAGGAGATAATAATTAGTATCGAATAGGGCGCTAGGGTTGCGGCCCTCAAATTGACCAAATTTGCTAAAGTGTTCAAATCCGTTTTGGAAGTTTCCGTTGGCTACAGCGGCGGCTACCTCTGAGTTTTTGGCCAGATAGTAGCTTTCTTGAAATAGAGTTTTAGGGTCTAACATAAGGGAAAATAGAAGTTTTGTTGTTTAATAAGGGCTGTGGGGGTTCAAAATAGCCTTGACAGGATTATACAGTGTGGCGATCGCGATCGTTAAGTAGAAGAAAGTTCGGCAACGGATTCGCTTTCTGAGGATGTAACGGATGTAAAGGATAGAAGGAAGAAGGAAGAAGGAAGAATGAAGAATGAAGAAGACTTACACAGCCAGCTTTTTAGTGGGTCTTAAACATTTTCCAGCCCCTTTAAAAGCTGAAACTCCCTCTAGGGAATGGAAAGAAATCGATCACCTAAAAATGTCTGACACCCTTGGTATAACTAGATTCATGTCCCTTAGAGCTAAAAGTATTGCTCTATCTGCATTTGAAGCGAAAATGGCTTCTGTTTTTGTCTAAGTCCCGTTAGTCATCCTTGTTTTACCTTTAATATCACGTCGGATGAAATGCGAGCTAATTCTGGCTAAACTTCAGCCGCTAAACTTCCTGAATTTGCATTAACGGCTGCTTTAATCTTGGTGCATCGCCCCCATCGACCACTTCACACTTCTCCAACAAAAAAGCCCGATCGCAATAATTCAACTCATCCAAACCGTAAGTCACCCGCAAAGCCGTCAGCCCGCAATTTTTGACCAAACGCTGCACCGCGGGCACCAAATTTAACTGAGAATCAGGAGCGAGTAAAGCCGTAAGTTCATCTAATAGTAAAACCTCGAAATGACGAGGGGTCGCACTTAAATAGTTAAGTGGCTATCGATCTCAAATCTCAAATCTCAAATCCAGTGACTTGATGTTCATCAAAAAAAGACGATCGCCCTTATTGACTAAAAGCGATCGCACAGCAACCTCCTTACAAATCAGCAGCGTGCTGCTTCAATTCATCCAAAGAAACGTATTCCAAAGTCAAGGCGTGAGTCGCAGCCAAAACCACAGGCGGCGCAACTCCTGCATCCATTGCTTCCTTCCAGCGAGAGGCGCACAAACACCAGCAATCCCCAGGCTTCAAACCGGGGAAATTAAATTCGGGAACCGGAGTGCTCAAATCATTTCCCTTCGATTTAGTGAATTGCAAAAACTCTTCTGTCAGTTGAGCACAAACAGTGTGAGCCCCAAAGTCGCCACCACCTGTATTGCATTTGCCGTCTCGATAATAGCCCGTCATCGGCGACGTGCAGCAAGTCTCTAACTTTCCGCCCACCACATTTGTAGCTTCCGTCACCATCGCAACTCCTCCGTAAAACTCTTCGATCTAATTTTACACAAATCGTTGTTTATATATTTTTTTCCATGGGAAAGTTGATGAGTTTTTGTCCTCTGCGTTCTACTTCTTGTTTTCCGATCGCAATAAATCCCTGGCTTTCAAAAAAAGGTCGAGCTGTAATGCTGGCTTCGGTAAATAACTTGTTAATTCCTAAGTCTTTGGCTTTTGACTCAATTTGTTTTAAAATTAGCCTGCCGACTCCTTGCCTTTGAAAATCTTGATGACAGTAAAAGCGATCGATATGGCCGCTTGCTTCTAATTCCCCAAAACCTGCAATTTTATCACCCTCTTCTGCTACGAAAGTAAATTTACTGCTTAAACTTTTAGTCCAACGTTCGATATCCATATCTGCTGGCGCCCAAGCATCTACTTGTGCTTGTGTGTAATCGCGGATGTTTACTTGGTGTACCGTGTCGTAAAAAAGTTTTACAATTTGTTGGGTATCACCGATTTCGTAGGTTCGTACTCTCATAAATTATCTCACTGCGATCGCTTCTTTCATATTAATTTGGGATTTGTAACCGCTTCGGAACTCGGATGGATGTTGGCTTTTACCATTTTGTCTCATTTCTTGCAGGGCGATCGACCCAAAAATTCTCGCCCACCCCTTGACAAACTTTACTACTCTATGTTACTGAAGCATAAGCAAACTTAACTCGAATTAACAGTAGATCGATCCACCACCTTAACTAATAACGATGGAAACTTATGACAGAAATTGGACCCGATCCAAACCGACCTTATCCGATGACCGATCATCGGCGCGTATGCTTCATCAAAAACTTTATTAAATCCCCCAATATTATTGTCGGCGATTACTCATATTACGACGATCCAATAGATCCAGAAAACTTTGAAAAAAATGTACTTTATAACTACGGAAAGGAGCGATTAATTATTGGTAAATTTTGTGCGATCGCGACCAATGTAAAATTCATTATGAACGGTGCAAATCATAAACTAGACGGGATTTCCACTTATCCTTTTCCTGTTTTTGGAAATGGTTGGGAAACAGCCATGAATTTATTAATCGAACTGCCAACTAAAGGCGATACCGTCATTGGCAATGATGTTTGGATCGGCTATGAATCCGTGATTATGCCCGGAGTCAAAATTGGCGACGGTGCCGTCATTGCCGCCAAATCGGTTGTAGTAAAAGACATTCCCGCTTACACCGTTGTCGGTGGAAACCCGGCCCATCCAATCAAACAGCGTTTTAGCGATGATGAAGTTGCACAACTATTAGAAATTAGGTGGTGGGATTGGGAAATCGACAAAATTTCGCGCCATGTCAGCATAATTATGCAAAGCGATATTCAAGCACTCAAAAATGCCGAGTAAACTCGCAAATACAGCGATATTAAATTTAACTTTGATCCTGTGTACCGGTTCCGGCGCGCGCCGACGAGCAAACTCCCAGCAGCCAATCCCGGAGAGATCTTCTAATCTGCGTTCATCAGCGTCAATCTGCCTGCATCTGCGGTCAAAAAATCCCCAAAAATCACCGTGCAAACCCAGGGAGCCCCCGTACCGCGCCGCCCCTACAACTTACTTAGCCGGGCCCACAGCATCGATCGCAGCTTCAAGAGCGATCGCTACATGAGTCCAATGACTCCCCCCCTGACAAAAAGCCACGTAAGGCGGACGCAGAGGCCCATCAGCCGAAAACTCCGACGTACTCCCATCAATAAAAGTACCCCCAGCCATCACCAACTGACTCTCGTACCCCGGCATCGGAGACGGCACCGGATCTAAATAGGAACCGACGGGGGAATTTTGCTGAACCGCACGACAAAAAGCAATTAACTTATCAGCCGAACCGAATTCGATCGCCTGAATCACATCTCTGCGCCTCGCCAAAGGAATAGGATTCACCCGATAACCCAACTTATAAAAAACATAAGCCGTCAAATGATTTCCCTTCTTCGCCTCCCCCACAACACCGGGAGCCATAAACAAACCCTGAAACAGCAACCGATTCAAATCAAAAGTTGCGCCGCCGCTGCTGCCGATTCCCGGCGCCGTCAAGCGACAAGTTGCCTGCGACACCAGATCCGCCCTGCCAGCGACGTAACCTCCTGCAGGGACGATCGTACCCCCGGGATTTTTGATCAAAGAACCAGCCATCAGATCCGCACCGACAGCAGTAGGTTCACAATCCTCAACAAACTCCCCGTAACAATTATCAACAAAGCAAATTGTGCTAGGATTCTGATGTTTGACTATGGCGACGATTTTTTCAATCTCAGAAATAGACAAACTCGACCGCCAAGAATAGCCGCAAGAGCGCTGGATAAAAACCAGGCGAGTCTTTGCTGAAATAGTAGAGCTCAATGCCTGCCAATCCACACTTCCTTCGCGAGTGAGAGGCAACTCACGGTAACTAATGCCAAACTCAAGCAGTGAACCTTGACCTTGCCCGCGCAAGCCGATCACTTCTTCTAAAGTATCGTAGGGAGAACCAGCCACTGCCAACATTTCATCACCAGGACGCAGGATGCCAAAAAGAGCACAGGCGATCGCGTGAGTACCCGAAACAAACTGTACCCGGACAGCCGCCGCCTCTGCCCCTACCACTTCGGCAAACACCCCGTCCAAAGTCTCCCGACCCAAATCGTCGTGGCCGTAACCCGTAACCCCTGCAAAATGGTGGACTCCAACCCGGTGGCTGCGAAAAGCTTTTAAGACTCGTTGAAGATTTTGCTTGACTGTCGCGTCAATACCAGAAAAAATCTGAAAGAGTGCCTGTTCTGCTTCCTGTAGCCGTGAAACGCTATTCATCTATACCTCGCTCACCCTTTGCGTGCGCGCTGTTCATTATGGCGTAGATGCGGCCCCTAGTTTGTAAACATAATATATTCATGACGATTGCAACTTCCAAAAAAACTTCTCCTGATTGGCCTGTCATAGGCTTTATGGCCTTTCTGCACATCGGTGCTTTATTTGCTTTGCTGCCGGGTAATTTTAGCTGGTCTGCGGTCGGGCTAGCACTATTCCTGCATTGGGTAACAGGTGGTTTAGGAATTACTCTCGGATTTCACCGCCTCGTCACCCACCGCAGTTTTCAAACACCGAAATGGCTAGAGTATTTTCTAGTTATATGCGGTACTCTTTCCTGTGAAGGTGGCCCGATCGACTGGGTGGGAATGCATCGGTTACACCACATACATTCAGACACGGGAACAGATCCCCACGATTCCAATCAAGGTTTCTGGTGGAGCCACATGGGCTGGATGCTTTCGGATCTGCCGATCAGAGTTGAAATCCCCCGCTTTACTAAAGACATCGGCGACGACCCAGTATACAAGTTTCTCCAAGCATATTTTATCCCCATCCAAGTTGTCTTCGGTGTGTTGCTTTATTTATTAGGCGGCTGGTCTTTCGTGGTTTGGGGTGTGTTTATGCGGATCGTGGTGGTGTTCCACTGCACTTGGCTGGTGAACAGCGCTACCCACAAATTCGGCTACCGCACCTACGAGTCGGGCGATCGCTCGACGAACTGTTGGTGGGTGGCTCTTCTTACCTACGGCGAAGGCTGGCACAACAACCACCACGCGTTTCAATACTCGGCTCGCCACGGTCTCCAATGGTGGGAAATCGACTTCACCTGGATGACAATTCAATTGCTGCAATCGCTGGGTTTGGCAACCAAAGTGAAATTAGCAGAAAAATAGCGATCGGCAATTAGTCATTGGTTGTCGGTCATCAGTTCTGGACTAATGGCTCGTGGCCAATGCCTAACCCTGTTTTTGCGATCGGTATAGGTTGGGTGGAAGTAAGCTCGCATCCTCTGGTGCGATCGACCCAACCTATACCAGAATCAGTTATAATAGATTTGGGAACAAAAAATTTTGTTTAGCAGCCAAAATTTTTATTGTCAAGACAAAACGGTAATTTTTTTTTCAATCCTAATCCAAAATCTATCATTCATTATTTATTAGTTTGGGCAAGTGTTCAACAAAACAGTTCACTACCTCAATCCAAACTTTTATGGGTGAATCCAGCTCCGCATCTAATCAGAAATCAAAAATAGAATGACAATTGCAACGCAAAACAAACTCCAATACAATTGGGCGCACATTATTAGTTTAGCAGGAGTTCACATCGGCGCTTTGTTCGCCCTGCTTCCTAGTAACTTCAATTGGACAGCAGTTGGTTTAACTGTATTTATGCACTGGGTAACAGGCGGTTTGGGAATAACTCTCGGATGGCACCGCCTGCTCACCCACCGCAGTTTTCAGACACCAAAATTCGTAGAATATTTCCTAGCTTTTTGCGGAGCGCTTGCGTGTCAAGGAGGCATAATTCATTGGGTTGGCCTGCACCGCTTGCACCACACCCACTCGGACGAAAGCGCCCTAGATCCTCACAATGCCCAGAAGGGTTTTTGGTGGAGTCACATGGGTTGGATGCTTTATAAAGGCCCCGCCCACGATGAAATTCCCCGTTGCACAAAAGACCTTTCGAGCGACCCATTTTACCAATTTTTGCAAAACTACTTTCTCCCCATTCAAATCGCCTTTGGCGTCTTGCTCTACTTAGCAGCAGGCTGGTCTTTTGTAGTTTGGGTAATTTTTGTCCGCTTAGTTTTCGTTTATCACTGCACCTGGTTTGTTAACAGCGCCACTCACAAATTTGGCTACCGCACATACGAAACAAAGGATAGTTCTACTAACTGTTGGTGGGTAGCTGTCCTGACTTACGGCGAAGGCTGGCACAACAACCACCATGCTTATCAATACTCTGCGCGTCACGGTATGAAATGGTGGGAAATTGACTTCACTTGGATGACAATTCAAGTTTTGGAAGCACTAGGTTTGGCTACTAAAGTGAAATTACCAGCCAAGTAGCAGCAATTGAGTCCTGGACGGAGAAGCTGTGTAGGGCGCTTATGGCGCACCTTACCGCTTCAGAAACCCGGTTTCTTTGAGAAACCGGGTTTTTTGGTGACTAATAACCAATGACTAATGACTGTTGAGTGTTGACTGTTGAGTGTTGACTGTTGAGTGTTGACTGTTGAGTGTTGACTAATAACCAATAACCAATGACTAATGACTAATGAGCCCGTTTTTGCTCGCTCCGGCCGCGCAAATATTCCGCTAAAAATGCCAATCCTCCCGAACCTACTATCAACAGCACGCTCAGAGCATTAATATCAGGTTTTACCCCAGTCCGAATCCGGCTAAAAATTTCCATCGGCAGAGTTGTAGTCCCGCTACCTGCGGTAAAACTCGCAATCAAAAAATCGTCCATGCTGAGGACAAAAGA
>Ga0247774_1001167_pt1 | contig 13344 bp, 5 predicted proteins | sample UWRJL001104B6_FD_179933 | JGI IMG/M metagenome (GOLD analysis project Ga0247774, IMG submission 179933) | Plant litter microbial communities from Arlington Agricultural Research Station in Wisconsin, United States - UWRJ-L001-104B-6 | ecosystem: Environmental > Terrestrial > Plant litter >... | reverse complement strand
CCTCCGACGCCAACTCCAACTCCAACTCCAACGCCAACGGAAACTCCCACTCCAACGGGAACACCTACTCCAACGGAAACTCCGACTCCAACGGAAACTCCAACGGGAACACATACTCCGACTCCAACTCCAACGGGAACACCGACTCCAACGGGAACACCGACTCCAACCGGAACACCGACTCCAACCGGAACGCCGACGCCGACGCCAACTGAAAGCGATTGCATTTGCGATACTATTCCTGGGCCGAATTTCAACCAACCAAATCAAGTTGACAATATTATCAACAGCAATGGTAGCGGTAAAATTCAGTTGGGCACTGCGGGAAATGATGCTTTTTACGGCAGTCCAAATCAGACCATTTTCGATGGGGAAAAAGGCGACGATAACCTCTACGGCGGTGAAGGGAACGATATCCTTTACGGGAACCGAGGCAAGGATTTTATTGACGGGAACAAGGGATTTGATATCCTTTTGGGAGGCGAAAATAATGACATCATTGTTGGCGGGGAAGGTGAAGATATCATTTTTGGCAATCGTGGCAACGATTCCATAAATGGCAAGGAAGATAACGACTTAATTTTTGGTAATGAAGCTGCTGATTTTATCCACGGCGGAAAAGGTAATGATTCTGCATTTGGCGGAAAAGGTAATGATATTGTGTTCGGCGGCCAAGGCAACGATCTTCTCTACGGCAATTCAGGCAGCGATACTCTCTGCGGAGGGGCGGGGAATGATTTATTAAGCGGGAATCAAAGTAGCGATTTGCTAGATGGCTGCGAGGGAAATGATACTATCTTTGGCGGGGCTGGTAGTGACACTCTCATTGGCGGTTTGGGATCTGACATTTTAATCGGAGGTTGGGAGAATGATAGTCTAGTGGGAGGTCTAGGAAATGACACGTTTGTGTTAGAAAGTAACGGCGGATTTGATGTTATTTCTGATTTCACGGAAGGGGTGGATGTGCTACAATATAAAGGGGGAAGTATTGGAGGAGTGGCAATCAGTCAAATTCCCGAAGGCACTTTAATTAGTAAAGCAAGTGGGGAAGGTTTGGTGCTGTTGGTAGGGGTGCAAGCTCCTGCGATCGCACTTACCGATATAATTTCACTTTAGTGAGTAGTCGATCGCCACTCGATCGCGCCCGCCAGACTTAGCTCGATAAAGTGCCTTATCCGCCGCTTCAATCAACATTTTCGGGGAATTTTGGCCTTCGGAAACGCCCGCAACTCCCAAGCTGAGAGTCACACAATCGCTGACAACAGACTTGATGTGGGGAATTGCTAAGGCTTTGACGCGCTGGCGGATTCCCTCAGCAACAGCCTGTGCAGCCACGATATCCGTATTTGGCAAAATTACCCCAAATTCCTCGCCGCCGTACCTAGCAGCCAAATAGAGGCGTTCTGCGGGTGCGTTCGTGCAAGCATCCGCGATCGCCCGCGCCACTTGCTGCAAACAAGCATCCCCGGCTTGGTGGCCGTAATTGTCGTTGTAAAGTTTAAAACAGTCAATGTCGCACATAATCAAAGATAGCGGTTCCTCCGAGCTCGACTGCTCCCATTCCCGGTTGATCACCTCGTCAAACCGGCGGCGGTTAGCTAATTGAGTCAGACTGTCCAAATTCGCCAACCCGTCCAACCGTTGGTTAGCAGCAGCTAACTGCTGGTAAAGTAAAGATTGTTCGATCGCGATCGCCACTTGAGTGCCCAACTGACTCAGCAAATCCACGTCAAACTGCTGCCACTGGCGGGGTGCCGAACAGTGGTGGGCAATCAGCAAACCCCACAACTGCGGCACTTGACAAGAAGGATTGCCATCGCGGTGTTCTATTCCATGCTGGAGAATCGGCACTACCAAATTTGCCTTCACCTGACACGCCACCAAAAAATTAATGTGACACTCGGTCAAATTAGAAGCATGAATATCCTCTATGGCGCGAATGCGGCCCTTTAAATACTGTCCGATGTAAGTATTGGCAAAACAGCAATCGTCAATTGCCATCCCCTTTAGTGGCTTCCATCCTTCTCCAACCGACTCCACCACCACATCTCCGTTCAAGTCGGGTCGGAAGCGGAAAATCAGCACGCGATCGGTTGCCAAAAACTCCCGCACTTCCGCTACTGTAGTGTTGAGAATATCTTGGAGATCCAAAGAAGAACGGATGCGCGATTGAATCTGTGCAATCAGGCGTTCTCGTTCTATTTGTTGCCGCAGCGCGACTTGGGCTTGCTTGCTTTGAGTAATGTCCCGACCTTCCGGCAGCAGCAATACTATTTTGCCAGTTTCATCCGCGACAGGTTTGAGAGAAAAATCAACAGTTGCCGTCCGATTTACGCCTTGAACTTCCACTTCATAGCGGACAAATTCACCTTTTGCCGATCGAGAAATCGCATCTTGCAACTGTTGGCGAACTTCCTGAGAATCTCCCCACCACGGCAACAGCCAAAACGGTCTATTTGCCACATCCCGCAGCTTAATTCCCGCGAAATCCAGAGAAGTTTGGTTAGCTTCCAGGAGAGTGCCGTCCGGTTTCAACAAGCTCACAAATTGGAAAGAAGAATCAAAAATTGCCCGAAAGCGCCTTTGAGAATCTCCCAACATTGCCGTCACCTTTTCGCGAGAGGTAATATCGCGGAAGCGCCACACCCTGCCAATAATATTATGTCCGACTCGAATCGGCTGCGTGTAGCGCTCAAAAGTGCGGCCGTCTTTAAATTCTAGAATATCGCAGCCTTCGGACTCCGCATCGCTATAAATTTCTTTAACTCTCTGCAAAAAAGCGCTCGGATCTTTAACTTGCTTGGTGAGAAATGCCAGCCGCACCGTTCGATCCATTGAGTTTCTAACTTCTTCATAAATTCCCCACATTTGGACTAACTTTTCGTTAAAACTAATCAGTTCTCCGGCCGTAGTAACCGCGAGAATGCCGTCTGCCGTTGCTTCCAAGGTAGCGCGCAGCAGAGAGCGCGATCGCTCTAATTCTGCTGCGATTAATTTGCGTTCCGTGAGGTCTCGCACTGCTTTTACCTGCACTAAACGACCTTCCCAAAATACGAATTTGCTGCGCACGTCAGCGGGAAAAGCAGTCCCGTCTCGCCTGATAAAAATAGTTTCACAGACTGTATCGCTAGCTGCCGAAATCATTTGCGGCGCCTGTTTGTATGATTTCGGCGACAGCAGTTCCAGCAAGCTCATTCCCGCCATCGACGCAGGTTCGTAACCGAACAGCTCGGCAAACTTGTTGCTGACGCTCAAAATTGTGTCGCGGTCAGCCACGGCAACTGCTTCAAAATAATCTTCGCATTCGAGCAAGCGCGCTGCTGAGCTGCTGCTGCCATTTTCGCCGGAATAGCTGTTGTTAATTAGCTGTTGTAATTGCGTATTTGCCGAGTACAAAGCGGTCATGGCTTGCCTGTACATAGCAGTGCGTTTTTCGACTTTTGCTTCAAGTCTATTGCGATATTCTCGCAGTTTTTTTTCGACTCTAATTAAATCAGTAATATCTACTGCAAACACGATCACGCCAACGACTTGACCTGTTTCGTCGCGGTAAGGTATTTTATCTGTCCGCACCCAGCATTTTTGACCCGAGACAGTTGGCAGCAGTTCGATTTTGCCGTGTTTGGGAATGCCGGAATTGATTACTTCCAAATCTTCTAAATAATATTGCTCTGCTTCGTCTGGATAGATTTCATAAAAAGATTTACCTTCTAATTGAGCTGCGGGTAAACCTCTCGATGCAGCGGCGGCTTGATTAATTCGCAGCAGGCGGCTTTCGGTATCTTTGTACCAAATCATCGCCGGCACGGAATCAAAAATAATTTGCTGTTCTTGTTGCTGCCGGCGCATTTCTGCTTCTGCTTGTTTTCTTTTAATTATTTCTTTTTGCAGTTTTTGGTTGGCTTTTTTGAGTTCAGCAGTGCGTCTTTCTACTCTTTCTTCTAGTTGGTCGTAGTATTGGGTGAGCAAGCTTTGCTGCTGTTCGCGCCGCATTGCTTCTAATTTAACGCTTTCGCTATCTGACAAACTTGACGATACAAAATCGGCTAATATTTGGGTTAATTCCTGTTCTTCTTCCGTCCAAGCGCCGTCGGAACCGTGGCGTTCGGCACTGACTATTCCCAACCTTTGACCTGCCAGCAGAATCGGTACGTTTAACAGGGAAGTCCTGTCCCGATCTGCCAAATAAAGACCGACAAGTTCTCGCGTTCTCGGGTCATTCTCTGCTGCCACTGTTGCGATCGCACGTGCGGATTTTAAAGCTTGAAAATATGCCGGACAGTCGGCGGCTGTGATGATTATTTGTACGGAATGGAGTTTAGTATTTTGTTCGTAAAGGTCGATACAGTGAAGCTGCGTTTTGTCTTCACCGTACAGCCAAATACTAGCTCGATCGCAGTTGACAATACTGACAGCGGTTTCTGTTACTTCGCGGATGAATTGTTCTATATTGTTGCGTTCTTTAAGTTGAATTTGGGCTAATTTTGCGATCGCCAAAGTTGGACGGCGCCAATTTTCTCTTTGTTTGGACGGCGCCGATAGCGTGGATGAGTGCCAAGCGGGCTTAATTTCTTCGCAAACTAACAGTACAGCCGGCGCTTGGAAATTAGGAATTAAGCGACCGTTGGTATTTGTCTCTATTTTCCAGTCTACCGCAGGCATGGCGCGCGCGGTTGCTTTTACCGTGATAATCCTGCCGTCTTTGCAAGTCAAATAACCTTCCCAACAGGCAACTTTTGGAGTTGACGTACCGTTTTCCGACAAAGCTAATCCGGCAAATTCTGCCTGCATTTTCCCTTGATATTGGCAGTAAAATATGTTAAAAACTGAATGACAAATTAATTCCTGCGATTTGTAGGCGAGGCGAGACTCGCCGAATTGATTGAGCGAAAAAACTCTTCCCAAAGCATCTAGGACAAAGTAAATGCCAGGAAAATTGTCGTAGAGAGTTCGATACCAATCCTGTGGGACTTGTTGGCTGTACGAAAGTTTTGCTGCCGCGAGCTCGTCCTCCGTGCCGGTTAAGTAAGAATTGTTGGTTTCTGGGTTGCTTGAATGACTTTTTTTAGCAAACACTTTTAGCTTAACTCGACTGTAATTAATTTTACTTTCTGGAATTTAACTTTCTTGTGAAACTAAATTAAACCTGTTGTTATAAAAAAGTTACAAGTTGTAACAAAATTACAACTTGTCCAGCACCCTGCTTTTCGCTTCCTAATGCAACTACTGTGTTTGTTTGTAGTTGGTAGACCCTCGGCCGACGATATTTCCCGCTAGTTGCAATGCCAGCAGGTTTAGCTGCAATTACCCGGTCTGTACTTTTAGCATCCTAGACAATGGAAAAAACCGACTATCCCTGATTTTAAGTATATATGATAACACTCAAATATTTAGTATTGGGAGTGACCTACTTGGGATTCGGTTTGGGATATTTGCCCGGGCTGCGGATGAACCGGGTGGCGGTTGCAATTGTTGGGTCAGCTTTTGCGGTGGCTTTGGGGATACTCGACCTGAAAACTGCTGGGCGGGCGATCGACCACAGTACGATGTTTTGTGTTGGGAATGACGATCGTCAATATAGTTCATTTGACGGTTTAATAAATATTTGCAATAATTAAGTTAAGTAAATCTTATAATGCACAATCGGTCAGGGGCTTTACTCCGATAGTTTTTACTTAATCTTGTCCAGCAAACCCTAAAGAGGTAAGGAAGAGTGACTACCCAACCCGCTGCGAAACCCAGACTTAATTCTGCGTTCAAACAACTGATGTCTTTACACTGGGCGATGTCAGCTTGCTATTTAGTAGTGTTTATTACCGGTGCGTTTATGGCTCGATTGCCGGGAGAATTGTTTATTCGAGGCCCCCTTTACGATTTTCACAAATCCGTAGGGGTGCTGACAATGGCTTTGCTGACTTTGCGGATTTTAACTCTGCTGCGGGTATGGTGGAAAAAATATACCAAACGCCTGCCCAAGTTTACGAAGGAATGGTACAAAAATTTTGCTCTGCACGCAACTTTGTACGTTTTTATGTGGCTAGTTCCGGTTGCTGGTTTCTTACTTTCTAACTCTTACAAAAGTAACATTGTGAAATTTTTCGGAATTCCTTTGCCGGATCTGTTTCCGCAGAATTCCGCAATGGTTGATGTGGGAAGGAGTTTGCATTTTTGGCTTGGATACACGTTTTTAGCCTTCGTAATTTTGCATATTTTAGATCAGAAGAAAGTTGTGAGAGCTAATTGGCGCAGGTTGACAAATTTTGTTGGCACTAAGTTCGCAAAGTCTCAAAACATTGGATAAATTTGCGATGGGGTACTATTTTCAATTGGTAGCGGTAGGGTGCACGCTGCCTACCGTACATAATTAGTTGAGGCGTCCAGGACTATTTATGATAAATTGACTGCAAAACTCGCTATTTTCCACGGTGATATTCTGAAACTTGCCCCATCGTCTGACTTTGGGGGCAAATTTATGGGTTGTTCTAATAAATCGACAGGCTGACTAATCGCCAAACTCAAATGGCTCTTTAATTCCAACTTCGCCTCTTCACCGTGACACTCGTAACACCGCAAAATCCAGACATTAGAATCATCTTCCGATTGTTTGAAGGCCATCAGCACTAAATTGTCGGCGGACAAATCCAAAAACTTGCCAACTGCGGGCAGAGTCTTGTGGCAATTTTTCTCTAACTTGGGTAACACCTTTACTAGGATACGATCGTTTTGTGTTGGGAATGACGATCGTCAATATAGTTAATTTGACAGCTTAATAAATATTTGCAATAATTAAGTTAAGTATATCTTATAATGCACAATCGGTCACGGGCTTTAGTCCGATAGTTTTTACTTAATCTTGTCCCGCAAACGCTAAGGAGGTAACGAAGGATGACTACCCAACCCGCTGCGAAACCCAGACTTAATTCTGCGTTCAAACAACTGATGTCTTTACACTGGGCGATGGCAGCTTGCTATTTAGTGCAGTTTATTACCGGTCCGTTTATGGCTCAATTGCAGAGAGAATTCTTTATGCGAAATCCGCTTTACGCTTTTCACAAATCCGTAGGGGTGCTGACAATGGCTTTCCTGACTTTGCGGATTTTGACTCTGCTGCGGGTATGGTGGAAAAAATATACGAAACGCCTGCCAAAGTTTACCAAGGAATGGTACAAAAGTTTTGCTCTGCACGCGAGTTTGTACGTTTTTATGTTGCTAGTTCCGGTTGCTGGTTTCTTACTTTCTAACTCTATCAGAAGTAATAATGTGCCATTTTTCGGACTTTTTTTCGTGAATGTGTTTCCGCCGAATCCCGCAATGGTTGAGGTGGGAAGGAGTTTGCATTTTTGGCTGGCGTACACGTTTTTAGCGTTTGTAATTTTGCATCTTTTAGAGCAGAAGAAAGTTGTGAAAGCTAATTGGCGCAGGTTGACAAATTTTCTGGGCACTAAGTTCCCCAAGTCTCAAAAGGTGGGATAAATTTGCGATGGGGTTTTATTCTGAATTGGTAGCGGTAGGGTGCACGCTGCCTACCGTACATAATTAGTTGATGCGTAGGACTATTTATGATAAATTGACTGCAAAACTCGCTATTTTCCACGGTGATATTCTGAAACTTGCCCCATCGTCTGACTTTTGGGGCAAATTTATGGGTTGTTCTAATAAATCGACAGGCTGACTAATCGCCAAACCCAAATCGCTCTTTAATTCCAAGTTCGCCTCTTCACCGTGACACTCGTAACACCGCAAAATCCACACATTAGAATCATCTTCCGATTGTTTGAAGGCCATCAGCACTAAATTTTCGGCGGACAAATCCAAAAACTTGCCCGCTGCGGGCAGAGTCTTGTGGCCATTTTCCTCTAACTTGGGTAACACCTTTACTAGCAGCGGTAAATTCAACTCGTACCCCTGTCGAACAGTACCTGCCTCCTGCCAATTTCCGCTGTGGGGATAGACGGCACAAGTAAATTCGGAAACTCCTACATCTGCTTGTTCGTCCGGCCAAGTCGAACCCCGAAGCAATGTCAGCCGAATTTGATTTGGTCGAAGGTCGCAACCGTATTTGCAATCATTGAGCAAACTCACTCCAAAACCGTCATTGCTGATATCAGTCCAGCGCAAAATCGGCACTTCCCATTTGGCTTTTTCGGCGGGTGTTTGCGGCTTGGTGGTGCGTGCGATCGCACCTGCGGGAATTTCGCAAGTTGCGAAATCTGCTTCTACATTTAACCCAAAGGCTGCTTTTACTAAAACGTGACTTTCTTGCCAATCTGCTACTGTCTTGATTTTCAGAAGCGGCGAACCTATTTCTACTATATAATCTTGGCAAAACTCCGATTTGCCAATTTGTCGGACTGCGCGCAAACTCTGGCGCAATTCCCCCTGCTCTACCCAAGAAATATCTTTGAGTGTCGGCGCGGGTAATTGATGTTTTTCATAATTTGGATCGATGTTCCAAGCATCCCAATATTGACCGCTGTCTTGAAATGCTTGCAGTTGATTGCCGCCTGCTGCATTCAGGACTTCTCTGTTATTTACTTTATCCCAAATGCTGGATAAATCCCCGGTTTTTCCATCTACTGTTGCCCGAATAAATTCATTTTCTAAACTTATTTCTGCGGCTGCAAAATGCGTTTCTTGACAAGGTGTGTTTTTTTGTGCTATACCGTATGTAAGTTTTGATAAATCTGTCTTTTTGTCGGTTTCTGGAGTCGCGCACGCATTATCCACAGTTTGAGCGTCTTCGTGACAGAGCCAAAACACCTGGTAGCCAAGGGCGGGGAGATTATTGGCCGAAAATAACAGTGTAGAGTGCGATTGCGGTCGATCGCCCCTGACAATCTGCGAAGCGAGTCGCCGTCGGGAAAAATCGTAAATTTGCCAAGCTGAATCAGCGGCATCGGGAAGCGGTACGGCGACAACCTCAGAGCGCGACCAATTGAGGGTATTGAAAATCAAAATCGGTTGAGCGTCGGGCCCAGGAGGGGAGGGGAGAGAAATTTGAGCCGAGATTGCATCCAAAGATTTTAGCAGGATTTCGCGACAAGTGCGATCGACTTCGGCAAAGGCTAGATTAGCATCCGCATAAACTTGAGCGATCGCAGAACCGGGCAAAATATCGTGAAACTGGTTAAACAAAATTTGTTTCCAAGCTGATTCTAATTCTGATTTCGGATAAACCGCACCAGTACAAATCGTTGCTAGCGAAGACAGCAACTCGGCTTGGTAGAGCAATTCTTCGCAGCGGCGGTTTTGGCGTTTTTGGTCGGCGCGAGTCGTGTAGCAACCCCGGTGGAATTCTAAATAAAGTTCGTCTTTCCAAACGGGAAGAGTTTTGAGTTGTGAGATGGGAGGATTTGCATCCTTCATTGCCGACAAGTTGGAAAATTCTAGCGTCCCCAAATTCTCCTGATTGTCCGATGCTGGAACATCACTTTCTGGCCTAGTTGTCGCAACTTCAGGCAAAAACTGACTCTCAATCAAAGACAAATAATCAACCGCTTTCGCAAACTCCAACCTTGGGAAAAAAGGCGACATTTTCCAGCGTTTCGCCACCTCCAACATATCACGAGTCGGGCCACCGCCGTGGTCGCCAACCCCAGGCAACCAAAGAGCATCTTGCAAATTAGTTTTAGCTTGCCAGTCAAAAGCATGACTTGCCATTTTTACAGATTCTATGCCTTCACCAATTGGAGAAGACATCATGCTAAATATTTTAGTACCGTCCAACCCTTCCCACCAAAATGCACCGTGGGGAAATTCCGTTGTATCGTTCCAAAGCAACTTTTGCGTCACAAAATAGTCAACTCCGCCTTGCCGCAAAATCTGAGGTAATTGCCACCCAAAACCGAAAGTATCCGGTAGCCAAGCTACCCGCATCAATTGCCCAAATTTTTCTTTTGCGTAACGCTGTCCGTAAAAAACTTGCCGCACCATTGATTCAGCAGAAATCAAGTTTAAATCCGGTTCTACCCACATCCCGCCGACAACTTCCCAGCAACCCGCCGCCACCTGTTTTTTAATCGCAGCAAATAAGTCCGGCCGATGTTCTTCCATCCAAGCATAAAGCGCCGGAGTTGAATGGCAGAAAATCAAATCGGCAAACTCCGATTGCAATTTCAATACCGACTCAAAAGTTCGCTGTGCCGCTTCCCAAGTTTCCGGGACAGGCCACAGCCAAGCTAAGTCTAAATGAGCGTGACCCACTAAATAGATTTTACCTGTATATATAGATGTCAGAGCACCACTTTCTCCTATATATATAGATGTAGCATTGCTATTTTCTCCACCCTCAAAAACCTCATCCCTTCTTCCTCCCTCTGTGCTCTCTGCGCCCTCTGCGGTTCCCTCATCTAACTCCCCCAAAAAAGATGTCAGAGCACCACTTTCTCCTATATATATAGATGTAGCACTGCTATTTTCTGCAACCTCAAAAACCTCATCTTTTCTTCCTCCCTCTGCGGTCTCTGCGCCCTCTGCGGTTCCCTCATCTAACTCCCCCGAAAAAGCCCGCAGATATCCTAGTAAATTGTGCCGCAAAACAGACAGCGAGCGATCGAACTTTTCGCGATCGGACACCGCCGACCAATCGATCGAACCAAGCGCCAAATCAATCTCAGATTTCAGCAATTCCCCCTTGACAAGAATTGCGCGATCGCCTATTATTTGAGTGGGCAGGTATTGGGAATTTAAATTTTCCAGATTACCAAACAGCGAATTCTGCAAAATCTCTAATTCGGCAGCCACAAAACCCGGATCGAAACAAGAAGAGTCAGCAGCTTCGTACAAACAAATCGATCGCACTAAAGCGCCGCTATCGTGACCCGGACTTACCAACCGCAAAATTACTAAAAATTCATCTTTGGGATTGGCCGACGAACTCAACAAAACTCGATCGACCGAATCAAATAAATCTCCCTGTCCGACTAACTCACCGTTGACAAAAATTTGAGCATCTTCTGCCCACCAAGTCAAGCCGAGCAACAACCGCAAACCAACCACAGGATAGCCGTGCAAATTGTCAGGAATTACAAATTGCTGGCCCAAATACAAAACTTGCTTCCCAGAGGGCCAAGCAATATGTCCTTTGCTGTTAAGTTCGGCAACAGGGCTGTTACAAATATTTACTGAAGATACAGCAGAGTCAGAATCGCAGTGCCTCCAACCAGACTGAACGTCCACTTGACTGAGGCGGCGCAACTTTTCAACAGTGGCAGAAATATTGTTGCTAGCAGGTGACACAGAAGCGCTCATTTTTAGCTAAAATAAAACTTGTGTAGGAATCAAGGATCGGATTGAACCGCGAAGACGCGAAGGACGCGAAGAAATAAAGGTTTCAGAGGGTTTGAAGCTGCGATTAATATCTCGCTTTGATTTTACAGCAATATTTAGCAATTCCCTGAATTCAATAATTAAACTTATGTCTAACGGTTACTACGGCCCATACCAAAGCCGACTATTAAATTTTATATCGAAACAGTCCCGCCAAGTCGCTGACAATTGCGATCGAACTTGGCGTCAAATTAAAGAAGCAACTCTCACGGTTACCCAAATTCTGCTTTATCCAGCTTATTTGCTGGTGCAAGGTTCCAGAATGCTGGGCAGACAGTTGCGGGAATCAAGTCAAAAAGTAGATTTACCGGAACTACAAGAATTTGGCGGTGACGAAAATCCCGATTTGCCACAAAATTGGTATCAGGGCGAAACTTCCGAGGAAAGTTCGATCGCGGAAATTTTGCACCTGGCGGAAAATTTACTAAACTCGTCGCAAACGGAGAAAACTTTAGCCAGCTTCCCGCTGTTAATCGATCGGGGAAATGCTGCTAACAATTTACATCCGGCAGTAAATTTTAGCGCAGAAACCGCAAAGCATCAAATAACTTCAGTCTTAGAACACCCGCTTGCTAAAACTCAATTAAACACCGCGCCCGCAATTGTGGGCCAAGCGAAAGTTCAGGGAATCGCGAGTTTTATCCCAGCCCGCACTTTAGTATTGGTAGGAAGAGAAAATCAGATATTAGATATTTTGACACCCGAACAGCAGGAAATGCTCGAAGGTCGCATAATTTGGGAAATTGCCAACTCCGGACCGCAACGGCGGGAAATTGCTCAAAAAGAATTAAAATTTAATCTCGGTTTGGAGTCGGCGGCAAAAAAAGCGCAGTTGCTGCCGGTGCGTCGTTTTTGGGAATTGATGGCCTGGGTTCAGACGAGTCCGGTTGCTCTGAAAAGAAATCAGTTTGGAGAATCAATCCTCGCGGTTAAAAAAGCGATCGACCGCAATTCAATTCTAGCCCAAAAAGCCAGCGCGCCACTCACATCAAAACCCGCACAGCAGTCGATTGCGGCATCGAATTCGATCGACCGCAATACCCCAAAACTAGAAACAAATTTTAACAGTAAGTTCGATCGTCGAATCAGCAATCCTCTCTCCTTTGTTACATTACTCGATCGCGCCGCCGTCAACCTCGAAGAATTTACCCTACCGCCACCGGCAAAAACAACCGCCGCACCAACAGAAACCCCGCAAGTAAAAATTAATACATCCGGCACAGAAGCCAATTTAGATTTGTCCGCCCGCGAAATCCTCGAAAAATACGCTCGAAACATCGAAGGAATTATTTGGTCGTCAGTAGACCACCTCCTCGGTAAAGAAACAGCAGCCAGTGATAATACGGAAAAAGCAGTCGCAATTCAGTATTCTTTGAAACAGCGACAAGAACAAGAAAACACGCAAAAAAGCCCAGAGGTCGATCGACCGTGGCTGAACTGGCAAGACTTATTCGGGGAAGCAGCACCTGAGCATTTAATCGAGGGAAGTTCCGAACCCCAGGCAGCAGCTCAAAGCCCCATAGCACAAGCTAGCCCAAAAGTCAAGCAGAAAATGGCAGAATTAGGAGAATTGGCAGAAGGTCGATCGGTCCCAGTCTCAATATCCCCTTACCCCGAAGTAATTCATCGCCTGCTAGCCCAGCTAAAACAGAGCTTGATCGCAAAAGTGCCCTCAAGTCAACCCCAACCAGCACCAAATTCAGCACTTACTCAAAAAAATAGCTCTGCACTCACAGCAGAATCAATCCTAGGGCGCGCGCCGGAAACTCAAGTGCCAAAAAACACAAACCCGAACACCGCACAAAACAGCCAATCCCCAGCAGCAATCACCGCGCCAACCAGCAGATACACCGCCGCACAACCAAAAAACCAGAGCCCAGGCGTCCAATCCGAGGGCGACTACTTAGAAACAAAAGCAGAATCGATGGGATACATTAAGCACCCGCTAGAACAAGTGCTCGAATGGCTCGATCGAGTCATGCTGCGGCTCGAAAACATCGCGGAGCAACTCTGGAA
>Ga0247774_1001166_pt1 | contig 13345 bp, 10 predicted proteins | sample UWRJL001104B6_FD_179933 | JGI IMG/M metagenome (GOLD analysis project Ga0247774, IMG submission 179933) | Plant litter microbial communities from Arlington Agricultural Research Station in Wisconsin, United States - UWRJ-L001-104B-6 | ecosystem: Environmental > Terrestrial > Plant litter >... | reverse complement strand
CGATGGTGAGACTTTTCGCCGAGACCACAGCAAGCCCTGTTCGTCGTGCCGATCCACGCCACTATCATGTAGGTCAAGTGATGTAACGATACATAAAACTCGATTTTTTCTTCTTCTTTTCTCTCTCTTCAGTTTGCATGCAAACAGGCTCGCTAGAAACATACTCTACAAGTGTCATTTGGCATCGGCGTGAATTCAAGAGCTGCTCGGCCTCAAAGTTGGGAACTCGACGAACAGCTATAGCTGGATGATACTGGGAAATTTGTCAAAGGGCGGACCTGTAATCGTAGGCCAGTGGAAGAGGTTTGGGTTCTAATTGGTCGCTAATCGTAGGAATACACATCAAATGATAAGAATACCTAGTGGAATAGGAAGATAGGAAATGAAGATGTTGAATGGGAGGGAAGGACTGGAACCGGCTTGTGCGACTTGAGCCGACCCTAACCCTACCTTCGTATACTTGCAGTTCAATGTCTCTCAACTTTGATTCAAAATCTATTAGCGTGGGTTTCAATTGGAACCATCAGCCCCCTGGATTCGTACCAACTGCTGCTACCTCATGCTGCATTCCTAATTTCGAAGGGGACTTGAGCAACCTGATTCATCGGGGATTCATCGGGTTAGGGAATCGACAGACTTCTCCCATAGTCTCGAGTCCCTGGACTGGAACACCCCACCGAAAAAGGAGGGTACCCTTTAGCGCGGATACTTTGGATAGAGCTGTGATTAGTGTGCGGCAAGAGGTCTTATTGGTAGTAAACACCAAACCCTGGCCGGCCGCCAACTTTCGCGCTCCATGCTCAGCAACCTCACGGACGCGGAAAGGACACAGTTGCGGCGGGAAGGCCAGAGGTGATCCTTCACAATTCTATGCCAAGGCATCATAGCTGGTGAGCGGATTAACTGATAAATATCCCGTCGAGTTTTTCAACCAAAGGAGCATCTCTGGAGCTTTTGTCGATACCTTCAAGGGGTCAATTCTGCTTTGTTGGGCTAGGAATTAGACATTTCGTCCGGCGTCTGCATAGGTGGCCTTTTTTGCTTGGCCCAATTTTTTTTTTGCCTTTCGCATTTCTGTTTCGTCGACTTGGGTCGTCTTACACGAAAGTAACCTTCCAGCCGCCAGCCCCAATTCTTCAATCCGCACGACGTCAAAAACAACACCTGTCCCCGTTAATCATCGAGCAGTCGACCACAACCTCCCCTTCCAACGCACCGAGCCCGTGCTTTCTTGCACTCCCGAGATAACGACGAAATGGCGACATCACGAGGTCCGGCCAGCTATGGTATGGGGGTTGGACCCCAATTTGGAGCTCCGAGCGAGTCCCAATCCGAGAGCACTCTCGAGGCTATCAGGCAGCAGACGAGCAAGATCGAGGATATGCTGAATACCTTGAGCGAGCCTATCAAGCCGTATGTGTTTCTTGTCGCTTGGTAGCGTCAATTCAAGCTTGCTCTCGAACGGCTTCGGACGGGCAAGAGCCTAATGTTTTCAATGCTGACACCGCTCTGGAAAGATACCTGCCGGCGATTGGACGATTCCTTATCGTCGTGACCTTCCTCGAAGACTCCCTTCGAATCTTTACGCAATGGGGCGACCAGCTTCTCTATCTCCACGATTTTAGAAACAGTAAGGCCTTTCTCGATGCGGCAGTCACGAGAGAGTCCAGACAACAGCTAACGTGGCAACAGTCCCCAACGGCATCACCCACCTCTTCCTGATCACGAACGTGATTGCTATGCTCACTTGCTCGACGCTCGTCATCATCCGCAAACACTCCGACTATGCCGTCTTCGGTCTTATGGGTGTCGTTGTAACCCAGGCTCTTGGATACGGCTTGATTTTCGATCTTAACTTTTTCCTCCGGAACCTCTCTGTTATTGGTGGCCTGCTCATGGTTCTTTCCGACTCTTGGGTCCGGAAGACCAAGGCTTTCGCTGGACTGCCCTCGATTGACGAGAAAGACCGGAAGATGTACTTCCAGTTGGCTGGACGCGTCCTTCTCATCTTCCTTTTCATTGGCTTCGTCTTTGCCGGCAAGTGGTCCGTCTGGAGGGTCCTCGTCTCTTGTCTTGGCGCCATTGCATGCGTCATGGTAGTTGTTGGCTTCAAGGCAAAGTTCAGCGCCACTCTCCTGGTGGTCATTCTCAGCGTTTTCAACCTTCTTGTCAACAACTTCTGGACGGTAGGAAACCTTGCTCTGGTCAGAACCGGCATTCTGCTAACCAAAGCGCTAGCTCCACGAACACCACCCGCACAAGGACTTTGCCAAGTACGATTTTTTCCAGATCCTCTCCATCGTCGGCGGTCTCCTTCTACTTGTCAACAGCGGCCCGGGCCAGTTCTCGATCGACGAGAAGAAGAAGGTGTACTAAACCCTCCAGGAGTCTGTTTCTGTTATAGTACAAGTGGGGATGAATATGGGGGCAGGAGAGTGCTGTGGGCATTACGGATGAAGGACGAAACCGCGCTATGGGCAAGGGTGTGGTTACAGAGATTGGGGATATTGGGAGCAAGCAATCGTCTAGCGAGACTGACCCAGTTGCGTCTCGACCTTCGCATATATTGGCTTTGTAGAAATGGATTTCGGCCGGGGTTCAACAAAATGATGGCGAACGGGGCCTGCTTTACAAATAGCTTCTTCTAGGCAAGTGACTGGTTTCAGCCTTTTACCTCCCCTTGCTATGTCCTATATTGTGCATTTAAGTTTGGTGATACTGGTGATTCGGCTACGAAGAGGGGGTCGAAGCTGAGCGCCTGACATTTTCCTGCTTGGCCGCCATCATTTGACTTGGTTTCGGTAAAATTGTCTTTGTGGTATGTGCCAAATGAGGTTTTTGGCCTCTGGGTGGATCGTTGGAATCGAAATTGGTTGGTGTCAGCGTGACAGTATGCATAAGTAAAGAGCCGGCATGAGTTTAGTGCCCTGAGGTCCAACAAAGCCGTAGCATTGAACGTCATACCTCTTCTAACCTTGCAAAATGCTTTACGGCGCTAGCTGTAGAGAATTTGAGCAAAAAACCCATGACAATGACTCTACATACCTAGTTCGATTTCCTGTTTGCAGTCACTACCAAATAACAACTTCGAAGGAATTTCAACCGGTGCCGTCTATCTCACACAACCCTCCCGCGGTCCTCTCTGGCCTTTCTGCCACTCCACTCCACCATGTCCGCTGCCGAAGCGGTCGGCGTCGTAATAGGCGTGGTGGGCATACTTGGACAGCTCTTTGATGGCTGCGTTAAAGCATACGGGTACTTTACCAGCGCGGCAAACCTCGACGTCGAGTCAGAGAGGCTGCTGTGCAAGGTGCGGATTGAGGAGATGCGACTCCTAGTATGGGGCCGCGAGTGGGGGGTAACAGAGGGAAGACTCGAGATGCATCTGAAGACGGAGGCGACGCCCCAGATGAGGGACTTGGCGACGCAGATTATGAAGGAGTTGCATGCTGCCGTCACGGATGTTGGGAGGTTGAAGGATCGATATGGGCTTGCGGAGGAGGAGCTTGAGAATGAGAGGGTGGTGGAAGCAGATAAAGGGAGAGCTGTTGGCGGAGGCGGGAATAGGGACGAGAAGGCAGAGGTGAAGGGACAAAAGAAAGAAAGAAGAGAGAGTGAGGGACAGAGACGGAGCATTATTCCTAAAATTGCCATGGATCGCAGTTGGTCAAAGGAATTACGGTTAAGATCTCGTTGGGTTATCTCGGGTACGTCTCTCCTTTTTACACTGGATCCATTCCCGGAGCTTGCACTAATGCTCCTACCTAACCTGGTATAGACAAGGAGAAGTTTAATAATCTGCTCGGAGATCTTAAAGGTAAGTCGCAGTCATATCTCCCAAGAACCTCGACTTCGTACGTGCCTCTGAACACGTCTCACGATCCGCTTCGTTCCTCAGACTTCAATGATGGCCTCGAACGACTCTTTCCGCCCTCTCGTCTGCCCTCCATTCACCGAGCTTGGGCACACCAGCTGCTAGAAAGCGCACACCGCTCGGTGGCGGAGCTGTCGCTCCTCGAAAAGGCATCGGATGGCGTATACCCTCACCTGAACACGTCGGCCTCGCTTAAGAAGCTGCGCGTGAACCTGGAGTCTAAACCACAATCATCCTTCAAGCCAACCTTTGCGTTTCGCATCCCCCGCGCATCCTTGACCCTGGCCGATGCTGACCCGATCCGAAGCGCCGGATTCCATGACCAAGGGGGCACCCAACTCAATGTGGTCGTCGAGTGGATCGACTACAACATCGACGCCGTCGACGAACGCTTCGTGCACCTCCGTCGACTAGACGACCTGGCTCGGGTAATGCACAGCGCCAGTGACCAGCATCCTGACCTCCACACAGTAGACTGTCTCGGCTACACAGATGACACCAAGGAAAGTCGCTACGGCCTCATCTACAAGGCCCCCGCAACCTCTAACTGCACTCTCAACCAAATCATCTCCTCCCCCGATCTCAAAACCCCCGACCTGGACGAGCGCGTGCGCCTGGCCCAGACCCTTGCCGTGGCCCTGTGGTCCCTCCACTCGCTCGACTGGTTGCATAAGTCGCTCTGCAGCAACAACATACTTTTTTTCCCCAGTCCCCTTTCGACCGGCACCAGACCCGTTGCCACCGTCGCCGACATTTCCTCCCCCGTGCTGGCAGGCTTCGACGGCTCCCGGCCCGACCTCGACACCGACATGAGTCTCACGTCCAAGAAGAGCCCTTCGTCCGCCGAGAGTCTGCATCGCCACCCCGGGAGTCTGCACCCGTCGCGGCGGCGGCCGTATTGCAAGGGCTACGACATTTACAGCCTCGGGCTCGTGTTGCTCGAGATTGGGCTCTGGAAGGTGCTGCAGACATACCACCGCCCACAGTATTCGGCAGAGCGGTGGAGGGACAAGGTCGTCCTGGCCGTCTTGGTTCCGGGGCTGGGGAGCAAGGTCGGTCGCTTGTATAGGGGCGTGGTGGAAAAGTGCCTCACGGTAGACGAGGACATCTCCAGCCAGGAGGCGAGCCAGTTTATGGAGTCCATTGTAGCCACGCTGGAAGGCATAAGGATCTAACTGATTGAAGATGCACGACCATATTTAACCCACTGAGCAACAATTTCTGTTCACATTCTGGTAAGGGAACGACATCCGTAAAATAGCAGCAGCTCTACCATCATTACCCCTGCGAGGGGTCGAGTGAAATACTTGAAGAAGAACAAATCGCTTAAAGATATCTCATTCAGTGAGAAAGGCCATTGGCTTGAGCACAACCTACCATATCCATCAACCCCTAATAGAAAACCACAAGTCAAACTCGTAAGAGTAGTAAACCCTGCCCGTCTCATATCGAGGGAGCGTAGTAAGAAGAAAGAAAGCCGAGCCCAGATAGGTGTATTGCATACGAGGTTGGTTAAATTATCCGTCTGCCTCGAGGCGGAAGAAGCCCATCCGTCATGATGACGTGAATATTCGGTAAGCGTCGTATTTATGCACACGTCTGAAGCGTGGGTCGAAGTCCGTCGGCAAAGTGAACCGTGGCGCGACGTTGATGGCCCGTGGCTGGCTTGTCCTTTCGTAAGATCGTCTTTGGATCTGGACACGGCAACGTATCGTTGCTTGATTTCGAAAACGACGGGCCTGCAGCTGGGATATTGCTACGGGACCTGTCCGCAGACCCGTCGGATTGTCAATCGATACCGTGTTGCTTCTTTAGCTGAGCTAAAGATTCCTTCCGGGCTTCCATGTCCTCTTTTGACCTGTGCATCTTATCGGGTTGGTGATATAGGACTGTGCAACGTAATGCCCGTCAGAATACGGAGTTCTTTTCTCCAAGGCTATGAGAGAGGCAGAGATATAACTTACCGACAAGGTAGCGGTTCTGAAAATTGAAACCGTTCAGCTTGTCACACGCTTGCTTCGCGTCCATTACATCCTCGTAGACAACGAAGGCGGTACCCTTGGTGTTCGTGGCGATACCCTGTCGAACTTGCCTGGGCCGCGTTAGTCTCTGCATCGTTTAAAGGGAGAGAGAGAAGGCCGAGATAGACGCAGTGCATACCGAATTGGCCCAAACTTGCCGAAGAGTGCAAAGAGCTCTTCCGGCGTCACGTTGTAGCTGTGCGAATGCCAGTGTCAGTACCTAGTTGCGAAGTCACCGGTCGCAGGACGGGCTAGATTGGCAAAATCGTACCTCAAGTTCTTCACGAACAGAGCTCTGTAGCTAAGTGTCAGCCCAGTTCACGCGAAAAGTCGAAATACGCACGGCGTAGACTCCAGAGACGACCGGACTGTGGTCTCGTGGCCAAATGCGGCTCGTCGGTCGAGTGGGGCCAAAGCTGGGAAGAGCATGGAAAGAACGCCATAGAAGGGGCTTACCTATTCACTTCGGGGGCCAATTTCCCGCCTCGACTGCTCATCTCTCGACTGATGTCTGGGCGAGGAGATTCGAATTTCGTTAGCTGTCTCGTTTCTGATGGGCGCGGTCGCGTGGTGATGATGTCGATGGACACCTGGTGCGGTAAGACAGGCGAAATGTGTAGAAATGGAGAAAATGCGATTTCTGGTAGAACGATGGTCTGCCCCATTTCCGTTCACTGATCCACTATTCCAATGGTCGAAGGTCTTGGCACGTGGGGCCTGGACAGCGAACGAGATTGCCCCAAAAGAGCCGTTGTAACCGGGGGCGGCGCCACAAGTTAGCCAGCTGATAATGTCTGTTTCCAGCTGGCAATGTGGATCGCATCAGTTCTGGTTTCGGTAATGTACATCACGTGACTACGCCATGAGTCTCACTTTCCCAGGTTTCAGCGTAAGATGAACCCGACTTTCTTCTTTTGGAGCATGACAGGGGCTATCGAGACGATGCATCCTTCTACATCGCGAACCTCATCTTCGTCGCGTGTGATCCATTAGCTCTATGGACGGGTAGCCCTGCGAAGTTTGTGCAACGACGACTTGGGAGCGGAAAAAAATTGTTTCGCCTACCGGCTGCTGCTCATGACGCCACCCTCTTGAACCCGGCATCAAATCTCATATATTCTCTCATCGGGACAGCCCTCGCCTCCCTAATTTTATCCCGGTCGCAGTCCGCCATACCACGTTTTATGCCCCGCGCAGACGTGCGCCCATCTTCAAAACCTGGACAGAGGAGGAATGAATTTTACACTAGAGCGGCCGCGGCTCTGATTGCGATAGCATAACTCGGACAAGAGATGGCCCGGCCGTACGGAGCGAGATCGATCCACGTTTGACAACGGCTTCACAAAAGGTTTGTTTCTCCACCCAAGCTCAACCTCACGCGGGAGGAGTAAAACACTCCACTCGCTTCCTTGGAGGATAGGTTCTACCAAGTAAAGGAGCACCGACCAGACGCGGTGCATGTGAGGGTACGACTGCCAATGACTGGCAAGTTTGGTCCGCGCCAGGCAGTATGAAGCCGAGGTTGACTTGAGGGAATCGCAATGTCGCGTCAGAGTCGGCGTTATCAACTTGGTCGTGGACCATCGAGATGCTTCCTTGAACCTTGCGTTTGAAGTGCCTCGAGTGCTTTTATTCACTTTCTATGCTGCCGGAATGATGCTACCCCACACTGGCAGCGTACGGGCTAACTTCTCCTTGCAGCGAGAACATGATTCATCCGCCTCGTTTTTGGCCTGAGCACCCACCGCGACTCACCTGACTGAGGCTGGTTTCCTAAGAGACATCGCTCCTAATTGCATGTCGGCCGGAGCGTATCGACGGCATCGGCTGGCCCTAGCAGCATTTGTTTCGAGGCGCCTGCACCAAACAAGCAAAAGTGAAGAGACCCGACTTGAAAATGGCCCAATTACCCCCCCCTAAGAATAACGCCAACCAGCCATGGGCAGTTACCGACGCCCTGCTAGATATCCTGGCGCAGAATCTCATAAAGACACACCGCCAGTATCTGGAAATAACCGGTACCTACCCCGCGGCCCTGGCTGGGCGAAATCAGCACCTCGAATTTTCATCTGCCCCTGGCGACGCATCAGCAACTAATAATGGCCTACGGGCAATCGCTCCGCGTCCCAGCCTAGGGCCTTTCGAGCAAGTGTCGGGGGAGACATTCCAAACATCTCTCAAAACCGAAAATGAACCCAGAGGCCAAAAGGGACTGGTTGCGTCGCCCTTCTTCGAGGATCACGGCAGCACGACTAGCTACCCCAACAAGAACAGCGGTAATACTGCTACATCTGGTCCCCAAGCAAGCCCGCCGCTCACAGATCACCTCCCATCAATGGAGCATCTTGATGATCTCAGTTTCCCCGAGGCCGACTATGCCGATGAGCACGTACACGAGTCGGAATTCGAGGCGGCGGTTCCCATAGACCCGAACCTAGCGTATAGGGGTTTCGAACCGGTTTCTCAGTCGTACCAGGGTGATGGCCATGCTTCTGCCTCTGGCCCCTCGGAAGCGATAGATCCGGCCTTGATGATGCTTAACAGGCACGCTCAAGTGGGACACCCTTTTTACGACCATGCTGGTGACGAACGGGTCTTTTTTGCAAGCCCTACCAACGACCCGAGTCCAGGCATGAGGATGGCCGTCACTCCAGGTATGCACAAAAAGAGATTGACCACCTCGCCCTTTTTTACCCACTCAGGGTGTACTGAAACCAGCCAGTTGCGACAGATTCGACCTCTGCCGGGTACGGTGTCATGTATAGAGTTCCCTACTCTGGAGGCGGACCGGTTTGGGATTATCCAGGAGGAACTGGCCGATGACCCTTTCCGCTTACTCATTGCTGTTACTTTTCTTATCAAGACCAAGGGAACTGCAGCAATCCCTGCCTTTCACCGAGTCACTCGACGATTTCCCACGCAACGAGACCTCGCTGATGCGGCCAACACTAATATGCTCGTCGATATGATACGACATCTAGGTCTTTCCGAGCGGCGAGCAAAAACCATTCAGCGCATTGCTCGAGAATGGCTGGATCGGCCCCCTACCCGGTTCGCCCGTTACCAAGTCCGTAACTACGTTCGCCGAGACTTGGATATGAATGACGCCGAACTCCAACACGATAATACGACTCTGTCACCAACCGCTGCTATGACCGATAGCACGTCCTGCGACGTCGACTTGTGGGAAATTGGTCACCTGACTCAGGGAAGATATGCCCTCGACAGCTGGCGCATTTTCTGCAGAGATGTGCTTCTGGAGAAAGCTCTCGACTGGAAAGGAACCGGCGCACAGGATACTTTCCAGCCCGAATGGATGCGTGTACTTCCACAAGACAAGGAGCTACGTGCGTTTTTGAGGTGGATGTGGATGAAAGAAGGCTGGGAATGGGATCCCAAAACAGGGGAGAAGATTCCACTTCGACCCGAGATGTGGAAGGCGACCAGAGAGAAGAGAGTGAGCTGGGACCACGAAGGGAGCCTGGTCATTCGATAAGGCGTACCTAAGAGAGGTAGGTTCGGTAGTTATATCCTGGTCTATCGGCGGAGATGCTCGATGAGTCTATATTTGAGGTGCTAACGGGAATTGCCGGTACCAGTCTACGAGAATCCAACCCTTTCAGATTTCACGGTGCTGAGGTATTTTCGGATTGGATGGAAATAGAGATTACTGATTGGAGATGGCAAGCTTGTCGTTGGCATCGTGCCATTGTATATTATTTTTACATGAAGCTTGGACCTCGCTGAATGCTTGAGCCTAGGAGGTCAAAAGGTCAAGAATTTGCCCGCGCATGGCGTCATATCGTATCCTTGCTGCCTGTGATAGCCCCCAAAGTATACGGCCTCGCGATTTGTGCCCGTGCATTTTGATATGGTCGCCCAAGCCTTTCCTACTCGTGCCTCGCTTGAATATATCTTCTGTCCTTTCTGGTGGGCGGTTCCTGCGCGGCGACTCATGGCCTCGTGGTGGCATCTCAAGCCACGCGCTGCCACACGCTTTGACGCTCTAACTAGCTGAGATTTCTAGTGTTTGCTATCTTGCCCCCACTTTGATAGCGCCGGCTTATCAACTTGTGATGGCAGACCGTCACGTTTTCTCATTTCTCCTGCGCCATAAGGCGATGCGCCGTGAACGTCGCCGATATTGTCTGAACAGAGTGTCTTCCCTGGGTCGCCAAGCTGGCTGCTCTTATTTTTCGCAGACTCTCACCGTCGTTGTGACGAGTCAGCCCGGCCAATACACTAGCAGTTTCGGGTAGGCTCCATCGAGTTCTATGGGTTAATAGTTCGAGATTCCGGCCGCGGGCCATGCTGGATTACGTGCTCGTCATTCTGGGACGGAGGCGTCCGTCATGCACCTGGTTTGGACATTGATCAGCGACAAAGCTAGTCGGCCATTGAGGGTATGGAATGGCAGGTGGCAGGTGGCTGGTACGTACCTGAAGACCCACCAATCCGAACTTCGGTGGGTGAGATTAAGCGCCCGGCGACGACGCACCATCGCCTGATTGGCTCAAAATCAAACTCTGGCTGCGAGCTTTCGCGCGCGCCAGCCAGTCCCAGCGTTTTGAGGGAACACCAGCAGAAACACGCAGAACGTCTTCTGCAACATGCCAGATTAAAGGCCAAGAAACGAGCCTGATTGGGCAGTCTACGGAGCCTGTGGCTCGATAGATTGACCCAGAGTCGAACGCTCCAAGGCAGTCTAGCCTTTTCTCGGCTTTCCACGTTTTCCGACCGCCAATCTTCAACCTGCCCTCTGCAAGATGCAGCTGCCGTGAACGGCATTGTCCCACAGGGAGCACCATGGAGGCAGAAGACTTGCAGCAGGCTCGCTGCACGCTGCACGCTGCCCTTCCTCCGTTCCTCTAGGATCCAGTCACCGGCAGCTAGGCGCGTTTGCTTGGATTGTCGAGGTGCCATCGTCCTGGCAGAAGTGAAGACGGCTGCTGCCGCCGAGGCTTCGACTGCTGTGCTCTGCAACCGCCATTGCTTCTTCGGTTGACGGCACCGGTGCTGGGCGGGCTTGACCTGGGCCCCACCGGCCTCATTCTTCGGAACTAGTCGGACCGCAAGTACCTCTGGGGGCTGTGACGCTGAGGCAAGATGAGAGGTCACCGTCGGCCGGCCTGGTCGTGCTTGAAGGTGTGGACCGAGTGGCGGCCAGCCAGTCCGTAGGTAAACGTGATGGGTCCACACGAACTTCTTCGACCTCTGCCTTGTCTGCTGTAGCCGCTCGCCCATCGGCGTGGCCACTCCATCTCGCCGTTTAAGACTAACCTCTCCCCGGTCAACAAAGCTGGCCAGTGGGCTTGATTCCCTCTCTTTTCCTTTTCTTCTTCAACCTTCTATTCGCACGCTTTGAGAGTTTCTCAACCTTCGAGCCTTCGTTGATCGAGGCATCCTGTCGTTTAACGAATTCCCTTCGTGATTCTTGCAATTCACAAGTTGCATACGACGCAGGACGTCCTCTTCCCTTGCAGACCCCTTCAACTTTCGCCAGATATAAGGACAGGTATCCTTACAGTTCGATTCTGCACATACTCCGTTATTATCCAACGTAGTATCGTCGTGCAAACGGCGACTTTTTAATACATATAGCCAAAATGTCGAACTTGGCACTCCTTCCGTCGACTCGATATGAGCCTCCGTCGTCCTCGAGGGATCGGCGCCAACGCGGTCTTAATACTATAATAGAAGAGCCCGAGCCGATGAGCGCAATGTCGGCTCGATCGGGCCATGGGAGGACAAGAAGTGACGAGAGTCAGAAAACACCGAGGAACGTGGATCATTTCAGAAGCAGGAGAAACGACATGAAGATTCAGGCTTGGCTGTCACCCAGGAGTGACAACTTTCCCACCCCAAAAGGCTTTCCCACCCCAAGGGGCACGCACTTCCTCGAAGTGCCGGTCCTGCCCTCTTCGCCGTCGACCTACTCAGCCGAAGACGACGACGAAAGCACCCCGGCGAGCTCCACTGAGGGTTCGAACCCTTGGAACGTGCGGGACCACGGGCCCGGGAGCAGGAGCAGCATCATGACGGACGGCACCGAATTCGACGACATGTACGACACTTCGGACGAGGAGGATCCGCGGCCTCGGAGGCAGAACTCGTCGCGCAACTCGAGGCGCTCTCTTCCGCGCTTGAGCATCCCAGCTGGCATCCAGCCGGCACAAGACGAGTTCAAGTTGCTGACGAGCCCCGTCCTACCGACCCCGACGCTCACGGTTACTATGGATGCCTCCGTTTTGGAGGACTACATGGCGAGGAGGACCGACATCGATCCACCAACGGCACCTCCATCGCTGGATGGCAGCTTGACATCGGAGCAGATGGCTCAGATGTCGGCTCCTCCCACGCCCGTGATCGGCAGCGTCGACGGCGACAACGGCAGCAGGCAAGAGGAGTGGGGCGGTGTCCACCTTCAGCCCGGTGCCCTCGCGACGCTTCAGGCCCTTTCGGGAGAAGCTGGCGAAGACGACGACGCCGCGCATCACCTTCCCGGGCCCGTCATCGAGATTCCACAGCAACCACAGCCGGCACAGGAGATGGAAAGCAGGCACCACGAAGGTTTGACCCTCATAACGAGCTTCACGCCCATCAGGGGGCCAGGATCTACCGTCTCTCCACTAGGCCAGCGAGCAAGCTTTGCCGGCCTGACGAGATTGGACATCCCCTCTCCAGGTGGATTCTTTTCGGAGCTCTCACCGAGGACTAGGAGAACCTGGAACGCCGGCCAGAACGTGACCTCGCCGAACGATGTGGCTCCGCCCACGAGCACCACGGCCGAGCAATTCTACAAGTGCCCCTGGAACGCTGCCGATGCACCGGCGATGCCCCTTCCTCCTCCTCCCCCTCGCCGGCCCGCTTTCCAGCCGACCTTTACTCCGATCCTCTCGGGAGTCTCCCCGGATCACGAGACGGCAGCCCAGATGCAGGACGCGGCCAGCTTCCGCAGTCAAAGCTCCATGTCGGGTACCCTGGTGGAGCAAGTGGTAGAGGTGAGGAGCGACATGGACGACGAGGGTGATCTTCCCACTGCTCGCCGCATCATCGGTAGCCCGACTCCCCGCGCCGAGAACTTTCCTGCTGTCGTGAGCCAGTCGGAGCAGACAAGTTCCACTGCTGTGGATGACGCCACGGAAATTGTCATCGACTATGACCCTGCGTACGCCCGTAAGCAGCAGGAAGATGCTCTGTCGAACCTCGACCGCACCGAGATGTGGTTGATGGCTCAGAACAAATACCTCAAGGGCATCGTTACCACGACGAACCCCCACGACGAAAACGCCGACGGTGCTCCTGCCGTGCCTCCCAAGGACGGCGTTGCCCAGATGAAGGAGGCAGGCTCGCCAACCTCGACTGCGGACGTGGCCCCAAAGAAGAAGACTGTCCGCTTCTCCGACGTCATCACCAAGACGGACATTCCCTGCAGCCTCCCGTCCAAGCT
>Ga0247774_1001165_pt1 | contig 13346 bp, 8 predicted proteins | sample UWRJL001104B6_FD_179933 | JGI IMG/M metagenome (GOLD analysis project Ga0247774, IMG submission 179933) | Plant litter microbial communities from Arlington Agricultural Research Station in Wisconsin, United States - UWRJ-L001-104B-6 | ecosystem: Environmental > Terrestrial > Plant litter >... | reverse complement strand
TTAAGTTCGTGTGTTTTTTGAGCTTAACGTAAAAAGTGCCTTTTTTTTGTCTTTATTGGTTAAAATCTTAGTGACTTTTTAGCTCTGCTCGCGGACTGTCCCTGTTCCAAAACTGTCCGAAGTATTGCTCACGACTGTCAATAAAGCTCTAGAAACCATCGATCCAGAAGGTTTTGCTCAAAATCAAGCTATATCCTTGCTCGTGGCGCGTCCTCTGGCTTTAGTGCGAGCGCAAGTCAATCTGGAAATTCAAGGAATACCTGTGGTTAGTCAGAATGCTGTAGCTTTCACTAAGGATATTTTTACCAATGAAACTCGAACCACTGATAATTTCGAGAAAATTAAATTGCCGATTCGTATTGGCGAGTATCAGCAGTTTAATGACAGTTTAGTGGGCTATTGGCTGGAAACCGCCGAAGGCACTTACAAGGACAACACTTTTTATACTCCTCAGAGTTGCTATGTTCCCCATCAAAAAATTAAAACCCTGTTTGAGAATGCGACAGATAAAACCCCTGATACACCTATTAATCTAGAGCAAACCTTAGAAGCCAATACTGCCCAAACTTTAGTTATGTTAATCGATCCCAGAGGTCAGGTTAATGCCAGTTGCGGTATTCTTCCTGCCAAGCGGATTTCTATTCCGCCAGAACAGTATGTCCCGGCTTTACAATCCCTCGCCGTTACATTTTTATCAGCGCCGCTTCTTAGCGATCTTAAGCCAATTAATGACCTCGATCAAATTAACCTCTCACTGCCGGAAGTGCCCGGTTATGAATGGTCTTGGTTAGGAAAAGAGGGAAAGAATTGGTCAACCCGTCCACTCCATCCCATTGATTCTCAGTCTATTTTTTCCAGCCCACAAAAGATTTATGATGGCTGGTTAAAGTTAACCCGGAAAATACCAACTCATGAATGAAACCAAAGAAATTTCCCTCCAATTAACCTTGGGGGAAGTCAACCAAATTTTAGATGCTTTAGGTGGTGTGCCTTATCGCCAAGTCTATCAACTGATTGGCAAAATCCAAGAGCAAGCGCAAGCTCAATTACAGCAACCTGAACCAACAAATTCATTTTCTCAAGAAACAGAAATTGTCAGGGAGTAATTTAGCTTTAGCTACCTAGGCATCAATAATGCTCGCTCTGTCAGACAACTCACTTTACTTTTATTCACCGACAAACTCAAGGAGTAACTATCATGATCACAAGAGTTCCTGAAACAATCCGTCAAGCCGAAAAAGACATTAATTCTGACGCTTTTTTTGCCAACAATCCTTTAAGTTTTCAGCTTTTTTACAAAAAAAATGACACAAATGACATCACTAACACTGTCTATTTAGAAGACGGCGAGCCTCCTTTAGACTTGCATTTGGAAGTGTTTAATGTATCACCAAATAGTATTAAGTTTAAAAGCATTGCTGATAGTAGACCGAGTGTAAGATTGCCCCTTGTTCACAATGAAAATGCTAACAGTGCTAGTCAGATGCAGAGTCATTTTTATCTTGTTTGGGACAAAGAGCTCGATCTCAAGCCTAGTGACATCGACATAGAACAAACTAACGACTGGCTAGTAAATTACGATACGAGTACTTACTCTTTCTACATGTATTTCCTTCGCAAAACTACTCATGTTTTGGCTCCTAAGCAACCGCAAGATTCTCTCAATAAGTCCGATAGCATTAAGCTAACTTTTAAGAACCTCACGGCTAATAATCGCGTTGTTAAAAGTAGCAATATTGAGTTTTATTATGGTGGAGAATCAGGTTTAGTCCTCAAGGGCAACAATCCAGAGGAAGCGCTTACAGTACAGCAGTTAAGATCCAAAACCCTTTATGTGACGAACGATCCCCAAAAGCTCAACATTCCCTTACAATTTCGAGTTCTGGGTTCTGATTGTATCCTCAATGATGGAAGCACTGCGAACACTTTACAATTAAAAATTATCAATTCCCCGCCGGCTAGTAATAATCGACCCATTCTACCATTAACCACAGATTCAAAGATTACGATTAGCTTTAAGAAGGGACCTAGTGCAGAAGCGCTGGTGAAAGAAAACGATCAGTTAGGAAACCTTAAGGTCGAAACAGATACCTTAAACTGGGAAAAAACAACTGGATCTGGACAAAATGATACTACGTGGGTGTTTAGGGCAGAAACAGCTAGACAAATAGTAGCAGAGGGCGAGGTTATCAATATATCGATTAAGGATTTGAAGACAACTAGCGCTTCTGGTCTAGGCTATTTGTATATCGACTATCAAGATATTGGTAAATATCCTGATGGGCGCTTGGTTGTGCCGATCGAAAAAACGCCACTTCTGTATAAAGATCAGCAGGTTGGTATCGGTAAGACAAGTCCAGCCGCTAAACTTGATGTGGGGGGGAATATCCGTTTATCTGGAAATATTGAGGGTGGATCGGATCGAATATTTCGTATCTATCCCAACACAAGCGCACACAACAGCCGCGCTTGGATTGAGATGTGGAATAACTCAGATACTAGCAGAACTGGGGAGTTAACGCTGGCAGGAACTTATGTTGACCTTCGTTATAATTCCACAAAAGACAATAGTGTTGGATCGACTGGTATTAGACTAACTTCTGGAGGCCAAGTCGGTAGCGGCACAACTACTCCTAAGAAAGAACTTCATGTTGTTGGCGATTTAGCTTTAGGGAAGGATGAAAACAACAAAAAATTCATCTTTAATAGCAGTAGGGATACCAACAATAACTTAAATGGTGACTATCTGCAAATTACCTATGACAAATTAGATGGAACTCAAGAAGCGAACCAAGGAATTACTTTAAAAAGAGGCGGCAATGTTGGTATTGGTACAACAAATCCTGAAGACAAACTTCATGTTAATGGTGGGGGTGCGTTTGTTTCTGGCAAAGTCAGAATTGGAGGAACTACAAATACGCATCAATTAACTATAACGAGTGCAGATGAAAAAACATTACGTTTAATAGGTCCACAGGAATTTGGAGTGGGAGCCCAATTAGATTTTGGCGATCGTAATGAGGTTTACATCAAAGAATATGAAGATCGGAAATTATTGATAAATGCCAATTTGCAAATTACTTTAGATAGTCCTACTATCTGCATCGGTACGAAGAATACCCAGGCAAGGTTGGATGTTCATGGGGATTTTTACATCAAAGGCGCAAAGCCTATGGAATATAGGGTCTATGAGAGTATGTCGGGTATCACATTAGACCGAATTCTTCAGACAGGTTATGAGGTTTCAAAATGGATTGCAGTAGTTGCAGGATTTTATTGCATAGGAGGAAGGGATGCACAAGGTATGATTGTTTGGCCTAGACCTGGAGCCGACGGAAAGTGGGAAATAGAGTGTGACCTTGTTGTAACGGTGGATCTAACATGGAGGATCAGAGTTCTTTTCATTAAAAGAGAACTTTGTGCAGAACTCTAACTTTGAGCCGTTCTGAGTAAATCCTCCAACATCGCTGCAAGGAACTTAGCTAGCGCTTCTGGAAACATCTCAAACCCTTATAACACTGTAACTTCTAACCAAACCCAATCACCGATCGCCAAACCCCAAAACCCATGACAACTAACACCCAACCCTTAAAACAAGAGCTAGAAACAGCGCTAAACGCCTCCCCTGGAACAAGTACAACAATATCACTATCCCTAGGCGGAGGTATCGAGTTTAACTGCAAAACGACAGCTGATGTGAATGGTCCAGGCAAAACTACAGTCGCCTACACCACAGATAAACAAGAAAAATATCAACTGACAATCAAAAGTCTGATCGCAACCCTCGACCAAAGTATCGCTGACTTATTACCCACAGAACTCCAGAATCAAACCATTAGATTCAAGGATCTGATGGTAATTTACAGAAAAGAAAACCAAGCCAGCACAACACAATGGCTATTTACATTAGGTCTAGCCCTCGAAACTAAACTCCAGTTAAAAGACCTGCCCGTAGTAGGCGATTTACTAGACGAAAGAATCGGCGAAGTAGAGATAATTCCCTCCCTGCGAATCGTCGTCGCCTCTAAAGAGTTTAACGTCAGAGAAGTTCGCGCTTTCAACGACAAAATCCCCGAAGGAATAGACAAACTACCAGTTCCCAACCTGACAGAAACCCAAGCTTGTGTTCGCAAAGGCTTTAGTTTCTCAGGTCAATTAGGATTGCCCGATGCTCCCCGTATTTTGAGCTTACCCATAAGTCAAGACCCAGCAACAGGAACAGTCGCCGAAGCGCCGCCTAGCGAAGAGGATGAAGAAACCACCTCCGGCAACCTAACTGTTTGGTTTGGGCTAGAAAAAACCTTCGGTCCCTTTTTGCTCAAACAGATAGGCTTCCAGTACCAGAAAAAAGAAGACGGAGGAGAACTAGCAGTCCTGTTGGATGGGGCTGTCCAACTATCCACTTTTACCCTCTCTTGCGACGACCTCAGTATCGCCCTGCCCTTAGCCCAATTACGACCAGGCTTCAACATAGCTGGCATTGGCATAGAATACAAGAGCAAGAATCTAGAAATAGGTGGGGCATTCCTACGTAAAGAAGTAACAGACAAAGACACAGGCAAAACATTTTATGAATATGTAGGGACAGCCAGCCTCAAATTTAAGCTATCGAGTAAGAGTAATAAATCCTTTGGTGTCAGCGCTATTGGTGCTTATAGCTACTACAAAGGCGAACCCTCTCTATTTTTATATGCCGTTCTGGCATTTCCTTTAGGAGGACCTCCCTTCTTCTTCGTTACCGGCTTTGCTCTTGGTTTCGGCTACAACCGCTATCTGAAAGTTCCCTCGGTTGATAAATTAACCGAATTTCCCCTTGTTGCCCAAGCTATGGGCGGTATCAGCAGTCAAGAGTCTGACAGCAGCGAACTGATCACCGAACAACTGGGATTACTGGATAAATACATGACCCGTTCTTCAGATTCGGGCTTTATCGCCATTGGTCTGAAGTTTACCTGCTTCAAGATGTTAGACTGCTTTGCTTTGCTAACGATCGCCTTTGGAGAAGGTTTCGAGATGAACCTCTTGGGAGTTGCGAATCTGAAAATTCCCACCCCCGCAAAAGACTCGAAAAATCTAAGCTGTATTGCCAGTATGACCTTGCTGCTGAGAGCGAGATTTTCTCTCGATGAAGGGGTGATTTCGATCGAAGCTCAACTCGCCGCCAATTCCTATATCCTATCGCCAGATTGTCGCATAACAGGTGGCTTTGCGGTGTATTTCTGGTTTGATGGGCCTCATGCCGGGGATTTTGTCATTAGTATGGGCGGCTATCATCCCGCCTTCAACAAACCCGCCCACTATCCTAAGGTTCCGCGTCTGGGCTTTCACTGGCAAGTAGGAGATTGCCTATCCCTTAAGGGAGAAATATACTTTGCTCTGTGCGCTCATGCTATCATGGCCGGCGGCAAACTAGAAGCCAACTTCCGACTCGGCCTACTTTGGGCTAACTTTGTTGCAGAAGCCCATTTCTTGATTTCTTGGAAACCCTACTACTACGATATTTTTGTCCAAGTACGCATCGAAGCCGGCTTGGGAATTCTTGGTCCGGTTGGGTTAGGAGTCAAATTACACCTTTGGGGGCCTGAATTTGGCGGCACAGCCACATTTAAAATTATATTCATCAAAGTTACGATCGAATTTGGCGATCAATCCTCCCGCTTACCGGAACCGATCAATTGGGACACCTTCAAAACTTCTTTCTTACCCAGTGCGGCTACTAATGACCCCTCAGCAGAACGCTCACTAAGAACTAATACCACAGATGTGGACGTTTGTACGGTTGTGATCAATCAAGGAATCACCAAACAACTTTCAGCAGCAACAGAAGAAGAAGTCTCATTTGTGGTTAATCCCAAAGAGTTCGAGCTAGTCGTTAATTCTGTTATCCCCAGCAAACAAGCATCTTACAATAGCGAATCTCTCTCAGGTGATACTCAAGGAGCAAACACCAGGTTTGGCATTCGTTCTATGGGGATTAAAAACGATCAGTTAGAAACGACTTACAAAATTGACATTACTCGCATCGCTAAAGTTAAAACAGATCCCTCAGAGGAAGAGGAAGAGGAAAACGTAAAAAAAGATCAGTTCGACTTTTTTCCAGTTACGCAAGATGTCCCCAGCGGACTTTGGGGCGATGCTAACGTTAAAGAAGCCACAATCAGGGGGAAAAAATCCGAACGGCTTTTACAACCAGAAGCCAACGATGAACAGTTTGTCAAAAATACTTTATCCGGTTTCCGTATCGTTCCTAAAAGCAAAGGAGATAAGTGTAGCACCAATGAGATTGATATTGCTCTTTTGCAACACGATACAACCGCTATAGAGGATGTTTATGCTTGGCAAAACATTCCTTCTTTATCGTCAATTTCCGACAAAGAACCAGATAGAACTAAGAAAATTAAAGACAACATTGTTAGTAGTAACACTAGCAATAGCCGTAAGCAAATTTTAGAATCTCTCGGCTTTTCTCTTGCCGATAATGTTCAATTAACTGAGTCTGTCGCTGATAATTTTGTCCTAGCTCCACAAGTTGAGCTAAAAAGGATTTAGACACATATAGCAATCCTAAATGAGTCGTAAAAATTTTACCCATCCCAGCCCTCCCCGAGGCCTTGGGGAGGGAGTAAGAAATTCACAAATGATTTAGGATTGCTATATTATCTTAGCCCTATTTAATAAAGCGGGTTGAGAAGATTGCACTTGTAGCCAACATTTAGAAAGTTGGTATTATTCCCGGTTCTCCATTCTTTAATCACAAGGCTTAATTCTATGTCCACACCAACTAATCAAGTTAAAGTTCAATTCATCCAGTATCGCCAACCCCCCCTAGATAGCGGCACTTATAAGGTAAAAGTTGAACAAACTATTAAAACTATTAAGGGATCTACGAAAATCGCCGAGCAGAAATTCGAGAAACAGCTTAGTTTTTACGTAGATGGACATCGTTTTGCCCCCCTAAATCCCGATGCTATTTACGCAGTCTTTCCCCCAGCAGGAAACTTGGGTGAATATTCCAATGCCCTACCCCACATTACCCTTAAACGCGGCACGCTACCTTGGGAGCGTACCATCAAAATAACAAACGCCGATCTCCCCTGGTTAGCTCTGCTAGTGTTTCGGGAATCAGAAAAACCTGAGCCAAAAACGATCGCATTAAAGGAACTCAAGGAAACTCCTCGTAATGTTACTAAATTCCCCGATTTCGACTATGAACCAGGATAAACCGAAAAAGATGAAGTAACTGTAATTGATGTACCTCTATCAATTTTAAAAGCGATTCTTCCTTCAGAAAAAGATGTCGCTCTCCTTGCTCATGTTAACCAACTAACTGCTGGTAACGAACTTCTCACTGAGCCTTTAGCAACCATCTTAGGCAACCGCCTACCCAAACCCGGCGAAGTTAGCACAGTTCATTTAGTTGCCCTTGAAGAACGCTATCAGACAAACGGAGAATTTAACTATCAAGAAGCCATAAATAACGATTTAATCCGCTTAGTCAGCCTTACCAGTTGGAGTTTTGCCTGCGTTTGACAGCAAGTACAAATTCGATACCTTGCTGAAAAATATCAATCGCAACCCCGGCACTCTCCGACTTCCCCCCCGTGGCAATGAAAAAGCGAATAAATACTTAAATTTAGGCTATGTACCTCTCCACCACGCTCTACGAGGGGGAGATAAAACGATTTCCTGGTATCATAGCCCTTTAAGTACAGGTGAAAGCCGAGATCAGCTATCTAAACCAGTTCCTATGGCTGATGAGTTAATGCAGTTTAGATGTTTGACAGCTTAGTGGTTTGTTTGATGTTTCCTATGCTATGGCTTGGCAGTTAGGACGGATGCTTACCCTGCAAAATCAACCGCTTGCTGTTCAAATTTTTAACTGGAAGCGATCGCAAGCTCAAAAGCTACATGAGATACGGCAGCACGTACTTCACCTACCTTTCCAAACTGAACCCACTACTGAAAGTAACGGGAATCTACCAAGTGCGATCGCCAATTGGTTTAGGGATTTAGAACTGCTCAAACATATTCCCTTTAACTATCTTGTTCCCGATGCACAGTTACTTCCCCCAGAATCTCTTCGCTTCTTTTGGGTAGATTCTTATTGGGTAGATTGCTTACAAGATGGTGCTTTTAGCATCGGACGAGTTACCGAGGAAGACGTAAAAATAGATAGTCAAACTCGGACTATGGATCGGAGTCGAAGCGGCGAAGATAAAACCATCACTGGTTTTTTGCTACATTCAGAAGTAGTATCTGGTTGGCCGGGTTTAGAAATAGAAGCCTATGCAAATCTGGTCAAAGGTAAGCAGTTTTCTGGACCTAATGATAAACTAACCATCCTCCGAAGGGAGCAACTATCAGATCGGATCTTACTGTGCTTGTTTAAGGGGGAAGCAAAGACAGTTGACCTTTCTATTAAGGGATCCTCCGTCAATTGTGGTGTAGATACAATTACCAAAGGATTACCTATTAAAAAAGGATTGCGAAAACTTGATGGAGAAGAAATGCAAGGGGAAATCGATGTTCCCTTCCGAGATGCAGAGCTAGGAGTGATTAATATTGAGGAAATGGCCGAGAAGCTCAAACAAGAGTTAAAACATACAGGTGATTTCACTTCGGCTCAATTTGCTGCAACCATGATTGAAGGCTCGCCAAAAATTAGATTTTGTTCTCGATCTGTTTAAACAACCTCTCAAACCCAATCCTAATCAATAAAGGAAAATAAGCCAATGTGTACTGGAGTTGTTTATCTTGGACGAGAAAACACCATCGTCACTGCACATAGCATGGACTGGAAGAATGACATGGGGACAAACCTCTGAGCATTTCCACGAGGGATGAAGCGCGATCGATCGGCTGGATCTAACTCCATTGAATGGACTTCCAAGTATGGCAGTGTTGTGGCGACTTGCTTCGAGAATGCTTCAGCCGATGGCATGAATGAGGCAGGACTGGTTGCTAATATGCTCTATCTGGCTGAAACAAAGTATCCGACCCCCACCGACAACGACCCGCACAAACCCCTAGCTCTTTCTGCTTGGGTGCAATACGTGTTGGACAACTACGCCACCGTTGACGAGGCAGTTAAAGAATTAACAAAGGAACCGTTCTACCCCATACCCAGCAGGTCACCCGACTATGCTGTGACGAAAGCGGAAGGAACTACCCATCTGTCGATTTCTGACTCTACAGGTGACTCCGCTATCTTCCAGTACATCGACGGCAAGTTGAACATTCACCACGATCGGGAGTATCAGGTAATGACCAACTCACCCACCTACGACCAGCAACTTGCGCTGAATCAGTATTGGGAGCAGATTGGTGGAACCACCATGCTACCTGGCACTAATCGAGCAGCCGATCGATTTGTTCGAGCTTCGTTTTACATCAAAGCGATTCCGCAAACGTCTATTATCAATGAAGCGATCGCCAGTGCCTTTTCGGTGATTCGCAATGTGTCAGTACCTCTGGGCATCAGTACACCAGACCAACCGAACATCTCCTCCACTATTTGGCGCGTCGTAGCGGACCACAAAAATAAGCACTATTACTTTGAATCTACTCGCCATCCGAATGTATTCTGGGTCAACTTATCAGATCTGAATTTCACAGCAGGAGAACCGACGAAAAAGCTGACGCTGACGGATAATCACTTTTTTGCTGGCAATGTGGCCGAGAAGTTTGAAACCACCAAGCCGTTTTTGTTTTTTCCCCAAGTGTAGAGAGATGCCTGAAGGCATAATCAGGCAAGCGATTTTTTACGGGATAGCGAGAGTTTCACGCATTTTCGATGAAGCTAAAAAGCAATCCCGTATGAATTTTGTTTGAGGGTGAGGAGGTGCGATCGCGGTCGTGTTCGATCGTATGGCTGGAAAATCAAGGGTGCGATCGACCGTTTATCGATCGGGTACAGCAACTGTATACCACTTACAGCGTTTCAACGATTTTAGTGATAGGTGAGAGTGGTGATTAGTTTGATTTGACACTCACCTGCGATTAGGCGAGATGACTCTTGGGGCGATCGAGCCGTTATATCAAATCCGTTAGCATCTGAATAGTAAATTTGAGTTCACTGTTGACGGTTGACTGTTCACGGCGTCAACCGTCAACCGTCAACCGTCAACCGTCAACATCATTCCGGTGTAACCGGAAATGATATTAGTTCCTTCCCGTCGAACCGAGCATACTGTCTCTTTCTGGACACTCCTCAAGCTTAAATTCCAGTGGCACCCACGGTATTTGTGTGGCTAGTCCTTCCCAATGTATCAAGCTGCCTTGACTTTTACACTTGATACAAATTTCAATTCTCTTGCTTCGTTAAAGGGGAGTATGACGAACTTTAACATTTTTTTAGGTGAAGCCCAACCCATCTTGTATTATATTAATATACCATACTATCAAGATGAAAACTGGAAACTTTTTAAAATTTTTCCGACTTAAGAAAAAATACAACTAAACTTGTCAAGCTTCGGAAAATTTTTCCGAGTAGCTGCGGAAAGATTTCGGGAAAACTCTGAAAGTTACGAACAAATAATTTTAACAGTATGTGGATGTGTCAGGTGGCGAACAGGTGCGATTGTTCTGCCCAGTTAAAGTGCAACTAAATAAAAAAATGAATTAAAATGGTTGATTAAATAGGTTTATTTTTATTAATTCATCTTCTCTCCCCTACTCGCCTGTTCCGTTTGTGGCTGTGTGATACCTGCGGTCAAACAGCCGCAAACGTTTCAGGTCAAAGGTTTGGGGATTTTTCCAGATGTCTGTTTCAGATATGCTGATTTGACAGAAGCAATTTTAAGCCGAATTGCCCACTTAGTTAGCCAACTGTGTTGGCGCTGAGTTAAGCTGTGCTACTCTAAAACCAGCCTCTCTATTTCCAGGCGATCGAGAGCGAGCAGTCTTACGAGATACCAATCTGGTTGAGACTGAGCTCAGACACGCCAACTTTAAAGATATTCAGCTAATGGGTTCGGATTTCTCTGGTTGTCGCGTCAAAGGAGCCTGCTTTACAAACCCTCAAGGGTTAACTTGCCAACACAAGCCGTGGCTCTGAGCCACTGGAGCCTTAAATATCCCAACCTAGCAAATTGCTATTTGAATGAAAAAAATTGAAAAACTTGTTTAATTTACGATAGTTTGAGTTGCTACACAAACAGGCCTTGTGCTTAACTATATTCAAAAGGTATTGTTGCAAGTATTTATAATTAAAAACAAAAAATACGCTCCAATTGCCGAAAAAATAAGTAATCTGACAGCTATATTACAGCGGTATTCGATGTTAATCAGCACAATAAGTAACAATAAAATATCCTTTTGTAGTTAAAGCTAATGAAAGCATATTCGCTGGCTCTCGGAGAAAAAATAGTGACAGCACATTTGGCCTAAAAGATGTCAAGGAGAAAAGTAACGACCCAGTTTGCTGGAGGGTAAAAGTCTCGTCCAAAAACAGGCACTAGCAATAACAAACCGAGGGAAATTTACAGCCCAAACAGAGAGGAAAACCGCAATTCAGTCATCTGAAAAATACAGAAGTAGAACTCAAAGCACTGGTGGCATCATCAAGAAGCCACCAGGGTGGAGTGGTGTCAATTATTTGCTATTAAGACCGGAAATTCGGTGAGTCGGACGGCCATGTGTCGCTGTGTGCAGAAATTAGGAGTACATCGTAAAAAAAATATGGTACAGTAGCCAAGCCGCGACAGAAAGAGTCCAAAAATTCACACTATACCTCTTGCAAAAATAACTAGGACGGGCTCTTCGGCCCATCCCACAAGAGTTATTTTTCTTGTGGGATGGGCCGAAGAGCCCGTCCAATAAATTTATGAAAAGGACTTTTGCAAGAGGTCTACTATAGTATTAGGAAAAAATCAAATATATCGAGCCAGAAAACAAGCGTATTTTTGGATGAAACCGGGATTCTACTGAGTGCGACCAGAACTCATGCCCGTTCACAGCCGCGGACAAAACTCTCCCAACTCAAACCATTTTATCGAGGCCAACTCATTCACAGCAATTGGCGCAATTAGTATCAATAAAATATTGGCATTAATAATAATAAATAATTCAAAAAATTAACCTAAAATTGTCGTATTTATTGTAAACTTTTCATCTCCTAAATAATGGGCAGTAGCGGTAGTAGTGATGGATAATTGACCGCCTATAAAGTAGCATCAATTGTGCCAATGATTGATGCAGTAGGTGCCAGCGGTATTTATTTATCCCCATACTCTCGCCTATTTTAATCCAATTGAACAATGGCTGTCACTACTCAAATCTTTTTTGCTCGGGTTCGCTCCAACAACCACGTCCACGATTGATAGAATCATTGCATTTTCCCTCAATAAACATGAATTTTCAACATTTAAGAAATTGGAAAGCTAATTGCTGATACTGTACCTCATAACAGCAGGGACTGCTGTAATTGCTATCAAAGGCCAAGTGCGAAGGCAAAATCGACTTGACAGCGCTGGTATGCAGAGTTGATTTGTTTTACCCTTCTTTTTGGGCTATTAGGAGCGATCGACGGATGGAAGACTGTTTAAACTTGTGCTGTTTTTAAATTCTCAGCATTGACCGATCTGTTATTAATTATACAAAATGAGCGGTTACTGGCAATGCTAGCCGAGGAGCGATCGCCCCCAATGAATTCAGAAAACAGATGCACCGCCACACAGCGCAAAAAATCTGGATTTGCAAGCTGCGAGTCTTCGTTGGCGCGGACATTACAAAGCTGCCTTAATTAACACAAATAAGGGCTTTGCAAGAAAAGAAAAAAAATATATCATTGAGACACAAGAATAAAAACTTGCTCGCTTATGGTAGCCCATGTAACAACACGTATGCCTGAAGTTATAGTCCACAGCGAGACATACGGCACATCTAAATCAATAGGGTGAGGTGGTTGTGTCGGAATGTTAAGAGGGGCGATCGAAGAGGAATGTTAAGAGGGGCGATCGCTTCGCAATGGGGGAGGGTAAAACCTAGGAAGGCAAGGATCTGGAGACAATGCTGAACTTTTTGAGTTCAGGAAAGTAGCGTTAGCACTAAACTCTGCCTTATTGTCGGAAGCGAGCCAAATTTGTAACAGTTCTTAACTATGAAGAATTCTGGCAAAACTGGTAGCATAGTGACACTTTTGTTAGCAAAAACAGATAAAGTAAATAAAGTTGGCTAGCTCTAGAGGCCTCGATCCCCATTTAGGGGAGGTTGAATCAAATTGATTCCTACCAAGTGGTTTTAGAGTTACAATCGGAACCAAAGCATCGCTATTTAACTGAGTTCTTTACTTACTTTTACTTTCAGCTATGAACGTGGATTTTATCAAAGCCCAAGTCAGGTTGCTA
>Ga0247774_1001164_pt1 | contig 13360 bp, 10 predicted proteins | sample UWRJL001104B6_FD_179933 | JGI IMG/M metagenome (GOLD analysis project Ga0247774, IMG submission 179933) | Plant litter microbial communities from Arlington Agricultural Research Station in Wisconsin, United States - UWRJ-L001-104B-6 | ecosystem: Environmental > Terrestrial > Plant litter >... | reverse complement strand
GTCCTCGAGCCCTATGGGAGGATGGCTGTGGAGGAAGCTGATCATACGGTCACCCCGTATCACCAGGCCACGATAGGAACTTCATGTCGAGCAGTTGTGCAACCTCGCGGGATGGCAATTCACGCCTGTCTGATCTTCGGCGTGGTCGAACGAGCTTATTATTTCCGCCTTGGTGAGGCCAACTTCTGCCAGGGTCAGCGTGGCTTGTCGTGCGCAGATTGTGATCACAATGTGATCCATATGCGGGTGGCTTGTGTTTTGAAAGCCACATCTGGACTATCGCCGCGGGGATCCATTCATCACTGGCGTGCTGTGATCAGGATACCGGTACGAGCCCGGCCGATTCCGATTCCGACCCTAACCATGAAAGTTCGATCATCCGAAGAAAGTGGCTATCCGTTTCCCCGTATTTTCTACACTAACGATGAAAGAAGAACTGATGAAAAGCTCGGATTTCGTTTGTGGACAGGTGATACCGCAAATATTCCAGGTAGTTTAGTCCAATGTTTGTCGCCCAAAATCCTGCAAGCACCCGGAAGCAATCTTGGTCAATATACAGCCGGCTGTATGATTGCTACCGATGTTTCCTCATGAGTTGTGATATCTGTAGCCAGTCAGCAGTCCTGAGAACGGCAGTCAATGTGCTCCATCTCCCGAACAGCCACTTCAAACGCAATGATCGGATAGCGCTGTACAGGTCTCACAGCCCTGCTTCAAGCTGTTTGCTGTTGTTATTTGGAACTGGAGTTTGTGATACGGGCACATCTAAGCTGCGTCATCCAGGACGAGCAAGCAACTACCAAACCCTGCTCTACTGCAGAAGACTCGTAAATACTTATAGCCTTAACCCTAATAACAAACAACCTGGCAACAGCCACACAAATTTGACCACTGGCGACATGAGGGGTTTGCTGGCCTTGCGAGGGTCTAGCGTCTTTGTGCCTCAGTCTAATTCAAGGTCCGAAGTATTTTCCTTTGCCATGCATCTTGGAAAGGTAGTATTTGAAATCTGGATAGTTTATACCAAATTTTTGAGCGAATCACATGACCACCATATTGCGTTCTCGCATCCCGTCTCGGAGTGTCAAGCACCAATCCTATCTTTTTCCTCTGGCCGTCAGTAGTTGGCGTCCATGCGGTTACTTGACCTATATCTTGACACGAGAAATCATGAAAGAGTTTGCTATCACTTACAAGAACGCCATTGGGCCAACTTCTTCCAAGACGTAGTTGATCATCGATCTGGGGCTAATGCAGAAGGAAAGTGATCGAGATCGGTGAATCTTGGGACAGATTCGGTTACATGGCAGCAGAGAGCCCTTCGCTCCTGCGGGGAGCTGATCCATCTCAGGAGCCCATTCGTAAAAGTTCTGCAAAAGCAGCAAAGGACCCTGCGCGTCCTGCGTCCTGCAGCCTCCGAGAATGACACACAGCTTCCCAAGCATGCGTGTTAGCTTCAAAGGATCAAAGGCCGTGAGTGACTGGACGTGAGTTTTGAGGGCGAAGCCATTTCGTCATTGCAAGTCAAAGTCCAATTTCGGGCTCCAGCGCCCGATCTACGATGCCGGACGAAACCTTCCGCCCGAACCCGTGACGAATCGCGGCACACCAAAGTTAGCACAGTCCCCCCCACTGACCCCGCCTCCGCACGTGGCGACCAACCACTGTCGTCACCGCCGCGAAACAAACGCCACGGTTTGGCTGCAAGTTTTTGTCGGCCCCGCTGACCGATCCACAGAACTGGAATGGCGGCGACGGTGCTGCCAGGCAGAAAAAGGCCTAAAAGATCTCATGCTTCAATGTCGTCATGAACGAGTGAAGGCCTTCGTCCGTGCTGTAGCCTCGTCTTCCAAGACACCAGGTCGCAGCAATTTCTTCCCGTGCACTTCCTCCACCGGCCAACAACCTTGAGACAACTCGACCCGAGACGTCCGAATCACATACGCAAATGGTTCACACGGCGCAAGTTGCTGCCGCCGCCGCGGCACGAACGCGATCGTCAGCCTCCAGCCATGCCGAAGCGCCAATACCATCACTGACATCGCTCCCGTCCTTCATCCTACCAGACAGGGTGGCCCGACGGCAGTCCTCGTTGCGGTACCACACATTCCCGACACAGCCGCCCAAGACGCCGCTCGAACCGCCGAGGGTAGATTCGGAAGACAACCAGTCCTCCGGGTCTGACAGCGAACAGTCCCCCCTCCCGATCCGGCAGCTCTTGCTCCTCGCCATCCTCTCCCTCGCCGAGCAGACGGCGCTCAACTCGATCGGTCCTTACATCTACTACCTTGTCCAGTCGTTTCCCGAAATACCGCCCGACCAGGTGGGCCTCTATGTGGGAATACTTGCATCGGCGTTTGCGCTCGCCCAGCTCTCGACAAATTTGCTATGGGGGTATCTCTCGGACAAGCTAGGACGGAAACCCATCCTCTTGGTCGGCACGGCTTTCCTCACGGTGTGTTTCGGTTTCTTCGGTTTCTGCCGGAGCTACTGGCAAGTGGTGCTGTGCCACGCCCTCATGGGATTTTTGAATGGCAACGCGGCCGTCGTGCCGACAGTGTTGGGCGAATTGACGGACCGATCCAACCAGAGCGCCGCCTTTACGTGGCTGCCCGTCATGTACTCTCTAGGTAGCATAACGGGCCCTGCCCTTGGTGGATTGCTGGTGGGCAAGTTGGGAGACCGATACCCGTACCTTGCGCCGAATCTTGTGTCTGCCGTGCTCCTGGCCATCAGCGTAGCGGTCGTGGGGGTCTGGTTCGACGAGACCCACGAGGACGTCGCGGAGCTGAGCTGGGACATGGAAGGCATCCGCCGGCGCTTGCAGATGTTCCGCGAGAAGCCGAAGGAAACCTCCGACTCCTCCACCGAAAACCTCCTCGGTGCTCCGACGCCTTCTCCCTCCAGAGGCACACAAGAAGAGGAGGAAAATCCTTTCTTCCATGGTACGGCGGAATGCCCCGCCGAACCGGAACCCGTCGGCTCCGCTTGGCGCGAACTCCTCAATCGCACCACCGTTATTCTGCTCGTCACGTACCTCGTCTTTCAGCTCTCCAACATCTCGTTCAACTCACTATACCCCGTCTTCGCCGCGGCCAAACCGCCCATGGGGCGTGGCCTGGACCCAGACTTCATCGGGCTCAGCCTCAGCTTCGCGGGGCTCGCGACCATTGTCTTTCAGGCTTTCTTGTTCCAGCCCCTCAAGTCGAGGGTCGGGAACATGGGCTCGTACCGGTACTCGCTGTTAGGAATAGCGATTTGCATGGGCCTAGTACCCTGGGTCGGCTACCAAGACTCGAGGCCGGCGTTTGGGTTTGGTACGGGAAAGGGTTGGTTGTATGCCGAGTTGGGGCTTGTGCTCATTGTGAAGAATATTTGTGCGGTAGGAGGGTTGTCGAGTGTTATGTTGCTGGTAAGCCTTTTCTTTCCCTTTTCTCTCCTTTCTTTCTTCTCCTTATCCCATGATTTTCCATGGGATTTGAACAGCCGAAAACTTACTTGCTAACATCATTTGCAACCAGATTACAAACTCGGCACCGTCGTATGCCAGCCTCGGCACCCTCAACGGGATTGCACAAACCCTCTCCGCTGCCGGCCGGAGCATCGGCCCCTTCGTCTCGGGCGGGCTCTTCACCCTCACCTCGCGGATCCAGCCGAAGGGTGAGGCCATTGCCTGGGGCTTGTTCGGGGCTGTTGCGCTTGCGGGTTGGTTCGGGACCCTGACCATGAAGGGACGGAAGCTGGAAAGCGATGATTACTTTGGTAGTAAACAGCGGCGGCAGGATTCCGAAGTCTAGAAGCCGAGACGTAGCCAAGGGCATCTAAGGGGAGTCGTTTCAAGCTGTATGGATTTATGTTAGACGGGGACGGAAATGACGAAGGGCGAAGAAGTCTAGCGATGATTTTGACGCATTATTTGCTTACGATGTTATGATATCATTAGACGGGACAGGAAAGCAATCCATGCAATATGGGCTAGGGGAGGTGGGGATTTGTAACGATAGCATAGCGGCTAGCCTATATTTTCGCCGGGGAGCATTTACCATGAACATTCATTGGGATTCTCGACTCATCTGGACCCCTTTTCTGAGGTGCCAACACAAAGGTAGAGAAGGTGAGAAGAAGCGGCATGGGCAAGACATTAGTTTTCATCAATATGACCACCAAAGAATCTTGACAATAAAGAGCAGCAACAAAATTCAGCGTTAAGACAAAACTACCTGAAAGTAAACGGAAATAGAATCGAAAAAAATAAATCTAACTACATCCCCCTCTCCTCCCCATCCCAGAAGAAATCCGAGATTGAAAAGCGAAAGACGGAAGGAAAGCAAAAATTCTAAAATAGCCAAAAAAAAAAGACCGATTTTTCCAACATAATCTTCTCAGACAGTTTCTCTTCTTCTTCGCCAGCCTCCTTTTGTATACATCTTTGCCCCAAAATATCTCCGGGAAAAAAACTCCTCTGCTATGGTCAGACAAAAATATTTTGGTTCCGAGTAAAACTGGTGAACGGGCAAACCACAACCGGACCATTCGCCCGGAGCGCCGAGACCAAAAAAAGCGAAACAAACATGCAGTCAGACAAACAATTCCGGACGCTCATCTTCCAGAGTTGGGACAAACTTGGCTCAGATCCGAGAGGACATGGGGTAGGAAGGTGATCAGTGACGAAAACCGAACGCGGGGAAGGCTAGGGTTTAGTACCAAGTCGGAGAACGCGACCAGTGTCGGAGCATCGTGTTGAGGGCCTGAGTCCACTCATACTCGAAGCATTGGGCCAGCTGCTGGACCTCCTCGGCAGTCGGCTCTGTGTCGCCCCACATCTCGGGCTTGGCCGCCTCGGCCATGGCGTACTCGGGTATCATGGCGCTAATAGGGGGACGAACAAGTTAGCATCGTGTGTGCCTTTTTGCAATTCTTTTCGCGGTATATATGGAATCTCCCTATTCATATCTCCGAGCCAAGTCGCCTTGGTCTAAAAAGGCGCGCGGGGAGAAACGAGAAACAAAAGGCACGAGAATGAGGAGAGGGGATAGAGAGTGCAAAAAGAGAGTAAAGGGAGAACCCACTCATCCTTAATCTTCCTCAAACAAAGCCAAGCCAGGTTCCAGCTCCGGTTCGACTCCGGGTCGCTCCTGACCCTCAACTGGGCATCGTACACGATGTCGCCGCAGATGGGGTAGTTACGAGTCAAGCCCCTCAACTCGCTCAGGAACTGGTTGGACGACACATAGTACTCCCAAGCCGACGTCATGGGCTCCTGGAAGAGGCGAGCATCCTCCTCGTTGTCGCACTCGGCGGCAATCCTCTCGATGCGCACCAACTCCGTCAGGGTATTGACGCGGTGAGTCTCGAGGGCTTCGATGAGCTGGGCGACGGTCTAGAAAGGGGGGGCCATGTCAGCTTCGGGGATGGAGCGGGGGAGTTAGCCGCACAGGCGATTTGGTGATAACAGCGGTGTGGCCATGGCAAAAGGAAGTCGAGGAATGCGCGAGAATAAACGAATGTGTTGGGCAGGAAGCGAGATTGTCTTGGGCAAGTGGCGGAATGGGATGAAAAAAGTTGGAGCGTTTGTCAGAGCAACAAGATGAAAAGGCAAGAGAGGAGAATATACGAAAATGAGCCCATTACTAACTTGAGTCCGCGACCTCCCGCTCCCGCCGCGGCTGGATCGGTTGTGCTTGTTGGAGTGACCGTGGCCGTGGGATCCACCCGATCGTCCGTGGCGAGAAGATGACATGGTGGCAAAATAAGGAACAAGATGAACGGGTACCGTAAACGAAGCGTAGCGTCTAGATTCCTTAGAGCCTTGAGAGCAGTCTTTGCAGTGCTGCTTCTTGACAAAAGAGCCTATTGAGTTGGGTTGGGTAGTTGGATGTTGGCAACTTTTGTCTTGGGATTCAAAGGCTGGGTGCGATCCTTCTTATATCGATATCGCGGCCAAGCACAGGTCGAGAGCAAATCGAGGTCGAACAATCAGCTCCGAGAACACGATGGAGACATCCGGCGAGTATCAAGAAACAGCTCTGGCATCCTGCTTGGAGAAGTATTGGTGAAATCAAGCCATTTGCCTGACCGAAGAAGCGTGGTTCGTGTTGTCTTTCTGGTCCCCCACCTTCCTCAACCGATGGCGGAGTGTAGGGCAATGACTTGCATATCACACATCAACACAAATAAGTCCCACCGGGTGACAGGCGGTGGCATGGCAAAGGCGGAGCGGGCGTGGGATTTGCTGCGTCCCGACCTTTGTGTCCTGATTTGATAACTCTCAAAGGTGGGGAAGAGCACACAGAGGGAAGGAGGGGGAGGAACCAAGACTCAAACGGTCAAAGCTCTTCTCACAAAGCCGCTTTGTGGCAAGTCTTCGTGATGATAGATCAAGATCTCGTAATGGAGTTGAGGCGGTTGTATCTGTGATACCGGAAATTTGAAACCCAGCCAAGGCAGAGCAGAGAGGCGAAAACTGCTGACAGATAAAGGGTAGCAAAGAAACCGACAAGATCGGGGCAGATGCTGTGGCAGATTTCAAACGTTTTTTTATGCGGGTAGAGGCTTCATCGAGTGTCTCATGCGACCAGTTCGGTCTCTTGGCTCGCTTGTTCGTGCCATCGGCCGGCTTCTTGCGTCCTTGAAACGCCGTTGGTCAACTGGGTCGCCCCCAAAACTAGACAATGTGGGCCTATGAGAGTCATGTCGCCACGTCCCCGTGCCCTAATTCTCGAGGACGAGCCTCTTTGGCATGTAATTGGAGAACCAAATCCTAAGCCTCTTGCAAAGGAGCCTTGTGGCTCAGTCGGTCCTAGTCTGGGGGACGTGAACTAGTGGTCTCGCATCCTGGCCGCTCCTGGTGTGCACAGCACTCTAAGGGGGGCGTGGAGACGACCAGGGCGTGTGCGGGATGATATTAAAGCTTTCGTGAACACGGGGTAGTGGGTGGAAAGTTAGGAGCCACCACGAGCTAATGTGGTGGGATCCTTATCAACACCCCAAGGCGCATGTGTGGGATGGAAATTGGGAATGAGAAGAAGAGAGGAATCCCGGGAGCTACTCGCGCATTGGCTGGCCAGGAGCACGGGGACTGTGACGAGCACGCAGTCTTGCAGACATGCACCACACTGACAAAGCACCTGGTGCTCCTAGTCATCCGGTAGGCGTCGTTGGTGTGCTGGCTCTTTCCTTGGGGGAGTGTTCCGGAATAGGGTCCATGGCACAATCTAGAGCTGGAAATGTAGGTACGGGATAAGCAAATGCACTGCAAATGCATGTCTGGGAGTTTCGGATCAGAGATGACTCGGCCGGGATCAGCGGGGGCGATGGAATCCGATTTCTGGGGATCTTCAGCCCTGCCAGGCTTCCCGCATTACGTATCTGACAGTCCATTGTCCACTGCCGCTTATGGACCAAGGTACGGCGGTACGGCGTTTGGGGCGGCAGCTCTTACCTACATGCCACGTTCGAGCCGCCATCGATGCGGGTTGTTCGCCGAGATACTTCGGGTGAGATTTTAGCCCCACAAAGTTGTCGTTCGCATGAATGGCCGATGAGATGGGCTCTCAGTCGAATTTTAGATGAGAAACGCGACTGGACAGGCCGGTATGGTCATTTCCATGTTCCGCGGAGCGTGCTGTCATCGGGTCGTGTCTATTTGGAGTAGAGCGGTTGAGCTTCGCCATGCCGAGCCTCGCTTTTCCTGCTTGATCCGGTGCCTGCGCAAGTTCCATTCGCAAAGTAGCATAGCGTCTCCGAGAGTCCGGCAGCCCGCGCCTTGGATGACAGAACGCAAATCTAGTCCGATTTGGGTTTTCTAGGTTTCCTGTTGCGGCTGTCGGACGGCTATAGGGCTGTCGGCCCAGACTCCTGGTAACAATGCTAGCGGGCTGAGGTGTAGCCACACGGGTGCAGATGGGCCGTGAGGGCCCATGTGTGGCGTTGGATAAATGACCGGCGCCAAATTTAGAAGGATTCAGATCAGAATGTTCATAGGAATGCACGGTGCAACGCTTAAAATGCCCGTGGGAACCGAAACGGGAATAAAATTCGATACCCAGCCATTTTTTTGGAGTCGAAGGAGGAGCAACCTGGTCTCCGTTCTGGAAAGCCTCATCTGAACACCGAAGCGCCTCCATCGCGGGTTAGCTGCTGTTACAATCATGCGGCGAATTTTGATCTCTGTCGCAAGCGGCACCCTATCGAGTTGCTCTCAACCGGAAGAGCCAAGTATCGGTCAAGGAATGGCCGCACGCCGCAGGCAAGGCGAAGAAAAAGAAACGCCCTGCTTTGAAAGACGTGGACGCGTACAGAATGAAGGGACGCCATCTCGGCCGTATTGCTCAGGTGGCGCGGAGAGTTTGTCAGGTTCGATGTGTTGTCTGGGCAGACAGTTTCGGACTGAAGTCAAAAGATTTGTGAGCCTGTTCGCTGTTCAACAGTAAACTCGAGGTTAACCGAAAAACCCGCGGCGTTCGTTGCGCAACTCCCATTGAATCTCCATCCTTTACGCAATTTGAATACGCCTATTCGGGAAACTCCAGCAGAAGGCCAAACAAACCTCATGACTTGCGAGTGCATAGCCTATCCAGTTGCTGTTTTGCCTGTGTTATGTAAGTTCGGGTGTAAGCCGGCTTGCAAATTCTCTCAGATGGTCTCCACAGCTGGGGCCCACTTGCGTGGTAGGGCTTGCGCAACCTTATTGCTCTATGGGCGGTTCGTACGAGGAGTGCGAGGACCTGGCTTGCTGAGAAACGGGATAGGCCGTCGACGGCTGGGGGCCGTCGTTGCCGCGCCGCGCTGTTGCTGACATCTGGCGGGCAATTGTCCAATGGAAGCACGAGATGGCTCTTCTAGAACAATGGCCAGGCGTTCTTGGGCCAAAGAAAATGACTATCCCGGACTCGAGCCAAGGGTGAGCGAGCCCTGGCAGTCGGTCCATTGCCGTTTGGAGCCAGCTGAATGCGAAGGGGATTTGGCGGATGAGTGGTTGTGTGCGTGGGTGCGGGCTCCCTTGTCCTAGTGACTCGACTCCCATATTAGGCGATTGCCGTGGGTGGTGTTGCGAACCAGTCGCTGCAAAGAATCGAGCCAACACGTACAACACCTGTAACATGCTGGCCCTGGTTTCACTCCTTCGAGTTGGGACGACGTCAATTATGGGTATTAATCAGCTCGTGTCCCCCAGAATATCATGCGGGGCGTCATCGGCCGCTCGTACAGGATCGGAGGACGGCAGGCACAGCATGAGGCTTTTTATGGCGTATGCCTGGCTTGGTCGGCCGTTGCTAGAGCCAGTTGACGGTCGCTTTCAGGGAAGGTCTAGGAAGGTAGCCATCCTACTAAATTTATTAATATCAATTTCTCCTCATGACGTCGACAATTTTACTCGGTCGTATTCGGTGCGGCAAAAGTTCCTCTCTGGTGATAAAATTGTCGACGAGAAAAATATTGACCGAGCTATTGAGCGTAGTGCGAGGCGGTTAAGCAGGCGGACGGCTAATCGTCTACGCAGAGAGTAAAGCTCAGAGCTTGGAGGAGTCATGGAGTCGCGCGATGAATGACGTGGCCGCCAGCATCCGTCGATGAGAAACCCGATGCACCAGTTGAGACTGCGCGAAGCAGATAGTTCAGCTGACGTTGATTCCAGTGAGCCGGAGGGTGATGCTGACCAGACTGCAGGTTCGGGATCGCCGCCTCATCACCAGCCACACCCGCGGCCGCCACATATTGAAAAGACGTATGTATACACTGTCAGATGACCTAGGCTACTGCAGTTGCAGCAGGCAACTCGGATTCTATATACCAAGCAGCTGCCATTCGATGCAGTCAGATTTCCTGATGTGATTGATATGATTGATCGCTTTCCGAATCTATAGCCAAGCAGGAATCGAAAGCACCGTAAGATCGTACATGCGCAATATCTCGACCGAAATATCCGAAATTCCTGTCGTCATCGAGTCTGAATGCAGTTCAACCTTGGGAGCTTCAGTTGTTAAGATCTATGTTTGGACTCTGTTGCATGGTGGTAATCGGCGGCTGGGTCGGGAGGCACTGTTTTATTTCGGCCGAGTGAACCAACTAACCCGCACAACACCGGACCCGATTAAGACGCCTCGGAATTCCAAAAATGGTTGAAGGAAGAAATAACCCGAACATGAATTTTGCAAAGCATATTCACAAAGTTCTTTCACGAGACCCAGCCTTAGAGTACAAAAGATAGAGACTCATTGTCGCTTCCTGTGGTCGCGGAGAGGAGAAAAAGTTTCCGTAGAGCGGACCAGCCCGAGTCCTGGGCAGATCCCTATGGTCGGGACAGAAATTCAGCCTTGTCTGTGCCACCAGCAGCCCCTTGTCTCCTGTACCACCACCCGTAAGTTTTGGTTTCGGTGGCACCTTTGTTGACTCATGGTTGAGCCACTGACATGTCGATACGAAGGTACCTTTGTGACCACCACCAACCCGTCACATTACGAAAACTGATAAAATATGCATGAATTGACTAGTAGTTGTATTTGTGTTCTGAATATTAGTGTTGGGCTTTGTCTAAACTGGGTGGCCTGTGTAACTATGACGAAGCATATGCTTTATACCTGAACGGGACTGACTAGGCTGCAGCCCAGAAATGTGCAGCCTAGGTGCAAATCACTTCAAACCAATTTCGAGACTGGCACGATAGACGAGCCATGATCCGGCACACATTTTTTGTGAGAGACCAAATGGCCGATCTAGCTTGTATGAACCGGCATATAGAGAACTTTCCAGCAGTCCTGCCGAGAGATGGGACTACGGTCGAATTTCAGAGCCTGATCTTTATACTGAACACGGATACTATCACGGATTTCTGAAGGTTATTCCGAATCTGCTTCGTTTCCTAGCACACGGTATGTCGACTAGCGGACCAGCAGGTTCGCTGACGAAGCTAGTGGATGAAGCGCTCAAGTTTACCACGAATTTCGATTTCGCCTTGGAACGGGCTGGTGTCGCCTCCCGCGTTAGCAAACTGAAGGCTTGTTCCGTGGTAATAGGTCTGACCAGGCCGTGGTGGTGGCGCAAAAGTTTAGGCAGCAACTTATCGACCAGTCCCTTGAATCAAAGGGGGCGACATCAGTATACATTTTCCCCCATGAGGTTAACAAGGCTGGTGTCGGCGATGAAGGAATGCGCTACCAGAATTTGGTCTACTCCTAGCCGGGAGGGATACAGCGGGCAGTAGTCCGCGTCTCTCCTTGAATCTTGCTCGGCAGCCGGATGTGGTAGCCAAGTTGAAGAAGAAGCCGGCAAGTTGAACGAGGAGAAACCAACGTGGGGAAACCCAAGAAAGCGGGGTATTTGAACATGGTGATTAAGGTGAGTACTTACGTATTCTCTCTTGTGTAATATCTCTCCTTGTTCTTTCCTCCGTCAACACTCTACTGGCTGCCCAGCTCTAAGCCCTCCACCTGTCGTAACCAACAGCCGCAAAGAAGCCTACGACACCACCTTCTTCCTCGGTGGCAGACCAAACGCCAGTCCCCAATGCACGCCCCAGCAAGCACCATGGTACGCTGGAGCCTCTGAAACATGCACCGCCTCACCGACATTTCGGAAAGGACACTGGTGCGTTCACCTTAAACGGCCGGAAACACTGCGACCGCCCTCTTGAGCATACTTGCCATTTTCGGGCGGGCTGCAGATCTACATTAGAAATTAGTCACGTTAACGTAGATGGCATACAAGGCTACGTGGGTGATGCGGATTTTGAGAATCGAGCCGAGGGACGAGGGAGTTTGAAGACGAGGGTGAGGGTTACGGCTTCGATTGCGGACGGTCGGGTTGATTCCGGTATGAGAGGTTCTTTTCCAGCTCGGCATTTTGAATGTATTGCTTTGCGTAGATGAGATGGAGAAAAACCACGATAAGGACGGCGTACGATTACTGGGAGGAATTAGAGTGCTGCGGTTACTACATAGATTCTACCACAGCGACATCGGCACAATAGATATACGGCAAAAGCTTTGGGCTGTTGCTCATCTTCAGCTCTGCGGTCAGGCATGCTAACGTCATCCTATACTTTGTATCTCATGACGCATTCATTACCAGATCCCCAAGTGTCAAAAGAAGACTCTTTTTTGTACTATTTCCATCAGGGGGGCTCGTTAAAGTACCGCAAGCGATGCTATCCGACGCGCTCCAGTGTCTGTCGACTAGTTAGCCGAATGGGGTCGTACGAGATTTCTGACCTGCCACCGCTCATGCTTCCGGGTCCTTCTTTATCTCGGTTTGAGTCTTACAGGATTGCCAGACGTCTCGGGAGTGGGGGAAATAGATCAGGTGCGGTAGGTAAGTAATGGAATTTTGGGGATTGTTTTATTGAGAGACAGGTTTCTGTGGGTATGCGCGGAGACTTGCTTTCCCATGGGAGGAATAGCGATGGATATGATGAAAAGGGGCTACCTCTACCCATATACTTTCAATCAGAGGGCACCAAAGAGACAGGGTTCCTCGGCAGAATCATCCCCAATGCGCTAGATTTCAGAGAAGAAAATCCTCGGATATCGCCTATTAAGACAGTCAAGACACTAGAAAAGTAAGTGGCGGAGCGCTGCAACTCTGAGCCCTTCCACCAACCGGATGCAATTCCTTCCTTCGACTTGACCTTCAACTATCGAGGGCGCCTAGGTCACAAACTTAGTCACCTGCTTCAGAATCGAGTGGGCCGTTAGCCCTTCAAAAGCGGGGAAGCGCAGGAAACTACCTATTCTAAGGCTTCACAAAATCCGGATGCGGCTTCCTGGGGGTATTTCCAGGCTCCCTAATCTCGTATATTTAAGAGCTTGACCCTTTTGACCCCTTTCAAATCATAAAATACCTCCTCGAGAAGATGAAAATGCCACTGTCTATTATATATGGGTATTTCTGGTGAAGTCCTTTGCCATACGTATCTGATTTTGATTACTTTGCTCGTCTGCATTTACTGTTTACTGCTCTTACCATCCCATGTTAGAGGGTTTGATCTTACCCTCCAAGTACCATGAGACCTCGTATTCATTGGGGTGAATAGGGTCTAAGAGGAAATTAACTGGGGCATGCCATGTTTGCTTGGGGAGAGGGGGCGAAATAGATGTCTATAGTCTGCAAACAAGGCCGCATGACAATGAGATCGTTGCAGATGCATTGTTTTTAGGCTCAAGGAGTGTTTGGAGCTAAAGGAAACTTCCCTCTGGACATAATTCACCCTCTGTAGTCTTGTAAACATTTGACACGAGTTTGTCATGTCTCCCAGTCACGGTAGTCCGGAGCCGCAAATAACATTGACTTGGGATCTGAATCAAGTAAACGCTGTAACACGCATTGTAGACAGTTTGGTTTGCTGTGCCTTATAATCCCCCCA